>Ga0070665_100000539_pt1 | contig 53334 bp, 43 predicted proteins | sample KBSS13metaG_FD_65862 | JGI IMG/M metagenome (GOLD analysis project Ga0070665, IMG submission 65862) | Switchgrass rhizosphere microbial communities from Kellogg Biological Station, Michigan, USA - KBS S1-3 metaG | ecosystem: Host-associated > Plants > Roots > Rhizosphere > Soil ...
CCGCACTGCATGACGTCCAGGGCGAGCCAGGCTTCCTGGACCTTCTTGCCGGTCGCCGTCTCACCGACACCTTCGATGGTGGTGATCTCCTTGCTGCCGATCGCGGCCAGCGGAGTCACACAGGCGCGGATCGGCGAGCCGTCCAGGTGGACCGTGCAGCACCCGCACAGGGCCAACCCGCAACCGAACTTCGTCCCTTTCATGTCCAGGACATCGCGCAGCACCCACAACAGTGGAGTGTCGCCATCCGCGTCGACCGTCCGGGCTGTTCCATTTACCTTAATCGTGTAACTCATCGCTCCCCCACAAGTGAGCCGACCGCGCTATCTGAGTGAATATAGCGGGTGAAATCAAGGACATGCGCCTTGCAGCGGGCAAGCTTAGTCCTTCTCCTGCCGCCGCGGCAGGCCTCCACACCGATGGTCCATCACGCGGTGCGGGTGAGACCCGGGGGCAGTCATCTTTTCCGTTTCTGCAAGAATCGATGGCCTAGGGCCCCAAAAAAGAGGACAGTAAGGCAAGTCGAGACCTGCTGGGGGGCATGTTCTTGGAAAAGATTACGAACCTGTTCGATTACGAGATTTTCGCCCGTGTCATCAAGGCGGGCAGCCTGTCCGCCGCGGCCCGCGAGCTGCACTCCTCGCCGGCCATGATCTCCAAGCGCCTCACCCGGCTGGAGGAGCGACTCGGGGTGCGCCTGCTCCAACGCACCACCCGTCGTCTCACCCCGACCCAGGTCGGGCAAAGCTTCTTCGAGCGGGTCGTTGCCGTGCTCGCAGCCGTCGAGGACGCCGAGAATTTCGCGGCGATCGACAGCGAACGGCCGCGTGGCGTTTTGAAAGTGTCCCTGCCCACAGCGTTCGGGCGCCTGCACGTCGCTCCGCGGCTGAAGGCATTCCTGGATGCCAATACCGAGCTGAAGATGCTGGTCGATCTGAGCGACGACTATGTCGACCTGGTCGCCGGCAGCTTCGATATGGCCGTCCGCATCGGCACCCTGCCCGACTCGAGCCTGGTGGCGCGCCGCCTGGCGCCGAACCGCCGGGTGTTCTGTGCCTCGCCCATCTACCTGGAGAAGCACGGTGAGCCGCGCGACCTGGCGGACTTGCAGCGCCACCGCCTCGTCGCCGCCGGTCCCCAGATCACCTGGAGGCTGGAGGGTCCGGAAGGACCCGCTGTTTTCAAACCTCACACCGTACTCGAGACCAACTCCAGCGAGGTGGTGCGCGAAGCCGTCGTCAGCGGACTGGGCATCGGCTTCCGTTCAACATGGGATGTCAGCGCGGAACTTAAGCGAGGCGTAATACGGCGGGTGATGCCGGCGTACGGGAGTGCTTCGGATGTCAACATCTACGCGGTCTACTCCGGCCGGCGCCTCGTGCCGGTGAAAGTCCGCGCGTTCGTCGACTACCTGGTTGCGGCTTTCGGTCCTGAAGAGCCCTACTGGGATCGCGAGATTCATCCCATCCTCGCGCGCGAGGTGGGCGACTCTCCCAACCGTCCCGCACGGCAACCGCCTGCGAGCCCGGTCATAGTCGAGCGTCGTGTACCATAACCGTACGGCCGCGCTGTTGCAGGAAGACTGACACCGACAAGCGCGGCCGCTTACCGGACAACGACCGCTGTGGCGTCTCCCCGACCGGGACGCCTTTCGTTAAACTGCCCAGCCAACCGCTATTGCCCAACCATGGCCTCGAAGGGGATCTTTCGAATGAAACTTTTTGCGAAGTCGAGCCTCATTGCACTCTGCGCCCTCGCGCCCGTAGCCGCCGTCATGGCCCAGGACGCCCCGCAGACGCCCGAGCAACAGGCCGAGCAGGCCGTACTCACGCGACAGGGATTGTTGAAAGTGATGGGTATGTACATGGGCCCGCTGGGTGCCATGTTGAAGAACAAGATGCCTTTTGACGCCGCCACGGCCGGCAAGAGCGCCACCCACATCGCCGAGCTCGGGGGCATGATCCCCGATGTCTTCGCCGCCGACACGCACGGCAAGACCAGCGCGAAGACCAAGGCGCAAGACGGCATCTGGACCAACCAGGCGGATTTCAAGGCGAAGGCCGACGACCTGGTGAAGGCGGCCCAGGCCCTGCAGGAAGCCGCGAAAGGCGGTGAGAAGGGCGCGACCCTGAAAGCGGCCGGCGCGGTCGGCAAGGCCTGCGGCGCCTGCCACGACAACTACCGCAACAAGTAACCCTCCGCTACATCAGGCCTGACCTGACACGTCAGGGTCAGGCCTGATCGTTCAGTATGTGTTGTCGGCTACTACCGGCGCATGCGCCAGCAGCCAATACACGAACCCCGCCGCCACCAGGCTCACCACGAGCGCCTTGATCAACTGCGAGCTGCTGATGGCCTCGTGCTCCGGCACCATGGCCGAGGGCAGGTGCCCATGTAACATCGGCACGACCAGGTTCTGCCGCTTGTAGAGCGCGTAGAAAATGATCGCCGCGATGTGCAGGCACACGACCCCGATGATGATGTTGAAATTGATGCTGTGGATGCTCGAGAGGGTGCTCGCCGTGGTGGCGCTCACCGACGGGTTGTAAGGCCCGGCCCACACCACGTCATCGGTGGTGAACAGCCCCGTCGTGGCCTGGATCGCTACCAACACGAGCATCAGCACCACCATCAGGCCGCCCACCGGATTGTGACCGATGGTGCGCTGACTATCACGCTGGAACAGGCCCTTCGCATACAGCCAGACCGCGGAAGGGTTACGGATGAAGCTGCTGAAACGCGCGTGCCGTGGGCCGAAGATGCCCCACAGGACGCGGAACACCAGCAGCCCGATGGTCCAGTACCCGAGGTAGAAGTGCCATTGCATCCAGTCGAAGCCCAGCTTCGCGGTCACGTAGGACGCGATCATGCTGGTCGCCAGGAGCCAGTGGAACAGCCGCAAGGGCAAGTCCCAGACGAGCCGTTTATCGTCTGCCATGGAGTGATTCAATATCGATTGTGTCGTTAGAGCTGACGCGCCACGGGCGCATCCGCCTGGTATTGCTTGATCAGAGCGGCCGTCGCCTCGTGTACTTCGATGCTCGTGCCGCCGCGACCGTGACCGCCGGCACGTCCCATCGCCGAGTCCAGCGGCGTCATGCCCTTGCTGTCCTTCGCGTTGATGTTGGCGTTGTGGGCCATCAGGTCCTTGATGACGTCATCGTAACCGAACAACGCGGCTCCGTGCAGTGCCGTTTGTCCACGGCTGTCGTGCGCATTGACGTCACCGCCGGCTTTCACGATCAGATCGATGCAGGCGACCTGGTCGGGCTGCGTCTTGAACCGGCCACGGGTATCGATCTCATTCGACCCCAGACCCGCGGCCGCCATCACCGGCGTCACGCCCTGGATGTTGGGCAGGTTCGGATTGGCACCGTGCTCGAGCAGCAGGCGCGTTGCCTCGACATCACCCGCCTTGGCGGCGCGTAGCAGTGGCGTCGCACCCATGGTGAGCATCATGTCGGCGCCACGGTCCGGACCGACCGCCCGATACGGCGGGAAGAGCTTCAACTGTGCGTTCGGATTCGCCCCGGCATCCAGCAGGATCTTGATCATCTGCACGTTGGTAGTGTCGTCCAGGGAGGGACGGTCAGGGCGACCGCCATGGGGAATCGTATTGAGGTCCACCGCCTCGTAGAGCGGAGTGCGCCCCCACCAGTCCCACGTATTGACGTTGGCCTTCTTGCTGACGAGGTAGGCGCCCACGTCGAAATGAAAATTGGCAACGGCCATGATCAGCGGTGTGACGCCCTCGGGATCGGGCAGGTTCACATCCGCGTGCGCGCCGACGAGAAGCTTCACACACTCGAGGCAACCCTGGCGCGCTGCGTAGAGCAACGGTGTGAATCCCCCTACTTCGCGCTGCTGCGCGCGCGGCTCTGCCGTCACCATCCGGTGCCAGTGATTGACCAGGGCGCGCGCATCGGCCTTTGCGCCATGGTCCAACAGTAGCTTTACCATCGCCGGTTGCTTTTCGGCAGCGGCAAACATGAGTGCCGTCTGATTGTGCCAGTGCTCGATGGCATTGACATCGGCGCCGTGACTGATGAGGAGCTTCGCGGCTGCCACGTTGCTCGTGCGCGCCAGGGTCATCAGCGGTGTCTGCCCATCCGCATTACCCTGATTCGGATCGGCTTTCGCCTTGAGCAGCATCTCGATGACGCGCGGATCTCCGCGGACGGCCGCCTCTGACAGCGGCGTCGACCCATACGAATTGGCGACCGCGGCCTTCGCGCCGGCCTTCAGCAGACTCTCCACCAACGCAACGTCATCGTGATAGACGGCATAGTGCAAAGGCGTCGTGCCATCGCTCTCGGTGGCATTCACATCCGCCTTATCCTTTACGAGCGCCAGCGCGCCGGCGCTGTCGTTGGCTTTTGCCGCTTCCACGAGGCTCGCGGCCGCCCACGCGGGCGCTTGCGCCCCGAGCCCCAGCAGCGCGGCCGCAACGGCCGCACCCATTACGGTTTTCAGGCGGCGCGCATGCGCTATGAGCCGAGCGTTGCTCATCAAACCTCCGCGAACTTCTGGGTGCTGTCGCCGAGCTTCTCGATCGGAACACCCGCGCGATCGAGCATCGTCAGCAGCGCATTCGCCAACGGCGTGTGGTCCGGGTAGCGCAGATGCTGCCCGCCGCGCATCTTGCCGCAGCCCCCGCCGATGAAGGCCGTGGGCAGCGGGAACTGGTTGTGGCGGTCGCTGTTGCTCATGTTGCTGCCGTACAGAATGATCGAATGATCCAGCAACGAGCCGTCGCCATCGGGCGTGTTCTGCAACTTGTCGAGGAACTTGGCCAACACCTTGGTGTGATAGTTCTGGATCTTGACCAGCTTGGCCTTCTTCGCCGGGTCGTTCGCATGGTGAGAGACCGCGTGGAAGGCATCCGGGACCCCGATGTTGTTATAGGTCCGACCACTGACTTCCGCGGCCACCATCATGTTCATGACACGGGTCAGGTTCGCCTGGTAGGCGAGCGCGGCCATGTCGTACATCAGGTTCATCGTCTGATCGAATGACTCGGGGTTGCCCGCCGGAACGTTGGGCAGCTTCAGATGCGACAGGTCCTGCGCCTGCGTCTTCTGGATCCGGCGCTCCAGCTCGCGCACCGTGTCGAGGTAATCATTCAACATCGCGCGATCGCGCGCACCGAGCCTGCGCTGCAGATCGGAGGCGTCCTGCTGGACCATGTCCAGGATACTGGCCTGCTGCTCGACGAGCTCCTTGCGCTCCTCCGGTGTGTCGCCGCGCCCGAAGAGGCGCTGGAACAGCTTATGAGGAGTGTATTCCATCGGCAACGGCGTGGTCGGGGTGCGATACGAGATGGTGCCCGAGTAGTTGCAACCATAGTCACGGTCGCACGCGCCGCCGCCGCCCGGGGCCTCGGTCGCAATTTCCAGCGAAGGCAGCGGCGTGTCCTGCCCGATGTACTTGGCGGCGATCTGGTCGGCCGTCATGGCCATGTTGGGATCCTGGCCCTGCTTCGGGTGCACGCAGCTCAGCCACGTGGCCGGCACGATCGCATGCACCGCCTGGCTCTCACCCGGACGGTTGCCCAGTCCGCTGATGATGGTGAGCTGCTTCTGGTAGGGCTTGAGCGGCTCGAGAATCGGCGTCAGCTCAAAATCCTTGCCCTCCTTCTCCGGGGTCCAGTGCTCCATGATGGCGCCGTGCGGGAAATAGACGAAGCCGAGCCTCACGAGGGGCTTCGCCGCCGTGCTGGCGAGCGCCGTGGCCGCCGGAATCATGGCATCCAACAGCGGCAACGCGATCATCGCGCCCGCACCCCGCAGCACGGTGCGGCGGTCCAGGAATTTCTTCGTAATGAACATCGACGTGAGTCCTATTTAGCGTTGCCCGGCGGGGGGTTCAGGCTTGTTACGCGCGCCCTGCGCACTCGCGAGCGGCACTGCCGGCTGTGGAGCCCCCAGTGTTGCCTCTTTGATAGGCGGGGTGCCACCCGTGCCTTCCGGAACCATCTGCATCTGGAAGGACGGACTCTTCACGATCCCCAACACAATCGACACGAACCGGTAATCGTCTTTGGCCGCCTCCCGCACGATCGCACGCACGGTCGGCATATCGGTGTAATCGAGACCGCGGCCGAGCGAGAACTCGAACAGCTTCTCAGTGAACGTCAGGGCGAACTGCTGCGGCTTTTGCATGAGGTACGCGCGCACATCCGCCGGCCCGCGCAGCTTCACTCCACCCAACTCACCACCGGCATCGATGACGGTCGCCGTCTCGTGATCCTTGTTGCGCCAGCCGCCGATCGCATCGAAGTTCTCGAACGCGAAGCCCAGCGGATCGAGGATGCCGTGGCACTGGTTGCACGATGGGTTGGAGCGATGCGCCTCCATGCGCTCACGGACGGTCTTGGCCTTCACGCCGTCCATGTTTTCTTTCAACGCCTCCACGCCCGGCGGCGGCGCGTGCGGCGGGGTTCCGGTGATGTTCTCCAGGATCCAGGCACCGCGCTTGACCGGCGACGTACGGTTGGCATAGGAGGTTCCCATCAGGAAGCTCGCCTTGCCGAGCAGGCCGAAGCGGTTCGGATCGGTCAGGGTCACGCGGCGGAACTGCTCGCCCTGAATGTTGGGAATACCGTACTCGCGGGCGAGCCGCTCGTTGACGAACGTGTAGTTCCCGTCCAGCAGGCGTATCACGCTCTGGTTTTCGCGCAGCACACTGCCCACGAACAGCTCGGTTTCCTTCTTGAACGCTGCGCGCAGCGAGCCGTCGAATTCAGGGAACAAGCTCGGATCCGGCTCGATGCGGTCGACCTCGTCCACGTTCAGCCACTGGTCCGCGAAGTTGTAAACCAGGGCGTTGGCGCGCGGATCGGCCAGCATGCGCCGCACTTCCTTCTCCAACACCGCGGGCTCGTGCAGCTGGTTGCTGCCGGCCGTGCTCAGCAACTCGTCATCCGGACCCTGGCTCCACAGGAAGAATGACAGCCGCGAGGCGAGCTCGAGGTCCCCGATGTGGTAGGCGGTTCCCGCCTGCGCATTCGCGGGCGGCGCCTCGATGCGGTACAGGAACTTTGGACTGGCCAGGATGGCCATGAGCGCTTCCTGGATACCTGCCTCGAAGCCGTGCTTATCGCGACCCGTCTTGTAGAAGCGCATGGGGGCGGCCAAGTCGGCCTCGCCCACCGGGCGCCTGTAAGCGCGCCGCGCGAGATTCGCTACGATCTGCTGCGCGCAGGGCAACTCCTCGCTCTCGTTCTTCGGATAGCAGATGAAGATCTTCGCGCGGCTCGGTGTCTCGCTGATGCCCGTCGGCTTGCTCGGACCGAGCACCTCAAAACCCAACACTCCCGGAACCCGGGGAATCGAGCCCAAGGCGCCCAGGGGCTCGAGCTTGTCATCGGACTCCGGGGTCGAGCGGGCAATGAAGGCAATGCCGATCTTGTGCGGTCCCGCCTTCAAGGTCTGGTGAATGTTATCAAAGCGCGCCCGGATCTCCTTCACCGCCGGTGCCTGCTTCTGGTCGGCCGCCTTGAGATCTTCCGCTCCGCCCAGGGAGCCCCGGAAAACCTCCTGGCCGTCGATCGTCATCACGAGCGTCTGCTTGCTGTCGAGCCCGGTGATGTAACCGCCGCCGAAGCTGCCGCCCTGGTTGATGTTGAACGTATAGTCGCCGTCGGCAGGGAACAGATGCTCCACGAGCATGCCGCCGCGCGTACCGAGAGGCAGGCCTTCGACGTGGCCTTCCTGGCTGTGCTCCGGGGAAGCGCGGTAAATGGTAGGGGCTTTCGAGGCGACGTTACTGCCGATCGCCTGCACGCTCACATCGTGCGCGGCCACGATGTATTGGTCGAGGAATGAAGGCGACACCTTCAGAACGCTCGAAACGTTGTCGAAACCGCTTTCGCCCTTGGTGTCCTTGGGCAGCAGGGCCGGCGCATCGACGTTGATTGCGAGCAGGTCCTTGATCTCGCGCGCGTACTCGGTGCGGTTGAGTCGATGGAGCACCACGCTGCCGGGATTCGGATGCTTGCCCCCGACCTCGTCCAGCCGGGTGGTGAGGTAATTCAACATGTTGTCGACCGTCGCCTGGTCGGGCTGTGGCTTGCCCGGCGGCGGCATCAACCGCCCCTGCAACTTGCGCACCGCCTCCTCCAACTCCTTGGCATCATCGCCGATGCTATCGGGGCTCATGGCGTCGAAAGCCACGCCGCCGGCCCAGTCGGTGGAGTTGTGACACTTCTCGCAGTACTGCTCGAAGAAGCCCCACTTGTTGTTGGGATCGTTGGCGTGCGGGCTCGCCGGGCCAGGATCGGCGCTGCCCTTGGCTTGCGCTGGCGGGGACGACTCGGTCACAGGGGGCTGCGGCGCGTTTGCCTGCGCGGCCGGCACCGGCGCCTGCTGTGCGTCGGCCCTGGGCGGTGGGCTCGACTGCGCGGCGAAGACAGTCGCGCCGCCCGAAGCCAGCGCGAATCCGGCCGCCAGCAACACCCGACGCAAGGCCGCCCCATTGGCAGCCGTCAATCCCTTCGAAATCCGTTCAATCAACATTCAGCCCTCGCGCTACACGATCTTGCCGAGCTCGCGCACGTGGCCCCATAGGCCCCGGTACGCGTTGGCGAGAAACAGTTGGGGATCGCCCCACTTTGCGTTGAATTCCTGCGTCGGCGGATCGGCCGCCAGGTCGTCCGTCCCGATGCCCTTGCGCATCAGGTCGATCAGCCGCTCCCGCATGGTCGCCAACATGTCGGTCTGCGCCTTCAGATCCGCATAGGTCTGTACGGGACCGTTGCCTGGAACAATCTTCGTGTCCGCATTCGCCACGTCCAGCAGCGCTTTCGAAGCATCCGCCATGCCACCGATCCAACCGCCGGTGGTGTAGTCCAGAATCGGGTACTTGCCGACCGCAACGAGACCGCCAGCCACCAGCACGTTCGATTTCGGGAAGAACACGTAAATGTCGCCATCCGTATGGGCTCGCGGCAAGTAGCCGTAAACCACCTCTTCCCCACCCGCGGTCAACTTGCCCGCGGTGTAGAACGTCTCGGTTGGCCAGGCCACCTTCGGCCGCGGCGTGTAATGCCGGTTGTCCTGCCAGTCGCAGTAAAAATCCGCGCCGAGCCACAACTTCGTGTTCTCGTGCGCGATGATCTTGACCTTCTCTTTGCCCAGGCGCTCGTTACCCCCCGTGTGGTCCCAATGCCAATGGGTGTTGATCAGAGTATGAATGTGCTTGCCGCCAGGCAGTTTCCCCACAGCGCCCAGGAGGTCCTTGGACCGCTCCTCCGACCCGCTGTCGACCAGCAAGACTCCGTCTGAGCCGGTAAGCGCCACGACGTTGCCCCCCGCGCCCGTGATCTGGACGATCCGGTCGGACAACGGGACGACACCGATGGCTTCACGGGGAGAGCCGGCAAGTGCCTTCAGCGAAAGCGAGACCCCGGCGGCGCCGGCTAAGGCGGCTTTCAGAAAGCTACGACGATCCGACTCGATCAACACAGGATAAATCCCCTCGCATGAGTCATTAAAACGTATCTTTTCCCTTATGGGTCAATGCTTCGTGCGTGAACGTCCATTTTTGAATAGGTCTAAGACGGGAGCCAGGGCATACTTCGCCCTCCCGTCTTCGATGACGCGCCAGAAATAATCGGCCCGCTATCTTTTCCGTGCCGTCACAAATGCTTTTTGAATGGGGTGTCTAATCTTCGCCGCTCCCCACGGACAAACTGATCTGCTAAACAGACTGATGCTGTGGACACTGAGGGCCGCCCCTGGGTGCGCAGCGCGCACGGGGGTCGAGTCCCGTGGCAGAGCACCGTGGAGATAAACAATAGTGACAGCGGCCGCACCCGGGATTCAACGCTCGCAATGGCGAGTCATCATCCTTTCGAGTCTCGGCGGGGCGCTCGAGTTCTACGACTTCGTCATCTACAGCATGTTCGCCCAGTACATCGGGGCGGCATTCTTTCCGGCCACCAGCCAGCTCGACTCGCTGATGTACTCGTTCTCGGTATTCGCGGTGGGCTATCTCGCCCGACCGCTCGGCGGAGTCGTCTTCAGCCACTTCGGTGATAAGTACGGCCGCCGCCGGGTGTTCATCGTCTCCATTCTGGCCATGTCCGCGGCCACCATCTGCATGGGCCTGCTGCCCAGCCAGGCCTCCATCGGCAGCGCCGCCTCGGTTCTCATGGTGTGCCTGCGGCTGGTCCAGGGCTTCAGCCTGGGCGGAGAGCTGCCGGGTGCCATCACCTTTGTGGTGGAAACGGCACCGCGCACGGCCGGATTCGCCGCCGGATTCATCTTCTTTTGCGTCAACTCGGGCGTCGCCCTGGCGTCGGGCCTGAGCCTGGTGGTTCACGAGACCCTCGCAGAGCCGGATATCGCCGCCTGGGGCTGGCGCATCGGCTTTCTGTTCGGCGGCCTGCTGGGCCTCGTGAGCTTCTGGCTGCGCCTGTCGCTGGAGGAAACCCCGGAATTCCAGCTTCTGCGCAAGGGCGCGGCCGCCAAGGTGCCCTTCGTCGAGTTGCTACGCTCGCATCCAGCGCAGGTGGTTACGGGCATCTCCGCAATGGTGGCCACCGCCGGCTTCAACGGACTGCTGTTCGCGATGCCAGCCTTCCTGCCCCGCGTGATGGGTTACTCCGCGGTGACAGCTATTCAGGCCCAGAACGTGTGCCTGGTGATTCTGTCGTTCGGACTTCTGACAGCGGCCTGGCTCGGCGACCGCATCCCGCGGCGGTGGATCCTCGGCACCGGCGGCCTGGTGCTGTTGGTGTCGAGCATTCCGTTCTTCACGGCCGCGGCCAACCATTCCATGAACCTGCTGCTGCTCTTTGCATTCGCAGGTGTTGCGGCCTCGTTGGTCAACGGGCCGATGTGCGGTGTGGCGGCGGACCTTTATCCGACCCGGATCCGCTTCAGCGGCGTCGCCATCTCGTTCAATCTCGCCTTTTCCATCTTCAGCGGCATCGCCCCCCTGGCCGCAACCTTCCTGGTGGCCAGGACAGGCTCCCCGGTCGGGCCGGCCTATTACATGTGCTTCTGCGCATTGTTAACTCTGGTCGGATCGTTGTTCCTACATCGGTACGATGGGCGCATCCTGCACGACAGCGTTGCCCCCGACGGCGGTACCCCCCAGGCGACATCTTTTCCCGCCCAGTGAAAATCCTTTGGCCCACGGGTGGCTGCCCAACAGGCGGGTAGCGGCCATAGTGTGTGCGGTAATCAATCGTTGCTGTTGCTAATCGTAAATCCTCGGAGAGTTGAAGAGTGAAAACTGCTGCCGCTATCGCGGAGATCATGAAGCGGGAGGGCATCGATGTCCTGTTCGGGTACCCGCGCAATCAATTGCTGGAAGCGGCCGCAACCGCGGATATCCGCACCGTCATCGTCCGCCAGGAACGCATCGGACTGCACATGGCAGATGCCGTGTCACGCCTGACACGCGGCAAGAAAATGGGCGCATTCTGCATGCAGCACGGCCCGGGGGCGGAAAACGCCTACGGCGGTGTAGCGCAGGCTTACGGCGATTCGGTGCCGGTCCTGGTATTGCCGGCAGGCTATCCACGCCGCCTCGCCCACGTACCTTTCAACTTCAACTCCACCCTGCAGATGGCGGGAGTCTCCAAGCACGCCGAGCCGGTTACCGTCGGCGCCGAGGTGCCCAACATATTCCGGCGTGCGTTCACGCAGCTGCGTAACGGTCGCCCCCAGCCGGTGGTGGTCGAGATTCCCTACGACTCCTTCGACGACGAAGTGCCGGAGCCTCTGAACTACACAGCGGTGGTGCGCACACGCTCCGGTCCGGACCCGCAAGACGTGGTCAAGGTCGCGGCAGTGTTGCTGCAGGCCAAGCGGCCTGTGATTTACGCCGGCCAGGGGATCCACTGGTCGGAGGCCTACAAGGAGTTGCAGGAGTTGGCGGAACTGCTCGCCATCCCGGTCTGCACCAGCTTGCCGGGCAAGAGCTCTTTCAACGAGACGCACCCGTTGGCGCTCGGCTCCGGTGGCAACGCCCATCCGAAGACGGTGCCGCACTTCCTGCGCAACTGCGATGTCATTTTCGGTGTTGGCTGCAGCTTCACCGAATCGCCGTTCGCCAGCGCGATGCCCACCGGCAAGACCGTTATCCACGCGACGCTCGACCCCGTCGATCTCAACAAGGCAGTGATCGCGCAATACGGCCTCATCGGCGACGCGAAGCTCACCCTGCAGGCGCTGCTGGCCGCGTGCCGCCAGCACGTTACGTCCAACCGTGACTGGACCCGCGTGACCAACGAGATCGAGAAGGTCAGCGCGGAGTACATGAAAGAATGGCTGCCGCGGCTCACGTCCGACCAGGAGCCGATGACACCCTACCGCGTGTTGTGGGATCTGCAGCACACGGTGGACGTCGCCAACACTATCATCACGCACGATGCCGGCAGCCCTCGCGACCAGCTCATGCCGTTCTGGAAATCGACCACCCCGCTGTCGTACATCGGCTGGGGCAAGACCACCCAGTTGGGTTATGGGCTCGGCCTCGCCATGGGCGCCAAGCTGGTTCACCCCGACAAGCTGTGCATCAACGTTTGGGGTGATGCGGCGATCGGCTTCACGGGCACGGACTTCGAGACCGCTGTGCGCGAGCGCCTGCCGATCCTGTCGATCCTGCTCAACAACTCCTCGATGGCGATCGAGCTGGCGGTCATGCCGAAGGCGACCGAGAAGTATCGCGCCACCGACATCTCCGGCGACTATGCGGCCATGGCGCGTGCCTTCGGCGGCTATGGCGAGCGGGTCACGTCCGTGCAGGAGATCATTCCGGCCATCAAGCGCGGCATCGCCCAGACGCAGGCCGGCAAGCCGGCGCTGCTGGAGTTCATCACCTGCCAGGAAACGCGCATCTCGAAGTATTAAGATGCATCGATCGACGGCTCCAGGGGGACCGATCTGACGATGCCTTGCTACGAGAACCGCGCGACGCGGCGGCCGGTCGCGGGCCGCCGTGTTGCAGCCCGCCTTGCGTCCTTTGTTCTGCCCTTGATCGCAGCCCTGCCCCTGGCGCCGGCGTCAGCCGCAGGCCAGCCGGCGGCAGGTCAGGCGGCTGCCGCGCCGCCACCGGGCACCATCAAGCCCAGTCCCGCCTTCCCGGCGAAGCAACTCGTCGAGCCCCCGCACGGGGACTGGCCGACGAACGGCGGCAACCTCTACAACCAGCGCTTCTCGCCGCTGGCGGGCATCAACCGCGACAACGTCAAGGACCTCAAAGGCGTCTGGCGCACGCACCTCAATGGCTCCGGCATCGGTGCGCAGTACTCCGGGCAAGGCCAGCCGCTCGTCTACGACGGCGTGATCTACATCATCACCGGCAATGACGATGTGTTTGCGGTGGACGTAAAGACGGGCGCCATTGTCTGGAATCACCTGGCGAAACTGGATCCCGAGCGGGTGAGAGTGTGTTGCGGCTGGATCAGCCGCGGCGTCGGCCTGGGGGCGGGGAAGATTTTCGTGGGCCAACTGGACGCGAAACTCGTGGCGCTCGACCAGCGCACCGGCAAGGTGTTGTGGTCGACCCAGGCCCAGGATCCGTTGCAGGGATTCAGCATCGTCGGCGCGCCGTTATACTACGACGGGATGGTCATCGTCGGGCTCGGCGGCGCGGACATGGGAATCCGCGGGCAGATCAAGGCATTCGACGCCAGGAACGGCAAGCCACTGTGGACGTTCTACACGATCCCCGCCCCGGGCGAATTCGGTAGCGACACCTGGCCGGCCAACAGCGATATCTGGAAATACGGCGGCGCCTCGGTCTGGCAGACACCGGCCGTCGATCCCGAGCTCGGCCTGCTCTACTTTTCCACCGGCAACGCCGGGTCGACCTACAACGGCGCCACGCGCCCCGGGGACAACCTGTTCACGGCCTCGATCCTGGCGATCGAGGCGAAAACCGGCAAGTATCGCTGGCACTTCCAACAGGTCCATCATGACATCTGGGACTACGACTCACCGAATCCCGTGGTGTTGTTCGACGCGCCGTTCGGGGGAAAAAACCGCAAGGCGCTGGCGGAGGTCTCCAAGACCGGTTGGGTCTACATTCTCGACCGGGAGACCGGCAAGCCCCTGTTGGGAATCGAGGAGCGCGCGGTTCCGCAGGAGCCTCGGCAGGCCACCGCCGCGACTCAACCCTACCCCGTGGGGGATGCGGTCGTGCCGCAGTCGCTCGACATCGCGCCCGAAGGGCAGGAGCTCACCAACGGCGGACGCATCTTCACTCCCTACTGGGACAAGCCGGTGTCCTACCGGCCCCAGATGGGTGTCAACTGGCCGCCGAGCTCCTACGATCCCGCGACGAACCTGATGTTCCTGTGTGCCATCGACCACGTCGGCACCTCGTTCAGCGACACGCAAGGCGATGCGAAGGACTTCGACAAGCCGAAGTTCGACGGCATGTGGAATAAGGGCGGCGCGGGCTACTCGGGGGTTGCCGGTCGCGGGATTTTCGCGGCGATGGACCTCAGGACCAACCGCCTCGTCTGGCGCCAGCAATGGCGCGATGACTGTTGGAGCGGGTCGCTGGCGACGGCCGGCGGGCTGGTGTTTGTCGGCCGCAGCGACGGACGCCTGACGGCGCTCGACAGTCGCAATGGCGAGCGGCTGTGGCAATTCCAGACTGATTCCGGTGTCAATGCACCCGCCAGCACGTTTCAGTACGACGGTCAGCAGTACGTCGTCGTGCTCTCGGGCGGCACGCTGTTCGCCGCGGGCTCCAAGAAAGGCGACAGCGTGTGGCTGTTCTCGACGACCGGCACGCTCGAGTCCTTTCCTGTATCGGTTGGCCGGCCGGGTGCCCTGCTCTACGGCGAGCACGAGCCGCAGATCACGTTCGCCTCGGGCGATCCTGATGTTCCCAACGGGAAGAAGATTTTCCACACCTATTGCACCGCCTGCCACGGCGATACCGGTAAGGGCAGCCACGGCGGCGCCAACCTCGAGAGCGCAGCGAAGGACGCGAAGTTCGTGATCACCACGGCCACCACCGGCCGCGGCGATATGCCTTCGTTCAAGGCGGTCCTTTCAGCGGAACAACTTCGTGACGTCGCGGGTTACATCACGACAGACCTCTTCCAGTCACACTAGCACTAGCGGCACTTCGAGATGTATCACGAGTTGTTGGTTATCGTTTTAGTCGTCTCCGCGGTGCTCCTGATCCGCTTCTACTCTCGCCGCCAACGCCGGCGTTAACCGCCGGCGTTTCCCACGCGCGAAACCCGCGCGCCCTCACCGCGCGGTTTCGTACGTAGCGCATTGATTTTCTTCACAAAGACCGCCGTTTTGCGACTGGACCGCAGCGCCAGTCGTGGTCTATAGTCATCAGACAAATTTCGCACAAGGTGGTGCCGGATGTCTGCAGCTCTCAAGCTGGATGAATGTCGAGATGAAACTAACAGCGGCCGTGCGCCGCGCACGGGTGGGTCTATGCCAAGCGATAATGATGGCGTGATGCCGGATATATTGAAGCGACTCGGAGCATTGGAAGTTCAGGTCGGCGTTGTCGTGGCCACTGTTCAACACCTGGCAACCAAGGCCGACCTCAGCCAGCTCGAAACCAAGATGATCAAGTGGATCATTGCAACGGTTATGAGTGCAGCCGGCTTGGCCTTCGCGATCGCCAAGCTCGTTCACTAGAGGAGAACGTATGGAGCCTATCTCAGCGCGAGTCTGCGATATGGAACGGGATCTTCAGAAGCTAGGGGTCGAGATCAGCGCTCTCAAAGCCACAATTGCGTACTTGGCAACGAAAGCTGACCTCGCGGAACTGAGAGGGCGGCTGATGGTCGAGCTCATAGAGCGCGATCCTGGCTCATTCGAACGAATTTGGCGTCGCTGGGTAGTAGACGCTAAGCGGTGCTAGTTCGATAGCGCGCCGCCGGTGCCCCGAGTCGACTTATTGAGATTCCCCGCGAACTCGATCGGCGGCTTCCCGGTCGCAGCGACGATGTAACCCTTGAGCAGCGCCATGGTGTCCTCGTGCTTGGTGTGCTCGGGCTCGAGAAAGGCACGCGGGTGCCGACCGGCGGCATAGTCGATTGGCGTCAGGCCAATGGTGCTTTTGGGTTGCAGGTCGGCGCCGTCGGCAACGAGGACCTTGACCGTTTCGTTCCAACCGTGCTCCGCGGCGCTATGGAGGGCGGTCATGCCCTGGTTGTCCGCGTCATTGATCTTGGCGCCAGCCGCCTGTAGCAACTTGACATCCTCCGCCCCCTCCTCGTCCGTCTTGAACCGACCACGAGAAGGATTGAAGCTATGCCCCATGCCGGCCGCCGCCATCAGCGGCGTCACGCCCATGGCGTTCGGCAGATCGACCAACGCGTGATACTTGAGCAGCAGCTTCATGGACTCCGCGTCACCCACCTTCGAGGCGAGCAACAGCGGCGTCGCGCCGGTGGACAGAATCTGGTCACCCCCCCGATCGAACACGCCGTTGCGATACCGCGGCCGCAGCTTCAACTGCGCGTTGGGATTCGCACCCTTCGCGAGCAACAGCTCCGCGACCTGGTACCCGGTAGTGTTATCCGTCGACGGCAGGTCGGGACGGCCACCGCGCGGCAGCGTGTTCATGTCGATGGCGACATACAGCGGCGTGTTGCCGTAGAAGTCCCACTTGTTGACATCGGCGCCCGCGGTTACGAGGAAGGCGGCGAAGTCGAAGCGCATGTTCATCAGGGCGAGAATGAGCGGCGTCGCCCCTTCCGGATCCGGCAGGTTGATGTCCGCCTTGGCCTTCAAGAGATACTTGGCGCACTCGATGCAGCCCTCGCGCGCGGCATAGAGCAGCGGCGTGAACCCGCCGTGGTTCATGTTCTTCGGACGCCCTTCCGCGGTGACGCGACGCTGCCAGTCGCGCACCTCGCCATGCTCGTTGACGTTGGCGCCGTGGGAAATCAGGAGCTTCACCATCTCGGGTTGCTTCTGCGCCGCAGCCCACATGAGAGCCGTCTGCCCGCCCCACTCCTCCTTCGCATTGACCTTCGCGCCATGGCTCAGGAGCAGCTTCGCCGACTCGATATTACCCGTCCGGGCAACAACCATCAGTGGCGTCTCGCCCTCGGCATTCTGCTCGTTGGCATTTGCCCCGGCCTTCAGGAGCGCTTTGACAACGATGGGATCGGCAACGATGGACGCGGTCCACAGCGGCGTAGCGCCATAGTCATTCTTGGCGGCAACATCCGCCCCCGCCTTGATCAAGCGTTGGACGAGATCGGCGTCGTCGTTGTAAACAGCCCAATGCAGTGCCGTCGTCCCATCGGCGCTGCGCGCGCGCACGTCAGCACCCTTCCCGATCATTGACACCGCGAGATCGTGGTCCTTCGCCTGGGCGACGTCGACCAGAGAGTCCTCCGCGTACGCAGCCCCGGTGCCCAACAGCGTCGCGACGACGGCGACTATGCTCAAAAACCGCATCTCAAACCTCAGCAAGAACACCCGTGCTAATGCCGTGTTTCTCCACCGGGATCCCGGCACGTACCAGCAACGTCAGCAGCAGATTCGCGTGCGGCGTGTCCTGCGGATAGTGCAGGTGCTGGCCACCTTTGATCTTGCCGTAACCCCGACCGAGCACCGCCGACGGCAGCGGGTCGTTATTGTGCATGTCGCTGTTGCTCATGTTGCTGCCATACAGCAGGATCGAGTGATCCAACAGCGTCCCATCGCCATCTGGAGTCGTAGACAGCCGCTTGATGAAGCGCGCGAACGCCTCGGTGTGATAGACCTGGATCTTCGCGAGCTTGTCGAGCTTGGCCGCGTCGTTCTGGTGGTGCGATAGCGGATGGAACGCATCCGACACGCCGATCTGGTTGTACGTGCGCATGCTGACTTCCTTGGCGATCATGAAAGTCGAGACGCGCGTGACGTTGGCCTGGTAGGCGAGCGCGATGAGCTCGAACATGTTGTCGAGCTGCTTGCCGAAATCCTGGTTGATACCCGCCGGAGCGTTCGGCAGCTTGATGCCCGAATTCTCCTTCTCCTTCTGCTTCTGGACGCGCCGCTCGATCTCGCGCACCGAGTCCATGTAATCGCTCAGCATCGCGCGGTCGGCCGGCCCGAGCTCGCTCTGCAACTGCGTCGCGCTGTCCTTGGTCGAATCGAGGATGCTCTGGGTCTCGTTGACGATCATGTGCCGCTCTGCGGCGGTATCGCCCTGCCCGAAGAGGCGGAAGAAGACCTTGCGCGGGTTGTGCTCCATCGGCAGCGGCTGCGTCGGAGTGCGGAACGCTATCGTCCCGGAGTAGGCACAGCCATACGTCGGGTCACAGGCGCCGCCGCCGTCCTCACCGGCGAGCTCGAGCGAAGGAAGCGTCGTGTCCTGCCCGATGTGCTGCGCGGCAATCTGGTCGGCGGATGTACCGGCGTGCGGGGCCTGGGTCGGGGTCGGAGGCACGCAACCCAACCAGGTGCCGGCAATGATCGCGTGTGGCGACGGGCTCTCGCCCGCCTTGTTGCGCAAGCCGCTGACGATCGTCATGTGCTCGCGGAAGGGCTCGAGCGGCTTGAGAATCTGCGTCATCTCATAGTCCTTCCCGGTCGCCGCGGGCGCCCAGCGACTCATGATGGCGCCATGCGGGAAGTAGATGAATCCCATGCGCGGATTCGGCGCAGCGGCAGTGTTGGCGAGCGCGGTGCGCGCGGGAATCATCGCATCCAGCAGCGGCAGGGCAATCGACACTCCCATCCCGCGCAACACCGTGCGACGGGACAAGTGTTTCTTAGTAATGAAATGCATCTACTTCCTCCATCCTACCGCTGCGCCGTCTGCGTCTTGTGCGCTACGGCGTCACTCGCCGGCGAGCGCTTCTGGAACTGATCACTGTTGACGATCCGCATCACGATCGATGAGAACCGGTAATGGTCTTTGGCACTGTCGCGCACCATCGCACGGATGGTCGGCATGTCGCGATAGCTGACCGCCCGACCCGTTGCATAAGTCATCAGCTTCTCAGTCAACGTCTGGACGAACTGCCCGGGGTTGGAGGCGAGTGCATTACGCAGGTCATCCGGTCCGCCGATCCTGGTGCCATCCGGCAGCACGCCGGAAGCATCGATCCCGGTACCGGCAATCCGATCCTTCGCGCGATACATCCCCACCGCGTCGAAGTTCTCGAGCGCGAAACCCAGCGGGTCGAGAACGCCGTGGCAGGCAAAGCAGGCCGGCTTGTCGCGATGCTGTGCCATGAGCTCGCGCACCGTGTGTGCCTTCTCACCCGTCTTGTTCTCCTTCAACGAAGGGACTGCCGGGGGCGGCGGCGATGGCGGAGTGCCGGTCACCCGCTCCAGGATCCAGGCACCGCGCAACACGGGCGCGGTGCGGTTCGGGTACGCGGTTGCCATGAGCACCCCGCCCTTGCCCAACAGTCCCCAGCGATACGACTCCTTCAAGGTGACACGCCGGAACTGGTCACCGCGCACGTCATTGATCCCGTAGTCGAGAGCGAGCCGCTCGTTCACGAACGTATAGTTGGCGGTCAACAGGTCCACCACGTCGTGGTCCTCGCGGAAGATGCTATCGACGAACAGCTTCATCTCCTCGAGATAGTCCGGCCGCGGGTCGCCGGCGTACGGGAAGATGTTCGGATCGGGCTGGATTTCCGCCAGGCGATCGAGGCCGAGCCACTGGAAGGCGAAGTTGGTGGACAGGCTGATCGACTTCGGATCGGCCAGCATGCGGTGCACCTGGGCCGCCAGCACCTGCGGCTCGTGCAGCTTGTCGGCCGTTGCCAGCTTCAACAGCTCGTCATCCGGCAACGTGCTCCACAGGAAGAACGAGAGGCGCGAGGCCAACTCGAGGTCGGTGATGCGATACGCCGCGGCACTTCCCGCCGCCGGGCCGCCTCCCGAAGGCGACTCGGCGCCGCCGGAAGTGTTGGAAGTCGCAACCAACCCGGACGGCGTGCGCTCCGCGCGGTAGAGGAAGAAGGGGCTCGCCAGGACCGCCGTCACGACCGAGCGGATACCCGTATCGAAGTCCTTCTCCTTACGACCGTCGTGGAAGAACTTCATCATCAGCTTCATGTCGCCTTCCGTCACCGGGCGACGGAACGCCGCACGCGTCAGGGCGCTAATGATCTTCTGCGCGCAAGCATCCTCGTCGGAGGCGCCGGTCGGATGACAGACGAAGATCTTCTTGCGGCTCGGCGTGTCGCTGATGCCGGTCGGCGAGTACGGCCCCTTCACCTCGAAGTTGGCCAGGCGCAGGATCCGGTCCTGCCCGCCGCCGGGAATCTGTTGGTACAGCTCGTCATCGGATTCGGCAAAGGTGCGATGCAGGAAGAACACGGCGACCTTGTGCGGACCGGCCGTCGCCTTGAAACGCACGCCCTTGAGCTTCTTGTTGATGGCATCGACGGCGGGGTCCTGCTTCTGGTCGATGGACTTCATGTCCTCCTCGCCACCGATATCCTGTTGCCAGAACTTCTTGCCGTCGAGGGTCGCGACCAGGGTGTTCTTGAACTCCATGTTGTACACCCAGAGCGCTACGGCGAGGTTGCCGACGTTGAGCTCATACTCGCCGTCGGCGGGAAACTCGTGATCCACTACCAGGCCGCCGCGAGTCCCCAGCGGCAGACCGTCGAGGTGGAAGGACTGCGTCGCCGGGCCTTTGACGAGGTACTGGGTGCCGATCGGGTTGGCCGGAATCTCGCCGACAGCCTCGACCGCGATGCCGCGGGCGGCGCTCAAGTATTGATCGAGGAACGAAGGCGACACCTGCAGGACGTTCGCGACGTTGTCGAAGCCATCGCTGCGGTCGTCCTGGGGCAGGATCGTGTTGGGATCGACCTTGACGTGCAGGAGATCCCACACTGCGTTGGCGTACTCTTTGCGGTTCAGACGGTGCAGCGCGACACGACCCGGATCAGGATGATTCACGGCCGCCGTGTCCAGCGTGTTCTCCATCCAACCGACGAAGCCCTTGACGGTCGCAGTGTCAGGTTGCGGATTGCCCGGGGGCGGCATCAGGCGGCCGCGCAACTTGCGCACGGCGTGCTCCCAGACCTCGGCCTGTTCGGGGATTTCCTCCGGCGTCATGGTGTCGAAGGCGACACCGCCCGCCCAGTCCTCGGCGTTGTGACACTTGCTGCAGTACTGTTTGAGCATGCCCCAGTGTTGGTCCGCGCCGGGAACATTGCTGGGTTGCGCCTGCTCGGTAGCGCCCTCGCCGCCAGTTGACTTGGCCGGCGCTGCCGCCGCGCTGGAGTTGGATGACGTGTGCGCGGGAGCGGCCTGCGTCGCGGCGGGAGCATTGGAAGCGGGCTGAGTTGCATCGGCTGCTGCATCCGCACCGGATGCCAACACGGTGATGCACCCTGCACCAACCGCTAAAAGAACTCTTCCGAAAAATCCACGTCTCATCTACGCCTCGCGTGTAACCTCGTTACCAGCGCCCCCAACAGGTACGCTACTCCCGTCAACTCACCGTTACAGTGCCTTCGCATGCCAAAACCCTCAGATCGCCGCGAGTTCCTCAAAGCCACACTGTCCGCCGGTGCTGGAATAGCCCTTGCATCGTCAGCTATTCACCCGGCATTGTCGCGTGATCGCGCGCCGGCAATCGCATCTCAGCGCGTGAACGACCACCTGGTGGTATTCACTGGAGCTGGTGCGAATTGCGTGGCAATTCAAGGGCCTGAAGGCGTCCTGTTGATCGACGGCGGGTTGGAGGAGCGCTCCGGAGACCTCCAGAAGGCCGTGCTGAAAGAGACGGGCGCCGCACGCGTCCAGACGTTGGTCAACACCCACTGGCACCCCGAACAAACCGGCTCGAACGAACGCCTTGCCAAGTCCGGGGCCAAGATCATTGCGCACGAGAACACGAAATTGTGGCTGGAATACCCCCAACAGGAACCCGGCCGGCCGGGCACCTGGGGTCCCCTGCCACCGAAAGCCCGCCCCAGCCAGACACTGTACTCGAAAGAGAAGCTGAGCTTCGGTGGCGAGCAGATCGAGCTCGGCTACATTCTCCAGGCCCACACGGACGGCGACATTTACGCCTTCCTGCACGAATCCAACGTGCTGGTCGCCGGCGGTATCGTCTCGAACGACGGTTGGCCCGTCATCGACTACCAGACGGGAGGTTGGCTCGGCGGGCTGGTCGAGGGACAGAAGACCCTCCTCTCGTTGATCGACGACCACACCGTCATCGTGCCTGCCAACGGACCCAACCTCACCAAGGCGGAGCTGGCCGAGCAGCAGAAGATGTATGCCACCATCTTCGACCGGCTGGGCAAGCTGTTGCGCAAGGGACTGGGTCCCGACGAGGTCGCCGCGACCGAGCCCACCAAGGAATTCAATGCCAGGTTGGGCGACCCGAAGCAGTTCGTGGACCTCGCCTTCAAGAGCCTCTGGGGCCACTTCGCCCCCGACGCCTGAGCTCGAGCCCAAGCGCCCGACGCCTGAACGCCGAAAGCCGCGCCTAGCGGGGCAAAACCACGCTTTTGCCCGCGGCTGGACCAGGACGCTAGCCTCAACTCCGCTGAAAGCGCCGGAGGCGACTTTCAGCCAAATAAAAAAAGGCCGGTCGGGGTCACCCCCGACCGGCCTCGTATCACTTCAAGCTATCAGAAGCTGTAACGGAACCCGACGCGGTACGCCAGGCCCAGCGTATCGAAGTAGATCGGGTTGGTGCCGCCGTAGTTGTTACCCGTGCCGAACGCACTGGCTCCACCACTCAGAGGCGGCCGCTTGTTGAACACGTTGTTGACCTGCGTATACAACTCCAAGCCGGTCGCCGGGCCTTCCTTGAAGGCGTAGGCGGCGTTCAGGTTGAACAGGAAGTACGACGGCATGCTGTTGTTCTGCATCAGGTGATAGCCGTAGTTCTTCAGGTTAGCCGGCAACGTGTTCGTCGCCGCCTGCTGGAACAGCGGGCTGCTGGGGGTGAGCCCCAGGTAGTCCTGCACGCCGTGGCTGACGAAGTTCATCATCGGTGTAATCGACAAGCCACCCTGCGTCCAGGTGGTCATCAGGGTGCCGCGCCACCGGGCGGTCGGCTGGTAGTCATTCAGGAACCCGTTGCCGGTGCCGGTCTGGCCCACGATGCTGTAGGTGTAACACCCTAACTGGTAGCCACCCGTGCAGTTGGCAAACGACTGCTCGTCCGTCCAGGTCGTGAGCAGGCGAGTGCTGAGAGTGCCGAGGGAGCCCAGGTCCAACGAGTGCATCAGGGAGAAGTCGATGCCCCTGACCTCGTAGAACGCTCCGTTGTAGGAACCCGGCGACATGGACGCCACGTTGAGGCCGGTGCCGTGTGCCTGCCAGACACTCTGATAGTACTGCTGCGCGGCCGCGATCTCAGCGGCAGACGCCGCAAGCGTCTTGGTGCCCGGATTGTAGAACTGGAACAGGTTACAGGCCGACTGGACTCCGGCGCCGCAGCTGTTCTCCACGATCGAGACGGAGGCCTGCTCGATGGCGTTCTTGATCTTGATGTGGAACCAGTCCGCCGAGAACGAGAACCCGGGCAGAGCGCTCGGCGTCAGGACGATACCGAGGGTCGTCGTGTCCGAGGTTTCCGGCCGCAAGTTCGGGTTGCCCAGCAGGTTCCAGGTGCAAGGATCGCTACGATCCGAGCCATTACCCGGAGTGGAGCAGTACCCGAACGTGCCGCCCGCGGAGATAACCTGCGAGTAGTAGAGCTCGCGGAAGTTCGCCGCACGGGAGTCGCGTGACTGGCTGGCGCGGAAGCGCACATCCTCGATCGGCTCCCAGATCAGCGATGCCTTCCAGGTGGTCAGGTTGTGCGAGAACTCCTGCCCGACGTACTTGTTAAAGACGTCAATTCCCGAGAACTGCAGCTGATTGGTATAGCGGGCCTCGCGACCGGCGATATCGAACTCCAGCAGATGCGCGCCAGGAGCGTCCTTTATCAGCGGGATGTTGGTCTCGAGGTAGGCTTCGTGCACCGTAACCTTACCGCCGAAGGACTGTCCGTACTGCGTCGGGAAGTCGGTGCCGGTATACAGGGGTAGCCCGGGCTGGTCGATGTTCTGTCCCACCTCCTGGCGATACTCGTAACCCACCGCGGCCTGCCATGGGCCGGCGCCGATGCCGCTGAAGTACTCGCCCGAGGCGTTGAGGTTGGCGTTGGTCTGTTCGTACCGCAACTGCTCCAGCAGGTTACCGAACACGTAGGCCTTCTGTGCCGCAGTCAACGCCTGGTTGCCGAATGGATTGATGGGCACGCAACCATTGGCGATGTTCGGATTGGCGCCGAGATAGCTTGCGCCCGGACTGAAATACGGGTTCGGGGTCACACCGTCAGCCAGAAAAGGACTACCGACCCCCGCGACTCCGCCTGCCGCCGTCACACGGCACTCGGGCTGACCATTGACCAGCACGGTGTCCATGGCCATCGATGAGGCGTAGTTGTGGATGTTGTTGATCACCAACTGTTGGTGATGCGTCAGGCCGTAGTTGTAGTTGGCGTCCCAGGTCCAGGTGGATTCGCCGAACTTGCCGGTGAGCCCGAAGGTCGCCCGTTCCACCCGGCTGGTGAACTGGGTCTCGCCCGGCATCTGGTCCGACCAGTCCTTGTTGATCGCAGCGCTACCAGGGAAAAGTGCCTGCTGGTTGCAAGCCGCGTTCAGCGTGGCGCTCGAGGCCGCGGCGGTATAGGCATTCTGGTTGCAGTTGATGAAGGAGAATGTGGTTGTGCCACCTTGCGTCGGGTTGTCCGAGCTCACCTTGCCGTAATACAGGCTGCCCTTCCACTTGATGTTCTCGGTGATGTCGCCGTCAAACAATCCCATGACGACGCCACGGCTCAACTGCGAGAAGAGGTTGGTGTACTTGTAGATGGGCTCGCCATCGCCACCCGGCATGGTGTTGATGAAGGCCGCACCTGCAGCGGCGTACGGCTGAACCACGCCGTAGGTATTCACGCCCGTACCGGTGCTGTTGCCCTGAAAGGTGGTGGTCGGAAACCTGGGAGCGCCGTTGCCGCTCACGAACACGCCGGTGGTGCTGCTGAAATTCCGCAGGCCCGTCCCGGGAGTGTAGTAGGTAATGGCGCTACCGGCGACCGGGTTGACACCCTGGTACACACCCATGTCGTTGGCGCACCAGGTGCGCGCGTTCTGACAGCCCACCGGGTCCTGGTGCTCGACCTCACCACCGAGGGTGAAGTGGAACTTCCCATCGAACATGGAGTGGCCATAGGCGGCACCGAAGTGGTGGTCGCGGCCATCGCTGTGGCTGGTCTGGTAGAAGTCGCCGGTGAGCTTGCCACCTTCGAGCTTGTTGTCGAGGATGACGTTCTCGACACCCGCGATGGCTCCCGAGCCGTAGGCCGCCGACGCACCGCCCGTCACGACGTCGATGCGCTGGACCATGATCTGCGGGATGAAGTTCAGGTCGATCTGGTCGCCCTGCTCGGTCTGCACGAAGCGCTGGCCGTCTATCAGCGTCAGGGTGCGGCTACCGAAGTAAGGGTTCAGCCCGCGCAGGTCGGGAATGTAGGCGCCCGTGAAGAAGTTCGAGTTGCCGGTATTGGCTGGCGTGAACGTCGAGGCGTTCGCCGGCGTCAACTGCAGCGTCTGGCCGATGTTCGTCACGCCCATGCTGTTCATCGCCGAGGTGTCGATGACGGTCGTCGGCGTCGGCGTATTGAAGTCATTGGTGCGCTTGATGCGCGACCCGGTGACGGTGATCTCCTCGAGAGTCAGCGGGGCGCCCGACTGTGGCGCTGCGGTTTCGTCAGCAGGCTTTTGCTGTGCCTGTGCGGTTGCGCTGAGTCCCAGCACGAGAGCCGCGGTCCACAGGCTCCTCGTCAGATACCTCGGCGAGGTCGAACTCTTCTTCACAGCCGCCTTAACGGCGACGTCTATCGGACGAATCACGGTCATTAGGCCCCCTCCCTCGAGAACGATTACGCATTCAGCAGGTGAATGTTCAAGCAGGGTTGTGTTGCATCGGAGTTACGGGTTCAAACTGCATCAAGTTTGGTTGTTCACGGTGACAAAAGTCAGCCGGAAACAGGCCAAAGTACTTGTGGCGTTCTGGAAAAGATGCGCCGACGCAACGCCCGGTGTCTGTGACGGGCGTCAGATTTTGCCACGTTGGGCCGGTTTTTCGGGCCTGTCCAGTGCATCGCCGCCACGGCTTCATTTCCGCGGCCGGCGCCCTGTCATGTCAGACAATCGTGCACTGCACCCTCACCGGGCGGGAAAAGCCACGAGCCATACCCGTGGCGCGGAGCCAACGCGGCAACCCATAACCAGTCCGAAGGCCATCAGAGCCCAAGGTCTGACACGAAATGTGAACCTTGTTGTCCCGCGTCGCGCCGCCGGCGCTTCTGAAGGATTTCCCCCGCGGCCCCACGTCGCCCCATTGGGGCTTCGTGGGATTTCCTCCACTGCGTTTCGGTCACGCTCCGGTCACACGGGTCAGGGCTTGACCGGCTGACCACCCTTGGCAGCGGCTTCCTTGGCCAGCTGTTGCAAGTGGTCGTCCCAGGTCTCCTCGTTGCACTCGTAGTCGAGCATGCGACCGCCTTTCTTCATGGCGATCCAGGTCTTGGTGACGCTGACCGGCTGGGTGTAGAAGACCGGGTCGGTCAAGGTGAGCTGGTCGGTGAGGGTCTTGCGGCCCTTGGCATCCCGACCGAGTCGGAAGTGCTCGACGATGTGGGCGGCATCGCTGTGGGCCGAGCCCTGGTCCACCGACTCCTGCAGGAAGGATGTTTCCACCACCAGTGTGTCGCCCTCCCAATGCCCGGTCGAATAACCGTTGCGGGTCGGGAAGAGATCGCTGTCAGGAACGCGTGAACCCAGGAAAATCCGGCGCACCTCGCTGTGGGCCTCCTGGATGAGGGTGATCTGCTCGGGGCGTTGGATGATCTCCATCGGGTAGCCGCCGGAAGCGAGCGTGGAGCCCGGCATCCCCATCCCGAGACAGTAGCTGCTGGGTGTCTCCGCCTTGGGATCGACGAGCGCGTGGTAGGCCGCCACCTTGTCGCGCGCCTCTTTCGTGAAGGGCGGGTTGGCGGGCCATACCAGATCGAAGCGCCCCGCGCCGGGGTGGAGGTCGGTGTCCCAGGTCCAGATGCCCGTCAGGTCAGGATGTTCGACCGGGGCCGCCGCCTCCGTCGTCACCGCGAGACACAGGACAAAAGCGCTGAGAGCGGGAGCCAGCCAGCGTCCCGCGCGTGAGTTTGCGTTCATGACGTCCTCAGGTCAGGTGAATCCGATCCAACGACCGGTTGCCACAATGATGACCCACAACGTGAGGGAGAAAGTAGCGGCCAGGCGTGCGCCCAGCGGGGGCCTGCCCCGGTCCCACGTCGCCATCCCCTTCGCGGTGTAGAAGTGGAAGATCAGCATGTTCAAGGCCGCAAGCCCCATGCAGACCATCTTTATCCGGAACGGGATATTGGTGTAGTACGTGCTGGCTTTAGAGCTGAACATCAGCGATCCGGCCGTGAACGCCACGGCGAAGGCCGCCCAGGCCCACGGCAGGGAGGCCGCTATCACCTCGGAGACGGGCCGCTCTTTGTTTCCGAGGCCCAAGAGTCTCACGTCCATCATCGCGACCGAGCCCACCACCAGCGTGAGCGCGAGCACGTGGATGGTCTCGGCAATCGGAAACAGCCAGGTCGACTCGGCGATGGCGATCGCGAACGGGAGATGCTCCAGCCAGGTGAAAAAGGCGGGCACGTGCTCGGCGGAGACACTCATGGCAGGCAAGCTCACAGGTAGGCGATCAGGCGGCCCGCGGCAACGATGCCTACGCACAGAACGAGGTTGCCGACTCCCAACGCCATCCCCAAGCGCTGCCGGGCGAGCGTCGAGCTCCAATATCCCGGCTCCCGCGCGCTGGCTTTCTGAACCACGAGAGTGAGGCCGATCAGCAGCACGACCATGAGCATTTTCAGGCGGAAGGCGTCATTCATCAGCTCGCGATTGGGCTCGGTGATGGTGAGCAGCGCGCCCGTGATCAACAACACGACGAGTGCCCGCCACACCCAGGGGATGAACTTGGCGGCCAGCGTCTCCGGAGGCGGCCCGCCGCGAGTCAGGCGCAGCAGCCGGAAATCGAGCATTCCCAGCGCCGTCACGACCAGCGCGATGCACAGGATGTGCACCGTCTGGACGGTCGGAACGAACCAGTTCGCGTTGGCGAACGCCTGGCTCAAAGAGGTGCTGGCCAACCAATCGGCAAACTGTTGCATCATTCGCGTTTGAACCCCGTGTTGCCACTGGAGTCGACCGGGTTACGGTCGTTCTCCGCGCATTCGAACTCGAGCAACTGCAAATCGCGGGAGCGCTTCCAGGCCAACGTCTGGACCCAGGGCTTCTCGAGCGCGACCGGATCCTCGACGGTGATCTCATCCAGCAGGACGTCCGGATTGCCCTTGTCCAGGTGGATACGCTCCTTGATCCGCATCTTGTCGCTGTGCTTCATGCCCATGGACAACCCTAAGCTATCCTTGATGGCGACGGTATCTGCAACCAGCGTTCCGCCCTCCCAGTGGCCAATCGAGTCACCGTAGAACGTCGGGTCCAGATCGTCCGGGTGACCGCGACCGTCCGTATAAATATTCCTCCACTGCATCCACGCCTCGAAATGGGTGGTCACCCTCCCCGGTGTGAACAGAAATTCGATCGGATACTGGCCGACTCCCAGGATCATGGGCAGCCCCGGAGGCGTGCAATAGGAGCCCTCATGGGCCACCACTCCGCCCTTGGCCTGGACGTCGTGCTGCCAGGCGTGATAGTCGTCCAGGTACTTGCCCTTCAGCGCGGGCTTCTCCGGTGGCGTCGTGCCTGCGGGCGGCCGATCCAACACCCAGACCCCGCCCCAATCGGGTAGCGCTTCCAGGCTGGCGTAATGGCCTTTGGGGCGGGCGGCAAGCGGCACTGGAGCGGCAGCCACTTTCCCCTGCGTTTGACTGTCAGGCCATGCCGAGCCCACGGCGAGACACAGAGCCACACTGGCTGCGGCCAGCAACACGAGCGGCTTATTCATGGTTGGCTGCCGGCGCAGGAGCCGCGCCCTCGCCGCCGGCAGGGTCGCCGGCGCCGCCGAGCGTTTTACCGTCGGCGAGGACGATACCCTGGTACCAACCGCCGGGCCGCCCATCGCGCAGCGGGTTGACGGTGACCGTGACTTTGTCCCCGGGCTTGATGGTGGTGCGCTTCCAGCCGGCGCGGATCAGGTTGTTGGGACCGTTCATTTCGATCGACCAGGTCTGCGTCTTGCCGTCCGAGCCCAGCACGTCGACCTTGAAAGAGGCGTGCGGATTGGTCCATTGGAACTCGACGACCGTCCCGCTGATCCTGGTCTCCTTGGTCCGGTCGAACATGGCGCCCGAATGATGCACCCACGCCGGCGGCGACAGGGCGACCAGGACGGCGGTCAGTGTTGCAATGTACAGAGATTTCATGGAAGCACTCCTGGCGCCTTCAGTGGGCCGACGGAACGTTGATCGGGCCACCACCGCGGCGTGTCGGATCGCCCAGGACAGTCCCGTCCGGTAGCGTGATGGAGACAAACAAGCCGCCCTTGGAGCCGTCTTTGAGGGGATTGAGCACCAGGGTCACCTGGTCGCCCGCCTTGACGCTCGAGGACTTCCAGCCCTGGCGCTTGAGATTGTTCGGGCTGTTGAGCTCGACCTGCCAGGTGTCCTTCGCGCCATCGGCGTTGGGCACATCGAGATGGATCCAGGCGTGCGGGTTGGTCCACTGGAACTCGTGCACGGTGCCTTTGAGTGTGAGCTGCTTGCTCTGATCGAACATCGCGAAAGAGTGATGCGCGTAGGTCTTGGCCGCGAGGGCCCACGCGATCACGATCACGGCGATGATCAGATACGCGACGCGGGTGCCGGTTCGTATGTCCTGTCTCATGGGTCGAGCTCCTGGCGGGGGCTATTTCGCCGCGGGGGGCGAGGGTTGGGTACTGGGCAGGTGCTCGTTCAGATTCGGCAGACACTCCACTTCGGGAATGTCGCTGTAATCCATGCGCATCCAGCGATGCGTGTGATGCCACTCGCCCTTCCAGTTCTTCGGGTCCGTCATGGTGGTCTCGATCTGCAGCGTCATGCCTTTGTCGAGCAGTTGGATTCTCTCCACCATGTGCAGCTCCTCGCTGATGGGAATGCCCTGGTCGATCCAGTGCTGGTTCGTCTCGAAGTACTTGGTGTCCACCACGAGGGTGCTGCCCTCCCAGTGGCCGATGGACTCGCCGTTGTAGGTGGGGATGGCGATGTCGGGATCGGTATGCGGACGCCCGTCGAGGTAGATGATGCGCAGGCTGTTGGTGAAGCCGAACATCATGTAGATGACCGTCGGCATCTGCACCATGCTGATCGGCCACACGCGCGTCATGATCATGGGCATGCCGGCCGGGTAACACTGGCCGATGCTGTCGCGATAGGGCTTACCGGCCTTGCGCGCCTGCGCCGCCTCCTGCATCGCGGTCTGGCCCGCTTCGTAAAACTCGGGGTACGGCGGCCCGTACATGAAATCGCTGAAGGCGCGGCGCAGGTCGATGAACCAGGTCCCGGTGAGATTGAATCCGGGCTTGGGACGCTTCTTCGCCAGGTTCTCCGGGGCGAGCGCGCCAAAATAGCCGTCGTGCTTGTGTGACAGCTCGTCGATGCGCTCCTGGTTGAGGCCCGGACGGGGTGCCTGCTGCGCGCTCGCGATCGTCATGCCGAGCGTGAGAGCCGCAGTCAGAATCAGCCGCGCTGTATTGTTGTATCTCATCGGGATCCGCCCTTAATGAAGTCCAACACGGGGCCGGAGAGCGACTCATCGCTCGTCCCGACCGCATAAGTCTCGGAAATGTGTGAATGCCCGGCCAGGCGCACGGTGCGCACCGGCCTGCCCTCGCGCGCGCGGGCATCGATCAGGCCGCGCGTTTCGGCCTGGAAGGAATCCGGGTCCAGCTCGGCGGACGTCACCAGCAGCGGGATCGTCGTCTTCAACAGTCCGGGAAGCGACGAGCGTTGCGCGTACTGCGACACATCGTCGCCGTAATAGTCTTTCCAGATGGAAACCTGGTCGCCGAGGTGGTAGAAGCCCGAAGTCAGGATCGCTCCAGCGACGCGGGGATCCTTCCCGGTATTGGCCGCGTGCGCCAGATAATCGGCCACGTGAGCCGCTCCGGCGGAATGCCCCCACAGAAAGATCTTCGCAGGGTCGCCGCCATAGGTGGCTGCATGGGCTTGCAGCCACGCGGTGAGCAGTGTCAGATCCTCGATGCCCGCGGGCCACTGAAACTCGGGTGCGAGGCGGTAGTTGATGGTCACCCCGACCAGTCCATGCCGGACCGCCCAGACACTGATGTTGTCGAAGAACGGCGATCCCGGCGAATGCTTCGTGCCACGCGTAAATCCGCCGCCGTGAATAAAGACAACGATGGGCCGCGACGCAGGACTGCCATTGGCGGCATTGGTCGTGAAGACATCCAGAACGTGCCGCTCGTGCGGCCCATAATGCACATCGCGGATGACATTGACCCCGGCATAGGGCTCCGTCGGTTGCAACGGGGTATATAGAGCAGCGGTTCGAGGACCGTCAATTTTCTGGCCGATCTCGCGCAGTGCTGCTGCGACCGACGCCGGCATGCCCCCGCCTGCTTCACCGGAGCTCAGGGCAGCTACGACTTCCGGATCCTGTGATGGGCGCACGGGAGACACCTCAGTCCGGCCGGTCACCGGGTTGGCATAGTGAAACGGGATGTCATACACGACGGGAAACATTGCGACGCTCGCCGTTGGCGGCGCATCCGGCGGCATCTCCTTACTCGGCCCGGGCATGGCACGGCTCGCGCTCTTCGCCCAACCTCCCTCGTAGCCCGCGGAGAAGGTGTTGTAGGCATGATCGACTTTGAAGCGCCAGACACCAGCCTCCTTCACCGCCTCATTCTCATAGATCGCCCCACCCAACGAGGCGCGCGAGCTCAGGGACATCTGCTGCAGCATGCGCGAACGGATTTTCGCGCTTTGCCCGTCCGGCGCAACGTCTATGACCGGCTGAAGTTGCAGGTGATTGCCGAGCCTGCCGGCGACCGGGCCTGCCTGGCCCCGCCCGAAAACACTGAACAGGAAGGCGCGCACGTGATCCTGCCCCTGGTAGACGCCCCGCTGTGCGAGCTCCATCGAGCCGTCATGAGCAAACAGATCGGCGAGGTCGTTCCACAGGTTCTTATCCAGGTAGTAACCGTACGCGCTTTCGAGATTCTCCAACTCTTCGTAGCTCTCGACGCGATCGACGGTGCGTTGTGTCTCGGCGAGAGCCCCTTCCACGTCTTTGACCGGCGGCGGTGCCGATACTGTGCGGATCGGCATCAAAGCCGCGGCCGCATGCCGCGAGTCGGGCCCGCCGCGATCGGTACCTGGATAGTGCGGCGGCGCGCCCGTCACTGGATTCCGATAGTGATAGGGAGGAATGAAGGCTTTCGGATAGATGTTGTAAGTCTCACTCGGCGGCCGGTCGGGCGGCACCGTCGTACTCGGCCCGGCGGCGGGCAGCGCACTCTTCGCCCATCCCTGCTCGTAGTCGGTCACGAGCGTGGGATAGAAGTGGAGAGACTTGAACTTCCAGACGCCGTGGTCCTTGACGTAGGTGTTCTCGTAGACGCCCTCGCTCCACGTACCGCTCTTACCGTACGTACCCGTCATCCCCAGCTCGCGGCTGCGGCAGTAGGCCGTTTTACCATCCGCTGCGACGTCGACACGTGTCTGGAGTTGGATGTGATCGTTCAGCACACCGGTGCGGAGGCCCGCGGGCTGGAGCGTCTCCAGGAAGCGGCGCAGGTGTTGCTTACCGACGTACACACCCTGGAGACCGAGCTCCAGGGTTCCATCGTCAGCGAACAGGTCTGCAACCTGGTCCCATTGGGCTCGATCGACGTAGTAACCGTAGATGCGTTGCAGGTTTTCGATCGCCTGCTCGTCCGCCAGGTGCGTTACGCGGCGCTGGAGGTCGGCTAGCTCGACACGCGGGTTCGCATGGGTGGCGGCATTGACCGGCGTCTCCGGAATCGTCCACGCGTGCGCGAAAGCGGTCCTGCCTGGATTCTCATAGTGAAACGGCGCGATGCAAGCGGCCGGGAATCCGTCGCAGTCCATCTTCCGCTCGCGGTCGGGCGCATGCGGCAGGCTCCTGCGGCCGGCAACGGGAGTGCGCGGCTCCTGCGGTGGAACCCAACCCGTCTGGTACGGCGCCCCAAATCCGTTGTAGTAGTCGAGCGTGTGGATCTTCCACACTCCACTCTCTTTCCGGTACGTGAATTCGTAAACGCCCTCGGCCCACACGGCGCTGCCACCATAGCTGCCAATCATGGCCAGCGCGCGCCAGCGCCCCTTGGCGGTGTCACCTCCCGGATCGAGGTGCACGACCGGCTGAATGTTCATGTGGTTGTAGAGGCGGCCGTCGCCCAGCCCGACCTCCCCGAGTTTCACCGCGCCCACATTCAAGAAGAGGTGCTGTCGGATGCTGTCCTTGCCAACAAAGATGCCCGCCGGGTAGTTGGCCACGGCGTCCGCGGTAAACAGCTGCGCCAGGTCCTCCCACATTCCCTTGTCGACATAGAAACCATAGGCCCGCTGCAGTCGCTTGATCGCGCGGACATCCTCCGCCGCCTGCACTTCGGCGGCGAGCCGGCTCACGCGCGACTGGAGATCCGCATTCGAATGATCACTGGCATGAGCAACCGCGCCCACCCCTGCGACAGCCAGGAGGGCGGCGATGACGTGTGCGCGACATTTCACTTTGGGCATCAGATCACAAGAGCCGGATCAAAAGAACCGACGTCAAATGAGACGGGGGGTGCGCCTTGATCGGCAAAGGAAACCGGTGCGCGCGCTGAGCGCCGAGTGCCGGCGATGTTGGCTGCCATGACTACCCCCTCTTGTCAGGTACGAACGCGCGGCCCGCGTCCCTACGAGCCATAGCATTAGTGACGATTGGTGAAAGATCAACGATCTTGCCGCGCGTGCCCGCCAGTTGGCCTGCTCGTGAGGAAATCCCAGGATCCCAGCGCAGGTTCTCGCGCTGCCAGCGCAGCGCGACGCGCACGCGTGGTCGAGAGGTGGACTTTGTCCCAGGGTAATATGTCCCGTACGATTTGCACCACCCGCGGACTTTTCCCATGGCCAAGTTCCCGACCAGCCCCAGCTTTACCGGATTTCATGCCCCTTCCCGCCTGGAAGCGGATATCCATGATCTCGAGATCGAGGGCACGGTGCCGCAGGACATCAATGGCGCCTTCTACCGGGTAGCCCCCGACCCGCAGCTCCCGCCGCGATTGGGCGATGACATCTGGTTCAACGGCGATGGCATGATCTCCATGTTCCGCTTCGACCACGGGCGGATCGACTTCAAGCAGCGCCGCGCCCACACCGATAAATTCCTGCTGGAGGAGCGGGCCGGCCATGCGCTCTTCGGCGCGTACCGCAATCCGCTCACCGACGACCCTGCCGTCGAAGGCAAGTACCGCGGCACCGCCAACACGAATGTCCTCATGTACGGCGGCCAACTCCTCGCGTTGAAGGAGGACAGCCCGGCCCTGGCGATGGACCCGATTACCCTGGAGACCAAGGGGTACACCGATTTCCAGGGCCAGGTGAAGAGCCCGACATTCACCGCCCATCCCAAGATCGACCCGCGGACCGGCGACATGTGCGCCTTCGCCTATGCGGCCAAGGGGCTGCTCACCCGCGACATGGTCTACTACGAGCTGAACGAGCAGAACCGGCTCAAGCGCGAAGTGTGGTTCGAGATTCCCTACTACTGCATGATGCACGACTTCGGGCTGACCGAGGACTACGCGGTCTTCCACGTCATTCCCATCATCAGCAGCTGGGAGCGTCTCAAGGCGGGACTGCCGCATTTCGGATTCGACACCACCAAGGACATCTACCTGGGTGTCCTGCCGCGCAAGGGCGAGGCGCGCGACCTGCGTTGGTTCAAGGCCCCCAACTGCTTCGCCAGTCACGTCATGAACGCCTTCAACGACGGCACGAAAGTTCACATCGACGTGCCGATGGCCAAGGGCAACATGTTTCCCTTCTTCCCCGACGTGCACGGCGCGGCGTTCGACCCGCAGAAGTCGCTTTCCTACATGACGCGTTGGACGGTGGATATGAGCTCTCGCGGCGACGCGTTCGAGAGCATGATGCCGCTGACGACGGTGAGTGGCGAGTTTCCACGCATCGACGACCGCTACAATAGCGGCCCGTACCGGTACGGATTCCTGCTGTCGCAGGACTTCACGCGGCCGCTGGAGCTGCCCGGCGGGCGCTCGGCCGCGGGCATGATGATCAACACGCTCGCCCGCCTCGACCACCAGACTGGCAAGGCGCAGACGTGGTGGTCAGGCAAAACCAGCACCATCCAGGAGCCGTGTTTCATTCCCAAGCCCGCAGGTCAGCGCGAGGGCGAAGGCTACCTGGTCGCGGTCGTGAACCGGCTCGCCGAGAGTCTCTCGGACCTCGCCATATTCGACGCCGAGCACATCGAGGACGGACCGGTGGCGACCGCGAAACTCGGCGTCCGCCTGCGCCTCGGCCTGCACGGTAACTGGACTCCCGCAAACCAACTTCCAACGACGACGGCCAAGGTGGCCTGACATGACAAGCTATATCGATCTCAGACTCTACATCGACGGCGAATGGCTGAGCGCGGGAAGCCGCCGTACCCATCGCGTCATCAATCCCGCCAACGGCGCGACGTTGGGCGAGCTGCCGTTGGTCGATACAGCCGACCTCGACCGCGCCCTGCAGGCGGCCGAGCGGGGCTACAAGTTGTGGAAGCGTGCGACCGCCGAAGAACGCGGTCGCGTGTTGAAAGGCGCGGCACAGCTCATTCGCCAGAGGGCCGATCACATTGCCCGCATCGGCACGCTCGAGGAAGGCAAGACGCTTGCCGAGACGCGCATCGAGGCTCTCGTCACGGCGAACCTCTTCGAGTTCTACGGCGAGGAATGTCGTCGAACCTACGGACGCGTGCTGGTTCGCCCGACCGGTACCCGGTCGCTGGTAATGAAGGAGCCAGTGGGTCCCGTCGCGGCATTCGCGCCCTGGAATTTTCCAATTGCCAACCCCGGCCGCAAGCTCGGGGCACCGATCGCAGCCGGCTGCTCGGTGATTCTCAAACCGGCGGAAGAAGCCCCAGGGTCGGCGATCGAAATCGTGCGTGCGCTCGTCGACGCCGGGTTGCCGCCGGGAGTCGCACAGCTGGTATTCGGCGTTCCGGATGAAGTGTCACGGCATCTGCTCGCCTCCCCGATCATTCGCAAGCTGTCCTTTACCGGCTCGACCGTTGTCGGCAAGCACCTGCTCGCGCTAGCGGCGGCAACGGTGAAGCGCACGACGATGGAGCTCGGAGGTCACGCGCCCGTCATTGTGTTCGACGACGCGGACCTCGACCGTAGTGTCGAGATCCTGGCCACCGGAAAAACCCGCAACTCGGGCCAGGTGTGCGTCTCGCCGACGCGCTTCTATGTGCAGGAAGGCATCTACGACCGATTCGTGACGGCTTACACCGAGCGGATTCGCAAGGTGAACGTGGGTGACGGCTTGCTGGAAAGCAGTCACATGGGACCCATGGCAAACCCGCGGCGTCCCGCGGCGATCGAGAATTTCGTCGCCGATGCGCGCTCCCATGGTGCGAAGGTGCATACCGGCGGAGAGCGCCTTGGCAAGGAAGGACTGTTCTTCCAGCCCACCGTACTCTCCAACGTGCCGCTGCACGCGAAGATCATGAACGAGGAACCCTTCGGACCGGTCGCGGTGATTGCGCCGTTCAAGACGTTCGACGATGCGGTGGAGCAGGCGAATCGCCTCCCCTACGGCCTCGCCGCTTACGCCTTCACCGAGTCCGCGAAGCGCGCCCTGCTGATCGGCGATGCGATCGAATCGGGCATGGTTGGCATCAACACGGTCACCATGGCGGCGGCGGATGCGCCCTTCGGCGGCGTGAAGGAAAGCGGCTTTGGGTCGGAGGACGGGCCCGAAGGCCTGGCGGCCTGCCTGGTGACCAAGACGATTCACCAGGCGTAAGGCGCATGGCAACGCAGGAGTCAGCGGCGGAGGCGGCGTTGGATCTGCGCTTCACGCACGCCTTCGACATCCGCATCAACTTCGACAAGCGCTGGTTGATAGGGCCGATCTCCGGAGGGGCCAATGTGGGCTACACCTCCATCGGGGCCGGCAGTACGGTCAGCGGGCCGCGGTTGAATGGGAAGCTGGTGGACTACAGCGGCGCCGATTGGCCCATCGTCAGACACGACGGCGTCGTCGAGCTCAACGCGCACTACATGATCGAGGCGGACGACGGCGCGCGAATCTACATTCGCAACATGGGCTACGTGCACGGCCCCCTACCGGGGGACGTGCCGGCGTACTTCCGCTGTACGCCCTACTTCCGCGCCCCTGCGGGGCCGCACGAGTGGCTCAACCGGACCGTCGTGGTCGGTGTTGGACAACGACGGCCGAAGTTGAAACCCGAGGACCCGCCGGATCACTCGCTGTTCCGGTACTACGCGATCCTGTGAGCGCCGCTCAGGCCGGCGCGCGCCGGCCGGGCCCGCCCTACGCGGGCTTGATGTGGAAGATCCGCTCGGCGTTCTTGTGATACAGCTTCGCCTTGTCCTCAGCGGAAACCGGCGCTGAGTCCATGAACGCCACCGCCGGCGCGCTCGGCTGGTAAGGGTAATCGATCGCCCACATGACGTTGTCGACGCCGAGCTTCTTGATCGAATACTCCAGCGCCAGGTGATCCTCCACGCCGCTGGTGGTGATCACGAAGTTGCGGCGGAAGTACTCGTCCATGCTGAGCTTCGTCTTGGGCGCGCGACCGATTTTCTGCGAGCGCGTGTTCATGAAATTGAGCCGCCACAACCAGAAGTGCACGGCCTCACCCATGTGGCCGATACAGATTTTCAACTTCGGGAAGTGATCGAACAGGCCGGAGGCCATCATCCGCACGGCGTGCGTACCGACCTCCATGCCATAACCCCACATCGCGGAGTCCATGCCGTAGTTCTGCAGCGGGCCCTTGAAGTTGTCGGACGCCGCGCGTGGATGAATGTAGATGCACCGGTCCAGGGCCTCGGCAGCCTCCAGCACCGGCCAGTACTTCGGATTGTCCAGGTACTCGCTGTTGGTGTGCGAGTTGAGGATGAAGCCGTTGAGTTTGAGCTTGGTTGTGGCGCGCTCCATCTCCCTGGCGGCCCGCTTCGGTGACTGGGGGGCAAAGGTCGCAAGCCCGGCGAAGCGCGTGGGATGCCGGGAGATCACCTCGGCCAGCCGGTCGTTGGCCAAGGTGGCGAGCTCGGTAGCCGTATCGGCATCGAACATCTGCACGCCCGGCGCCGTGAGCGACAGGATCTGCATATCGACGCCGTTCTCGTCCATGTCACGCAGGCGAACCTTTTCGAGGTCGAGCAGCCCATCGAGGAAGTTCAACTCCCCGTAGCCGGGTTGCCGGTCGTAGATGCCTTTCACGAGTTGCAGGTCGAGGCTCTCACCCGGGAAGCGGGAGACGAGCTTCAACTGCTCGGCGACCTCGGGAATGGAGAACGCTTCTTCGGTTGCGATCTTGCGGAACTTGGTGGCCATGTGCGCCTCGGCTGCGGGTTAGCTGCGAGCGCGGGAATCGCGCTGGCCGAAGCATAACGACCGCACGAGGCACCAGCGCCAGCGCGGTGCGGATCGACCACTGAGTGGCCGTTTTCAGCTTGTCAAGCGGTGTCAGAGCCTGGAACCGCCATCGACACGGACGATGTCACCCGTCACCCAGGCGGCCGCGTCGGAGGCCAGGAACGCGACAACGGAGGCGATGTCGTCAGGTTGGCCGATCTGCTTGAGCGCCTGCATCGCAAGCGTCCCCTTGCGGCCGACTTCGGTCCGGACGAACGGCGACAGGTCGGTTGCGACGACACCGGGCGAGACCCCGTTCACCCGTATCCCACGCGGCCCGAGTGCAAAGGCGAGTTGCTTGACCAACGTATCGACAGCGCCCTTTGACGCCGCATACGCCGGGAGTATGTCGGATGCGGCGCGCGACGCCATTGACGCGATGAATGTGACGCTGCTGCCGCTCTGCAACACGGGCAGCAATTGCTGCACTAGAAAAAACGGTGCCCGCACATTGACGGCAAAGAGCTCATCGAAATGATCCAACGTGGTCTTCTCGAGGGTCGCCGGCCTGCAGATTCCGGCGTTGGCCACGAGAATATCGACTCGGTCCCCCAGGAGGTCGCGAGCTTGCTTCGCGAGTTGGTGCGGGCCATCGGCAGCGGCCAGGTCCGCCTGCACCACCTCCGCCTGGCCACCCGCGTCCCGAACCTGCGCCACCACTGCCTCGGCCTCTGGACGGCTGCGGCCGTAATGCACCAGGGTCCTCGCGCCCGCTTTTGCCAGGGCGATGGCGATCGCGCGGCCAATCCCGCGCGAAGCGCCTGTAACGACTGCTGTCTTGCCAGCAAGCGTGTTCAACGTGACTCGAGCGGACGCTCTCAGCTCGCGCCTGAATGGCGTCCGGTGTACTGCACGAACTCACCTGTGTTCGAAACTATAGACAGTGAGGGTGCTTCGGGCTGCATCGGCTGCGAATAAACGACTACACGATTGCGCCCCGAACGCTTGGCCTCGTACAGAGCCGCGTCCGCATGGGCCAACAGCGTGCCAAGCTTGTGTCCGGATGAGCTCGTTGCGGCGATCCCGAAGCTCGCCGATACGGTAGCCCGGACGTTGCCTGCCTGGTAGGCCGTAATCCCCACGATAGCCATGCGCAGATTCTCTGCCTTCTGGCGCGCCTCTTCGAGCCCACAACCCGGCAGGAGAATTGCAAATTCCTCGCCACCGAAGCGCCCGAAGATGTCGCTCTTGCTCAGATGATCGTTGCAGGCCGACACCGTGCGCTTCAACACGAAATCGCCGGTGGCGTGACCATACCGGTCGTTGACCTGCTTGAAGTGGTCCAGGTCGCACAGAATGATGGCAAGGCCGCCACCGCTGCGGCGCCCGCCTTCCAGGGCCTTCTCGGCCTGCGCGATGAAGTGCGGGCGATTGCAGATTCCCGTGAGACCGTCGAGGCGCGAGAGCGTCTGGAAGTGCAATTGCGACCGCTTGGTTCGATACGCCCACAAGCCGATGAAGAGCACGCTCATGGTGAGCAGGATGATATAGAGCCTGCTGGTCTCCACTGCCTTGTTGGTGAGCTGCTTCTCGAGCTGCAGGACGTGATTCTGCTTGTTGAGTGCATCGACCTGTAGCTTGCTGGCGATATTCTCGTGGTTCACCTTCTGATATGCGAGGTGGCGCGCGCTCAGGTCATCCAGATATGCCTTGTCGGCCGCCGCATACTCCTCGTGATACCCGAGCGCGGCTTTGAAATCGCCCTGTTGCTTGGCGATCTCGTACAAAACATGGTATGCGACGGCGAGTTGCTCGTTGAACTCGCGCAGCGGGCTACCGGTCACGTCCGAGGCATATTGCCGCGCGAGCGACAGCGCCCCCTTCTTGCGGTATGCATCTGACAGGAGCGCATCGTATCTCGTGAGCAAGCGAGGATTGCGGCTCTCTTTGACTTCGTCGTAGTGGTCGCGCAGCAGCTTGATCGCATCATCGAGCTTTTCCTGATCGATCAGGATCATGGCTGCGACCATGCGTAGGGCATTCGCGTTGTAGGGCTCACCCGCCTTGAGACACGCGTCAATCGCGCTGTTCATGGACGGTTCGATCGCCTTGAGACTGCCCTTCTGGTAGAGCGCGTACTGCTTGATACGGTTACCTATGCAGACTCCACGCCCTCCCGCGTTCTCCTCGATGACCGTCTGGGAGTAACTCAAGGCCAAGGCGTACTGCCCCACCTCGCTGTAGAGCTGCGCCGCATCCAGCAACGCCTGTTGCCGCGCCGCCTTATCGGGGACCGAAGGCAGCAACTCGAGCACGCTGCTCATGCGGGCGAACGCTTCTTCGTAGTGCTTCGCGACCTCGAGGACGTTGACCGCCGTTGCACCCGCACGCAACTTGAGTGTTGCATCGTCCGTTTCGTTGGCGATGGCGTTGAGGCGAGCGATCGCCGTGTCGTCATCACCCTCGTAGGCATTTTTCCAGGCCTCGAGGTAACGCAGGTAGACCCGGTCGTGCGCGCTCAGATTTTCGGCATGCTGCTGCACCGTCTGCAGGATGCTCACGAACTGCGGGTAGTCGACCGTTTTGAGGTCATCTCCCTTGCGCAGCATTTGCCCGAAGTCCTCCGACGCCGCCGCGAGGCCCATGAACAACGACAACAGGACCCCGAGCCCGCCTGCGAGAGCTCTGCAGGCGAAGCTCATACGCGCCGGTCGCGATCGGGTTGCGCTACGCAACGCGCCGCACGATGCGCCTGGGAGACTCGATGGAATCCTCTTCCTCATCGCCCTCCTCCTCTTCTTCTTCCTCTTCTTCGTCCTCTTCCTCATCATCCGGTTTGTTGATCATGCAGCAGACATTCGCGTCCGCGCCCAAAAGCGCCTCGAGCGCGCGCTGATCGTTGTTCACGATGGCTGCGCGCACGGCCGGATCGATGCCCGCGACCTGCAACGCCGCCTCCAGCTCATCTCCAGGCGCATAACGCAGGTCCGCGTCATAGCCAAACCGTTCCAGAAAATCGATCACGTTGGACACGAAAGTCTTCTCCTGTTTTATTAACCGCCCAGACCCAGCCGAGTCGGCCGATGCGACGGACGCGGCACCCGGATGCCGATGTCGATAGCGTACTAAAAGACCCGGGACCGCCAGGTGACCCGTTCCAGAAAATCGATGACATCCGCCATAAATTGCTCCTTATCGATCACACATCTGTCACACGTGCGCTCATGGGTCCACCGCGTCGTCCAGAGCGCTCAGACGCTCGCGGATCTGCGTGTCCGGCTCCAGAGGGCGAGCCGGCGGAATCACCAGGGTTGAATGCATGTCCACCGGCGCGTCGGGGAGCTTTCCCAGCGGGACCCGCTCCATCAGCGGTTTCTGCATGGGGAGGGTCGCAGCCCTATAAATGATGACCTCGTGCGCGAGGTCGTAGTCGCGCGCGAGAATGTCCACCAGCACCTGCCGATAGCGGGAATTCGTGGAGAACCGCGCGAAGGACTGGTCCCCGGCAACGCCGATCTGCCAGAGAACGAGATAGGCGGAAGGGTCGATGCGCCGCCGGTAGAACATGAACTGGCTGGCCTCGTAGTGCTGGCAGCCATAACGCCCCGGATCGATGCCGAGGTCGGCGTAGAGGCAGTCCTCCGCCGAGACTCCAGGCTCCATGTGGGCCTGGTAGCCCTCCTCGCGCGCCATGGCGATCGCCTTGTGGGGCGGTAACGCGAATACACCAGGGTGGCCGTAGAACGCGCCACAGACCTGCTTGCCGGCCCTGACCTCCGACAGCATGGTATCGATCATCTCGCGATAGGTGTCAGCGCGCGACTTCCCTTCCTGGTAGAGCGACTGGAAGCTGCGCACGTTCGCATTCATCTTCGCCAGCCAGAGCTCGATGATGCCGTCGGACAGAGCCGTGAACACGACATCCGCCTTCTCGATATAGCTACGCGCCAGCGGTGTGATGTGCGAGCCGAGCGTCATTCCGACACCAACACACACCAGACTACCGCGACGTTCCATGCGTTGTGCCGGACTCGTTAACGAAGAAGGGCAAAGGGTAAGCGCAACATATTGAGCGGGCAAGAGCGATGGGCCGACACAGCGGTGCAAATCACATCTTTTGACACATCCGCAGTGTGTGCCAGCGAAGATAGCGAATTTGCGGACGTGTTCATGCGCGCCCGGTTTTGCCGCGCTCGCTCAAAGTCGAGAGTTTCTCGACGCGACACAGCGGTACCGGATTCGATGGCGCCCCCGTCCAACGGAAAGTCATCATTCCGCAATGATGACCGGTCGTGTCGAGAAAGTTACCCCAGCCCGCGTCGGCGGACGCGGCAACCAGCGTAAGGGTTCCGTCAGAGTTATAACGGGCGCTGTGCTTGTTGATGCAAACGGGGTGGTAACGGTAGTCGAGCGACTCCATCCAATAGTTGTTGAGCTGGAAGTTCCACATGTCACACGCGGGGACCTGCGTCTGGATCACCAGGGCCTCATCAGGACCCAGCGACCAGTAGCCATGCATGTAACAGGTGCGCGGATCGCCCCCTTCCTCGTGAAAGGGGGTGTCCTTGAGATCGTGCAGCCGGTTCGGCTGCGCCTGGAACCACTTTGCCCAGTCGGCATAACGAACCGCGACCCGTTCCAGAAATGACACGGCCCCACGAAGGGCCCAGTCCGCTCGCCTGGGCGTAAGCTGCTTGGGTGCAGAAGGCCCACCCACACGCTCGACGTTCACGGTCGCGGGGACCTCGCTGCGCCGATCGCCGAAATTCTGACGCACGGTGAGCACACTGGAGTCGGGCTCGAGCGGCAGCCAGTTACCAGGACGCCGCTCACGGCTCACCGCGATCTCAAACCGGCCATCCGCATCGAAGCTCATATCGCCCGCGCGCAGGCTGCCGGTCATCGCCATCCGGCCTTCACTGGAGTAGCGGTTTGCCAGGGTCGCGAATCGCAGCGTCCGCGCGGTTCCGCGCACCCCCCGGATGCGATACTCGTAATCGCCCCGGATCGTGGCGTTCAGATAATGATTGTCGGGATTGTCCGCGCCGGCCTTGGTCGTGGCATTCCACGCGTTCTGAAACACGGGGAAGTCCGCATCGGCATGCTCGAAACACAAATCGAGCCCGAGACGAGTCAAGCGCGCCAGGTAGCGCAAGCCTTCCGCGCGATCGAGCTCGCTCATCGGGGTTTCGGGTCGTCGGATGACCTGGCCCAACTCCTTGAGCCGGTCACAGAAGGCATCCCATGACGCGCCGCTCATGGCTCGGTCGAAAGCTTCCGCCGATTTCACGCGAGCACTCCCTGTCATGAGCCACGAGGCTCAACGAGCCGCGATGAAACTCATCTCGACGGTGTAACCGGGGGCGGCGAGCTTCGCTTCCACGGTCGCGCGGGCCGGCGTGTGCCCGGCGGGGACCCACTTGTCCCACACGCTGTTCATGTCATCGAAGGTCCTCATATCGGCGAGCCAGATCGTCACCTGCAGGAGCTTGGTTTTGTCGCTGCCGGCGGCGGCGAGGAGTTTGTCGGTCCGCTCCAGGATATTGCGCGCCTGCTCCTTGACCGGGGCCCCGGGACAATCGGCGGCCACCTGGCCGGCCAGGTAGACGACGCCATTGTGAATCACAGCCTGGCTCATGCGCGGGCCGATCTCGAGCCGCTCAATATTTGACATGCATACCCCTGCTTCGACTTGCTGGAATGGAACAGACCTTGGTCGGGGCGGCCGTGACTGCGGCGCGATCGAAGCCTTTGCCATCATGGCAATCGTCTTTCGCCCGCTCGCATGCGACGATGCGCGGCCGTATACCCCCGCAGAACGCGTGGCAGGTTAAGCGTAACAGGGCGGTCCGGCAAGAGTTCGCCGGGATGTCATCGGACTGTGCCAGGCGGACGAGGTCTTGACCTTGGCAGCAGCTGCGTCCGCCACCGGCAGCGACCCGGGGCGACAGGGCTCCCGAGAGTCCAACAGCCACCCCGTAACCAACGCCACGCGCGTGTTGGTTTCGGGAGTGATTCTTGCGTCAGCCACACCGGTGCGTTGTGCACCCCACGGGCGGGAGAAAAGCTATGTCTTTGATTGGCTGGATCGTTCTCGGCCTCATTTGCGGGTTCATTGCGAGCAAGATCGTCAACAAGGCCGGCGAAGGCGCACTACTGGACATCATCCTGGGTGTTGTCGGGGCGGTGGTCGGCGGCTGGCTGTTTCATACGTTCGGCATGCCGGGGGTCACAGGATTCAACCTCTACAGCATGCTGGTCGCGATCTGCGGCGCCGTAGTGGTGCTGGTGCTCTACCACGCGATCGCCGGGAGGCCTTCGACGCGCATATAGCGAAAGTTGGCGCGACGGGCATGTTGTATGTCCGCCGCGCCGGCCGCGGGCCATTCCACATCACGCTCCCCCCATCTGGTCGATGCCGTTCTCGCCGTAGCAGCCCATCCAATCAGCGATGCCCGCGCCGGCCGCCGCAACTGAACGTGAGCCCCTGAGGTAGTTGCGAGCATCGGGTCGCCCCACGGTGAAAGCGATGGAGTAGCATAATCGCACCAGCGATCTGGAGCAGCGCATGCGCGATGAAACGACGGCGTCCGGGGATGTCCTGCTGGCCGTCGACCAGGGCACGAGCTCCAGTCGGGCAATCGCCTTTGCGCCGGATGGAACCGAGGTCGCCTCCGCACAGCAGGCCTTCGAACAGATCTACCCGGCGTCGGGCTGGGTCGAGCACGATGCCGAGGTGATCTGGGCCACGGTGCTCTCCACCACGCGCACCGTCATCGAGCGGTTGCGCGCTGCCAAACGCCCCATCGTGGCCGTCGGACTTACCAACCAACGTGAGACCACGGTCGTATGGGATCGCCGCACCGGCATGCCACTGCACAACGCCATCGTCTGGCAGGATCGGCGTACGGCCGATTTGTGCCGCAAGCTCGCTCATGAAGGTCGCGAAGCCGAAGTGGCGGAAAAGACCGGGCTGCGGCTCGACCCCTACTTCTCGGCGACCAAGCTCGCCTGGATCCTCGACCGCGTTCCAGGCTCACGTGATCTGGCCAAGGCGGGCCACGTCGCCTTTGGGACGGTCGACAGTTTCCTCATCTGGAGACTCACACGCGGGCGGTTGCACGTCACCGATGCCACGAATGCGAGCCGCACGGCTCTCTATGACATCCGCGGCGGGCGTTGGGACGAAGGACTGTGCGAGCTTTTCAACGTGCCGCTGAATTGTCTCCCCGAGGTGCGCGACAGTGCCGGGGACTTCGGCGAAACCGACCCCGGTGTGCTCGGTGAGGCCCTGCCGATCCGCGGGGTTGCGGGAGACCAACAGGCCGCACTGGTCGGGCAGGCCTGTTTCGCCGCGGGCGAGGTGAAGAGCACCTACGGCACCGGCGCTTTCATGGTACTCAACACGGGCCAACAGCTGGTGCGCTCCACCAACCGTCTGCTCAGTACGATTGGCTACCAGCTCAACGGTCGGATCACCTACGCCCTGGAAGGCTCGATACTGTCCGCCGGCGCCACGATCCAGTGGCTGCGAGACGGACTGGGCCTGGTCGCGCGGGCCCCTGAAATCGAAGCGCTGGCGACTTCGGTACCCGACTCCGGCGGCGTCTACCTGGTGCCCGCGTTCACCGGCCTGGGAGCCCCCTATTGGGACCCCGACGCCAGGGGGGCGCTGATTGGCCTGACACGCGCTTCGGGCCGTGGGGAAATTGCCCGTGCGGGGCTCGACAGCGTGGCCTACCAGACCCGTGACCTGTTGGATGCGATGGCGGCCGATGGGATCCGGCCCGCGACGCTGAAGGTCGATGGCGGTATGGCGCAGAACGGGTTGTTTCTGCAGCGTCTGGCCGACATCGTGGATACGCCGATCCTGCGCCCGAAGTTGGCCGAGTCGACGGCGTTCGGGGCAGCCTGCCTGGCAGGGTTAGGCAGTGGGGTGTACTCCTCGCTGGATGAGCTGACCCGGCTTTGGCAGTCAGACGCGCGTTGCGAGCCGCGAATGGACGCGGCCGCGCGCGACCGTGAGCTCTCCGGCTGGCGCGCGGCGGTCAAGCGGGTGCGGACGGGTTGAACCAGGCCGCCACTTTCGCCCTACCCTGCGCGTCCAGGTGCAATCCCAACTTCGAGCGGCGCCACAACGCATCAGCGCCGGTACGAGCCCACTCCTCTTTTTGCATCAAACTCAATTCCGCCTCGTAGACCGCAGGGGCAACTTCCGCGCCGAGGTCACCCAACGTGCGTGCATTGGCGAGTATCCGCTCGACGCGAGTGCCATACGAGCGGCACCATCGCCTCATCAAGCCAGGCGGCACAAACGGACGGCTGCGCGATTGCCCGGCAATGAACGACTCCAGGTCGGCGCGCGGAATATCGCCTCCCGGCAACGTGGCCGTTTTCGTCCAGGGCGTCGTCGTCAACTGCATGACCGGGAGCAACTTCGACAGGGCGTGTTCGGCCAGCTTGCGGTAAGTCGTCAGCTTACCGCCGAAAACTGAGAGGAGCGGCGCCTGGCCCTGCGGCGTATCCATGTCGAAAACATAGTCACGGGTCACGGTCGAGGCGCTGGCCTCGCCGTCGTCGTACAGCGGCCGGACTCCCGAGTAAGTCCACACCACATCTCTCGGCGTCACAGCAGTTTTCAGATAGCCGGAAATGAGGCCGCAGAGATAGGCGACTTCGTTGCTGTCGGCGTGCACCTCGGCGGGATCGCCGGAAAACGTCGTGTCAGTCGTTCCTATCAGTGTGAAGTCGTCTTCGTACGGAATTGCAAATACGACCCGGCCATCCGCGTTCTGCAAGGTGTAGGCCTGCGGTCCCTCGTAGAGGCGACGGACAATGATGTGGCTACCTTTGACGAGTCGCAACGAGCGCTGGCGATGGGCCCCGGCGGCACGCAATATGGCTTCAACCCAAGGGCCCGCGGCGTTGACGAGTGCGCGCGAGCGCACTGTCCGAACCTCGCCACTGTGGGATGTCATGTCAACACGCCAAACACCGTTCTCACGGTGTGCCGCCGTTACGGCCCATCCGGTTTCGATCTGCGCACCACGCTGCTGGGCATCGAGGGCATTCACCACTACGAGGCGCGCATCATCAGCCCAGCAGTCCGAGTACTCAAAGCCGAGCCGGTAGCCGTCAGCCAGGGCACTGAAGACCGGATCGCGATCCCTGCGCACGGTGCGAGTCGGCGGCAGACGTTTGCGGCCGCCGATATGGTCGTAAAGAAACAGACCCAACCGCAGCAACCAGGGCGGCCGCAGTCCGCTGTGCACCGGGAGGACAAATCGTAGTGGGCGTACGATGTACGGCGCCGCAGCAAGCAACACTTCGCGCTCGGCCAGACTCTCGTGCACCAGGCGGAACTCGAACTGCTCGAGGTAACGCAGGCCGCCGTGAATGAGCTTCGACGAGGCGGACGAGGTGGCGCTGGCCAGGTCGGCGCGTTCCACGAGCAGGACGGAAAGACCGCGCCCGGCGGCATCTCGTGCAATCCCAACTCCGTTGATGCCCCCCCCGATCACCAGAAGCTCGTAAGGAGGGTTCGTCGTGCTAGACGTCTGCGTCAAAAAGCGCTCCGCGAAGGCCCGCGACGCCTACCTCCATAGCATATAAACCCCCGCCGGGACCGCCCTTTTTGTCACGCGCCGTGGTGACAAACAGCGTTTTGAGATCCGGGCCCCCAAAAGCCGGCATGGTCGTATTCAGCGCGGGCACCGGGTAATCCGCCATCATCTTGCCGTCGGGGTCGTAGCGTCGGATGCGCGAGCCTTCGTAAAGCGAGCTCCAATAACACCCCTCGGAGTCGACCGCCGCCCCGTCGGGCCGGCCGCGATCGGTCGCTGTCGGCTCGATTCGGGCAAATACGCGCCGGTTGCGGGCCTCTCCCGTGCTGGGATCGTAGTCGAAGCGATAGATGACAAAGCGCGGCGTATCCGAGAAATACAGGGTCTGCCCGTCGGGTGAGAACGCCAGGCCGTTGGAGGTCATGACGCCGTCCATTAGTGGCTGCAGTCCCCGACGGTCGTAGCGATACAAGCCGGCATCGCCGGCCGTCTTCGACTCATCAAGCGTACCGGAAAAGTAGCGTCCTTGCGGGTCCACGCGTCCGTCGTTGAATCGGTGGGTCCCAGCGTTCTGCGGATTCGCCGCCAGTTGCCGCACTTTCGCGCCTTCGGCATCCAACAGCCAGATCCCGGAGCGCAGTCCGGCTACATAGCCGCCGCCCTTCGCGGGCGCGACGCACCCGATGTCTTCGTCGATGGCGAGGACCTCGTGCCGCTTCGCGACGGGGTCGAACCGGTGCAGCCGCCGCCCGGTGATATCAATGAACACCAACAGCTGCGCTTCAGCCCACCAGACCGGCGACTCTCCCAGTGCGCATTGCGCGTCCAGGACCAAGCTGAATTCGGTGCTCATCGTTGTGGACCTCCTTTGATCGCGGGCTGCCGGCGATGATACCGATCGACTGGGCTTCCTGCGCCGACTGGACGCATGGGAACATGAGATTGCGCGCCCCGGCGGGCTATCGCCGCGAGAACGGCCGCGTCGGCGTGCGCAACTACGTTGCCATCCTGCCACTGGATGACATCTCCAACGCGGCGTGCGAGGCCGTGGCCGCGCACATCCAGGGAACCATCGCCCTGCCACACGCTTACGGCCGACTGCAGTTCGGCGAGGACCTGGAGTTACATTTCCGAACCATGATCGGCACGGGCGCCAATCCCAACGTCGCCGCCTGCGTGGTCATTGGAATCGAGCCGCTGTGGACGCAGAAGGGCGTCGACGGCACACTTCGTATCCGAAATCTTGCCATCATCGGATGGGCTCATGTACAACCCGCCGCATTTCACCTCCACCGACCTGACCTGGCTGGACTGGCTCGCCGAGCATCACGCCTTCGGCACCCTCATCTCCCAGGTCGACCGCGCGCCCTTTGCCTCGCACTTACCGGTGCTCTATAAGCGGTCCGGCGACCAGGTCGTACTCACTGGTCACTGGGCCCGCCTCAATCCCCAGTGGCGCGAGATCGAGGACCAACGCGTGATGTTCATCCTCCAAGGCCCTCACGCCTACATCTCACCACGTTGGTATGCCGACACCGCCAAGCAGGTCCCCACCTGGAACTACGTGGCCGCCCATGTGTATGGCGCCATCCGCCTCATTCAGGAAGCTGACGAGTTGGAAAACATCGTCACTTCCCTAGCGGCGCAATTCGAATCCGGCGCACCGACTCCCTGGACCCTCGCCGGCTCCGACCCCGCCAATCGCGCCCGCCTCCGCGGCATCGTCGGTTTCGAGCTGCGCTCCGACTCCGCGCAGGTGAAACTCAAACTCAACCAGAACCATCCCGCCGCCAATGTCGCCGGCGCCATCGCCGGCCTGCGCTCCACCGGCTCCCCGGAAGCCGCCGCCGTCGCCGCCCTGATGCAAAAAGAGCTCGACCGGCGCCGACCCACTCGATCCCCAGCTCGCCAATTCAACTCTGCGGCCGCAAGCCGAGGCGACGGGAAAGCTGCTCGGCCTTGCGAAGGACTGCGGCCGAAATGGCGTCGAAGGCGGCATCGAAAGGCTTGCTGTAGCCCAGAGCGACGAGCGCCAAGGTCATCGCGCCGGTGTGGTCGAAGACGGGCGCGGCGATACCACCGATACCGGGAATGAACTCGCTGGTGCGGGCGAAGCCGCGGCGGCGAGTTTGAGCAATGAGGTGATCGACCTCTTCGCGGGTGGTCGGCGTCAGGCCGTGGCGGGCGTGCTCAGCCAGCTCTTTCTTGACCCAGGGGAAAGTGGTCTCGTTGGGCAGGAAGCTGAGGAAGGCGCCACCCGTTGCCGAACGGGTGAGCGGCATTACTGCGCCGACGCGAAGGCTCGCCGAGACAGGAGTATCGGCGCCGAGCCAGCGGACGATTGTGGCCCCATGGTTAGCCCACACGGCAAGCGCGACTGTTTGTCCGGTTTCCTCGCGCAGCTCGGCTAGCGCGGGACCTGCGAGTGTCACGGGCTCCAAGCGCGCGAGCGCGCCCAACCCCAGCTCGAGAGCGAAGCTGCCGAGGTCATAGAGGCCGGTATCGGCCTGCTGCTCCACCAGACCCATCCGGGCGAAACTGACGAGGTAACGATGCGCCTTGGCGGCCGGCATCGCGGCGGCGGCCGCGAGGTCGCGCAGCATCTGGGGGCGCGACGCCTGCGCAAGCGCCTGCAGGATGCGAGCGCCAACTTCGATCGACTGAATGCCCTGTTGGAGCTTAGGCCGGCGGGGCGTCATGTCGGCTGTGCGCCGGCAAAGAGCTGATCAGCCTCGACGCGACCCCCAGGCCGCACGGACATCCCGCCTGTGCACCGGAAACCCGCAGACATCGTTGACCCTCGCGAGAGATCGGATTACGCTAATCGTAACTCATTTCTTATTCCATAACTACAGATCACCCACGAGAGCAAAAAATCATGGCAGCACATCCCACTGGCAGCGGTGCGCGACGGGGGCAACAGGTTCTACAAAGACTGCGGGAGCAGCCGCCGGCGATCTGGTATCGCGGGGAGCTGGTCAAGGACGTGACAGCACACCCGGCACTGAGGGGCGGTGTGCAGACCCTGGCGAAGCTGTACGACCTGCAATGGGAGAAGCAGGACATCACGCTCTACGACTCCCCCACCAGCGGCCACAAGGTCGCGCGCTCCTTCATGATGCCGAAGACTCGCGACGAGCTCGTAAGCATCAGTCGAGCGATGAAGGTCTGGGAGGACTACACGCATGGAATGATGGGTCGCGTGCCGGACTACATCAACCGAGCCATGACCGGATATGCGGGCGGCGCGGCATTTCTCGCCGAGGCGGACCCGCGCTTTGGCGCCAACGCGATTCGTTACTACGAATATCTGCGTGAGAATGATCTTTGTCTCACCCACACGTTGATCCCACCGCAGGCGAACCGTGCGGTGAGCTCCGCAAAGCAGGCCGATCCGTTTCTCGCGGCACGCATCAAAGAGGAAACTGACGCAGGCATCGTCATTCGCGGCTGCCGCATGCTTGCAACGCTGCCGATCTCCGATGAGATCATGGTATTCCCCTCCACGCTGCTCAAGAATCAGGATGAGGACGCGCCTTACGCGTTCGGGTTTTCCATACCGAACAACACGCCGGGACTGCGCTTTATTTGCCGCGAAAGCGTGGACTACGGAAGGACTCACTTCGATCACCCGCTGGGCTCGCGTTTTGAAGAAATGGACGCGGTGGTCGTCTTCGACGATGTCTTCGTTCCTTGGGAAAACGTCGTGCTCTATCGGGACATCAAACGCTGCAACGAGGCCTACTCGCGCACCGGTGCGGTCGTCCACATGACGCACCAGGTCGTCGTCAAAAACATCGCCAAGTGCGAGTTCCTGCTCGGTCTCGCGCACCTGATGGTCAACAGCATCGGCGCCGAAATCTTTCAACATATCCAGGAGAAGCTCGCCGAGATCTGGGTGAATCTCGAGACCATGAAGGCCTTCCTGCGCGCGGCCGAGGCGGACGCGGAGCTCGACGAATGGGGCGTCATGCGGCCGGCCTGGAATCCGCTCGATGCAGCGCGCAATCTCTTCCCCCGCCTCTACCCCCGCATGATCGAGATCATTCAGCAGATCGGCGCGAGCGGACTCGTCGCCATGCCGACGGAGGCGGACGTCAAGGGACCTCTGGCGCAGGACATCAAGAATTACTACCAGGCGGCACGGGCTGAGGCTTTCGACCGCATTCCCCTGTTCCGCCTCGCCTGGGATGCTTCGATCTCGGCGTTCGCGGGCCGCCAGGTGTTGTACGAGCGGTTCTTCTTCGGGGATCCCGTCCGAATGGCCGGGGCCCTCGTGACGAGCCACGCGGTGCAGATACAGCAATACGCCGAGAAGGTGCGCGCTTTTGTCAAGGAAGGCAAAGAGGAGGCGTTCGCGGTAACCTCTGGAGACGCACCTGCGTAACTCAAGGCGGCGACATCCCTACGCCGAAGGATTGATGACCAAAGCTCACGGCCCACCGGATTCGCGCCGCTTTCGCGACACCATGGGATTATTCGCCACCGGCGTGGCGGTCGTCGTGGCACGCGCGGACCAGGAAGTGCTCGGGATGACGGTCAATGCCGTCTCATCGGTGTCGCTGGAACCGATGCTCGTCATGTTCTGTCCCGGCAAGAAGTCCAGACTGGCGAAGCACATCGCCAACCTGTCCGGGTTTTCGATCAACATTCTGCGCCAGGACCAGCAGGCGCTATCGACTTATTTCGCCGGGGGCTGGAAAGAGCTGACGCCGCCTCCCTTCCGGCTGATACCCTCGAAGTGCGCCCCCCGGCTGGAGGGGAGCCTGGCCTCGGTGGAATGTGAGCCGCACCAGGTCATCGAGGTCGGGGACCATTGGATCGTCATCGGGCAGGTTGTCGACCTGCACATGGGCATTCGCCCGCATCGTCCTTTGTTGTTTGTCGGCGGTCGCTACCGACACGTCGACTTGTCCGAGGCCGAGCCGGCGCCGGACCTGACCAACGTGCACGACGAGCCGGCGCATATCTACTACGAGTAAGCGGCCAGCGGGCGCTGCGGCGCCTTCATCCTACGGTCAGCCCCCCATCAACAACCAGCGTGTGTCCCGTGATGAAGGACGCAGCGTCCGAACATAACCAAAGGATCGCCTGGGCGCTTTCTTCCGGCTCGGAGATCCGGCGCATTGGCACGTGATCCGCGATGACCGACAGGTCAATGTGCCCACCGACCATCCGTTTCAACAAA
>Ga0070665_100000541_pt1 | contig 53057 bp, 60 predicted proteins | sample KBSS13metaG_FD_65862 | JGI IMG/M metagenome (GOLD analysis project Ga0070665, IMG submission 65862) | Switchgrass rhizosphere microbial communities from Kellogg Biological Station, Michigan, USA - KBS S1-3 metaG | ecosystem: Host-associated > Plants > Roots > Rhizosphere > Soil ...
TCCGCGACAACCAGCCGCGCCCCGGCCGCCACGAAATCTGGGTGGGCAGCGACCGTGCCGGCACCAATGCCCGCGCGCACCTGCACATTTCCGAGGTTCGCAGCCAGTAATCCTGCGCCTACAGGGGACCGGCTCCTTCGCCCGCTTCGTGCGTTGCGGGCATGGAAACCGGGACCCTCATGCGCCTCAGGATCGACGTCGAGCTCGATTATTATTTTCCCGAAGCGGCCGACGTGCTGCTTGCGGTCGAGGTCGCGCAGCTGCCCGACCAGATCCTGGTCGACGACCTTCTCACCGTCGACGGCGCCAACGGGCCGCTCCGCCCGGTCGCGGGCGAGGACGGGATCGGCCGGCGCACCTGGCTGACCGCCCAGGGCCGGTTCCACGCCGGCTATCGCGCGACGCTCGACGTGAACCGGGCGCTCGCGCCGCTCGACACCCTGCCCATCTGCCCGCTCGCCGACCTCCCGCCCGAGGCGATCGCCTATCTCTGGCCGAGCCGCTATTGCGAGTCGGACCGGTTCGAGGCTTTCACCGAGCGCCATTTCGGCGTGCTGGAGGGCGGCGCGAAGTTGCTCGCGATGCGCGACTGGATCCAGGGCGAGATGGCCTACGTGTCGGGCTCCTCGGACGCGACCACCACCGCCACCGACGCCTTCATCGCTCGCCAGGGCGTCTGCCGGGACTATGCCCATCTGATGGCCGCCTTTTCCCGCGCCGCGGGCGTGCCCGCGCGCCTGACCTCCGCTTATGCCTGGGGCTTGAAGCCGCCCGATTTCCACGCCGTGACCGAGGTCTGGCTGGACGGCGGCTGGCACATTCTCGACGCCACCGGCCTCGCCCCGCCCGAGGGCCTCGCCCGCATCGGCGTCGGCCGCGACGCCACCGACATCGCCTTCATGACGATCTTCGGCAGTGCGGTGATGAACGGGCAGAGCGTCACCGTAACGCGGCTGCCGGAATGACCCGCGATTGCGCCCGCCTTTTCAGCGCCCTAGGAACCTGAACATGCCCGATGCCCTGAATTCGCCCGCCGCCCCGGCCGTCACCCGCCGCGAAGATTACAAGCCGCCCGAATGGCTGGTGCCCGACGTGGCGCTCGACTTCGAACTGGACGCCGGGCGGACCATCGTGCGGGCCCGGCTCGACGTTGTGCGCAACGGCGAGCACAGCGCGCCGGTCCGGCTCAACGCCTCGGGCCTCGACATCATCGACGTCCGGCTGGACGGCGCGCCGGTCAATTACTGGTTCGAAAAGGACGTGCTGCGCATCCCCGTCGCCGGGGATACGGGCGTGATCGAGACCGAGGTGGCGATCGCCCCGCGCAGCAACACTCAGCTCATGGGCCTCTATGAATCCGGCGGCATGCTCTGCACCCAGTGCGAGGCCGAGGGCTTCCGGCGGATCACGCCCTTCCCCGATCGGCCCGACGTGCTGTCCCGCTACCGGGTGCGGATGAGCGCCGACAAGGCGACCTGTCCGGTGCTGCTCTCCAACGGCAATCTGGAGGCCTCGGGCGAGGATGGGGCGGCAGGCACGCATTGGGCCGAGTGGCACGACCCCTTCCCCAAGCCCTGCTATCTCTTCGCCCTGGTTGCCGGCGACCTGGTCGCCAACCGCGACAGCTTCACCACCGCCTCGGGCCGCGACGTCGATCTCGCCATCTGGGTGCGCGACGGCGACGTCGAGCGCACCGAACATGCCATGACCAGCCTCAAGGCGGCGATGAAATGGGACGAAAAGGTCTATGGCCGCGAATATGACCTCGCCGTCTTCAACATCGTGGCGGTCGCCGATTTCAATTTCGGGGCGATGGAGAACAAAAGCCTCAACATCTTCAACTCGCGCTATATCCTGGCCGACCCGGACACCGCCACCGACATGGACTATGACGGCATTGCCGGGGTCGTCGCGCACGAATATTTTCACAATTGGTCGGGCAACAGGGTCACCTGCCGCGACTGGTTCCAGCTCAGCCTGAAGGAAGGCTTCACCGTCTTCCGCGACCAGAGCTTCTCGGCCGACATGGGCTCGGAAGCGGTGAAGCGGATCGAGGATGTGCGGATATTGCGCGCCGCGCAATTCCCCGAGGATGGCGGGCCGCTCGCCCATCCGATCCGCCCGGATTCCTATATCGAGATCTCCAATTTCTACACCGCGACCGTCTACAACAAGGGCGCCGAGGTGATCCGGATGCTCCACACCATCCTGGGCGAGGAGAAGTTCCGGGCGGGCTGCGATCTCTATTTCGCGCGCAATGACGGCCAGGCCGTGACCTGCGAGGATTTCGTGCTGGCGATGGAGGAGGCGTCCGGCGCGGACCTCTCGCATTTCCGCCTGTGGTATAGCCAGGCCGGCACGCCGAAGGTGAAGGCGCGGCTGAGCCAGGAGGGCGGCGCGGCCCGGATCATGTTCGAGCAGCAGGTGCCGCCGACGCCGGGGCAGAAGGCCAAGCAGCCGATGCCGATCCCGCTGAAGCTGGCCTTGTTCGGCGCGGAGACGGGCGAGAAGCATGACGACCGGCTGTTCATTCTCGACGGCGCGTCGGACGAACTGGTCATCGAGGGCGTGCACGAGCCCGCGGTGCTCTCGGTCAACCGCGATTTCTCGGCGCCGGTGATCGTCGAGACCGACCGGGGCGCCGCCGATCTCGCCTTCCTCTCCGGCCGGGACGACGACCCCTTCGCCCGCTACGAGGCGATGCAGCAGCTGATGCTCGGCACGCTCACCGATGCGGTGGACCGGGGTGTCGCAGCGCACGGACCGGTGCTCGAGGCGGTGCGCGAGACCCTGACCAACAAGGCGCTCGATCCCGCCTTCGTCGCCGAGGCGGTGCTGCTCCCCAGCGAGGCGTTCATCGGCGACCATATGAAGCTGGTCGATCCGGAGGCGATCCACCGCGCTCGCGAGGCGCTGCGCGCCGATCTCGGCAAGACGCTCGAGGGCTTGTGGCGCGACGCCTATGGCGCCCATGCCGCCAACCGCTACGAATATAATCCGGCCGCCAAGGGGGCGCGGCGCCTCAGGACGATCGCGCTTGGCTATATCATGGCGTCAGGCGCGGCCGACGCCCCGGCCATGGCGAAGCGCCAATATGACGAGGCCGACAATATGACCGACCGGCAGGGCGCGCTCGGCACCCTCGTCAATGTCGACGTGCCGGAGCGGCAGGCGGCGCTGACCGCCTTTTACGACCGCTACCGGGACAATGCCCTGGTGCTCGACAAATGGTTCACCACCCAGGCGCTCTCGACCCGCGACGACACGCCGGCCCTGGTTGAGGAACTGGCAAAACATCGCGACTTCACACTCGCCAATCCAAACCGGCTGCGCGCGCTGGTCGGCGCCTTCTCGGTGAATCAACGCGCCTTCCACGACCCGTCGGGCCGCGGCTACGCCTTCCTCGCCGACATGATCCTCGCCGCCGACCGGCTCAACCCGCAGACCGCCGCGAAGCTGGTCCCGCCCCTGGGGCGTTGGCGGCGCTTCGGCGAGGACCGCGCCAAACTGATGCGCGCCGCGCTGGAGCGCGTCGTGGCGACGCCCGGACTCAGCAAGGACGTGTACGAGCAGGCGAGCAAGAGCCTGGCCTGAACGCGGGGTGGGGCCCCTCAAGCCACCTTCGTGCTCCGGCGAAGGCCGGAGACAGCGTCCCGGCCTTCGCCGGGGTGACGGCTTATCTCAGCCGCCGATCCAGGCCGCGACCTGCACCGCAAGCTGGTTGGCCGCCTGGTTCAGCGCGGGCGCGACCGCCGCGGGCGTTGCCTCGGCGACCGGCAGGCGCGCCTCGAAGCGGTTGGTGACGACGCCGCCATTGGCGCCGGTGCGGGCAAGGACCGCGTCATAGACGATCACCACCTGCATGGCGGTGGGGTCGAGCCCGAACTTCACCAAAGTGCCCGTGATCCGGGTGCCGGGATCATTGCTGTACTGGCTGGGATCGAGCACCACGCGGCCGGTGCGCGCGGCGATCGTCTCGCCGAGCAGGCGGGCGAAGAGGCCGCCGGGCTGCTCCACCCAGGCGCCGTCGGTCAGATACTGGATCGTGGTCTCGTTGACATAGACAGGGATCCGCGTGGTGCGCAGTGCCTGCGGCAGGGTCGGCACCGCGACGGTGATCGCCTCGCCCTGGCCGGCGGTGCGCGGCGCCGCGGCCGGGCGCGTCTCGGCAGGAGTCAGGGTCAGCAATTCCCTGGCGGTGCCGCCGCCGCCGAAGCAGCCGGCAAGCGCCAAAGCGGCGGGAAGGGCGAGGAGGAGCTTCGCACGCATCGTCAATTCCTTCTTCCCTGCCGGTAATCGGGCAGGCGCTGGCCGCCGATCACGCCGCCAATGCCCTGCTGGTTCAACCGGTCGGTAATCTCGCGCAGCGATTCCGACGTGGCCCGCAGATCGCGCATCAGCTGGCCGATTTCCGGCAATGTCTGATTGGAAAAGGCCTGAATGCCGGGCCGCGCATCGCCGATCGCCCGCTCCAGCTGGCTCATGCTGGACTGGGCCGACCGGAGGGTCGTGCGCAGGTCGTTGATCAGCGGCCGGCCATTCTGGTCGATGAGCGTGGTGGTGGCGTTGGCGAGCTGGCCGACCCGGTCGGCGGCGTCGCCGGCCTGGCGGATCGCGACCCGTGCCTCGGCGAGCGTGGCGGCGATCTCCGGGCCGCGCTCGGCGAGCGAGCGGGTCGTGGCCTCGAGATTGTCGAGAATCCCGGCGATCGATTCCTGGTTACGGTCGGACAGCAATTCGGTCAGCCGCTGGGTCAGCGTCGACACGCGCTGGAGCAGTTCTGGCGCGGTATTGAGCAACTGCCCGATCGCCCCCGGCTTCACCGGCAGCGCCGGCACACCATAAGGACATTCGGACTGCGCATTCTCTTCGGGGCAGCGTATCTCGCGGCGCGGCCGCGGCCGCTGACCCTGGGGGGTCGCCTCGGGGGGATCGATCTGGATTTGCGAGACGCCGGTGAAGCCGACGCCGCGAATCGTCGCGGTCGAGCCTTCGAGCACCGGCGTGTCGCCGTTCACGTTGATCCGGACGCGAATGAATTGCGGGCTGTCCGGCACCAGGTTGATCGACTCGATCTGGCCCACGGGCACGCCCGAGAAGGTCACCGACGAGCCCTTGGCGAGCCCTTCCACCGACTGCGTGAAGAAGATGTCATATTTCTTGTCGCCGCCGGCGCCGACCTGGCTCAGCCAGACCACGAAGACCACGAGCGCGGCCAGCAGGCCGAGGGTGATCGAGCCGACAAGGACCTGGTTCGAGCGGGTTTCCATCAGGCGTCGACCTCTTTTTTCGGTTCAGCCCCAAGATGCGCGGCGGCGGCCCGGCCGCGCGGCCCCCTGAAATATTCCTGAATCCATTCGTGATCCAAAGCCAGCAATTCCTCAATCGTTCCGACCGCGACCACCTTCTTGTCCGCCAATACCGCGATGCGGTCGCAGATCGCATAGAGTGTGTCCAGATCATGGGTGATCAGGAAGACGGTGAGGCCGAGCGCATCCCTGAGCTCGAGAATGAGCTGGTCGAAGCCGGCGGCGCCGATCGGATCGAGTCCCGCCGTGGGCTCGTCGAGAAAGAGCAATTCCGGGTCGAGCGCCAGCGCCCGGGCAATCCCGGCGCGCTTCTTCATGCCGCCGGAGAGCTCCGACGGGAATTTCGCGCCCGCGTCGACGGCGAGACCCGACATCGAGATCTTGTAAGCGGCGATCTCGTTCATGAGTTCCGGATCGATGCCCGGGTAGAATTCCTTGATCGGCACCTGCACATTCTCGGCGACGGTCAGGGTCGAGAACAGCGCGCCGCCCTGGAAGAGCACACCCCAGCGGCGGCGGACATGCTTGGCCTCCTCCTCGTCACGGCCGACCATCGGCTCGCCGAACACCTCGACCTCGCCGGCGAGCGGGGTCTGCAGGCCGATGATCGAGCGCATCAGCACCGACTTGCCGGTGCCCGAGCCGCCCACCACGCCCATGATCTCGCCCCGGCGGACCTCCAGATCCAGCCCGTCATGGATGATATGCTCGCCAAACGCGTTCCTGAGGTCGCGCACCGCGATGACCGGCGGGTTCGAAACGCCGCTCATAGCCAGCCCACCGACGTGAAGAAGACCGCGAAGAAGGCGTCGAGCACGATCACGAGGAAAATGCCCTGCACCACCGCCGTGGTGGTGCGCCGGCCGACCTGCTCGGCATCCCCTTCCACCTGCATGCCCTGATAACAGCCCGCCATGGCGATGATCAGGCCGAAGGTCGGCGCCTTGATCAACGTCTGGTAGAGATCCGTCATGGGGATGATGTCGCGCAGGCGGTCGATGAAGGTCACGGGCGGGATGTCGAGCGAGAGCCAGCAGAAGACGCCGCCGCCGAACAAGGCCATCATCGCCGCGAAGAAACCGAGCAACGGCATCATCAGCACGGTGGCGAGCACCCGCGGAATGACGAGCGCCTCCATCGGTGACACGCCGATCGTGCGCATCGCATCCACTTCCTCGTTCAGCTTCATCGAGCCGAGCTGGGCGGCGAAGGCGGAGCCGGAGCGGCCGGCGACCATGATCGCGGTCATCAGCACGCCCAGTTCCTTGACCGCAGAGCGGCCGACCAGATTGACCGTGAGCGCTTCGACGCCGAACTGGCGGAGCTGCACCGCGCCCTGCTGGGCGATGACGATGCCGACGAGAAAGCTCATCAGCCCGACGATGAAGAGCGCCTGCACGCCGACCGCCTCGAAGCCCGTGATCACCGCGTTCCAGCGGAAGCGGCGCGGGTGGCGGATGATATGGCCGGTGGAGATCAGCATCGACCCGAAGAAGCCGAGCATGCCGACCATCGTGCGCAGGAAGTTGTTGGTCCAATCGCCGACCTGGCTCACGACCCGAACCATGGCGCGCGGCCGTTCGCGCTGGATCTGCACAGGCTGGTCCGCCTTGGCGACGTGATCGATGAGCACCTGCTGCTCACGTGTCGCACCGACGATCCTCGCGCCCCGGTCGCGCTGCAATTTGTGGACCAGCCAGGCGCCCACCGTGTCCATGCGCTCGACATCGCTGAGGTCGACGGTCAGCTGGTCAGCCTCGACCGCCTGCAGCTGCTCGGAGAGCTTGCGGACCCGCAAAAGCGTGAGATTTCCGCTGAAGCGGAGGACACAGGAGCCGTCCTCGACGTTCTGGCTGAAATCGGCGGTGACGCTCATCGCGCCCGACATGTCTTAAAACCCGCCGGGCAGCAAGGAGTTAGGATGGACAGGCTACCAGTTTCCATGCTTGCAGGGACGCGATGAGGGCAACGCTCGCCATTTACGATATGGATCGGACGGTCACCCGCGGGCCGACCTTCGGCCCGTTCCTCTGGCACGCCATGTGGCGGCTCGCGCCCTGGCGCGTGCTGCTCGCCCCGATCAGCCTGCTCGCCACTTTGGGCTATGCGCTGAAGCTGTTCGACCGTGGCCGGCTGAAGGAGATCAACTATCGGCTGCTCGTCGGCCCGGCCGCGCCCGAGAGACTGGAGCCGGTGGTGCAGAGCTTCGCCGACAAGCAATGCCGGACCAATATCCTCGAAGGCGCCCGCACCCGGATCGCGGAGGACAAGGCGGCCGGACGGCGGCTGGTGCTCGCCACCGCCTCCTACCGGCTCTACGCCGCCGCCATCGCCCAGCGCCTCGGCTTCGACGACGTCATCGCCACCGACACGCGATTCGACGACAAGGGCCGGACCATCGCCAGGATTGACGGCGCCAATTGCTACGGCCTCGGCAAGCTCGACATGATCGAGGGCTGGCTGCAGCGCCAGGGGCTGGAGCGCGAGGCGCTCCATATCCGCTTCTACTCGGATCATGTCTCTGATCATCACGTCCACCGGTGGGCAGACGAAGCCTTCGCCACCAACGCCCATGCTCGCCTAATCCGCGTCGCCGAGCAGGAGGGCTGGGAGGTGCTGGACTGGCGCGACCGGCGCCGGGCCTGATCCGGCTTGCGGGCTTCGACGCCCGCGCCATAGAAAAGCGGCGGGGAGGCAGTGGCTCAGGATGACCGAGGGAGGCGGTGGCTGGCGGGATCTTTTCAGCAAATTTGATCCGCGCGAATCCATGGCGGGCGCTTGGCTTCTTGCCATCGTCGTGCAGGCCGCGGTGCTCAGCATAACCCGCACCGAGACGAACGGCTTCCGCGGCGACTGGGCCTATTTCCTCGGTCAGGTCATGGGCGCGTCGCTCCCGATCCCGCTCATTCTCTGGTTCGCCGCCATGCGCAAACGGGATCCCAGGGGTTGGTGGAAGCTGCCTTTGGTCTTCCTGCCGCTGACCTTCGTGCTGATGTTCGGCCGAGGCATTGCCCCTCCCCACAAGGAGGCCGAATTTCTCAAGGCGAGCAACGGCATTTCCGCGGCGAGGGAGCGGGTGCTGGAGGCGGATTTCGGCAGCGGAAAGCCCTCAGGCCCCCCGAGCCAATGAGCGGCGCCGCTAAACGGCGCTGAGCGCCTGGTCGAAGTCCGCGATCAGATCGTCCGGATCTTCCACGCCGATTGAGATGCGGACCAGATTGTCGGTTATGCCAAGCGCTGCCTTGCGCTCGGGCGGGACCGACAAGTGGGTCATCGCCGCCGGACAACTTGCCAAGGTCTCGGTGCCGCCGAGGCTGACCGCGAGATGGGCGATTTTCAGCGAATCGAGGAAAGCGAAGCTCTCCCGCTCGCCGCCCTTCAGATAGAGCGAGAAGGTGGAGCCGGCGCCGGTGCAGTGGCGGCGATAAATGTCCGCCTGGCGGGCGTCGCCGCCTTCCTCCAGAAAGCCGAGATAGCCGACGCTCTCCACCTTTGAATGATCGCGCAGGAAGCGGCAGACCTTCTCGGCATTCTCACCGGCGCGGGTCATGCGCAGCTCCAGCGTCTCGAGGCTGCGGAGCAACATCCAGGCGGTGTTCGGATCGGTGATCGTACCGATCGTGTTGCGGAGCATGCGAATCGTGTTGATCAGCTCCTTCGAGCCGGTGATCCCGCCCGCCACCAGATCCGAATGGCCGCCAGCATATTTGGTGAGGCTGTAGACCGAGAGATCCGCGCCATGGGCCAGCGGGTTCTGCCAGAGCGGGCCGAGGAAGGTGTTGTCGATCGCGATGGGCGGGCGCTGGTCCGCCGGGAAAGCGGCGTCGCGGACCCGGGCCACGGCCTGCACGTCGACCAGTGCATTGGTGGGGTTGGCCGGGCTTTCGAGATAGATGAGCGGGACCCGGCCCTTGGCCTTGGCCTGCTCGACGACATCGGCAATCTCGGCCTCGGTGGCGCCGGCCGGGAAATCGAGCCAGGTCACGCCGAATTTGCCAAGCACGCGCGCGATCAAAGTCTCGGTCGCGGCGTAAAGCGGGCCGCTATGGACGACGACATCGCCCGGCTGGACGAAAGCGAGCAGCAAGGTGGCGATGGCGGACATGCCGGAGGAGAAGCTGAGCGCGTCCTCCGCATCCTCCCAGATGCCGAGCCGGTCCTCGAGGATCTCCTGGTTCGGGCCGTTGAAGCGCGAATAGACCAGGCCCTCGGCGCCCCCGGGCCGCTTGCCGGTCACGCCCTCGAAGTGGCGCTTGCCGGCCGCGGCATTCTCGAAGACGAAGGTCGAGGTCAGGAAGATGGGCGGCTTCAGCGAGCCCTCGGAGAGTGCGGGATCGAAGCCATGGCCCATCATCAACGTGGACGGCTTCAGCTTGCGCCCGCCAATTTCGAGCGCGCCCTGCTTGGGACGTCGCCGCGGGGTCGCGCCGGTGAGATCGGATTCGTCTGCTGCCATGGTGAGTCTCCTGTCCATATGGAGACCGAGCCGGCTCGCTGGAGCCAGGCTCAAGGCCGCTGGTGGAGCGGCCTAGGGGTGAGGTCCGTTGCCCGCGGGCGCTTTAGCCGAACAGGCGGTCGGGGTTCCAGATGGATTTGGCGGGCGGCGTGATCGGGTGATAGGTTGCACAGATGGACAGGGAGTCATTCGGATCGAAGCTCCGGGCCGCTTTGCTCACGATCCTCGCGGTCTGGGCCGCCTTGATCCTCGCCGGCCTCGCGGGACTGCGGTTGCAGCCCTCCATGGCCGGCGCGCTGATCTCGCTCGCCGTCTATCTGGCGCTGCTCGTCGCGTGGGGCGTCTATTCCAGGGCGGGCCGGCGGATCGGTCTGGCCGTCTATTTGCTCGCTATGTTGCTCTACTGGCTGGCCTCCACGGCCCTTTTCATCCTGATGCCGGTCTCGATGATGACCGGATGGCTGGACTGGCTCGGCGTCGGCATGACGGTCGGTCTTCAGTCCAGCGGCGGGCCGGACACGCCGGGTATGTTCTATCTCGTCCCGATGGTGGCGAACCTGTTCGGCCCGATCCTGATCATGGCCGTCCTCCGTCATTGGGCGCGGCCGGCAGGGGACGGCTGACTCAGTTCGGCAAGGCGATGATCGAGAATTGCCTACCGTAGGTCGGCTCGCCTTTATGGGTGGCACGGCGGTAGGAATAGAAGCGGTCCGGATCGGCATAGGTATCGAGACCCAGCGCTTCCGCACGGCGCACCCCGGCTGCGGCGACCCTCGCGAGAACGAAGGCCTCGATATCGAACTGGTGATGGCCTTCGCGCCCCGGCGAGAAAAAGCGCTCATGCGCCGGCTCTGCCTCGAGGAAGCGGCGGAAGAAGGCCTCGTCTACCTCATAGCTCTTGCGGGCGATGACCGGGCCGATCGCGGCGGCGATCCGCTCGCGCCGGGCGCCGCATCTCTCCATCTCCGCCACGGTCGATTCGACGACGCCGGCCAAGGCGCCCTTCCAGCCGGCATGGGCGGCACCGATCACTCCCGCCTCCCGGTCGGCGAGCAGGACCGGCGTGCAGTCCGCGGTGATGACTGCGAGGGCAAGGCCCGGCTGGTCGGTCACCATCGCGTCGGCATGGGGCCGCTTGTCCTCGGGCCAAGGCGCTTCGGCATAGACGCAGTCCGCGCCATGGACTTGATAGACGGTGACCAGCCCAGCGCCCGGCGCCACCGCCGCGACAGCGCGCCGACGATTCTCGGCGATGACCTCCCGGTCGTCGTTCGAACCGAAGCCGACATTGAGCCCGGCATAAACCCCCGTCGAGACGCCGCCGCGGCGGCCGAGGAAGCCATGCGGGATGCCGTCCAGCGCGGCGGCACGGATCACCTCTACAGTCATAGAGCGAGCCTCATGATCGGGTCCTGATAGGTGCGGCTGCCAAGCCGGAAGGGCGCCTCGCCGACAATCTCGAAGCCCTGCTTGCGGTAGAAAGCGATGGCCCGGTCGCCCCGCTCCCAGACGCTGAGATAGAGTGCGGGTGCGCCCGCTTCCCGAGCGGTCTGCGCCGCCCAGTCCATCAGCGCCGCCGCGACGCCCGCGCCCTGCCAAGGGGTCAGCACATAGAGCTGCTTGATCTCCAGCGCGCCCGCTTCGAGCGGGGCCGACAGGTGCATCGGCGTCAGTTTCAGATAGGCGGCGATCTCGTCGCCCGCTTCGGCCATGCGGATTCTCAGCGCGGGATCCTCATATTCTCCCGCCAGCGCGGCCGGACCGAACATGGTTTCCAGGTGCAATGCCATGTCTTCCGGCGGGAAATGCGGGCCGAAAGTCTCCGTGAAGCAGCGGGCACCCATGGCGGCGAGCGCGGGCGCGTCGGCAGGGCCCGCGGTGCGGTAGGCGATGCTCAAAGCGGCGCCCGCATGATGATGTCCTCATCCGCATGGGTGCCGACCATGAAGGCATAGGTGCCGACCGCCTCGAAGCCGTAGCGGGCGTAGAAACGCTGGGCGCGGTGATTGTCGACGAAGACGGAGAGGAAAATCTGCTCGGCGCCGCGGCCGCGGGCTTCCTCGAGCACCCAGGCCATCAAGGTACGCGCGACCTCCGTGCCCTGCCAGGGCCCGAGCACATAGAGCTGGCGGAGCTCCGCCGTCGGCCCGTTCGTTTCGAACGGCAGGCCCGGCGGCCCCACCTTGGCGAAGCCCACCGCCTCCCCGTCCTGCTCGGCGATGCGGACCGTGAAGCGCGGATCGGTCAGCTCCATGAGCCAGTTCTCGACGCTGTGATTCTTGAGGAAGGCGGCGAGATTCTCGGGACTGTAGAGATGGCCGAACGTCTCGGCGAAGGTCTGCGGACCGATGCGGGACATCAGCGCGGCATCGGCAGGCGTGGCGGTGCGGTAGGTGAAATCGGACATGTCAGAACCCCGCCGGCTCCTGCCATTCCGGGGCGCTCAAGGCCAGCACCTTGAACAGGCGGCCCATCTGGGCGGGGGCGGAAAGGCGGAGGCGCGCGGCCTCGATCTCCTCGGTCCGCGCGGGCGCGGCCCGGGCGAGCGCGGCGGCGCGGAGCGGCAGGCCCATCGCGTCGAGCCAGACGCCCTGCGGGACGGGGCCGGAGATGCGGACGGCCTTTGCCGCGGCGGCGAGGGCGGAGAAATCGACATGGGCGGTCAGATCCCGCTCGCCGGGCGCGTCGAACGGGTCGGCGTACGCGTGGCGATAGACGGCCTGCAGCGTATCGCCGCGGCCGGGGCGGTCATGGCCGTAATCGACGATCAGGGCCGCGCCGCCCTGCACGGCGAGGCGGCGGGAGAGGTCGGCGGCGATAGCGAGGGAGGCCGGAGAAGTTTCGGTTTCGACCTCGCCCGTGCGCATGAAGCGCCCAGCCTTGCGAACGACCTTGATCTCGCGGCCTCCCGCATCGAATTGACGGACGGGAAGCGCGTCGAAAAATTCGTTGGCGACGACGAGTAGGGGGCCGTCCTGCGGCAGGGTCGAGAGATCATCGTGCCAGACAGCGCCTCCCACCTTTGCCTTTTGCGCCCGTCGCAACACGGGACTGGTCTCGACGAGATGGATGTCAGGCGCCAGACCCACGCTCTTCATGGCCCGCAATGCATCCGCCGCCAGCGTCCCGCGTCCCGGCCCGAGCTCCACATAGTGCGCGTTCGCCGGCCGCGCGGAGCGGAGCCACAAATCCGCTAACCAGAGCCCGACCAGTTCGCCAAACATCTGGCTGATCTCCGGCGCGGTGGTGAAGTCGCCTTTTGCCCCTAACGGGTCGCGCGTCGCATAATAATGAGCGTTCGCCTCGGCCATATATTCGACGACCGGAATCGAACCTCCGCGAGCGGTGCGCCGCCGGAAGAGTTCCTCAAGCTGCAGTCGGTTCCTCCTCGGGCACCGCTTTCACCCGACCCTCGCGCTTCTTCGCCGTGGCGACGAGATAGATGCCGCCGAGAATCATCGGCACGGAGAGCCACTGGCCCATATGCAAGCCGGTCGTCTGGGCGAAGCCGACCAGATGGGCATCGGGCTCGCGGATGAACTCCAAGCCGAAGCGGACGAGGCCGTAGATCAGGATGAAGGTGCCGACGAGCTTGCCCGGCTGATAGCGGGCGCGCGTCTTCCAGAACATCCAGACCAAAAGGGCCATCAGGATCAGACCTTCGAACAAAGCCTCGTAGAGCTGGCTGGGATGGCGGGCGACGTCGCCGCCAGTCGGGAAGACGACGCCCCAGGGCAATGTGGTCGGGCCGCCCCAGAGCTCGCCGTTCACGAAATTGGCGAGGCGCCCGAGGAACAGGCCCGGCGGGATGCAGCAGGCGACATAGTCGTGAATCCGGAGCCAATCGAGCTTCCGCCGCCAGGCGAGGTAGAAGATGCCGAGGCTGACCCCGATAACGCCGCCATGGAAGCTCATGCCTCCGTCCCAGAGGCGGACGATCTCGACCGGATTGGCGAGATATTCCATCGGCTTGTAGAAAATCACATAGCCGAGCCGGCCGCCGAGGATGATGCCGAGCGTGGTGTAGAAGGCCATGTCGTCGGCATGGCGCCGGGCCATGGGGGCGCCGGGCTGGCGGATCAGCTTCAGCAGATACCACCAGCCGATGATGATCCCGAACAGATAGGCGAGGCTGTACCAGCGCAGCTGGAACCAGCCCCATTCGAACAAGACGGGCCTCAGACCCAGATCATTGAACTGGATCGCATCGCTGCTCGCTGCCATCGATGTCAGTAAGGCGTCGATCAAGGCTTTCCCCTTCCGGTTCGCGCCTTCATAGAGGGGGGAAAATAAAAGGCAAAGGCAACAGAGAGAGGGAAAACGTGCCGAGCGAGCTCGACCGGAAATTTGATGAGGTGCTCGCCGAGAAGACCGGCGCGGGTGGCAGTTTCATCATCGAGCGCGACCCGCTCGGCCGCGCCTTCATCGGCAATTTTCCAGGCACCCTGCCCGGCTTCTTCCAGGCCTTCTGCATGCTCAACGGCGCGGTCGAGGGCGTGATTGCCGGCGAGGAGAGGCTGACCTTCGGCGAGCTCGATGCCCGCTCGACGAAGCTGGCGAGGGTGATCGCCGGGAGCTGGAGCATCGCCAAGGGCGACCGCGTCGCCATCGCCATGCGCAACTGCCCGGCCTGGATCGTCTGCTACATGGCGGTCCTGAAGGCGGGCGGTATCGCCACCCTGATCAATGGCTGGTGGCAGCCCGAGGAGATGCGCCATGGCCTCGAACTCGCCGCGCCCGAGCTGATCATCGCCGACGAGGCGCGAGCCGCGCGGCTCAAGGCGGGCGGCTGCGCCACCCCCACCGTGGCGCTGCCTGTCGAGCTGCCGCTGAACGGCGCGCTGGCGCCTTTGCTGGCACCGGGCACGGAGGCGGACCTGCCGGAGGTTCTGCCCGAGGACGATGCGACGATCCTGTTCACCTCGGGTTCGACCGGACTCGCCAAGGGCGCCGTCTCGACACACCGGGCGGTGGTCACCGGCGTCTATTCCTACGCCCTGTCGCTCGCCGTCCTGCTCGGCATCAAGGAGCGGAACAACGACCCTCCAAAGAATCCACCCAAGACCCTGGTCAACGTGCCGCTCTTCCACGTCACCGGCGAGGTGCCGGTGCTCCTGAACAGCTTCGTCATCGCGCGGACCATGGTGCTGATGCCGAAATGGGATGCGGGCGAAGCGCTCAGGCTGATCGAGCAGGAGCAGATCACCTATTTCGTCGGCGTGCCGACGATGAGCCTGGAGCTGATGCAGCATCCGGACCGGGAGAAATATGATCTCTCCACTTTGACCGACATTGCCGCCGGCGGGGCGCCGCGCCCGGTCGCCCATGTGAAAAGGCTGGAAGAAGCGTTCCAGGGCGCGCAACCGGCTTTGGGCTACGGCCTGACCGAGACCAACGCGGTCGGCACCGGCAATTTCTGGTCCAATTATCACGACAAGCCCGCCTCGTCTGGCCGGCCGCAGGCGCCGATCGTCGAGCTTGCCATCCTCGGCGAGAGCGACCGCCACGTTCCGGCGGGCGAGCGCGGCGAGATTGCGATCCGCTCCGCCGCCAATATCCGCGGCTATTGGCGCGACGAAGCGGCGACCGCCGCCGCCTTCACCGCCGACCATTATCTGCGCACCGGCGACATTGGCTATCTCGACGAGGAGGGCTATCTGTTCATCGTCGACCGCAAGAAAGACATCATCATCCGCGGCGGCGAGAATATCGCGGCGGCGGAGGTCGAGGCCGCGGTCTATGCCCATCCAGCCGTGTCCGAAGCGGCGGTGTTCGGCGTGCCGGACGAGCGGCTCGGCGAAGTGCCAGCGGCGGTGATCTGGTGCGAGACCGAGCCGGTCTCCGAAGCGGCGCTGAAGGAATTTCTCGCGCCCCGTCTCGCGCAGTTCAAGCTGCCTGCCTATATCTGGATTTCAAGCGAGCCGCTCGCCAAGCTCGGGACCGGCAAGATCGACAAGGTCTCGCTCCGGGCGCTGTACCGGGCCAAAGCGGCGGCCGCCTGAAGCTGCGCCTGGCAAGGCGAGGAGGATCGACATGAAGCATCTGATGGCCGGCGCCGCTTTCGCCCTGGCGCTCGCTCTGTCCGCCTGCGGCGACACCTCTCCGCCCGGCAATGGCGGCGCCCAGATCAACATCGCCAATGAGGGCAGCGAGCGGCTGAAGGCACTCAACCCGATGAACAAGCGCGTCGGCCTGCTCCGCGCCATCCAGCAGAGCGGCTTCCGCTGCCGCGGTGGCGTGCTGACCGGTGCCTATCAGCAGCAATATCAGGATCTGGCCATGTGGGTGGCGCTCTGTGGCGATGGCAAGAATTACGCGGTGTTCATCGCTCCGTCGGAGGATCTGCAGGTGCGCGACTGCACCGAGCATGCCCAGCTCAGCCTGCCCGCCTGCCGCCCCGTCCAGCCGCTGCCGCGCGACCCGCAGACCCCGGCGGGCGCCGAGCCGAACACCGACCTGATCAACGCCGCCAACGCGAACCTGACCAGCGGATAAGGCCAGCTTAGCAGTTTTCGTATTTCCAGTTTCGGCGCTTGCCCTCGCTCAACCATTCGAGCGTCTGGTTGAGCCGTTTCGTCCGGGTCTCGTCGCGCTTTGCCTCGGTGACCCATTCCACATATTCGCGCTTGCAGGAGGGCGGGAAGGCCGCCCAGGTCGCCTTCGCCGCCGCTGAGCCGTCGATCGCCGCCTGCAGATCCTGCGGCACGGCGAGCTCCGCCTTGGGCGTGCGCTGGCGCTCGATCTTGGCGCCGCTGTCGATCAACGCCATCGATTTGCGGGTCAGTTCGATCAAGGTGGCGCGCGGCGGCAGGTCATCGACCGAGACGATCCGGCCGAACTGGCCCATCGCGCTGCGGTTCTTTTCATCCTCCTGAAGCATGGTGTCGTTCCAGAAGCCGAAGGTGGCATGCGCCTTGAACGAGGCCATGCTGGCGAGGATCTTACCCTTGTACATGAAAGTCGGCATGCTCCACTTCAGCGTCTCCTCGCACTCCGGACAGGCCTCGTGCACCGCCGCGCGCAGATGGCGGAGGATCGGCCTGGCGAAATCCGCCGCCTTGTCCTCGATATAGACGTCGATCCGCGGATCGCTCTTCATGGCAGCCTCCATGACTTTTGCCGGAAGGATGCTCCCGAATCCGCCTCGGCTCAAGCCGCCGGAGCGACCCGGGCGCGGGCGGTCCGGATCGCCTCGACGCTGAAGATGGCGAGCGCCGCCCAGATCGCGGCGAAGCAGAGCGCCTGCGCATGGCCGAATGGCTCGTGGAAGACGAGCACTGCGAGCAGCAGCTGGATGGACGGCGCGATATATTGGAGGAAGCCGAGCGTCGAATAAGGCAGCCTTTTGGCCGCGGCGGTGAACAGCAGCAGCGGCAAGGCGGTCACCGCACCGCCGAGGATCAGGAAGAAATCGATCGACCAGCTCTGGTGGCCGAAGCCGGCCGTGCCCTGAGTGACCAGCCAGAGCACCCAGGCGAGCGAGAGCGGCGCAAGCACGAGCGTCTCAACCCACAGCCCCTCCAGCGCGTCGACCGGCGCCACTTTCCGGAGGAAGCCGTAGGACGCGAAGCTCAGCGCCAGGGTCAGGCTGATCCAGAGCCCGGAGCCGGCGCCGGCGGCCATCACGGCGACGCCGGCGGCCGCGAGCAGGCAGGCGAAGACCTGCGCGCGGGTAAGTCTTTCCTTCAACAGCACGACGCCGAACAGCACGTTGACCAACGGGTTCAAATAGTAACCGAGGCTGCCCTCCAGCACATGGCCGCTGACGATCGCATAGATGTAGACCAGCCAGTTCACCGCGATCAGGCAGGCGGTGACAATCAGGGTGAAGAGCACCTTGCCCGTCCCGAGCGCCGCACGGATCGCGGCCCAGCGCCGCAAGACGAGAGCGAGCAGGCCGAGCAGGATCAGCGACCAGAGGATGCGATGGGCGACGATCTCGGTCGGCTGCACGCTGGTCAGCAGCTTGAAGTAGAGCGGCATGAAGCCCCAGATCGCATAAGCCGCGAGGCCCAGCGGGATGCCGCCCTTGTTGCTGTCCGCGGTGCCGGTCATGCCGGGCGGGTAGGGGAGCGGTGCCGCGCCGTCCAGCACTGCGCGCGCGCCGACCTGCAGGCGCACCGGTTGTCGCCGCTCTGCTGCGGGTCTAGGGTCTTGGCGTCGTTTGAGGAATCGCCATGTCCCGCTTTGCTTTGTTCGCCGCCGCATCGGCCTTCGCGCTGTCCGGCTGCAACAGCGGCGGCGGCAATGAAGGCGCGAATGCTGCCAATGCCATGCCGACCACCGAGAATGGCCAGCTCACCGTCCGTGCCCAGGGCGTCGACCTGAAAGTCAATCTGCCGCCACCGATCCGCCGGATGACCGAAGGCAATGACTATCTCTATCCGGGCGCGCGCGCCGAGCGCGCCGACGGGGACCGGCGCTTCCACAGCGACGATTCGCCCGACCGGGTCGCGGCCTGGTATCAGGATTCGGCGCGCAGCCGCCTCACCATTGCCAGCGTCGAGCGGCAGGGGCCCGCCTTCGTGCTGAGCGGCGCGGCACGGAACGGCGATGCGCTGCGCATCCGCCTGTTCCCCTCGGCGCAGGGCGGCACGGACGGAACGATCGCCGTCACCGCCCGCAATTGATGGCCGGCCCGCTCGCCGACCCGGCCGAGGTTCGCGCCCATCTGGTCGCGGCGGCCAAGGCCGGGGTCGCGCTCAGCTACGGGGAAATTCTCGAGCATCTCGGCTACCGCTTCACCCGGCCGAAGATGCGGGCGCTCTGCGCGATGCTCGGCGAGATCGACCGCGAGGCGGAGCTGCGCGGCGAGCCGGAGCTGGCCGTGCTGGTCGTCCGGGCCAGCGACGGCCTGCCGGGCCAGGGCTGGTGGGTGGCGTCAGAAGGCGGCGCGGCCCGGGGCTATGTGGGCCCTTGGGAGGGGCCAGAAGCGGCCCGCTTCATCCGCGAAGTGCAAGGCGAAACCTTCGCTTACTGGCGGTCCCGCGTCGGCACAAAGGCGTCAGCGGGCGCCTGTTAACCATAAACGCTCACCCATTGGTGGGGCCTGCCAGGGCATAAGGCCGGCATGACGCGCGCCTATCTTCTTCAGGGGCTCGGCCTTGCTGGCCTGCTCACGCTTGCCGCCTGCGGGAATGCGTCCGCGAACAATGATCTCGCGGCGATCGACAATGAGCTGATCGCGAACAGCGTCGACCCGGCGCTGACCGCGGCCCTGCAGGACCAATTGTCGGTCGACCCGACGCTCGCCCAGCAGACCAATCCGAACAGCGCCCGCCCGCCGGAAGCCCCGGTCCAGGCGCAATATCCGGCCGATGCCAATCCCGGCCAGGACGGCGCCCAGACGCGCACGGCTGGCGGCACCGCGCCGCCGCCGTCGGCCGCCGCCTGCGGCCGCGGCTTCGACCATGGCGATGAATGGGCGAACCGGATGCCGCCCGAATTCCCGGCCTATCCCGGGGGGCGGCTGACCGAAGCCGCCGGCAACGACCATGGCGGCTGCCGGATGCGCGTCGTCAGCTTTACCACCGCCGATGCGCCGCCGCGCGTGATCGAGCGCTATCGCGGGCTGGTGACGGGCAGCGGCTATACGGTCGAGCAGCAGCAGCGCGGCGGCGATCAGGTGCTTGGCGGCACGCGCGGCGAAAGCGCTTATTATCTGATCGTCACCCCGCAGGGCGCGGGGTCGGGCGTTTCACTGATCGTCAATAACGGCCGCTAGTTTCCGCCCCAGCTTGCAGCTGGACCCGATGGGGAGGCAGTACTGGTACTTCCCCCTCCCCGCCGCTACATCGCCGCCATGCCCAATCTTCTTCTCGTCATGCTCGGCGGCGCGATCGGCGCCGGGGCGCGGCATCTGGCCGGCGTGGCTGGCCTGCGCTGGCTCGGACCGGGTTTCCCCTGGGCGACGCTGTTCGTGAACCTCGCCGGCAGCCTGCTCATGGGGCTGCTCGCCGGCTGGCTGGTGCAGAAAGGCGGCAATGAGCAGGCCCGGCTGTTCTTCGCGGTCGGCATTCTCGGCGGCTTCACCACCTTCTCGGCCTTCAGCCTCGAGCTCAGCCTGATGCTCCAGCGCGGCGAGCTGGCGAGCGCGACTGCCTATGTCCTGGCCTCAGTGGTCGGCGGCGTGCTCCTGCTCTTCGCCGGCCTCTGGCTGATGCGCTCGGGAGCGGTGGCATGAGCGCGAGCAATGAACAGGTCCGCAGCTTCGCGGTGTCGGAGGAGGATGACGGCATCCGCCTCGACCGCTGGTTCAAGCGCAACCTGCCCGAGGTGAGCTTTGGCCAGGTCTCGCGCTGGGCGCGCACGGGCCAGCTCCGTGTCGACGGCAAGCGCGCCACGCCGGGCGACCGGATCCTCGCCGGGCAGAGCATCCGCGTGCCCCCGCAGAACGAGGAGGCGCCCGCTCCAGCCACGGCGAAGAAGAAGGCCCCCGACCGCCCGAAGCTGAGCCCGGAGGAAATCGAATTCGTCCGCTCGCTGGTCATCTACGAGGATGCGGCGGCGATCGTGGTCAACAAGCCGCCCGGCCTCGCCACCCAGGGCGGTACGAAGACGAACGAGCATCTGGATCGGCTCCTCGACGGCCTGGTCGAGGAGGGCGCGCCACGGCCGAAACTGGTCCACCGCCTCGACAAGGATACGTCCGGCGCCTTGCTGGTGGCGCGCACGCCACGCGCGGCCGCCTTCTTTTCGAAGAGCTTTTCGGGCCGCACAGCGCGCAAGGTCTATTGGGCGATCGTCACCGGCGTGCCGCCGGTCGAGGATGGGCTGATCGAACTGCCGCTCGCCAAGCAGCCGGGCACCGGCGGCGAGAAGATGCATGTCGACGAGGCGGAAGGGCTGCCCTCCCGCACCCGCTACCGCGTGATCGAGCGGGCCGGGAACCGCGCCGCCTGGCTCGAGCTGCAGCCACTGACCGGCCGCACCCACCAATTGCGCGTCCATCTGCTCGCCATCGGCCATCCGATTCTCGGCGACGGCAAATATGGCGGGCTCGATGCCTTCCTGACCGGCTCGATCAGCCGCAAGATGCACCTGCACGCGCGGCGGATCAGGATCGACCATCCGGACGGAGGCCAGATCGACGTCACCGCCGAATTGCCCGATCATTTCGCGGCCAGCGTCGCCTCCCTGGGCTTTGACCCGTTGCTCGCCGACCTGCCGCTCGACGAGGTGAAATATTCCGAGACGCCGGAGGGCAAGCGCAAGGCCGCATCCGCCGCCGCCAAGGCGCGCCGCAAGGACCGCAAGGGCGAGCGGCGCAGCCGGGCGCGCGGCTAGCGGACGCGCTGATGCACCCGAACCGCACCTTCGCTTGGCAGGACCAGGAGGCAATGCTGGCCTTCGTCGGCGAGATCGCCTTCGCCACCGTGGCCGCCGAGGGGCCGGTGGTCGTCCATGTGCCGGTGCTGGTCGTGGGCGACGCGATCCGCTTCCACATTTCGCGCGGCAACAGGGCCAAGCTCGAGGGCAAAAACGCGATCGTCTCGGTGCTCGGCCCCGAGGCCTATATCAGTCCCGACTGGTATGGGACGGAGGACCAGGTGCCGACCTGGAACTATCTCGCGGTCGAGGCGGAAGGACCGCTGCGCCGCCTCGATGAGCCGGAACTGGCGGACCTGCTCGACGGGCTCAGCGCCGCGCACGAGGCCCGGCTCGCGCCGAAAAAGCCATGGACCCGCGACAAGATGACGCCCGGCCGGTTCGAGGCCATGCTGAAGGCGATCATCGGCTATGAGCTGGCGATCGAGGATTTGCGCGGTACCCGCAAGCTCGGCCAGCACAAGCGCGAGAGCGAACGGCGCGGCGCCGCCGAGGGCCTCGCCCCCTATAATCCGGTGCTGGCGGCGCTGATGGAGAAGGAAGACCGCGCATGAGCTCGAAACCGCCCGCCGATCCCGCGCGCAACCGCTTCATCCTGATCCAGCTGGCGCGGATCGGCGGCACCATCCTCTGCCTGCTCGGCCTGCTGCTCTGGCAGAGCGACCGGATCGTCGAGGGCGGCACCATCATGGGCTTGCCGATCGCATTGCTCGGTCTGTTCCTCAGCTTCTGGGCGCCGCTCCACCTCGTCCGCAAGTGGCGGACGCCGCCGGCCCCGTGAAGCGTTTCTACAAGGAAGCCACGGTCGGCGCAGACCGGCAGATCCTGCTCGACGGCCGGCCGGTCAAGACGCCCGGCCGTGGGCCGCTGATCGCGCCCGGCGACAGCCTGGCCGGCGCCATTGCCGATGAATGGAATGCCCAGGGCGAGACGATCGACCCGCGCGCCATGCCGCTGACCGGGCTCGCCAACGCCGCGATCGACCGGGTCGCGCCCGCGAAAGAGGCGTTCGGCACCGGGCTCGCCACGTTCGGGGAGAGCGACCTGCTCTGCTACCGCGCGGAGGGGCCGGCGCCGCTGGTCGCGCGTCAGGCGGAGCTTTGGGACCCGCTTTTGGCCTGGGCACAGGACCGCTACCACATCACTTTCACGGTGACCGCCGGCATCGTCCACAAGCCGCAGCCGCCCGAGACGGTCGCGCGGCTCACCGCGGCGGTGCACGCGCGCGACCCGTTCCAGTTGGCGGGCCTCTCGCCGCTCGTGACTGTCTCGTGCTCGCTCGTGACCGCGCTCGCGCTGGCCGAGGGCGCGGCCAGTCTCGATCAGGCTTGGGCAGCCGCCTCGCTCGACGAGCAATGGCAGATCGAGCAATGGGGCGAGGATGCAGAAGCGGTCGCGGCGCTGGCCGGCCGCCGCGCCGATTTCACGGCGGCGGCGCGCTTCCTCAGTCTGCTCTAGGCCTCTTCGGCTGGCGTGGGCGCAGCCGGCGCTTCGCCGACCACCGCCGCTGCCGGCTCCACCTTGATGAACCAGGCGACGATGATCCCGGCGACGGCCAGGGAGATGCCGTCGGCGAGGAACAGGTAGATATAATAGGCCCAGTCATGCGGGTAATATAGCGGCACGCCGAGATGGGTGAAGGCCGCCGCCGCCACGGCGATGATCGCCGCGACCCGCGCCCGCGACCCGAAATCGCGCACCCGTCCGTCTATGCCGATCAGCGCCAGGCCGAAAGCCAGAGCGATGGCAAAATTGAACACCAGGCCTTTGAAGGCGGTGCCGGCGCTCATCCCGGCGACCTGGCCTTCGACATTATAATGGATCGTGGCGACCGGGCCGGTGCCGTACATCCGCGTCTGCTCCGGTGTCCGCTCGCCGGGGACCATATAGGTGCCGGTGCTCTCGATATTCGCGCGCAGCGCCTGCTGGATCGGCGCGGCCTGCACGTCGCCGACGCTCTTGATCGCGAGATTCTGCAGGCCGAGCCCGAAGAAGATGAAGCCGATGATGAACATGGCGACCGCCGCTGCGGTCGACCCGATGACGACGCGGATCATGAGCGCCTCCCCTGTTATGGGTGGGAGGCTACACCTTTGCGGGGAAAGTGGAAGCCAGGGCCTCGGCCCTAACGATCTCCGATCATCTCGCGGACGAAATCGTGGAGGAAGACGCGCCGGGTCGCCTTCAGCCGCTCGGCCTTCAGGATGTTGTGGACCAGCTCGCGGCATTTCTCCGCATCATTGTTGATCAGCACATAATCATATTCGGCCCAGTGGCTGATCTCCGCCGCCGCGCGATCCATGCGGCGCTGGATCACCTCGTCCGCATCGGTTCCGCGGTGCCGGAGCCGGCGCTCCAGCTCCTGCATCGAGGGCGGCAGGATGAAGACCCGGACGATGTCCGGATCGACTTGCTTCAGCTGCTGCGTGCCCTGCCAGTCGATGTCGAGCAGCACGTCGCGGCCGCTCTCGATCACCTTCAGGACCTCGCGCTTCAGGGTGCCGTAGCGATGGCCGAAGACGTGCGCCCATTCGAGGAACTCGCCGTCGGCGACCATCTCCTCGAAGCGCGCGTCCGAAACGAAATGATAGTCCTTGCCGTCCACCTCGCCGGGGCGAATCGGGCGGGTGGTCGCGGACACGGAGAGGGCAAGCCCGTCATCGGTGGCCATCAGCATCCGGGCGATCGTGGACTTGCCCGCGCCGGACGGGCTCGACAGCACGAAGAGGAGGCCCCGCCGGAGGATGGCGCTTGCGATTTCCATGGGGGCCAGTGGCGGAGGAGTCATGGACTCGTCAAGGGCCTGATCGTCGATGCAAAGCGCCCTGGCGATTTGCATCCACGTGAAGCAAGCCCTCGATCCCAAACACAACCAGGATTCACGCTTTCGGGCCCTGCCCGAATACGAGCTTGGTTGGGGCAGACGGACGTCAAATATTCGCTAAAGTGCACGCCATGACGCGGATGGTGGCCTTGCTGCGGGCGGTGAATGTGGGCGGGCGCAAGCTGCCCATGGCGGACTTCCGCACGCAGGTCGCCGCGCTCGGCTGGCAGAATGTCGCAACCTATATCCAGAGCGGGAATCTGGTGTTCGACGCGGACTGCGGCCCGACCGAGGCCGAGGCGGCGATCGAGGCGCTGATCCGCACGCATCACGGCTACGACGCGCCGGCCATGGTGCGCACGCGCGAGCAATGGGCCGGCTATCCCGGCGGCAACCCGTTCCCGGAGGCGGCGCGGGACACGCCCAATTTCCTGCTGATGATGATCGCCAAGCAGACCATCAACCCCGACGCTGCGGAGCTCATCCAGGCCCGCGCCGCCGCCGGGGAACAGGTCAGGAAGGTCGGCGAGACGCTCTGGATCCATTTCCCCGGAGGCTCGGGCACATCAAAGATCACGCCCGCCTTGATGGACAAGGCAATGGGCTCGACCGCGACCAGCCGGAACTACCGCACCGTCTGCACCCTGCTCGGGATGCTGGACGCATGAGGCCGCCATATGCCGCCGTGATGCTGGCGGCGGGGCTCGCCTCCACCGCAGCGTTTGCGCAACCGCCAGTATCGGTCGGCGGCCGGGCCTTCGCCGAGCAAATTCTCGGCGCCGAACGTGGCGCGCGCGTGGATCGGATTGACGCATTGCCGATATGGATGGTGCCGACGGCGACACGAATCCGCTTCTATTATCCACCGACACCTCACCAAGGCGATCTGTGCCGGCGGGCCGGCCATGAGACGACGGTGATTTTCGACCCTGTCCGGCAAGGCCGCGAAAGGCTCACGGACCTCGTCGAGCTCGCGCTCGGTCCCGACTGCCGGAGCGCGGACCGGCCTTTCGCGGTCGTCGAGCGCGGCGTGGTACTGACGGAGGCCGCCGACAGTCTGCGCGCCGCACGGGATGCGCAAGCCGCCGCCGCCGCGGGCGGGGCGCTGCCTTTCGACCTCACATGCGAGGACGAACTGGGCTGGGGCTGCCCGGAGGGCGGTCGCGCTACGCTCGCGGCCCTGCCGATCGACCAAGCCCGCATCATCAATGGGGAGGGCGTCTTCATCGCCAGGCTATGGGAGCTTTACTGGATGGTTCGCGTCGTGGATCGGGACGGCAGGAAGCAGGTGCTCCTCCGTCGCCGCAGACCGGCCGTCTTCTGATGGGCGCGAAGCTGATCCCCGTGCGCTACTGGTATTGGGCGCTGGCCGTCGTCGCGGTCATGGCTGCGATCCTGTTTTTCATGGGCCGCAACCCGATCTGCACCTGCGGGGAGGTGAAATTCTGGGTCGGCGAGGTGAACGGGCCCGACAACAGCCAGCATCTCGCCGACTGGTACGTCCCCAGCCACATCATCCACGGCTTCCTCTTCTATCTGTTCGGCTGGTGGCTGCTCGGCAAGCGCACCGAGCCCGGCCACCGGCTGATCCTCGCCACCTTCATCGAGGCAGTTTGGGAGGTGACCGAGAACAGCCAGTGGGTGATCGATCGCTATCGCGAGGCGACCATCTCGCTCAGTTACAATGGCGATTCCATCATCAATTCGGTGGCGGACATCGGCTGGATGATGCTCGGCTTCGGCCTCGCCCGGCGGCTGCCGGTCTGGGTCACAGTGGCGATCGCTGTCTTCTTCGAGCTGTTCACCCTCTACATGATCCGCGACAATATGACGCTGAACGTTCTGATGCTGTTCGGACCGATCGACGCAATCAAGGTCTGGCAGGCGGGCGGCTAGCGCCCCAGCATCTGCTCCGGAATCACCACCCGGTCGAACGTCGCCTCGTCGACCAGGCCGAGCTCGATCCCCGCTTCCTTCAGCGTCTGCCCCTTCTTATGGGCATGCTTGGCGATGGTCGCGGCATTGTCATAGCCGATCTCGGGGGCAAGCGCGGTGACCAGCATGAGCGACTTGTTCATCAGGTCGGCGATGCGGGTCTCGTCCGGCTCCATCTCGTCGAGGCAACGGGCGGTGAAGCTTTCCATGCCGTCGGCGAGCAGGTTGATCGAGCGGATCACCGCCGCGCCGATCAGCGGCTTGAACACGTTCAGCTCCATATGGCCCTGCAGGCCACCGACCGTCACCGCGACATGATTGCCCATCACCTGGGCGGCAACCATGGTCAGGCTCTCGCACTGGGTCGGGTTCACCTTGCCCGGCATGATCGAGCTGCCCGGCTCATTCTCCGGCAGCTTCAACTCGCCAAGGCCGCAGCGCGGGCCCGAGCCGAGCAAACGGATATCGTTGGCGATCTTGGATAGCGAGACCGCGAGGACGTTCAGCACGCCGGACAGCTCGACCAAAGTGTCGTGGCTGGCCAGCGCCTCGAACTTGTTGGGCGCGGTCTCGAACGGCAACCGGGTCAGGCTCGCCACCTGCGCGGCAAAGGCCTCGCCGAAGCCCTGCGGCGCGTTCAGGCCGGTGCCAACCGCGGTGCCGCCTTGCGCAAGCTGGTGCAGCCGCGGCAGCACCGCCTCGACCCGGGCGATGCCGGACTCGATCTGCCAGGCGTAGCCAGAGAATTCTTGGCCGAGCGTCAGCGGTGTCGCGTCCTGCAGGTGCGTGCGACCGATCTTCACGATCCGGTCCCACGCCTCGGCCTGGGCGGCGAGGCGGCGGTGGATGGTCTGCAGCGCCGGCAGCAGGCGGTTCGCCACCGATCGGGCGGCGGCGATATGCATCGCGGTCGGGAAGCTGTCGTTGGACGACTGCCCCTTGTTGACATGATCATTGGGATGGACCGGCGACTTGCCGCCGCGCGTCCCGCTCAGGATCTCGTTGGCGCGGCCCGCAATCACTTCATTGGCGTTCATGTTGGACTGGGTGCCCGAGCCGGTCTGCCAGATGACGAGCGGGAACTGGTCGTCATGCTGGCCTTCCGCGACCTCGCCCGCCGCCTGCTGGATCGCCTCGGCCAAGGCCGCGTCGAGTCCGCCGATCCGCGCATTCACCCGCGCCGCCGCCTGCTTCACGAAGCCGAGCGCGTGGACGATCTCCTTCGGCATCCGCTCATTTGGGCCGAACGGGAAATTCTCGATCGAGCGCTGGGTCTGCGCCCCCCAATAGCAGTCCGCCGGGACTTCGATCGGTCCGAAGCTGTCGGTCTCGGTGCGGGTATCGGCGGCCATGTGCGGGGTCCCTTCGCTCTGTCGAGGGCCGCTCTATTGCGCCCTCATCGTCTCCGCAATCCACCCCGCATAAGCGGAGACCCGGGTATAGACCGTGACCGGCAGGTCGCCGGCGCAGCCCGAGCCGAAACTGACCACGCCGATCACCCGGTCCGTGCCGCCCGGCCCTTCGGCGACCAGAGGCCCGCCCGAATCGCCGACGCAGGTTTCGTCGCGGCCGGCGCCGGCGCAAATCTGGTAGTCGCCAGTGCCGGCGCCACCAATCCCGAGCCGCGTCGCGCAGGCCTGCGGCGCGATGGTGCGCACCAGCGCCTGCCGAAGCCGGTCGGACACTTGCGAGGCCAGCGCGCCGCCGCGCAACGTCGCCGTAAGCGCGAGGCTGCCTTCGTAAAGCGCGCCGAAGCCGAGCACCGTCGCCTGCGCCGGATCGGTGCGCGCGCCGGTGGCGAGATCGGCAATCAGTGGCCCGGCTGGCCGCGCGAGTCTGACCAGGGCGATGTCATTGTCCTGGCGCGCGCCGTCATAGCGCGGATGGACGAAGATCCGCGCCACCGGCACATGCGCCTCCTCCGGCACCTCGCGCAGCCAGGTCGCCCCGACCTCGACCCAGACGCCCGACACGCCGATCCGCGCGCCGCCGCGCGCGCTGAAGCAATGCGCCGCGGTCAGGATCCAGTCCGGCGCGATCAGGGTGCCGCCGCAGAAATAGACGCGGTTGCCGCCGGTCGTGCGGGAGAGCGCGGCCACGAAAGGATAGCGCATCGCATCAACGGCATTGCCACCGGCGGGCGCGGAATTAGGTTGTGCGTTGGCTGACACCGCGGAGGCGAGCAGCGCGGCGGCGAGAAGGAAGGGCCGGGCCCTACTTCTTCCGGCTGAAATCGACCGAGACCACATTGGAGCCGTCCTCGATCGGCTCGGCGGCAGGCGGGTCGTTCTCCGCCTGGTCATGCTCGTCCAGGCTCGCCTCGTCGGAGCGCGCATGGAATTGCAGCGCGAAATCCACCGCCGGATCGACGAAGCCCGTGATCGCGGAGAAGGGGATGACCAGGCGGGCCGGCATCTGGTTGAAGCTGAGCCCGACCTCGAAGCCATCGTCGCTGACCTTCAGATCCCAGAAGCGGTTCTGGATGACGATCGTCATCTCGTCCGGGAATTTCTCGGACAGATGGCGCGGAATGTCGACGCCGGCGGCGCCGGTCTTGAAGGTGATGAAGAAATGATGCTCGCCGGGCAGATGCCCGGTGGCCTCGACTTCGCCGAGCACCCGTCCGACCACCGCGCGCAGCGCCTCCTGCACGATCTCGTCATAGGGAATCAGACTGTCGGGGGCCTCGTCACTCATGCTGGGATTGGTAGCGCTGTGGATAAAGGGGTCAAGGCACTCTATCCTTCCCGGCGAGGAGACGCCCATGCCGATCGACGCCACCTTGCCCTATGACGACAGCAATATCTTCGCCCGGATCCTGCGCGGCGAGATTCCCTCGAAGCGGGTCCATGAGGACGACTACGCCCTCGCCTTCCACGACATCAGCCCCCAGGCGCCGACGCATATCCTGGTGATCCCGAAGGGCGCCTATGTCTCCTGGGACGATTTCGCGGAGCGCGGCTCGGCCGAGGAGATTGCGGGCTTCGTCCGCGCGGTCGGCAAGGTCGCGCGGGACGCGGGGCTGACCGCGCCGGGCTATCGCTTGCTCGCCAATGTCGGGGCGAATGGCGGCCAGGAAGTGCCCCACCTCCACGTCCATATCTTCGGCGGCCGCGGCCTCGGCCCAATGCTCGCGCGCTAGCCGTTGCCGCCCGCCGATTACGGCTTGCCCCGTTCGATTTAGCGGCTAGGCTCCGCGCCCATAAAAAGCAGCGGCGGAAAATCGGCCGCGGACAAGGGGAACGGACATGATCTTTGGGCGTCAAAAGCCTCTCGACGCGATCCTGGCCACCGCCGAAAAGAAAAGCCTGAAACGCACCCTCGGCGCGTTCCAGCTGACCCTGTTCGGCATCGGCTGCATCATCGGCACGGGCATCTTCGTGCTGACCGCCGCCGGCGCCCAGAAAGCGGGCCCGGGCCTCATTCTGGCCTTCGTCGTGGCCGGCGCGGTCTGCGTCGTCGCCGCGCTCTGCTATGCGGAGATCGCCGCGATGGTCCCCGTCGCGGGCTCGGCCTACACCTATACCTATACGGCCATGGGCGAGTTGCTCGCCTGGACGGTCGGCTGGGCCCTCGTCCTCGAATATGCGATCGCGGCCAGCGCGGTGTCCGTCGGGTGGTCGGGCTATTTCACAGGCACGATCCTGCGAGACACATTGCACTTCGATCTCCCGACCTGGCTTTCCGCCGGACCGATCTGGCTCGGCGGCGCCGAAGGCGGCCTGATCAACCTGCCGGCGGTGTTCATCGCCCTGCTGGTCACTGGCCTGCTGATGATCGGCACCAAGGAATCCGCGATCGTCAACGCCGTCCTGGTGGCGATCAAGATCGTCGCGCTGACGGTGTTCTGCTTCATCACCTTGCCGGTCGCAGAGAGCGCGAACTTCGAGCCCTTCATGCCGGCGGGCTTCTTTGCCCTCGGCGGGGTCGGCGTGGTCGGCGCGGCCTCGACCATCTTCTTTGCCTATGTCGGCTTCGACGCGGTTTCGACCGCGGCGGAAGAGACCAAGAACCCGCAGCGCAACGTGCCGATCGGCCTGATCGGCTCGCTTGCCATCTGCACCATCTTCTACATGCTGGTCGCGGCCGGCGCGGTCGGCACGATCGGCGGCCAGCCGATCTTCGGCCCGGACGGCATTCCGCTCGAGACCGGCACGCCGGCCCTGGCAGCGGCCTGCGCGCTACCAGCGAATATCGATGCCCTGGTCTGCTCGAACGAGGCCCTGGCTCATGTGCTGAAGACGCTCGGCCATAGCGGGATCGGCAATGCGATGGGCTATGCGGCCTTCATCGCTCTGCCGTCGGTCATCCTGATCCTGCTCTTCGGCCAGACCCGCATTTTCTTCGTGATGTCGCGCGACGGCCTGCTGCCGGAGCGGCTGTCGCGGGTCCATCCGAAATGGCGGACCCCGCACGTGGTCACCGCGATCACCGGTATCGTCGTCGCCTTCGCCGCGGCCTTCCTGCCGGTCGGCCGGCTTGCCGACGTTGCCAATGCGGGCACGCTCTATGCGTTCGCGATGGTGGCGATCGCCGTCTGGGTGCTGCGCAAGAAAGAGCCGAACCGGGTGCGCAGTTTCCGCGTGCCGGCACTCTGGCTGGTCGCGCCGCTGACCATCTTCGGCTGCGTCGCGCTGTTCGCCTTCCTGCCCTTCGCGGCGATGATGGTGCTGCCGATCTGGACCGCGGTCGGCCTGGTCATCTATTTCGGCTATTCCTACAAGAACTCGCATCTGGGCAAGGGCATCGTCGAGGTGCACGAGCCCGAAATCCACGACCTCGAGCCGCCCATTCCGGGCACCGAATAAGCGGCGGCTTGCAAGACGGGAAAGGGAGGCTTCGGCCTCCCTTTTTCGTTGGCGCAACTCCGGCGGCAGCTCAGCGTTGGTCAGGCAAAGGAGTTTGTCATGGCCACGACACCGCAGCCCGAAATGCCGCCCCAGCAGCAGCCGCCACAGCCCAGCCAGGCGCCGGAGCCGGCCGCCCCGCCGCCGGAGGTCTATCCGCCCCAGCATGATGTAGACGTGCCAGACACGAGCCCGGCCAGCCCCGGGCCGGGCGTAGGCTAGAGCCGAGCGGCGACCAGCTGCTTGAGGTCCGCTTCGGGGCGCGCGCCATAATGGGAGATGACCTCGGCCGCGGCGATCGCGCCGATGCGAAGGCTCTCCTCCAGGCTCTTGCCGTTGGTGTAGCCGTAGAGGAAGCCGGCGGCGAACAGGTCACCGGCGCCGGTCGTGTCAACCACCTTGGCGACCGGCTCGGCCGCCACCTCGGCGCGCGCGCCGTCACGGACCGCGATCGCGCCCTCCTCGGAGCGCGTGACGACCAGCGTCTCCACCTTGTTCTGGACCATCGCCACGGCGACGTCGAAAACCTCCGCGCCGGCCAGCATCTTGATCTCCGCCTCGTTGGCGAAGAGGATGTCGATGCGCTTATTGTCGAGCAGTTCGTTGAAGCCGTCCCGATGGCGGTCGATGCAGAAGGTGTCGGAGAGCGTGAAGGCGACCTTGCGCCCGGCGCGGCGCGCGATGTCGATCGCCTTGACCATCGCATAGCGCGGCACTTCCGGGTCCCAGAGATAGCCTTCGAGATAGAGCACGGCGGCGCTTTCGATCTGCGCCTCGTCAAGCGCGGCGGGCGGCAGCAATTGGGCCGCGCCGAGGAAGGTGTTCATCGTCCGGTGCGCGTCGGGCGTGACCAGCACCATGGAGCGGGCCGTCGGCTCGCCGAGATCGGCGGCCGGAGTGATGAACTCGACGCCAGTGGCGGTGAGGTCGTGCCGGTAGAATTCGCCCAGCTGGTCGGGCGCGACCTGGCCGATGAAACCGGCCTTTCCGCCGAGGGCGGCGACGCCTGCCGCGGTGTTGCCGGCCGAGCCGCCGCTGATCTCGCGCGCCGGGCCCATATGGTCGTAGAGCCGGGTCGCCTCCGCCGCGTCGATCAGGCGCATCATGCCCTTGGTCAGCCCCTCCTGCGCGAGGAAGGCGTCGTCGCAATCGGCGATGATGTCGACAATGGCATTGCCGATGCACAGCACGTCGAGGCGGGTGTCGGTCATGAAAAGGCTCCGCTGCGGGGAAAGCGCGCCCCTAGACGCCAGCCCCCGCGCGGGTCAACCGCGGCGACGCGGGAGAGGCCCCTCACGGCCGTATCGACTTGCCACCAAAAGCCTGTAGAAAACCGGCAAAAGCGTCACGGAGCGTAAAGATGCAGACCAACTGGCGGGATTTCGGGATCGGCATGGCCTCCGGCGTCGCGTTCTGCTTCGTCCTCTATTTCGGTTGGGGCCTGATCAGCCCGCACCGCCCGGAGCCGACCAACGTCGTGACCTCGAACGCGGCCGTCGGCATGGACGAGAATGCGCTGATCGCCGCCAATGCCGAGCGGCCGATCAACAGCAGCACCACCAATGTCACCCCGCCGCCGCAGCTCCGGCCCGAGCCGGCCGCGAATGTGGCGGAGCCGCGGGTCATCCTCGCGCCCGAGGACCCGCCCCGGCCGGTCGCCCGCCCGCGGCCGCGGCCCGAGCCGGACGACCTGCCGCCGGACGACGAGCCCGGCCTCGACGACGATGGCGGCAAGCCGGATTATTGAGGCTCCGCCCTCACCGGCAATTTCCGCTTGTAACCTTTCGCCCCGTCCGGCCCTCTTTCTTCATGCGGCCGCCTCGTCTTGAGGCGTCCGGAAAGGGGAAAGCAGATCGCACGCATCGACCCAGCTCTGGTGGAGGCGGCCCGCGCCGGTGACGGCGCCGCGCTGGAGGCGCTGCTGCGCGCCACCCGGCCCTGGGTCCGTCGCCAGGCCGAGCGCCATTGCGCCGGGCAGCTGGCCGAAGAGGCGACGCAGGAGGCTTTGCTCACGCTCTCGCGGCGGCTGCCCGCCCTGCGCTCGGTCGCGGCCTTTCCGCTCTGGCTGGTCCGCATCGTCGCACGGATCTGCATCGGCCTGGTCTCGCCTTTGTGGCGCCGGATCGAGGCGCTGCAGGATGTCAGCCTCGGCGCGGCGGCGCCCGAGAATGTGGAGCTCCGCCTCGATCTCGAGCGCGCGGTCGAGGCGCTACCGGCCACGCTGCGGGAGACAGTCCTGCTTTTCTATTATGGCGAGCTGCCCGTGGCCGAGATCGGCGCGCAGCTCGGGATCAGCGCGGCGGCGGTGAAGGTGCGGCTGCACCGCGGCCGGGCCTTGCTGCGCGAACGTCTCGCCGGGAGGGAGGCCCCATGACTTTGCGGGAGAGATTTGCGGGCGCCGCCGGCTGGCTTGTGCCGGTTGTGCTCGGCCTGCTCATCGCCTTTGCCGGCGTCGCCCCCTGGGTGGCGATGATCCGCCTCAACGCCGAGGTCCGGCCGGACCTGCCCTGGGCGGCGCTGGCGACCCTCGTCTGGCTCGCATTGTTCCTCTTCTGGCTGAACGGCGGCGGGCCGCCCGCGCGCTGGCGGCCGGCGCGCCGCTACCGGCTGCGGCTCTGGCGCGCGGGCGGCGAGGCCTGGTCGAAAGAGGGAATCGGCACCACGCTGGCGCTGATCGGGATGATCGCCCTGCTCGGCCTTGCCTGGATCCTGCTCGGCGCGCCGCGGCGGCCGCCCGATCCGGGCCAGATCCCCTCAACTGCCTATATCGTGTCGGCAATGCTCATGGGGCCATTGGTGGCCGCAATCGTCGAGGAAGCGGCCTTTCGCGGCTATATGCAGCGCGGGCTGGAGCGCTACGGCCCGCAGGCGGCGATCCTCGTCTCCGCCTTGCTTTTTGCCTTGGCCCATGCCGGGCAGGGGCTGACCGCCTTGCTCCTTCTCGGGCCGGGCATTTTCTTCGCGGGACTGCTCTACGGGATGCTCGCCTGGCACACCGGCTCGATCCTGCCCGGGATCATCGTCCACTTCCTCAGCGACCTCTTTTATTTCTATTTCGGCATCCTCGGCGGCGACTGGCGGCTCCTGATCGTCCATTGACGGAGCGCGCCGCGCGCCGCCATAGCCGCAGCGGATGAAGTTCCTCGGCCTCTCCTTCCTGCTCGGACTGCTCTCCGCCACCGGCTTCCAGCCGCTTGGGCTGTGGCCGCTGACGATCCTCGCCTTCCTGGGTCTGCTGATCCTGATCGAGCGGGCGCCGCGGATGCGCTCGGCGCTGGCGCTGGGCTGGTGGTTCGGCATGGGCCAGTTCGTGCTCGGGCTGAACTGGATCGCCACCGCCTTCACCTATCAGGCGGCGATGCCAGCCTGGCTCGGCTGGATCGCCGTGGTGGCGCTCTCCATGTACCTCTCGGTCTACGTCGCCGCCGGCATCGGCCTCGCCTGGCGCTGGGGCCGCGGGCACAAGGCGATGCAGGTGCTGGTCCTCGCCGCCGGCTGGATCGTTACCGAATGGCTGCGCGGGACGATGTTCACCGGCTTCGCCTGGAACCCGGTCGGCGTCGTCTTCATAGACACGCAGGCGAAATGGCCGGCGCGATTGATCGGCACCTATGGCCTGTCCGGGCTGGCGATCCTCTGGGCCGGGCTGATCTGGTGGGCCATCCGCCACCGCAATCGCGTGCTCGGCGCGGCCATCGTGCTGTTGCCTTTGCTCGCCGCCGACCTGAGGCTGACCGGCGTCGCCGCGACGCCCGAGCGGGACCCCGCCCGCCCCGCCATCCGCATCGTCCAGCCCAACATCCCGCAGGAGGAGCGGCAGAATCCGGCGATGGAGGAGGGCAATTTCTACAAATTGCTCCGGCTAAGCGGCCGCCCGACCGGCACGCCGCGCCTCGTGATGCTGCCGGAGGCGGCGGTGCCCTATGACCTGCACCGGGGCGAAGCGCCGCGCCTCCTCGCCACACGCATCGGCCCCCGCGACCTCCTGCTCACCGGCGGTATCGAGGTGGCCGTTCCGCCGGAGGGTGTGGACGCGGCGGAATATAACAGCCTCTACGTGCTCGGCCCCGGCGCGCGGGTCCTCGGCCGCTACGACAAGGCGCACCTCGTGCCTTATGGCGAATATCTGCCGATGCGGCCCTTCCTGACGGCGCTCGGCCTCTCACGTCTCGTCCCCGGCCAGGGCGACATCCTCGCCGGCCCTGGCCCGCAGACTTTGGACCTGCCGGGCTTCGGCCGGATGGGCGCGCAGATCTGCTACGAGATCATCTTCTCCGGCGAGGTGGTGGACCGCAACAACCGGCCGGACTTCCTGTTCAATCCCTCGAACGACGCCTGGTTCGGCGCCTTTGGCCCGCCCCAGCATTTCGCCCAGGCGCGTCTCCGCGCGCTGGAAGAGGGCCTGCCCGTCATCCGCTCGACCCCGACCGGGATCAGCGGCCTGATCGACGCCCAGGGCCGGATCGTCGAGCGGCTGCCGGCCCATGTCGAGGGCGTGATCGACACCCGCCTCCCGCCGGCCGCCGCGGCGACCCCCTTCGCTTTGTTCGGCAACCTCCTGCCCCTCGCCTTCGCCCTGCTGCTCGTCGCGGCCGCGATTGCAGTCAGGCGCAAAACGCGCTAGCGAGCCGCGCACATAAGGATATGTTTATATCCGAAATCTCCCTTCTGAAGGACCCGCCTCGCTTATGCGCAGCAACTACATGTTCACGTCGGAATCCGTGTCCGAGGGCCATCCGGACAAGGTCTCCGACCAGATCTCCGACGCGATCGTCGACCTGTTCCTGTCCAAGGACCCGGAAGCGCGCATAGCCTGCGAGACGCTGACCACGACCCAATTGGTCGTGCTGGCCGGCGAGATTCGCTGCAAGGGCGTCTATGAGAATGGCCAGTGGGCTCCGGGCGCGCAGGAAGAGATCGAGGCCACCGTGCGCGAGACGGTGAAGCGGATCGGCTATGAGCAGAGCGGCTTCCACTGGGACAAACTCGAGTTCATCAATCGGCTGCACGGTCAGTCCGCGCACATCGCGCAGGGCGTAGACGAGAGCGGCAACAAGGACGAGGGCGCCGGCGACCAGGGCATCATGTTCGGCTTCGCCTGCGACGAAACCCCGGACCTGATGCCGGCCACACTCTCTTACAGCCACAAGATCCTCGAGCGCATGGCCGCCGACCGCCATAGCGGCGCCGCGCCCTTCCTGGAGCCGGACGCGAAAAGCCAGGTGACCTTGAAGTTTGAGGACGGCCAGCCGGTCGCCGCGAGCGTCGTCGTCGTCTCCACCCAGCACGCCGCCGGCTACGACCAGGGCGACCAGGAAGCCGAGCTGCACACTTACGTGCGCGGCGTGATCGCCGACGTGATCCCGCCGGAGCTCCTGTCCGACGAGACCCAATATCACATCAACCCGACGGGCAGCTTCGAGATTGGCGGGCCGGACGGCGATGCGGGCCTGACGGGGCGCAAGATCATCGTGGACACTTATGGCGGCGCTGCCCCCCATGGCGGCGGCGCGTTCAGCGGCAAGGACCCGACCAAGGTCGACCGCTCGGCCGCCTATGTCACCCGCTACCTCGCCAAGAACGTGGTCGCCGCGGGCTTCGCCAAGCGCTGCACGATCCAGCTCAGCTACGCGATCGGCGTCGCCGAGCCGCTCTCCCTCTATGTCGACTTGCACGGCACCGAGCTGAACGGCGTCACCGCCGACCGGCTGGAGGAAGTGCTCCCGACCCTGGTCCGCCTGACCCCGAAGGGCATCCGCACGCATCTCGGCCTCAACAAGCCGATCTACGAAAAGACCGCCGCCTACGGCCATTTCGGCCGCAAGCCCGACGGCGATCTCTTCACCTGGGAGAAGACCGACCTGGTCGACGCGCTGAAGGCGGCCGTCTGAGCGATTTCGAGTTAGATGGTCACATCTAACGACTCGGAAATCGCGGCAACGATGACGAGCGCGAACCTCTATTCGCTGTTCGAACGAGCGGCGTCCCTCGCCGGAGGGGCGCCGCTTTTCGTTGAGGCCGGCGCGACGCGGCTGACCTACGCGGACCTTGACTACGCTGTCGGCGGTCATGCCGCGGCGCTGGTGCGGCTCGGCGCCGAGCCCGGCGACCGCATTCTCGTCCAGGCGGAGAAGTCGGTCGAGGGGGCGTTGCTCTATCTGGCGAGCCTGCGCGCGGGCCTGATCTATGTGCCGCTCAACACCGCATATACCGGGGCGGAAGTCGACTATTTCATCGCGGATGCGGAGCCGAAGCTGGTCTTCGCGCCGGGGCATCGCGACCTCGCCGCGCTGGACGCGGCGCCGGCAGACTTCGAGACGGTGGCGCGCGGCCCGGACGATCTCGCCGCGATCATCTACACGTCGGGGACGACCGGGCGCTCGAAGGGCGCGATGCTGAGCCACGACAATCTGGCGTCCAATGCGCTCGTGCTGAAGGACTATTGGCGCTGGCAGCCCGGCGACGTGCTGATCCACCCGCTCCCCATCTACCATGTCCACGGTCTGTTCGTGGCGCTGCACGGGGCCTTGCTCAACGGCTCGACCATGCTCTGGCACCAGAGCTTCGATGCCGATGCAGTGCTGGCCGACATGGCCGGGGCCACCATGCTCATGGGCGTGCCGACCTTCTATGTCCGCCTCGCCGCGCATCCCGGGCTGACCCGGGACGCCGTCGCCAATATGCGTGTCTTCATCAGCGGCTCGGCGCCCTTGCTGGAGGCGACCTTCGCGGCGTTCGAGGCGAAGACCGGGCACCGCATCCTCGAGCGCTACGGCATGACCGAGGCCGGGATGATCTGCTCCAATCCCTATGACGGTGAGCGCATTCCGGGGACGGTGGGCTTTCCCTTGCCCGGCGTGGAGGCGCGGATCCGCGACGAGGTGCTGGAGATACGCGGGCCAAACCTGTTCAAGGGCTATTGGCGCAACCCGGAGAAGACTGCGGAGGATATGCGCGCCGACGGCTTCTTCATCACCGGGGACATGGCGACCATGGCCGAGGACGGCCGCGTCGCGATCGTCGGCCGGGCCAAGGACCTGATCATCGCCGGCGGGCTGAACATTTATCCCAAGGAGATCGAGCTCGCGATCGACGCCTTGCCGGGCGTCGGCGAGAGCGCGGTGATCGGCGTGCCGCATCCGGACCTTGGCGAGGGGGTGGTGGCGGTGGTGACGCGCACCGATCCGGCGCTGGACGAGGCCACTCTGCTGGCCGGGATCGCCGACCTCGCCCGCTTCAAGCAGCCCCGGCGGATCGTCTTCGCCGACACTTTGCCGCGGAACGCCATGGGCAAGGTGCAGAAGGCGGCGCTCCGCGAGACGCACAAGGCGCTGTTCGACGAGGCCTAGGCCCACCGCTTGATCGATGTTATGACTTGCCCATGCGCTGGGGGGCCCTGATCTTCGCTGCCTTGTCGGGAACGGCCTTGGCCTCGCAGCCTGCGCCTGCGCAGTCGCGCGCAGAGCGCCCCGCCCGCACCTGCAATTTCGATGCTTATTCGACCGACCGTGCCGGGCATATTGTCCGCGCCGCGCCGACCGCCAATGCGCGCGTGGTCGGCCGCCTCACCGCTTATGGCCGCCATTATCCGGCCGAAGACGATACGGACTACGGCACAAGCTTTGACGTGATCGCGGCGCGGAACGGCTGGTTCTACATCATCAATGTCGAGCGCCCGATCGACGAGGCGGGTCCCAACGAGACCGGTCGGGTGCGCGACCCGATCGAAGGCTGGATCAGGGGCGCCGGGATCTCGTTCGAAGTCCAGAGCGAGAAGGGCTTCACCCGCCCGAACCGCCGCGCCCGCACAATCTGGTCGGGCAATAACGGCTTTCCTTATCCGAGGCGGCTGCTCGATTGCTCGGGCGAATGGGCGCAGGTCAGCTGGACCAACCGGGGCCGCTCGGCGACCGGCTGGTTCCGGGGCATTTGCGGCAGCCAGTGGACGACCTGCGACGGCGCCGGCGGCGACTTTCTGAACGGCACGTCGCAGGCCCGCAACATGAACGTGCGGGACTGACGCCCCTTATTCTTCGTCATCCTCGTCCCAGAAGCAGCGGACCGGCCAGCTCCGGCCCCGGAAGGTCACATTGCCCACATAGGGCACGCCGCGCCGCGTCGCATTCAGCAGCAGCAACGTGCCGCTCGCCCCGCCCGGTGCAACGCGCAGGCTGAGCAGACGCTGGTTGACCGTGCCGCGCGAGACCCAGGGGCCGCCCCTGGTCTCGCCGGTGACCAGCTCCTCCCGGCCGATGACGATCCGCGCCTGGGTGACGCCGGCACCCCGTTCGTTGGGCACGACGAGCCAGATGTCCGGCCCGTTCGCGGTCCGGCAGTGGATGGAGCTGGTCGCATAAGCCGGGGTGGCGGCGAGCAAGGCGGGGACCAGCATTAGGGACAGGCGCTTCATCGGGACCTCCTCTGACTGCGGTGACGGCTCGCCCTGCGCGCCGCCTTGCGGGATACGGGGAGCGACGGGCCGGCGGCGAGCGGCTCGGGCGCGGGCGCGCGGGCGAGGAGCCGGCCGAGCTCCCGGCCTATGCCGGCGAAGCTTTGATGATTGAGCGGCAGCTCCAGCATCACATGCAGTGCGCTGAGGATGAACAGCACTGCAAAGCCCAGCAGATAATTCCAGGCGTAGAGCGCCACCGCGGCCAGCCATAGCAAGACGATGGCAATCGCCCGTGCGCGGGGGATTCGGTTCCAGCCGATCACCGACGTCTTCGTGAACCAGTTGAGGTAATGATAGGTGTAGGCGAAGGCGATCAGCCGCATCACCGTAGCCCCTGCCGGGCTCTCGTAGATTTCGGCGAGCGCCTGTCCCGGCCCGAGGCCGAGGAAGGCGATGAGCTGCGCGTTCAGCGTCTCGAACGGTTCATAGCTCGTCCGGATATAGGCGCCCGGCGACGGCGCCGGCGCCGCGACCAGGAAGATCGCGACGATGCAGCAGAGATAGATGGCGACCGAAGCGATGCCGGACAGGCTCCTGCTCTTCAGCGCGCCCTGCAGCAGGAAGGCAAAGGTGAAGACGAGCACGTGGATGATGGTGATCAGGAAGAAGGCGATCAGGCCGTAAGCGGGTGAGCTGCTGAACAGAAGCAGGCCGAAGCCGGCGAGCAGCAATATGCCGCCCGCCACAAGCTCGTTGACCCGGAAGACGAGAAGGCCGCCCAGCACGAACACCATGTAGAACAGCCCGATCTCCAGCAAAGGGGACGGTCGGGCACCCGCTACCCGCTCCATCACCAGTCCGAAGATCATCGCTGCCAGTGTGACCCCGACCAGGAACAGCCAGAGCGTCATCGCCTCGGGCCGCCGCGCCGTCGCGTCGCCGCCGACGAAATAGCGGCGGTCGTGGATCCAGGAGATTTCGGTCAGATAATGGAGCGGCCCGAGCACGGCATAGGCGAACAGGAACAATTCGAACGGGATCAGGAACGCGGCCGCTACGGAAGCGATCATCAGCGCCGAGTTCAGGTGGTTGATCCGGTCCGTATGGGTCATGCGCCTCCCCGGGATGGGGGAGACTAACGCCGCCTGGCGGCGGGTGACAAGCTGTGCAATTGGCGTCGCGCTAGGCAGCCCGGCTGCCGTCGCCGCGCGACACGTCCCGTATCGGCGTGGTGACCGGGCCGCTGCGGCCCATCGTCCAGTTGGGCTGGACGCGGACGCGCGGATTGGGTGCGCACCAGATCTCGCCGCTGCCGGTAAGCGCCGTGACCCAGATCAGATCATGCTCCTGGCCATAGTCGATCACCGCGAACGCATAGCCGTCGCCCTTGTCGAGAATATGGACCGGAACGGTCGGCTCAAGCTGTTGGAAGGCCATCTTTCCCTCTTACGCCAATGTTCTGATTTGCGGTTCGCGGTCGAAGAAACGTTCCGCCGCCGCCTTGATGAAATCCTTGCCCAGCCCGGTCACGCCCGCATCTGGCGCGACACCGGCCTTGTCGAGCAAAGGTTGCGCCGCTTCGCTCGCGCCGATCGCCTTGAGATGGCCGAAAGCGTCCATTGCAAACTGCACCGCCGCAGCTTCGCCCAGTAACGCTGCGCACCCCTTGTTGGACAGGACCAGGGCGACTGCATCGAACAATTGCGACGGGCTGCCCGCGAGCTGCCCGTCCGCCTTGCGCACCGATCCGTCGGCCAGCTTCGCCCCGCCGACTTTCGGTGCGATCAGAAAGACCGTCGCCCCGGCCCCCTCGACCCTCTTCACGACCGCATCGAGTTCGTCGCCATCTGAGCCTTCGGCAAAGAGAATACCGACTTTCCGCCCCTCCAGCGTCGCCTTCATGTTCTTCTGGATCGACAGCGCCGGGCTCGGGTCCATGTCGACCGGGTCACGCGCGGCGGGGTTCTTCTTCGGCAGCGCGATGCCGAGACCATCGGCCACGCGCTTCGCCAGCTCGTCATCCACGTTGCGCAGATTGCCCAGCATCCGGGCGGGCACCTGATTAAGGCCGACCTTCGACAGCTCGAACGTGAAAGACGAGGCGATATGCGCGCGCTCATTGTCCGTCGCGGAAACCCAGAACAGGCGCGCCTGACTATAATGGTCGGCGAACAGTTCGGGCCTGACCCGGAGCTTTTCACCCTGCTCGTCACGACCTGTCGCCGACGTGGAGGTTGAGAAGCCGGTCATCGGACATTCCCTCGGGCCGCCCTCCTCGCCATGCGCCGCTAGGCTGTTCGGCTCGTAATTGGCCCGGCCCTTCGGCACGGCCATCTGCATCTGACCGTCGCGTTGGTGGTTCATCACCGGGCATTGCGGCGCATTGACCGGTATCTGGTGGAAATTGGCGGTGCCCAGGCGCGACTTCTGCGTGTCGAGATAGGAGAAGAGCCGGCCCTGCAGCAGGGGATCGTTGGAGAAATCCACGCCGGGCACGATGTTGGCGGGGCAATAGGCGACCTGCTCGGTCTCGGCGAAGAAATTGTCGACGTTCCGATCGAGCACCATCCGGCCGATCATCCGGACCGGAATCACCTCTTCCGGGATCAGCTTGGTCGCGTCGAGCACATCGTAGGACTGGGCGTCGGCGAAGGCCTGGTCGAAAGTCTGGATGCCGAACTCCCATTCGGGGAAGGCGCCGGCGGCGATCGCTTCGAAGAGATCCCGGCGATGATAGTCATTGTCGGCGGCCTGCAGCTTGAGCGCCTCGTCCCAGAGAGTCGATTGCAGGCCGAGCTTCGGCTTCCAGTGGAATTTGCAGAAGGTTGCCTTGCCAGCCTCGTTGACCAGCTGGAACGTGTGGACGCCAAACCCCTCCATCGTCCTGAGGGACCGCGGGATGGTACGATCGGACATTGCCCACATCAGCATATGCGTCGTTTCCGGCATCAGGCTCGCCCAGTCCCAGAAGGTGTCATGGGCGCTGCCCGCCTGGGGATAGGCACGGTCCGCCTCCATCTTCACGGCGTGGACCAGATCGGGGAATTTGATCGCGTCCTGGATGAAGAAGACCGGGATGTTGTTGCCGACCAGATCCCAATTGCCCTCGGTCGTGTAGAATTTCACGGCGAAGCCGCGCACATCGCGAGGCGTATCGACCGAGCCAGCCCCGCCGGCGACGGTGGAGAAGCGGGTGAAGACCGGAGTGCGGGTCCCCTTCTTGAACAGGGCCGCCCTGGTCAGGTCAGAGACGTCCTCGGTCGCCTCAAAATAGCCGTGCGCCCCGGTGCCGCGCGCATGGACGATCCGTTCGGGGATGCGCTCGTGATCGAAATGGAAGATTTTCTCGCGCAGCACGAAGTCCTCGAGCAGGGTCGGGCCCCGCGCGCCGGACTTGAGGCTGTTCTGATTGTCGGAAACGCGAATGCCCTGATTGGTGGTGAGGTGATCGCCACCCTCATGCCGCCCGGATTCCGGGATTTGCTGATGGGTTTCGCCGCCATTGCCGCGCTTCGTGTCAAATTCCTGATCGCCGCTCGGCATCGTGCGCGCTCCTGCAGATAGATATGTCCCCGGTGCGGGAGCGCGCCGCGAAGGCAAAGGTTGCCGACCTGATCTCGATCAGCACGAATCTTGGCCACGGCTTGGAACAGGGCGGCGACGCGGCTAAGCGCTCCGCCGATGGAAGACCCGACCACGATCCGCCGCCTCTACGGGCGCTCGAAAGGCCGGCCGCTGCGTGTCGGCCAGTCGGCTCTGGTGGAGGACCTGCTCCCGACGTTGAGCGTGCCCGAGGAGGGGCCGATCGACGCCAGGACCTTGTTCGGCGACGACCGCCCGCTCCATTTCGAGATCGGCTTCGGCGGCGGCGAGCATCTCGCCTTTCGCGCCGATCTGCTGCCCGATCATGGTTTCATCGGTGCCGAGCCTTTCCTGAACGGCGTCGCCGCCGCGCTTGGCCATATCCGGGAGAAGCATCTCGCCAATGTCCGCCTGCACATGGGCGACGCGCTGCAGGTGCTGGAGCGGCTGCCCGATGCGAGCCTGCGCTTCGTCTATCTGCTGCACCCCGATCCCTGGCCCAAGTCGCGGCATGCCAAGCGCCGCATGGTCAATCACGGCCCGCTCGACCTGATCGCACGCAAGCTGCAGCCGGGCGGCGAGTTCCGGCTCGGCACGGACGACCCGACCTATTGCCGCTGGGCGATGATGGTCATGGGCCAGCGCACGGATTTCGAGTGGCTGGCCGAGAGCGCGAAGGACTTTCTCACCCGGCCCGGCGGCTGGCCCGAGACGCGCTACGAGGCCAAGGCCCGGCGCGAGGGCCGCGAGGTCTGGTACTTCCGCTATCGCCGCTGCTAGGCTGACGCCGAAACGAAGGGGAGACGTTCATGGCCGCCTATAATGTCTGCGTGGATCCAAAATGCGCGACCCTGGTCGAAGGCAAGGTGGACGCCTGCCCGAAATGCGGCGGCCGGATGCGGACGGTGGGCGAATCGCCCCTGCGCGGGATCGTGCTGCTGCTCTGCGGCCTGATCCTGGTGATCGGCATGGGCGTCATCATCATCAATATGTACCCGACGCTCTCCAATCCGGGCGTCCGCATGCCCGACGGCTCAAGCTTCACCGGCAGCGCCGAATCGGCGCGCATGACCTTGCTGCTCTTCTATGGGGTGATCGCGTTCGGCCTCGTGGCGACCGCGAACGGCATCTACATGCTGGTCACCAAGCAGCAGACCAAGACCTTCATGTTCATCTCGCTGGGCACCGCCGCCGTGCTGCTGATCATCGTCTTCATGACCATGGGCCAGCTGAAGAGCGAGGAGAAGGCCGAGGAGCCGCGGCGGGTCTACGGCTATTAGCCGCCGACTCAGCCGCGCCGGGGCCGCGCCAGCCTGAGCAGCCGGCCGCCGCTGTCGCCGTCCTGGAGCAGCCAGATCGCGCCGTCCGGCGCCTGCTCGACCTCGCGGATGCGCGCGCCCATCGGCCATTGGTCCGCCTTGCGGGCATTGGTGCCGTCGAGATCGACCCGGATCAAAGCCTCGCCGGAGAGCGCGCCGATGAAGGCGTCGCCCCGCCATTCGGGGAACATCGCGCCGGAATAGATCATCAGGCTGGAGGGCGAGATGCTCGGGTTCCACCACACCTTGGGCGCCTCGAAGCCGTCGCCGGGGGCATGATCGGGGATATCGCGTCCGCCATAATGGCTGCCGTTGGAGACGCGCGGATAGCCGTAATTGGCGCCGCGCCCGACCAAGTTCAGCTCGTCGCCGCCCTGCGGGCCCATCTCCGTATTCCAGAGACGCCCCTGCCCGTCGAACGCCAGACCCAGCAGGTTGCGGTGGCCGAGGCTCCAGATCTGGGCGGTCACGCCGCCGCGCGCGGCGAAGGGATTGTCCGTGGGCACCGTGCCGTCGTCGTTGAGCCGGACGACCTTGCCGAGATTGCCACTCATGTCCTGCGCCGGATCGAATTTCTGCCGCTCGCCCGAGGAGATGTAGAGCTTGCCGTCGGGGCCGAAGGCGATGCGGTGGGAGAAATGGCCGCCGCCCGTGACCTTGGGCGCCTGCCGCCAGAGCACCTGCAGATCGCTGAGGCTCGCGCCGGACTCGCCGAGATTGAGGCGCGCCCGGCCGACCACGGCGCCGCGCGTGCCGCTATCGCCCGCCTCGACCCAGCTCAGATAGACGAGCCGGTTGCTGGCAAAGCCGGGGTGGAGGACGACATCGCCGAAGCCGCCCTGCCCACCGACGGAGACGCCCGGCACGCCGGTCACGTCGAGGACGTTGCCGTTCGCGCGGCGAAGCTTCAGCGCCCCGCCCTTCTCGGTGACGAGCAGGTCGCCGGTCGGAAGGAAGGTCATCGCCCAGGGCTCGTTGAACCGGGCGAGCTCCTCGACCTGGAAGGGCCGGTCCTGCGCAGAGGCGGTGCCGCCGCTCCCGCCGCAGGCGGCGAGAAAAACCAGGGCGGGGAGCAGGAAGCGGGCACGGCGCATTGATGTCATCCTTTCGTCGAGCCCCGATGGAACGTTCACAGAGCGGCGCGGTGCCGTCAAGCGCTCGGCCAGCCGGGGATTCAATCGGCCGGTCAAACCCGCTAGGATGGCGCCATGACGCGCCTCCTCCTGCTTGCGCCACTGGCTTTCCTCGCCGCCGCCTGCGCGATCATCCCGCGCCCGGCGGACCCGCAGGCCATGTTCTGGCAGGATTTGCAGGCCTTGTGCGGTCACGCCTTCCAGGGCCGCGTGGTCACCACCGAGCCGGGCGACCGCCAGCTCGCCGCGGCACGCCTCGTCATCCATGTCGCGCGCTGCGACGCACAGGCGGTGCGCATCGCCTTCCATGCCGGCGCCGACCGGTCGCGCGTCTGGGTGATCACGCGCAGCGCCGCCGGTCTTAGCCTCAGCCATGTGCATCGCGGCGAGGACGGGCGCGAGGAAGTGCGCAGCCGCTATGGCGGCGAGACCCGTGATTCGGGCACGGCGCGGCGGCAGCTCTTCCCGGCCAATGCCCGCACCCGCGCCTTGTTCGTGCGGGAAGACATTGCCGAGGCCGGCAGCAATATCTGGTCGGTGGAAATCGTGCCCGGCCAGCTCTTCGCTTATGCGATCGACCGCGAAGGACGGCATTTGCGGATCGAGTTCGATCTCGGCCGGCCGGTCCGGCCGCCGGGGCCCGCCTGGGGCGAGCGTTAGAGCTTCATCATCCCGCGAACCGGCTGCCGCATGCCGCAGGATTGCGCGACCAGCGGCGCGCCCGCGGCGAGCAAGGCGGCGCGGCGGCCCTTGGGGTCGGTGCTGATCTGCGCCAACTCGAACGGCAGGAAGCGGGCGAAGCAATCATGGGCGAGGGCGCGGTCGACAAAGGCGGCGGCCATGGGCCAGCGCGACGCATCGATCCGGTAGCCGGCATAAGCCGCGTTGCGGAAGAAGCTGGCAATGGCGATGTCGGCCAGCCCGATCTCGCCGAACAGGAAATTGTCCGGCGGCACCTGCCCTTCCAGATAATCGAGCACCGAGGGCGCATCCTCGGCGAGCGTCTTCTCGATCCGCGCGGCGTCGCCCGGCTCGCCCCAGACCAAAGGGCCGACGATCTTCTGGTAGAACAGGCCCCAGATGAAGACGTCGCCCATGCGCGTGTCGGCAAATTCCTCCAGCCAGCGGGCGCGGGCGCGGGCGGCGGGATCGGGCGGCAGCAAGGGATGGCCGGGAAAGGCCTCGTCCAGCCAGGCGCAGATCACCGTGCTGTCGTTGAGCACCAGATCGCCATGGATCAGCACCGGAATGCGGCGCAGCGGCGAAAGGCGGGCGAACTCCGCGTCGCCGAAGAAGGGCGTGATCGGATCGATCTCGTAGTCGTTGATCCCCTTCAGGGCCATGCAGGCCATGACCTTGCGGACATAGGGGGAGACGTAGCTGCCGATGATCTTCATGTGGGCGCTCCTGGAATCCGTGCCGCTGAGAATGTCATTCTCGGCGCCCCAGTTATGGCAGTCCAATCTGGACAAGCGGATGCCACCGGGCAAGCTTGCAAAATCTTTGAACCGCCCTGTCGGAGCCTCGCAAGTGTGGGATATCCAGCTGACCGATGATGATAGAGGCGCGATTTCCCGCCTGCTGAAGCGCCTGCTCGATTATGGTGCGGAGCATCCGAAGCAGGTCGGAATTGCGGAGGTCGCAATTGGCGCAACGCTCCTCACCTATGGCGTCAATGCGGGGATCATCGAAGTAGGCAGGCACGTCGTCGCGTCGGCGGCTGGAATAGATAGCGGCGGTATCGGCGCATTGGCGGGCGCCGCGGGGGGCGCCGCGACCGGCCTGTTGGGATCGAAGTTAATTGGCGGCATCGGTCTCGCCGCCATGGGCGGGGCGATTGCCGTACCCGCGGTAGCGCTGATCGGTGGCGGGAGCCTGATCTTCAGCCTCGGCGGTTATGCAGCGGGAAACGAGTTCGAAGCAGTCGCCAGCTTCGACCCGGCCGGAGTCCTGATGAGCGGCGCGGCCTTGCCCGTAGGCCTCTGGTTCCTCATTCGGGGAAGCCGCCGCCTGATGGGAGGGGCTACGATCGGGGAGGCGCTGACGAAAGGCGGTGACATCTTCCTGCGGCTTGATGCCTTCACCGGCGAAATCGTGGCCCGATCGCTTGAGGAGTTGAACGCGTTCGCCGGACGGAATGTCGATGTTGGCCTCGGCGCGACTGCGACCGTCGTAGCCGGGTCGGCTGGCGCCGCAGTGGGTGCAAGCGCGGCGGCCGGTTCAGTGACGATTTTCGGCTCGAAGGCGTTGGGCACCGCAGCACTTTCGGCTGGCTTGGTCAGTGCTCCGATCTGGCCGGTCGTTACCGCCGCCGCTGCGGCGGCCGGGGTGACGGGATTTATCGCCTGGAGAATCGTCAGGAAGCGCCGCCAGGGCCGATCCTGATCCACCGGCCGCCGCCCGCCGACGCGCGCAGGCGTCGGCGGGCGCCAGGTCTTCCTATTTCCAGGCGATGGCCGCGCTGGCCGGGCCGCCGAGCGGCAGGATCTCGCAGCGCGAGAAGCCGGCCTCGAGGCACCAGGACGTGAAGTCCGCGCCGGTGAAGTCGAAGGCCTCGCCGAACTCGATCAGCATGTTGAGCGACATCATCAGCCCAAACGCATTGTCGCGGCGGGCATCGTCGATGATATTCTCGATCGCGACGAAGGCGCCGCCCTCGGGCAAGGCGCGATACGCCTTGGCGATCAGCATCTTCTTGTGCTCGAGATTCCAGTCGTGGAGGATCATCCCCATGGTGATGAGGTCCGCCTCGGGAAATTCCTCGCTGAAGAAATCGACATCGCCCGCCTCGACCCGGCCTTCCAGCCCGGCCGCCTTGATCTGACGCTCGGCGATCGGGCGGACCACGGGCAGATCGAGCGTGCGGCTGGCGAGATGCGGATGGCGCGCCTGCACGATCGAGGCGAGCTGGCCGGTCGCGCCGCCGATATCGGTGTGGCTGGCGAAGGGCGAGAAATCGAATTTGTTGGCGAAGGCCTCGAAATTGCCGCGGCTGACGCCGCTCATCGCGCCCATGAACTGCTCCAGCCGGGCGGGATCGGCATAAAGCTCGTCGAACATCGCCTTGCCGTTCCGCTTCACCTCATTTTGCGGCTGGCCGGTCTTCAGCGCCGCGGTGAGATCGCCCCAGAAAGGATAGAGCCGGGCATTGGCCATTTCGAGCAGGCCGCCGACATAATGGGGGCTGCCGCGGTCAAGGTAGAGGGCGGTCGCCGGCGTGTTCATGTAGCGCGCGCCGGCGCCATCGCCCGCGCGGCCGAGCAGGCCGAGCGCGACGAGCGTGTCGAGAAAGTCCCAGGTCGCGCGCGGATGCAGGCCGAGCGCATCCTCCAGCGCGGCGCCGGTCTGCGGGCCGTCGGCGAGGATGGTGAACAGGCCGAGTTCGACCGCGCTGAGCAGGGTCTTGGACGGCCAGAAGCCCATGCCGATCTGCAGGATCTGGTCGGGGGTCGGCGCGGCTTCGGGGGCGGGTTGCGCAGCAGGGCGCGATTCGGCGAGGATGACGCTCACAGGTCTTCTCCTAAAGACAGGGGGATGACGCCCCTTGGTGCAGGCGCGAAACGAACGCGTGTGACCTGCGACGAAGCCCGTCTTTTCCTGCGACGAAGCGGATCGGGGGGACGCGCACCGCGCCGAGAATCCCCGCTTGCCCCTCTGACAGCGCGCGCCTATATAGCGCCTGCCTTTCTCGACATCGTCAGACGTTGGGGTCGGTCCCGAAGGGGACCGGCGGCAGGAGAGCTTTATCTGATTCCGGAGAGAGAATGGCGGACGTCGCCGCGCTGCAGACATTGATCGAGCCCGAGGTGGAAGCCGAGGGGCTTGCCCTGGTGCGCGTGAAGATGACCGGCGGGACCTCCGATCCGACGCTGCAGGTGATGGCCGAGCGGCCGGACACGCGGCAGCTGACGCTCGAGGATTGCGCGCGGCTGTCGCGCCGCCTCTCCGACATGTTCGACGCGCTCGAGGAAGCGGGCAACGATCCGTTCGACGCGGCCTATCGGCTCGAAGTCAGCTCGCCCGGTATCGACCGGCCGCTGACCCGGCTCCAGGATTATGACGACTGGAAAGGCCATGAGGCGCGGATCCACCCGCACGAGCCTTTCCAGGGGCGCAAGCAATTGTCGGGCGACCTGATCGGCGTGGATGGCGACGATGTGCGCATCGATGTGAAGGGCCTTGGCGACACCGCCATCCCGTTCGGCGCGATCCGCAACGCGAAATTGCTGATGACCGACCGGCTGATCGCGGCGACCGCGCCGCTTTCGGCCGGCGACGACGATACCGAAATCGAATTTGAAGAAGAAGGACAGGACTGACCATGGCAACCGCTGCCCCCACCAGCTCGGGCGCGCCCGGCGCCGTTTCCGCCAACAAGGCCGAACTGATCGCGATCGCGGACGCCGTCGCCCGCGAGAAGCTCATCGACCGGATGATCGTGATCGAGGCGATGGAGGACGCGATCCAGCGCGCCGCCCGTGCTCGCTACGGCGCCGAGAATGACATCCGCGCCAAGCTCGACCCGACCAGCGGCGACCTTCGCCTGTGGCGCGTCGTCGAGGTGGTCGAACTGGTCGACGATTATTTCAAGCAGGTGAATCTGGAAGACGCGCAGAAGCTCCAGAAGGACGCGAATATCGGCGACTTCATCGTCGATCCTTTGCCCCCGATCGAGTTCGGCCGCATCGCCGCCCAGGCCGCCAAGCAGGTGATCTTCCAGAAGGTCCGCGACGCCGAGCGCGAGCGGCAATATGAGGAGTTCAAGGAGCGGGCCGGCGAAATCATCACCGGCGTCGTGAAGCGCGTCGAGTTCGGCCATGTCGTGGTCGACCTGGGCCGGGCCGAGGGCGTCATCCGCCGCGACCAGCAGATCCCGCGCGAAGTGCTCCGCGTCGGCGACCGCACCCGCAGCCTGATCCTGAACGTGCGCCGCGAGAACCGCGGCCCGCAAATCTTCCTCAGCCGCGCCCATCCGGACTTCATGAAGAAGCTTTTCGCGCAGGAAGTGCCCGAAATTTACGACGGCATCATCGAGATCAAGGCCGCCGCCCGCGATCCGGGCAGCCGCGCCAAGATCGGCGTGCTCAGCCATGACGGCTCGATCGACCCGGTCGGCGCCTGCGTCGGCATGAAGGGCTCTCGCGTCCAGGCTGTCGTGCAGGAGCTGCAGGGCGAGAAGATCGACATCATCCCCTGGAGCGAGGACCTCGCCACCTTCGTCGTCAACGGCCTGCAGCCGGCGACCGTCTCCCGCGTCGTCATCGACGAGGAAGAGAGCCGGATCGAGGTGGTCGTGCCCGACGACCAGCTCAGCCTCGCCATCGGCCGCCGCGGCCAGAATGTCCGCCTGGCCAGCCAGCTGACCGGCTCGGCGATCGACATCATGACCGAGCAGGACGCCAGCGAGAAGCGCCAGCGCGAGTTCGTCGAGCGCTCCGAGCTGTTCCAGAACGAGCTGGACGTGGACGAGACGCTCGCCCAGCTGCTCGTCGCCGAGGGCTTCGGCGCGCTGGAGGAGGTCGCCTATGTCGAGCTGGACGAGCTGGCCTCGATCGAGGGCTTTGACGACGATCTCGCCACCGAGCTGCAGAACCGCGCCAAGGAAGCGCTGCAACGCCAGGAAGATGCGGCCCGCGAGGAGCGCCGCGGCCTCGGCGTCGAGGACTCGTTGGCCGACATGCCCTATCTGACCGAGGCGATGCTGGTCACGCTCGGCAAGGCGGGCATCAAGACGCTCGACGATCTCGCCGATCTCGCCACCGACGAGCTGGTGCAGAAGAAGCGGCCCGAGCAGCGCCGCCAGCGCGAGACCAACCGTCCCGAGGACAAAGGCGGCGTGCTCGCCGACTATGGCCTGAGCGACGAGCAGGGCAATGAGATCATCATGGCCGCCCGCGCCCACTGGTTCGAGGATGAAGGGGAGGACGCGGTTGCGGAAACCTCCCAATGAGACCCTAGGCGGTAGCCACACGCCGGAGCGCAAGTGCATCCTGAGCGGCGACCATGCCGCCCGGGATGAGCTGCTGCGCCTGGCGCTGAGTCCCGAGGGGGAGGTCTGGCCGGACGTGCGCGCCCGCGCGCCGGGCCGCGGCGCATGGATCGGCGTGGATCGCCCCACGCTGGAAAAGGCGCAGGCCAAAGGCAAGCTGAAGGGCGCGCTGGCCCGGGCGTTCAAGACCGGCGACGTGCAGGTCCCCGCCGATCTCGGCGCGCGGATCGAGGCGGCTTTGCGCCAGGCGGTGCTCGACCGGCTCGGGCTGGAGGCGAAATCGTCGAACCTGGTGCTCGGCTCGGAAAAGATCGAAGTCGCGGCCCGCCGCGGCCAAGTGGCGCTGCTGATCCATGCCGCCGACGCGAAGGAGGAGGGCCGGCGCAAGCTGGACCAGGCCTGGCGGGTCGGCACCGAGCAGGAGGGAAGCGGCGCCCAGGGACTGGTTTTCCCGGAAGGGAGGGCCATATTGTCATTGGCGCTCGGCCGCGAGAATGTGGTACATGTCGCCATCATCGACCGGGCCGCGGCGGCGCGTGTGCACCACGCGCTCGGACGGTGGCGCGCTTTTATCGGACGTGAGAATGAGCTAAGCGCCGCCACGGCGGAGACGCCGGGCGCTTTGGCTGCGGATGTGAATGAGGATTTTGAGTGAGCGATACGACTGACAAGCCGAAGCTGGGTACCCGCGCGCCACTGGGCCTGAAGCGCACGGTCGAGACGGGCAAGGTGAAGCAGAGCTTCAGCCATGGCCGCTCGAACACCGTGGTCGTGGAGGTGAAGAAGCGCCGCATCCTGGGCCGCCCGGGCGAGGCCGAGGCGCCGAAGCCGGAGCCTGTGGTCGCCGCTCCCGAGCCGGTCGTCGCCGCGCCCGCTCCAGCCCCGGCGCCCAAGCCGGCCCCGAGGCCCGCCAGCACCGAGACCGCGCAGGAGCGCTCCGCCCGCCTGATGCGCGAGGCCGAGGAGCAGCGGATGCAGGCGCTCGAGGAAGCGCGCCGCCGCGAAGAGACCCAGGCCAAGGCCTCGACCGAAGAGGAAAAGCGCCGCGCCGAGGAGAATCGGAAGGCCGAGGAGGACGCCGCCGAGGCGGCTCGCCTCGCCGCCGAGGAAGACGCGCGCCGCGCCGCCGAGCCGGCCCTCGCGCCCGCCCAGCCCGCGCCTGCCGCGCCGGAGGAGGATGATCGTCCCCGCCCGCGCCATGGCCACGGCCATGCCGCCCCGGCCCCGCGCCGCCCCGAGCCCGCGCGCCCGTCGCGTGGCCGCGACGACCGCCGTCAGTCCGGCAAGCTCACCGTCAGCCGCGCGCTCGGCGAGGACGGCGACGCCCGTGCCCGCTCGCTCGCCGCGCTCCGCCGCGCGCGCGAGAAGGAGAAGCGCGCCCATATGTCGAGCGGACCGAGCGCCAAGCAGGTCCGCGACGTCGTGGTGCCCGAGGGGATCACCGTCGGCGAGCTCGCCAACCGCATGGCCGAGCGCGCCGCCGACCTGGTGAAGTCGCTGTTCAAGATGGGCATGCCCGTCACCGTGAACGAGGTGATCGACCAGGACACGGCGGAGCTGCTGGTCACGGAGTTCGGCCACAATATCCAGCGCGTCAGCGAGAGCGACGTCGACATCCAGACCGAAGAGGATGTGGATCCGGCCGACACGCTGAAGCCGCGCCCGCCCGTGGTCACGATCATGGGCCATGTCGATCACGGCAAGACGTCTCTGCTCGACGCGATCCGCGGCGCCAATGTCGTCTCCGGCGAGGCCGGCGGCATCACTCAGCATATCGGCGCCTATCAGGTGAGCCTGCCCGACAAGTCGAAGGTCACCTTCCTCGACACGCCGGGTCACGAGGCCTTCACCGAGATGCGCGCCCGCGGCGCCAACGTCACCGACATCGTCATCCTGGTGGTGGCGGGCGATGACGGCCTGCGCCCGCAGACGATCGAGGCGAT
>Ga0070665_100000543_pt1 | contig 52995 bp, 42 predicted proteins | sample KBSS13metaG_FD_65862 | JGI IMG/M metagenome (GOLD analysis project Ga0070665, IMG submission 65862) | Switchgrass rhizosphere microbial communities from Kellogg Biological Station, Michigan, USA - KBS S1-3 metaG | ecosystem: Host-associated > Plants > Roots > Rhizosphere > Soil ...
TCCTACAAGAAGGTGAATCCGGCCGATTCGCCCATTCTCGTGATGTCAGTGCAGTCGGATGTGCTGCCGACGACGGAAGTCGATGACGCCGCGGAGTCGATCATCGCGCAGCAGATCTCGCGTGTCCCCGGTGTAGGTATCGTCACTCTCGGCGGTCAGCAGAAGCCCGCCGTCCGTGTGCAGATCGACCCGGCCAAGATCGCCGCCATGGGCATTCAACTCGAGGACGTGGCGAGCGTGATCAGCCAGGCCACCGTCGATGCGCCCAAGGGCTCCATCAACGGTCCCGAGCACAGCTTCACGATCTACGACAATGATCAGTTGCTCAAGGCCGCTCCCTGGAACGACGTCATCATTGCTTATCGAAATGGCGCGCCGGTGCGCATCAAGGATATCGGGGTCGCGGTGGACGGGGCGGAGAACCGCCTGAGCACCGGTTGGCAGAACGGCCACAGCGGGGTGCTGCTTCTCATCAACAAGCAGCCCGGTGCGAACGTCATCGACACCGTCAACCGCGTCAAGGCGCTGATCCCGCACATGAAGTCGCAGATCCCTGCGTCCATCGAGATCAAGCAGATCATCGACCGCACCACGACGATCAACGCGTCCGTGCACGATGTCGAATTCACCCTCATGCTCACGATCGCCCTGGTCGTGATGGTGATCTTCCTGTTCCTGCGCAATCTGTGGGCGACGATCATCCCGGGTGTCACGGTTCCGCTGGCCTTGTTTGGCACCGCGGGGCTCATGTACTTCATGGGCTACAGCCTGGACAACCTCTCGCTGATGGGTCTGACGATCGCTGTCGGTTTCGTGGTCGATGATGCGATTGTCATGCTGGAAAACATCTATCGCCATATCGAGGCAGGCATGTCGCCGAAGGAGGCGGCGATCAAGGGATCCAGCGAGATCGGTTTCACCATCGTCTCCATCAGCCTGTCGCTGGTTGCCGTGTTCATTCCCTTGCTGTTGATGGGCGGGATCATCGGCCGCCTGTTCCGGGAGTTCGCGGTCACCGTGACCATGACGATTGCGGTGTCGGCGTTCGTTTCGTTGACGTTGTCTCCCATGATGTGCGCGCTGTTTCTGCGCGATGAGAAGCATGCTCGCCATAGTCATGCCTACATGGTCGTCGAGCGTGGCTTCGAGAAGTTGCTCGCGGGCTATACGCGCGGCCTGGATTTCGTGCTGCGCCACCAGCGGCCTACGCTCATTGTGTTCCTGGCCACGGTCGCCGCCGCAGGCCTGCTGTATGCGTACGTCCCGAAGGGGTTCTTCCCGCAACAGGACATCGGCGTGGTGTCCGGTTTGTCGGACGGTCCGCAGGACATTTCGTTCGACAAGATGGTGGCCCTGCAGCACAAGCTGTTGGACGTGGTGGCTGCCGATCCTGACGTGGCCTCCTATGGCACGGGCCTGGGCGGCTCACGTCCCGTCAACAATGGCTTCGTGGTCATCGGCCTGAAGCCGCGTAACGAGCGCAAGGCGAGCGCCGATGAGATCATCAATCGCATCCGTGGCAAGTTGGCACAGATACCGGATGGCACCTTGTTCCTGCAGTCCTCACAGGACATCACCGTCGGTGGTCGTACGACGCGTACGCAGTATCAGTACACCCTGCAGGACCCGGATCTCGACGAGCTCAACACCTGGGCACCGAAGATGGCCGCTGCCATGGCGAAAGTCCCGCAGCTGCGCGACGTGGCGTCCGACCAGCAGAACAACGGCACGACGTTGTCCCTGGTCATCGACCGCGACCAGGCTGCCCGCTTTGGCATTCAGCCCTCACTCATCGATGCGACGCTCTATGACGCGTTCGGCCAACGCCAGGTGACGCAATATTTCACCCAGCTCAACAGCTATCATGTCGTACTGGAGATCACGCCAGGACTGGCCGAAGATCCCAACACACTCAACAAAATCTATGTGAAGTCCCCGCTCACCGGGCAGCAGGTGCCGTTATCGACCTTCGTGCACTTCGATACGCACCACGTCGGCTACCTCTCCGTCCAGCACCAGGGGCAGTTCCCGGCGGTCACGCTGTCTTTCAACCTCGCGCCGGGCGCGGCGTTGGGCGATGCGGTCGATGCGATCGACCGGGCCGCCGCCGGGATCCGGATGCCGGGCTCCATCCAGGGCACGTTCCAGGGTACGGCGCAGGCCTTCCAGGACTCTCTCAAGAGCGAGCCGCTGTTGATTCTCGCGGCCCTGGTGGTCGTTTACATCATCCTCGGCATGTTGTACGAGAGTTATATCCACCCGTTGACGATTCTCTCCACGTTGCCCTCTGCTGGTGTGGGTGCGCTGCTCATGCTCTGGGGCTTCCACTTCGACCTGTCGGTGATCGCCCTGGTGGGCATCATCCTGCTGATCGGTATCGTGAAGAAGAACGGCATCATGATGGTGGACTTCGCCATCCAGGCCGAGCGCGAGCAACATCTCTCGCCCGAGGAGTCGATCCGGCAGGCTTGCCTGCTGCGCTTCCGCCCGATCATGATGACGACCATGGCGGCGCTGTTGGCCGCGGTGCCGCTGGCCGTGGGGCATGGCACCGGCTCCGAGCTGCGCCAGCCGCTGGGCTACACGATGGTGGGGGGACTCGTTCTGAGCCAGATGTTGACGCTGTTCACTACCCCGGTCGTGTACTTGTATCTCGACCGATTCAGCAACCGGATGCGGCAACGCCGTCATGCCCGGGCGGAGCACAAGGGGGCGGCCCATAGTGAGTCTGCCGATCCCGACGCCTCCCGCGGCGGCGAGCCGGTAACGACTACCTGAGGGATCACGGCTTCCATGAAGCTCTTACTGGTAGAGGACAACGAACGGGTCACGCGCTTCGTCGTGAAAGGTCTGCAGGAAGCGGGACACACCGTCGACAATGCCGACAACGGACGCGAAGGCATGTTTCTGGCCGCGAGCGAGCCCTACGACGTCATCATCATGGACCGGATGCTGCCCGGGCAGGTCGACGGGTTGAGCATCATCGAGACGCTGCGGCAGTCGGGTAACCGTACGCCGATTCTGATCTTGAGCGCTCTGTCGGACGTCGATGAGCGCATCAAGGGGTTGAAGAGCGGGGGCGATGACTACCTGACCAAGCCGTTTGCGTTCGGGGAGCTGCTCGCCCGGCTCGATGCGCTATCACGCCGCTCGCAGGGGAGCGGCACCCAGACGGTTCTGGAGGTCGGTGACCTGAAGGTCGATCTGCTGTCCCGCAAGGCGGTCCGCGGCGAGCGCAGCATTGCGCTGCAGCCCCGGGAGTTCAAGCTCCTGGAGTACCTCATGCGGCATGCCGGCCAGGTCGTCACCCGGACCATGTTGCTGGAGAACGTCTGGGATTATCATTTCGACCCGCAGACCAACGTGGTGGATGTCCACATCAGCAAGCTGCGGCAGAAAATCGATGCGGACTTCGAGCGCCCGTTGTTGCGGACTGTGCGTAACGCCGGCTACATGCTGAGCGCCGATGGCTAAAGTAATACGCTCGACAACGTTCGCTCTTTCATTTGGCTACATAGCCTTCGGTATCGTTGCGCTCGTCCTTTTCGCCGCGCCTCTGTGGTATGCGTGGCAGGTCACGGTGGAGGATGGTCGGTCTGAAATCCTTCACGCCGACGCACAAAGGCTCACGGAGGTCTTCAACCGCGAAGGCGTCACGGGTCTGAAGACTTTCATCGACACCCGCGTCGGCATGCAGTTGCCGGCCGAGCGCATCCTGATGTTGGCCGATTCGAGCCTCCATCGGATCGCCGGCAACATGCCGCGATGGCCCCAGACTGTGCCGCAGCAACCTGGTTTGTACACGGTCACGCTGGAACTGGGAGGCAAACCCACGGAGTCGGTGATCGTGAGGACTGCTCTGCCGGACGGTTACAACCTTCTCGTAGGCCGGGATGTGGCGCGCTTCGCGAATTTGACACGACATTTCTGGACCGGGCTCGGCGGTGCGGTCGCAGTGCTCTCGATCGTCGGTGTCCTGGGTGGTGTGTTGATCCGACAGGCGATTCTCGCGCGCATCAACAGCATCCGGGAGACCGTTCTGGCGATCGTGAAGGGCGATCTGAGCCACCGCCTCCCGACCCGACGCAGCGGCGACGAGCTCGACACGCTTGCCCATACCATCAACGGGATGCTCGATCAGATCGAGCAGTTGATTCATGGTATCCGTGACGTTTCGAACTCCATCGCGCACGATCTGCGCACGCCGCTGGCGGAGTTGCGCTCCAGGCTGGAGGAGCTGTCGCTCACCCGGCCTTCCAACGAGGAGACCTTTGCCGAGATCGACGCCGCGGTGGCCGACGTCGATCGGGTGATCCGGATATTCAACGCTCTGTTGCGCCTGGCGGAGATCGATACGGGCATGCGCCGTTCCGGCTTCGTGCAGGTCAATGCCAACGAGCTGGCGGCCGAAGCGGTTGAGTTCTATTCGCCGGCGGCGGAGATCAAGGACGTCGTGCTGTCGTTCGAGTCGACCGGACCGGTATGTATCTCCGGCGATCCGACGCTGCTGGCGCAGGCGGTCGGCAACCTCATCGACAATGCTCTGAAGTATGTCGGTGAGGGCGGCTCGGTGAAGGTCGAAGTGCAGTCCCGGAGTGACGGGGCCGTCGAGATCAGCGTCGCCGACAATGGGCCCGGGATTGCGGACACGGAGAAGCCCAAGGTGGTCCAGCGCTTCTACCGAGGTGACTTGAGTCGCGGCACACCGGGCGTCGGCCTCGGGCTTAGCCTCGTACAGGCCGTTGCCAAGCTGCACGGGGGAACGCTCGAGCTCACGGACAATCACCCCGGGTTGCGTGTCCGAATGATCTTCGCGCCCGGCGCGCGGATCTCCGGGCGCCCGCTGATAGTGTCGACAGGCGTTCAGGAAAGTGACGCAGTTACTGCTGCCGTGAAGTCAGAGCCGAGCGCCTTGCCGCTCTGATACGATTGGGGCATGCGGCAGACGACCCGCACCCAATTCCAACAGTCCGTGCGGGGCTATCTGATCGCTATTGGCGCCACGGCGGCGGTAGCGGCCGTGCGGATAGCTGTGTCCGGCACGGTCGGTAATTTCGCGCCGATCGTCTCCTTTACGATCGCCATTACGATCGCAGCGTGGTACGGCGGGCTCAAGCCTGGACTGCTCGCCACCGTACTGAGCTTTCTGGCCGCCGACTACCTGTACATCCCTTACGCCCGCTCACTTCATGTCCGTAGCGTAGGCGGAGCTGTTGGGCTGGGTGTGCTGCTGTTCGCCGGGGTGTTGATCAGTCTGTTGTGCGAATCGCTGCACGGGACGCGTCGCCGTCTCGAAGCTGAACAGGCAAATCTGCGCCAAAGCGTGGAGCTGCAGCGCGAGATGCGCGAGGCGCTCGCCGAGTCCGACCGCCGCAAGGACGAGTTTCTCGCGACGCTGGCGCATGAGCTGCGCAACCCGCTCGCCCCGGTCCGCAATGCAATCCATATTCTGCGAGCGCGGCTGCCGCCCACGCCCGAGTTGCAATGGGCTCGCGATGTGATTGATCGGCAGGTGACGCAAATGACGCGGCTCATCGACGACCTGATGGATGTCTCGCGCATTACGCGCGGCACATTCGAACTGCGCCGTGAGCGCGTGGCGCTCGAAGAAGTCGTTCGGCACGCCGTCGAGACGAGCCGCCCTGGCATCGATGCATCGGGCCACGACCTGGTGATCCGGCTGCCACCGGATCCGATCTACCTCGATGCGGACGTCATCCGCCTCGCGCAGGTGTTCGCCAATCTTTTGAACAACGCCGCGAAATATACGGGGCCTGGTGGACGGATCGCGGTCACGGCCGAGCGGAGTGGGGAGGCCGTCGCGGTCACCGTGCAGGACAGTGGCATTGGGATACCGGAGGATATGTTGGCTCGCGTATTCGAGCCGTTCACGCAGCTCGACCGCTCTCTGGAGCGCTCGCGCGGCGGTCTCGGTATAGGGCTTGCTTTGGCCAAACGACTTGTGGAGATGCATGGGGGTGCCGTTGAGGCCCACAGCCTTGGTATCGGTCACGGGAGTCGCTTCGTCGTGCGATTACCGGTGGCCGCGCAGCAGATCGCTGCGCAAACTGCGGAACTGTCGATTCCGGTTGCAGCCCGCGGGCGCAACCGGATCCTGATCGCGGATGACAACTACGATTCGGCGACGAGCTTGAGCATCCTGTTGAACGATGCCGGCTATGATGTCCGGACCGCCGGGGACGGAGTCCAGGCGTTGGAGACAGCGGCGCAGTTCCGTCCCGACATTGCATTGCTGGACATCGGTATGCCCAAACTCAACGGCTACGACGTGGCCCGCCAGTTGCGCCGCCAACCCTGGGGTCGCGGCGTGTTGCTCATTGCCCTGACCGGTTGGGGCGGTGCGGATCACCGGCAGCAGACCGCCCAGGCGGGATTCGATCACCATCTGACCAAACCGGTCGACCCGGCCGCGCTCACCCGGTTGCTCGCTGAGCTGATGAGCTCATCCGGTGCCCGCGTGGCGGGCTAGCTGAATTTACCCCGCACGATGCAGTTACAGGCACGAGAGATCGCGCGCCTCCCGCTGTCGCTCATCACGCGATTGCGGCTCGTCCTGTTCGGGCACGAGGATCTCGCGAGCCTCATTTTCTGGGCGGCTCTCGTAGGGGTCTGCGGGGCCCTCGCCAGCGTCGCCTTCCGGGAAGGTATTCGACTGCTCGAGCTGGTGTTCACGGGTCAGACGACGGGGTTGGTCAATGGCGCCTCCCGCCTGGTGTGGTGGCATCGGGCGATCGTTCCGGTCATTGGCGGCGTCCTGTCCGGCTGGGTGTTGTACATTCTCGGCAGCCGCTTCGTTTCCTTGAAAGTCGTGGACTACATGGAGGCGGTGTTGGTCGGCGACGGTCGCATCAGTTTGCGCGGGACGTTGTTGAGAAGTGCTTCGTCCTTGTTGACGATCGCCTCCGGCGGCTCCATCGGGCGCGAGGGCTCGATGGTGCAACTTTCCGCGATGCTCGCCTCGCGAATCGGCAAGTTTTCCCGCGCCCCCGTGCCGCGCCTGCGGCTGATGGTGGCCTGTGGCGGTGCCGCCGGTATCGCGGCGGCTTACAACGCCCCGATCTCCGGGTCGTTATTCGTCTCCGAGATCGTGTTGGGCTCGCTTTCCATGGAGACCTTCGGGCCGCTCGTCGTGGCCTCGGTCATGTCGGATGCCACGATTCATCGGTTCCTGGGATACGGGCCCGTGTTTACCGTGCCTCACGTGGAGTTCGCGTCGAATTGGGAGCTGGGGTTCTACATCATCCTGGGCGTGCTGTTGGGTCATCTTGCGCCCCCGTTCCTCGGCTTGCTCGATTTCACCAAGGGGCGCTTCGTGCGCCTGCGGCTGCCGATGTACTGGCAGCTCGGGATCGGGGGTTTGGTGGTGGGGGCCATCTCCATCTTCGTGCCACAGGTGTGGGGTAACGGTTACAGCGTCATTGGCGGGATTCTGAGCGGGGAACTGGTCGGGTTGTGGCTGTTGGCCATTCTGGCCGCCAAGGCCCTGGCCACTTCCGCAACGGTGGGTTCCGGAGCCGTGGGTGGTGTTCTGACACCGTCGCTGTTCATCGGATGCGCGGTCGGGGCGTTGCTCGGGGGCGTGTTGCATCAGCTCATGCCGCACATCGTGTCGGCGCCGGCGGCGTACGCCCTCATCGGCATGGGCGGTTTCCTCTCCGCCACCACGCTCGCGCCGTTGACCTCGATTCTCATGATTTTCGAGATGACGGGGGATTACGAGATCGTCCTGCCCCTGATGTTGGCCTGCGTGACGGCTCACTACACCGCAAAGGTGTATCGGAATGGGAAGTCGGTCTATGCCAACTCGCTGCATGCCGCCGCCGCCACGGCCGACGGTGGCGACGACTGGCGCTTACGGACTGTGGAAATGTTGGTTAAGCCCGCCGCCGGCGTCGTCCCGAACACCGCGACGCTTGCGGAAGTATTCGAGAAACTGCCGAAGCGACCTATCGATCGGGTGTTCGTGACACAGGGTAGTGATCTCATTGCGTGGCTCGATCCTCGCGAAATCCTCGCGCGCCTAAAGGAAGGCAAGCTCGACGGAAGCGTGCTCGTTGCGTCCGTGGCGAAGCCGGTGGAGTTCGCTTTAGCTCCGGACATGCCACTGACTACCGCCTTGGAAGCTTTTCTGCGCGAGCAGGCCACCGTGCTGCCGGTGACTCCCGGGCAGTGGCGCAACACGCTGCTCGGGCAGGTGTCCCGCAGCGATGTGATGCTCGCCATTCAGGATCGGTTAACTTACCCGAAGTAACTGCCCCTCCTGCCATTTTTTGCCACGAATCATCACGGGGTTGACGCCTTTGCGTCACGGCCAAGCCTCGGCGTCGCGATGAACTTGTAGCCAGGACGGAACGACGAGTTCCGACACAAACCAGGCAAGCAAGAGGAGCGACTCATGAACACTTTCACGAACAAGATGCGGGCGGGTGCGTTGGGATTGGCCCTTGTCTCGACCTGCGTGGTTACGCTGCCGGCGTATGCGCAGGACGGCAACGGGACGAGCACTGCCACGATCACCGCGAAGAAGCCAGGAGCGTCCAAGCAGGAAAACATTGGTGTGGTGACGGGACTGGCGGTGGGTGCGGTGGCGGGTGGTCCGGTCGGCGCCATCTTCGGTGCCGCGGCCGGCGCCTGGATCGGCGACCGTTATCACAAGCAGGAGGTTGCCAAGAAGGCGCTCGCGAGCGACCTGAGTCAGAGCGAGGCGCAGAAGACGATGCTGTCGCGGAACGTGGCTGACCTGAATTCCTCGCTGTCGCAGGAGCGCGCGAAGGGCGAGAAGTTGGACCTGGCCCTGAAGAACACGGACGAATTGGAGACGGACGTGGCTTTCCGGACGAACGATGACTCGATCACGGCGCAGTCGATGTCGCCCCTGTTGAAGATCGGCGCGCTCGCGGCATCGATGCCGGACGTCAAGGTCCGGGTGGCGGGATACGCGGACCCGCGTGGGTCGGACGAAGTCAACGATGCTTTGTCACGGCGTCGCGCGGAAGCGGTGGCGGCGGTGCTCGAGCAGGCCGGGCTGCCGAAGGACCGCATGGTCGTCGAAGGTCATGGCAAATCGGAGTCTCGTGCCATGGATGGTGACCTCGACGGGTACGCGTTCGAGCGCAAGGTGACGGTACGGCTCGAGCATGTGGGGAGTGGCGGCGAGGTTGCCCGTAATGACTAGCGGGAGTTGGCTCGAGCCTCTCGGAAAGAGCCGCGCACGGCGGGCCTCACGGCCCGCCGTGATCCGCTTTCCGCCACCATCGCGCTTTCGCGCTATATTCCGCGCTATGAACGCCACAATCGTCCGACTGAGCAGCCCTATGGAACCGGACGTCTCGGTGCCGCCGCCCGATCGTGTGCTCGCTGGTGCGCCCGAGCATCGTGTCTGGAACTACTTCACCGATTCCACCCAGACGTTCTTCGCCGGCCGTTGGTCGGGAACGCGCGGCAAATGGCGCGTGCGCTACACCGAGAACGAGTTATGTGTAATGACGGCTGGCCGTGTCGTCATCAGCAACGATCTGGGTGACAGCGGCACCTTCGGGCCGGGGGATGCATTCGTCATTCCCGCGGGGTTTTCCGGGACCTGGGAAGTGTTGGAGGACTGTTCGAAGGTGTACGCGATCTTCGAGCCTCGTACTTAGGTCTCGACCGCCGGGACCCAAGCGGACTCCGGGGTTTCACATAAGCTGATCGTCTGGTGAAGCGCGTCGCATTCCCGCGACCTGGTGCTTCACTGTGTGGGCGCGACATGAAAATCTACGCGCGCTTACCGAACATCCCCATTGGTTCGAAGTTGTCGAAGAGGTTCGTCATGGAGACTGTTACCGTTGCGTCGACTCGGGGGTTCTCACTGTCGGAGATGGAAATCCTCGTGGGTAGCGCCGTAGTCCTGGCCGTGTTGGTCTGGACTGTAGTGTCCAGCCTGAAACATTTCCGCGCCCGTCAGTTGCCCCGGGTCGTCAAGAACTAAGAAATGCTACTGCATTTATAGGGGAGCGGCGCATGCGCCGCTCCCCATTATGCTTTGGGCCTGTTTCAGAGGCCTTTCAACACTTCGGTGAGGGTTGTGAAGATCTGGTCGATCTGCGGCCGCTCGATGATGAGTGGCGGTGACAGCGCCAGGATGTCTCCCGTCTGGCGGATCAACAGGCCCTTGTCGAAACACTTCGTATAGACCTCGAAGGCGCGCGCACCGACCTTCCCTGGAATCGAAGCCAACTCCAGCCCCAGGATCAGTCCATAGTTGCGGACGTCGATCACGTGCGGCAGGCCTTTCAACGCATGCGCCGCATCTTCCCAGTAGCGTGCGAGAGTCTTCGCGCGTGTCAGGAGTCCTTCCTTCTCGTAGATCGCCAGCGTCGCGAGTCCCGCAGCACAAGCTGTCGGGTGCGCCGAGTAGGTGTAGCCGTGGAAGAGCTCGATCGCGCCCTCCGGGCCCTGCATGAAGGCTTCGTAGATTCCTTTCTTCACCAGGACGCAACCCATCGGCACACTGCCGTTGGTGAGTCCTTTCGCACCGGTGATGATGTCGGGTGTCACACCGAACTCCTGTGCGGCGAACGGCGAGCCCGTACGGCCGAAGCCGGTGATGACCTCGTCGAATATGAGCAGGATGCCGTGCTTGTCGCAGATTTCACGGATGCGCTTCAGGTAACCCTTCGGTGAAATCAACACGCCGGTCGAGCCGGCGATCGGCTCGATGATGACCGCGGCGATGGTGGACGCATCGTGCAGCGTGACGAGCCGCTCGAGCTCTTCGGCGAGATTCGCGCCGTGCTCGGGCTCTCCGCGCGAGAACGCGTTCTTCTGAAGGTCGTGTGTGTGCGAGAGGTGGTCGACTCCGGGCACCATCGAGGCGGACCACATCTTGCGGTTCGGCGAGATGCCGCCGACCGAAATGCCGCCGAACCCAACACCGTGATAGCCGCGCTCCCGGCCGATGAGTTTCGTGCGGGTCGCTTCACCGCGAACGCGGTGATAGGCGAGGGCGATCTTGAGCGCGGTGTCGACCGACTCGGACCCGGAGTTCGTGAAGAACACGTGGTCGAGTCCTGGCGGCGCGATTTTGACCACCGCGTTGGCTAACGCGAAGGCCGGCGGGTGTCCCATCTGGAACGGCGGCGCGTAATCCATCGTCTCGAGTTGGGCGGCCACGGCCTGGGAGATCTCCTTGCGGCCATGCCCGGCGTTGACGCACCACAACCCGGCCACTCCGTCGAGGATCTGACGACCCTCCGGGGTCCAGTAGTGCATGCCGCTGGCCTTCGCAAGGATGCGCGGCTTGGACTTGAACTGGCGGTTGGCGGTGAAGGGCATCCAGTAGGCTTCGAGATCGCTGCGGTTCAGCGATTCGGGGGCAGGGGTAGGCATGGGCAGCTCGACTTTGTCAGGTGAGTGGGTGGGAACAGCTCGGGCGGGCTTCGGCTCACGGCCGCTGCTCGCGGACGGAGATCTGCCCTCGGGCACTCGTTCGCCGCTCGCGGACGCTGCCCTCTTACAATGATAAATAAACTGGACAATTTAGGCCATCCCGACTCATATTAGGGCTTCAATTGTCTAGAATCTTAAACGCCCATGAGCATTGACGTCGGGGCGCGCCTGCGCAGCGTCCGCACCAGTTTCGGGTTGTCCCAGAGGGAGTTGGCGCGCCGGGCGGGGGTCACCAACGGCCTCATCTCGCTCATCGAGCAGAACCGGGTGAGTCCGTCCGTGAGCTCGCTGAAGCGGGTGCTAGACGGGGTGCCCATGTCCCTTGCGGAGTTTTTTACTCTCGATCTGAGTGCCGCGCCACAAGCGTTTTTCGGTGCTGACGAGCTTGTGGAGCTGGGAAACGAGGAGGTTTCGCTCCGGCTCGTCGCTGCGAAACGTCCGGGGCGGCAGCTCACGGTACTGCATGAGCGCTACGCCGCTGGCGCGGCGACCGGCGAGGAAATGCTGGCCCATCGGGGCGAAGAATCCGGGGTCGTCATCCGCGGCCGCATCGAGCTGACGGTCAGCGGTACCGCGCGCGTGCTGGGACCTGGAGAGGCCTATTATTTCTCCAGCCAGCTCCCACATCGTTTTCGCAATGTCGGGCGCGAGGTGTGTGAGATCATCAGCGCCAGTACTCCACCGACTTTCTGAAGGTTTTCGCGAGAAGTCCCCCCATGAACGCACAAATCCAAACGGCTTCTTCATGGCAGGAGCGCGCCCGTTCGGTGCGCTTCCAGACCCAGGCTTTTATCGACGGACGCTATGTCGATGCGGCTTCCGGGCAGACATTCGATTGCATCAATCCGTCCACCGGGGCGGTGCTCGCGCGCGTCGCGGCTTGCGACACCGAGGATGTCAATCGCGCTGTGGCCGCGGCCCGGGCTGCTTTCCGTAAAGGAAGTTGGTCTGGTCTCGCGCCGGCGCGGCGGAAGAAGGTTCTGCAGAAGTTCGCGGATCTCATCGACAAGCACGGCGAGGAGTTGGCTCTGCTCGAGACGCTCGATATGGGCAAGCCCATTCGTGACAGCTTGAGCGTCGATATCCCGGGGAGCGCGAACTGCATCCGTTGGTACGCCGAGGCTATCGACAAGGTGTATGACGAGGTCGCGCCGACGGGTTCCCAGACGCTTGCGTTGATTACCCGTGAGCCTATGGGGGTGGTCGGTGCGATCGTCCCCTGGAACTTCCCGCTGCTCATGGCGGCCTGGAAGATCGGGCCCGTGTTGGCCGCGGGCAACTCGTTGGTTTTGAAGCCTTCCGAAAAATCGCCGCTGACGGCGTTGCGGATCGCGGGTCTTGCCGTGGAGGCCGGGATTCCTGAGGGCGTGCTGAACGTGGTGCCGGGTTTCGGACAGACCGCGGGTAAGGCGCTCGCCCTGCACATGGATGTGGATTGCATTACTTTCACGGGCTCGACGGCTACCGGGCGCATGGTGATGCAGTACGCCGGGCAGTCGAACATGAAGCGGGTCTCGGTGGAGTGCGGAGGGAAGTCGCCGAACATCGTGATGGCGGACTATCCTGACGTGGAGCGAGCCGCGACCGCCGCGGCCACGGCTATTTTCTTCAACCAGGGGGAGGTGTGCTCCGCCGGGTCGCGGCTGTTGGTGCAGGAGAGCATCAAGGACGCGGTGTTGGAGAAGGTGCAGGCGTTCAGCCGCACGATGCAGCCGGGAGATCCGTTGGATCCGGCGACGAAACTCGGTGCCATCGTCGATGATATCCAGTTGAACCGGGTGTTGGGATACATCGATGCCGGGCGACGCGATGGTGCCAGGTTGCGGTTCGGTGGTGAGCGGGTGCGCAAGGACACTGGCGGCTTCTTCATCGAGCCGACGGTGTTCGAAGGCGTGCGCCCCAATATGACGATCGCGCGGGAGGAGATTTTCGGGCCCGTGCTGTCGGCGATCACGTTCAAGACCGTGGACGAGGCGATCGAGATCGCCAACGATGTCATTTATGGCCTGGTGTCGGCGGTGTGGACCCGTGACATCGTTGTCGCGCATCGCGTTGCCAAGGCGCTGCGCGCCGGGACGGTGTTTGTCAATTGCTACGACGCGGATGACATCACTGTGCCGTTTGGCGGGTTCAAGCAGTCGGGGATTGGCCGCGACAAGTCGCTCCATGCGTTGGAAAAGTATACTGAGCTGAAGACGACTTGGATCGATTTGTCGTAGGTGGCGCGGACGGGTGTGCCTTGGCGCGGGTCGCGGGCAGTTCACGGGATTGGGCCCGCGGGCGGGCTGCGGGTTGGGCCGCGTGCGAGCTTGCGCGGTGGCGCGGGTCGCGTGGGTCGGTCTCCGCCTCTCTGGCGGTGTGGCGCGTAGTTGACAGATGTGAGCGCTGAACCTCTGCGATTTTTGGTCAGTGCCCCGCGAGGGCTGGCTGACCTGTTGGCGCGTGAGTTGGTCGCGTTCGGCGCTAGCGATGCGCGCGAGCGGTCTACTGGCGTGGCGTTCTCCGGTTCACTCGCGGTGGCGTACCGCGCGTGTCTCTGGTCGCGTGTGGCTAACCGCGTGTTCCTCGAGGTGGCGCGGTTCGACGTCGCTGACGCTGAGGCGTTCTACCGGGCGGTCCGCTCCATTGATTGGACGGAGCACCTGGGGCCCAATGCGACGCTCGCCTGCGACTTCAGTGGACACCATCCTTCGATCACGCACACTCACTTCGGTGCGCTGAAACTCAAAGACGCGATTGTTGATTCCGTGCGCGAGGGCCGCGCGTGGCGACCGAGCGTGGAGCTCGACCGGCCCAGCGTTCGCGTGCATGCGCACGCCAATAACACGCAGATTACGGTGTCGCTTGACCTCGCCGGCGAGAGCTTGCACCGCCGCGGTTATCGCGGTGCCGCTGGCGAGGCGCCTCTGAAAGAGAACGTCGCGGCCGGCGTGCTCATGCGGTCTGGCTGGCCCGAGATGGCTGCGCAGGGGGCGCCGTTTCTTGATCCGATGTGCGGGTCAGGCACGTTCGTTATCGAGGCGGCGCTCATCGCTGCCGATCGCGCGCCGGGGCTCGATCGCGAGTATTTCGGGTTCCTCGGGTGGGCGGGGCACGATGACGAGGTTTGGCGGCAGGTCTTGGTGGACGCGCAGTCCCGCGCTCGCGCAGGCCGCGAAGGTGCTTTGAGCCGCGGCCTCGTGGGCGCCCTTCGTGGCCAAGACCGTGACCCGAGCGCCGTGCGCAACGCTCGCGCGAACGCTGACCGCGCTGGCGTGCGGGAGTTGGTCGTGTTTGAAGTTAGGGCGCTGAAGGACGCGGCTCCCGCGCCGCGCGCGTCGCCGCGCCGTGCGGTCGATCCTGCGCCGCGAGATGGCGCCCCTGATGCGGCGGGCATTTGGGCTTCCGCTGCCGCGAGAGTGGAGCCGGCCGATGCGGTTGAGGGCGCCGAGGGTGTTGGCGCCGTTGACTCTGCGCTGGGAGATGATGCCACCAATGCGGCGGGCATTTGGGCTGCCGCTGCCTCGCGTGTAGCGCGAGCCGATGCGGCGCGCGGTCAAGAAGACCCTGCGACCCGCGATGCTGACCGCGCGACCGGCGCGGCAATTGGCAGCGCGACTGAGGATGCGGAGGGCGGCGGCGCGGTTGAGGGCGCTGAGGGTGGCGGCGCGGCTGGCGCGGGCGCTGGCGATTCGACGCAGGTCATGGCTGGCGCCGCGGCGCGTGGAGCCGACCGCATGGTTGAGGCAGCGGCTGCGGGTGCCGAGGTTAACGGCGCGGCTGGCGCGGGTGTTGGTGGCGCGGCTGGCGCGGGCGGTGGCGGCTCGGCTGGCGCGGGTGTTGGTGGCGCGGCTGGCGCGGGCGGTGGCGGCGCGGCTGGCGTGGGTGTTGGTGGCGCGGCCGGGTTGGTGTGCACCAATCCGCCGTATGGCGTACGGCTGGAGGATCGCGAGACGGCGAGGGCGGTTCATCGCGAGTTGGGCGTGGTTTTGCGCGAGCGATTCCAGGGTTGGAACGCCGCGGTGTTGACGGGGTCGCCGGAGTTCGGTCTCGAGCTGGGGATTCGCGCGCACCGCACACACACGGTTTGGAACGGCGCGATCGAGTGCCGCCTGTTGCGCATGAAAGTCGAGACGGGCAGTGCTCGCGAGCCGGGTCGCCTCGGCAAGGGCGACACCGACCTGCGCAACACCCCAGGCGCGCAGATGTTCGCGAACCGCCTGGCGAAGAATCTCAAGAAGCAACAGCCGTGGGCCGACCGCAGCGGCATCTCCTGCTATCGCCTCTATGACGCCGACATGCCGGAGTACGCGTTTGCCATCGACGTCTATCGGACGCTTGCGGAGCCTTCGAGCGCGCCCGCCGCCGCTTCCTCGCGTCAGTCCGCGCCGACGCCCCCCGGGGCTGCGACAGTGTGGCACCAGGCCGGGATGGTGCGGCAGGCGGCGGTAGCGCCGGCTCGCGGCACGCCCTCGGCGGCGCCAGCACGGCTCGAGGCTGCAGCGGCGCCGGCTCGCGGCGCGCCTCCGCCGCCGCCGACACTGCCCGGGGCTGCGACAGCGCCGACTCGCGACTCGTCCTCGTCGACGGGGGCGCAAGCTCGTGGCTTGTCCTCGTCGTCGCAGCCGCCATCGGCTGGGACCAACACTCTGACCTGGCTCTACGTGCAGGAATACGCCGCGCCGTCTGAAATCGAACTCGAGGCAGTGCGCCGACGCCGAGGGGAGGCGCTGTCGACACTCTCCGACGTAACAGGCGTCGCCCCCGACCGCATCCGTATCCGCACGCGGCGCAAAACCAAGCGCGGCGACCAATACTCCAAGGTCCAGGAGAGCGCCGACTTCCATGTCGTCCTGGAGGACGGTCTGAAGTTCCTGGTGAACTTCGACGACTACCTCGACACCGGCCTGTTCCTCGACCACCGCAAAACGCGGGCGCGTCTGCGAGCCGCCGCTTCCGGCAAGCGCTTTCTCAACCTCTTCGCATACACCTGCACAGCCAGTGTGTATGCCGCCGCCGGCGGGGCTGCATCGACAACCTCCGTCGATATGTCAAACACCTACCTCAACTGGGCACAACGTAACTTCGAGTTGAATGGCCTGGGGCCGGACCGTAACGGCCTGGTACAGGCCGATTGCCTTGTCTGGCTGGAGGACAATGCCGCCCGCGCCAAGGAGCGCTACGACCTCATCTTCATCGATCCGCCTACCTTTTCGAACTCCAAGCGGATGGAGGGCGTACTGGATGTCGATCGCGATCATCCGACTCTCATCGACGGGTGCGCGCGGTTGCTCGCACCGGGCGGGCTGATAGTGTTCTCGACGAACTCGCAGCGTTTCCGGCTGAATGAGTCGCTGACGCAGCGCTATGACGTCGTTGACATCTCAACCAAGACGCTGCCCCACGATTTCGAGCGCAACCCCCGTATCCATCGTTGTTTCGAGGTGCGCGTGAAGGCGTGACTAAGGTCACGCGCCGGGGGGCGGAGAGGGCCGCAAACCCGCTTTACTTGCCGCCCGGCGTAAGGTACGGTTCAGGCCATGCTCCGTACGATCAAAACGCGCACGATTACCCTCAAGAAGCCCAGCGGGGCTCTGGGGGACTTCGCGCGCTGATCGTAGGTACGTAGCGCCGAATCCAAAGGGCCCCGCACGGTGAACCGCGCGGGGCCCTTTTTGCTTTAACGGCCGGAATTCGCCTACGGCGCTTCCGGCGCCCCTCCCGGGTAAACCCGCGCGGGCTTTTGTTTCTTAACCATGGGGAGTCATAGCATGTCATCTGGTCCTTCCTCGTCGGCGCCCGTCGTTGCGGTCGTTGGCGCCACCGGCGCGGTCGGTGTCGAGTTGATGCAATGTCTGGAACAGCGCAAGTTCCCGCTATCCAAGCTGCGGCTGTTCGCCTCCGCCCGGTCGGCGGGCAAGACGCTCCCCTTCAAAGGCAAGCCGGTGACGGTCGAGGAGTTGACCGAAGACAGCTTCAAGGGCGTCGACATCGCCCTGTTCTCGGCCGGGGGTTCCCAGTCCAAGCGCTTCGCCCCGGCGGCGGTGCGTCACGGCACGGTCGTAGTCGACAACTCCTCCGCGTTCCGCATGGACCCGGGTGTCCCGTTGGTGGTCCCCGAGATCAACCCGGAAGCGCTGCGTGAGCATAAGGGCATCATCGCGAACCCCAACTGCTCGACCATCATTTCGATTACGCCGCTGTGGCCCATTCACAAGGTCAACCGCATCCAACGCATGATCGTAGCGACCTACCAGGCCGCTTCCGGCGCCGGCGCCGCGGCGATGGAGGAGTTGCGTGAGTCGACCCGCGCCTATCTCGATGGTCGTGAGTACAAGAACACCGTCCTCCCCCATCCTTACGCATTCAACCTCTTCAGCCACAACTCCAAGATCGACCCCTCCAACGGCTACAACGAGGAGGAGATCAAGGTGATGCGCGAGACGCACAAGATTTACGGCGACTCGAGCATCCGCGTGGCCGCGACCTGCGTACGTGTGCCGGTCCTTCGTGCTCACAGCATCGCCGTCAACTTCGAGTGCGAGCGCCCCATCACCCCGGCCCAGGTTCGTGAGATCGTCCAGGGCGCCCCCGGAGTCAAGCTCGTGGACAATGTCGAGCAGAACTACTTCCCCATGCCGAAGGATGCCTCGGGGCAGGACCCCATCCTGGTCGGCCGTATCCGCCAGGACGTCAGCGACCCGAGCGGCCGCTCGATCGCGCTCTTCGTCGCCGGCGACCAGCTCCTGAAGGGCGCCGCCCTGAACGCGGTGCAGATCGCCGAGTTGCTGTTGAAGTAAGCACTTCGGAGCGGCAGGGATGCTTCCGCCACGCCGACTTCCAGTCGGCGTTGCGTGTACTCAGTGGCCGGGCCTCTTATCAGGCTTGAGACAAGTATCTTCATTGACACAAGTTGTGACCCGATATTGGTTAATGGGAGTTATCAGGGCCACATCGACGGCGTTCAGGTAAGGGCAGATCGGTTCGGGCGCGTGGGCCTTGAAGTCTGTGATTTCCGGGGAAATACACAAGCTCATCGTCGCGGGAGTCTCGGTTGCCTTGCCTTCATATAACCAAAGACGGGTGATCGATGCCCCGCCGTTGCATATATCACCGAAGTCCGCCTGATCAATCAGGACTGTCTTGTTGCGACGGAGTGTCAGAACAATCGCCGGGGCTCCTCCGCACGTCCCGGTAGACTTGGGTGCGTCCTGGCGGCTCGATACCAGGTAGGTAACATCTCCCAGCTTGCATTCAGAATCTGAGGCTTGCGGATCGAGGTATCCATTGTCGGCAAAGGTGCGTCCCGAGTGAGTAACGTCGAACACTTCCTGTTCGACGGTTTTGTATTCGATCTCGAGGTATCCGTTCGCGGGGACACAGGTTACGCGAACGAACTGAAGAGCTTGGGCATGCGCGGGCGCGCAGATCGTGAGCGCCAGAAGCAGGGTACCGAGCGCCCAGGTCGTGCGGTTCAACGAGACTGCCGTGTCCATGCAGATATCCTATTTCTCTTTGCGGCACAACGGTAACCGAGCAGTAGGCTTGCAACTGCGTCTTGAGTCGCAAAACCTAGACCCGGCCTACAGCAGGTCACGGATCCTGTAGTACAACATCGCGAGTGCCAGTGCTGCTGAGCGCACGCCAGCGCCGCCGGGAAAGTCGCGATGCGGAATCCTGGCAAACACGTCAAAACGCTCGGCCGAGCCGGCAATAGCTTGTGCGACAAGCTTGCCGGCAATGCCGGTGAGCGCGATGCCGTGGCCGGAAAAGCCCTGCAGGAAGTAAATGTTGGACGCCAGGCGTCCGAAGTTGGGAGCCCGGTTCAGGGTCAGGTCGACGTGGCCGCCCCACGAGTACTCGATCCGGACATCGGCGAGCTGCGGAAACACCCGCACCATGCGCTCGCGCGTGGCGTCTGCGGCGTCGGGCGACCCGATGACCGACGTCACCCGGCCGCCAAACAGCAGGCGGTCGTCCGCGGAACGCCTGAAGTAATCCAACACCCAATTCATGTCGCAAACAGCGGCATTGTTGGTGATCAGTGAGCGTGCCCGCTCGGCGCCGAGCCGCTCTGTGGCGATGATGTGCGATCCGACCGCCATGATCTTGGACGCGATGCCCGGCGCGGTCTCTTTCAAGTACACATTCCCGCACAGGACGAGGTTCCGCGTGCGCACCTCCCCACGAGGTGTCCGAACGCGCACGGCGCCTGCGACAGCGCCCGTCTCCCTGAATCCGAGTGCGCGTGTTCCTTCGAAAATGCGCACGCCGCGTCGTTCGGCCGCGGCACTGAGGCCGAGCGTGTAGTTGAGTGGATGAAGGTGGCCACTGGTCGAATCGTACAGCCCTCCAACATAACGCTGCGTACCGACCATCGTGCTCAACTCCTCCCGGGGTACGTAGCGGGCGCTCGAGTACCCCAACCTGGTGCGCAAGACGTCCAGCTCGGCCAGTAATTCCATGAGCTGGCGTTTCTTGATCGCGGTGAGCAGGTATCCGTCGGCCCAATCGCAGTCGATGCGGTGGCGCTTGATGAGGTCCTTCATCAACGCCAGACCCTCGATTGAGACATCCCAGACGACACGGGCATCTGCGCGCCCGATCAGCCGCTCGAGCTGGGTGTGGCCGGCAGCAACGCCGTGGATAGCTTGCGCGCCGCTGCGTCCCGACGCCCCCCAGCCAACCCGATATTCCTCGAGGAGCACGACGTCGTACCCGTTTTCCGCCAGGTGCAGGGCGGTCGAGCAGCCGGCGATTCCCCCGCCCACGACGCAAACGTCGCAGTCGATGGAGCTATCGAGCTCCGCTCGATTCGGGGCGGCATGAGCCGATGCCGCGTAGTACGAGCTGATCCGCGCGAGACGTCCCATAGCGTCAAGTCCCGGGAACGGATGTGTTTAGGATATTTTGACGCTGTCCCTCGACTGAGCCGTATGTCCAGGGTAGCGAGCCGCACCTGGAGTGTACAAAAAGCGGCTTTCCGTTGCCCGACATGCCCGCAACGGGCCGGCAGGGGCAGGCCCGGGACGCGGCGGGCAGCTTCCGCCCTCCAGCTGTGGTCTAATAGAGCCTGTGTTGGAGAATTCGCTGGGCAGAGGTGTTTAAAATACTAAACGCTCCCGGCAGTCTGTCATGGCATCCGCTCGCCCGCTCATTGGTATTCCCGCCGATCGCCGCATGGTCGGTGCGCACCCGTTTCACATGGTCGGGGAGAAGTACGCCCGCGCCGTGTTGGAAGCGGCGGACGCGCTTCCCTTGCTCATTCCTGCCCTGGCCGAAGAGTTGCGGCTGGATGAGGTGATTGGCCAGCTGGACGGCATCCTGTTCACGGGAAGCCTTTCGAATGTAGAGCCGCATCATTACCAGGGGACCCCGAGCGATCCGGGCACGCTGCACGACCCGGAGCGGGATGCGACGACATTGCCCCTCATTCGTAAGGCCGTTCACGCCGGCGTCCCGATCCTGGGGGTTTGCCGGGGATTCCAGGAAATGAACGTTGCCTTTGGCGGCACCCTGCACCAGAAGGTGCACGAGGTCGAAGGCTATAGCGATCACCGCGACGACCAGTCTCAGCCGCTCGAGGTGCAATACGGTCCTGCGCACGAGGTGATTCTCGAGAAGGGGGGGCTGCTACGGGCCATGGCAGACCGCGATCGTATCCAGGTCAATTCGTTGCACTCGCAAGGCATTGCACGGCTCGGCCCCAGCCTGGTCGTCGAGGCGCGCGCGCCTGACGGCCTGATTGAGGCTTTTCACGTCTCGGGCGCGAGACAATTTGCGGTCGCCGTGCAGTGGCATCCCGAGTGGCAGGTGATGAGTAATCCGTTCTCACGGGCGTTGTTCTCGGCCTTCGGGTCGGCGAGCCGCGAGCGCGCCCAGTCGAAGTAGAAAGGTACAGAGTATGGCGAGTGGTGAAATCCGGCAGTTTTTCCGTGACCACGGCATTTCCGAGGTCGAGGCGATCATTCCCGATATGGCCGGCATTGCCCGGGGCAAGATCATGCCCGCGGAGAAGTTTGCCGAGGATGGCGGCATGCGGCTGCCCGAGAGTGTCTTCCTGCAGACGGTGACGGGCGACTATCCGCTCGAGCCCGCGGAGGCTATGAGTCCCGCCGAGATCGACATCGTTCTCAAGGCGGACCCGAAGACCGTGCGCCGGGTGCCTTGGGCGGCCGAGCCCACGGCACAGGTGATTCACGATTGTTTCTACTCGGACGGCCGGCGGGTCACCATGGCCCCGCGGCACGTCTTGCGCAACGTTCTGGAGTTGTATGCCCAGCGGGGCTGGGAGCCCGTGGTGGCGCCTGAGCTCGAGTTTTACCTGATCGAGCAGAACAAGGACGCGGACTATCCGCTCAAGCCGCCGGTGGGCCGCTCCGGGCGCGCCGAGCCGGGACGGCAGTCTTACAGCATCGCCGCGGTGAACGAGTTCGACCCGCTGTTCGACGACATCTACCAGTTCTGCGAAGACCAGGAGATCGAGATCGACACGCTCATCCACGAGGATGGGCCGGCGCAGATGGAGATCAACCTGATCCACGGCTACCCGCTCGCGCTGGCGGACCAGGCTTTCCTGTTCAAGCGCACCGCGCGCGAAGCGGCGTTGCGGCACAAGATCTACGCGACGTTCATGGCGAAGCCGCATGCCAAGGAGCCCGGCAGCGCCATGCACATCCACCAGAGCGTCGTCGACATCAAGTCGCGCAAGAACATCTTCAGCAACGCCGACGGGACGCCTTCGCAACTGTTCTTCTCGCACATCGGCGGGCTGCAAAAGTACATGCCGGCGGCCATGGCGCTGTTCTGTGCCAACGTGAATTCCTATCGCCGCCTGACCCGGTATCTGTCCGCTCCGATCAACGTGCATTGGGGCTACGACAACCGCACTGCCGGCTTGCGTGTGCCCATGTCCGATGCGGAAGCGCGGCGCGTGGAGAACCGTGTTGGCGGCGCGGATGCCAACCCATACATCGCGATTGCCGCGTCTCTGGCTTGCGGCTATCTCGGGATGGTCGAGGGTCTGCAGCCCAGCGATCCGGTCACGGGGAGTGCGCACGACCTGCCGTTCGGCCTGCCCCGGTCGCTGGATGAGGCGCTGCGCAATCTCAAGGAATGCGAGGCCCTGGTGAAGCTGCTCGGCGAGCAGTTCGTCTCGGCTTTCACGATTGTGAAGGAAGCCGAGTACGAGGTGTTTCTGCAGGTGATCAGCTCCTGGGAGCGTGAGCACCTGCTGCTGAACGTGTAAGTAGCGGCTCGGTCGCCCGCCGGGGCCGAGCCCACTCGATCGATGGCGAGGCTGGGGCGCGGTCGGCCGCTTCCCCGGGCACCGCTTCGGTGCGGTCGCGCACCCGTTAACGGCGCCTGTGACCTGAGCAGACTTCCGAGGCTTGGGGGCTGTTACTATTGAACTACCGGCCGAGCGGGGGGTCGCTTGCGCCTGCCTGCCGGGTTTTAAGCGCCTGTCCGTCACTAGAGGCTTCATGAGTACTGCTCTGCGCTCGCTCTGTCTTAGCGCGGTTCTCGCCGCCCTGTTCGCCGGTTGCTCCGGCAGCCCGAATCCTCCCGCCGATCAAAGTGCCAAGCCGACGTCCACACCGGGCGCCGCGACCGCTCCAGGGGAGCCGCCCGCGGACGCGGAGAAGGTGGTCAACGTTTACAACTGGTCGGACTACATCGATCCGACCGTGGTGACCGATTTCCAGAAGGAATACGGCATCAAGGTCAACTACGACGTCTTCGACTCGAACGAGGTGCTCGAGACGAAGCTCCTCACCGGGCACACGAACTACGACGTCGTGGTCCCCTCGGGAGCCTTCCTGGCGCGCCAGATCCAGGCGGGTGTGTACCAGAAGCTCAACCGCGCGCAGCTGCCGAACTGGAAGGACCTGGACCCCGAGGTCGCGAAGAAGGCCGCGCAGTACGATCCTGGCAACGCCTATGCCGTGGACTTCATGTGGATCACTTCCGGTCCGGGCTACAACGTCGAGAAGATCAAACAGCGCATGCCGGATGCGCCCGTCGACAGTTGGCGCATGCTGTTCGATCCCACGGTCGTGGCGAAATTCGCCGACTGCGGAGTGTCGCTGCTCGATGCGCCGACCGAGGTGATCTCCGCCGTCCTCATCTATCTCGGCAAGGATCCCAACAGCACCTCGACCGAGGACATGCAGGCGGTCGAGAAGGCCCTGGCGGCGATCCGCCCCTACGTTCGCTACGTGCATTCGTCCCGGTATATCGACGACCTCGCCAACGGCGAGACCTGCCTGGCGCTCGGCTGGTCCGGCGATGTGAAGCAGGCGCACGACCGCGCCAAGGACGCGGGCAAGGGGATCGATATCGGCTACCGCATCCCGAAGGAGGGGGCGGTCAGCAACTACGACGTGCTCGCCATACCGGCCGATGCGCCGCACCCCAACAACGCGCACCTGTTCATCAACTTCCTGATGCGTCCCGAGATCGCCGCGCGCAGCACCAACCTCGTCAAGTATGCCAACGGGGATACGCCGACACCTGCCATCAAGGAAGACATCCGCAACGATCCCGGTGTCTATCCGCCGCCGCAGACGCTGGCGAAGCTCCACCCCGAACCCATGAGAACACCGGATTTCACACGAGTGGTGACGCGCATGTGGACCCGGTTCAAGACGAACAAGTGAGCGCGCGGGTTCAGGTGGACGTACCAGCTGCAGCTTCGATCGAATCCGCGAGCAGCACCGCCGCGGCGTTCGTCCGTATCGAGAATGTGACGAAGAAGTTCGGCGACTTCGTCGCAGTGGACAATGTCTCGCTCGATATCCAGCAGGGGGAGATCTTCTGTCTGCTGGGCGGCTCTGGCTCCGGCAAGACGACCTTGTTGCGGATGCTGGCGGGGTTCGAAACGCCCAGCGCCGGCCGGATCTACATCGACGGCCAGGACATGAGCACGATTCCGCCCTACGAGCGGCGGGTCAACATGATGTTCCAGTCGTACGCCCTCTTCCCGCACATGACGGTCGAGAAGAATGTCGCGTTCGGGCTCGAGCAGGAGAAGCTCGGCAAAGAGGCAATCCGCGCGCGGGTGAACGAGATCCTCGACATCGTCAAGATGACCTCGTTCACGGCGCGCAAGCCGCACCAACTCTCGGGCGGCCAACGCCAGCGAGTAGCCCTGGCTCGCGCGTTGGTGAAGCGGCCGAAGCTGCTCCTCCTCGATGAGCCCCTCGCGGCGCTCGATCGCAAGCTGCGCGAGCACACCCAGTTCGAGCTCATCAACATCCAGAAGCGGCTCGGAGTCACCTTCATCGTGGTCACCCACGACCAGGAGGAGGCGATGACCCTGTCGTCCCGCATGGGCGTCATGAATCATGGCAAGATCGCGCAGGTCGGCACGCCCGCGGCAATCTACGAGTCCCCGGCGACCAAGTTCGTTGCCGACTTCATCGGCTCGGTCAACATGTTCGAAGGGCGCGTGCTGGCGGAGGGCGCTGGCCGGATCCAGTCCGACGAGCTCGGTTGTGTCATTGCCGTGGACCGTCCGCTCAAGTGCGCACGCAACGCGACCGTGTGGACGGCCGTCCGGCCCGAGAAGATCAACATGAGCCGGGCAGCGTCCACCGGGACGCCGGGCTCGAGCGACAACGTCGTACGGGGTGTCGTGAAAGAGATCGCCTACATGGGCGACGTGTCGATCTACATCGTGCAGATCGATTCGGGCAAGACGGTCCGGGTCACGCTTCCCAATATCATGCGCGACGCCGAGCATCGGATCACACGGGACGAGGCGGTCGATCTCTCCTGGCACGGGTCCAGTCCCGTCGTCCTGACGGAATAGCCGTGTTGGCGAAGTAAATGGCACAACTCGACAACCGTGCCGGCAGGCGGCTCGTCGCCGGGATTCCCCTGTTCTGGCTGGTCCTGTTCTTCCTGATACCGTTCCTCATCGTCCTGAAGATCTCCTTCTCGGAGGTTCGGCTGGCGATGCCGCCGTACGCACCGCTTTTCCAGTGGGTGCATGGACTGCCGACGCCGAAGCTACATTTCGGCAACTACGGTTTTCTGTTCACCGACCCGCTGTACGTCACCGCCTACCTGTACTCGATCAAGGTTGCGCTGGTCTCGACGCTGTGCTGTCTGCTCATCGGCTACCCGATGGCGTATGCCATCGCGCATGCGAGCTCGGCCTGGCGCAACGTGTTGCTCATGATGATCATCCTCCCGTTCTGGACCTCGTTCCTCTTGCGCGTCTATGCGTGGATCGGGCTTCTCAAGAACAACGGCGTGATCAACAACGTCCTGATGTACCTCGGTGTCATCCACGAGCCGCTGCAGATGTTGCAGAGTGACTTCGCGGTCTACATCGGCATCGTGTATTCCTACCTGCCGTTCATGATCCTGCCGCTCTATGCCAACCTCGAGAAGCACGACAACACGCTGCTCGAGGCGGCCGCGGACCTGGGGGCGACCCCAATGACCGCATTTCTGCGGATCACACTGCCGCAGTCGGTGGCCGGTATCGTCGCCGGCTCTCTCCTGGTCTTCATTCCGGCGGTGGGCGAGTACATCGTGCCGTCCCTGCTGGGCCGGACGGACCAGCTCATGATCGGACGGGTGTTGTCGGACGAGTTCTTCGAGAATCGCGACTGGCCCGTGGCGAGCGCCGTGGCCATTCTCATCCTCCTGGCCCTCGTGATTCCCATCATGCTGTTCCAGCGCTTCCAGCAGCGTGAGATGGAGGCCCAGAAGTGAACTCGCGCGGCATGTTCTCGCGCACGGCGCTCGTGTTCGGGCTTGCGTTTCTGTATGTCCCGATCCTGTCGATGATCGTGTTTTCGTTCAACAACTCGAGACTGGTGACCGTTTGGGACGCTGCGCACTCGCCCACGCTCAAGTGGTACGGCGAATTGCTGTCGAACACCCAGATTGTCGGTGCGGCGTGGCTGTCTATCCGGATCGCGCTCATGTCCGCCACCGGCGCCGTCATTCTGGGGACACTCACCGGTGTGGCGCTCGCGAGGTTCGGTCCGTTCAAAGGGCGAACGCTGCTGTCCGGAATGACGACGGCTCCCATCGTAATGCCAGAGGTCATCACGGGGCTGTCGCTGTTGTTGATGTTCGTGGCGCTCCAGCAGCTGATCGGCTGGCCGAAGGGATCTGGCGCGCTCACGATCACGCTCTCGCATATCACCTTCTGCATGGCTTATGTGACCGTAGTCGTCCAGTCGCGCCTGGTCGGGTTCGATGAATCGCTGGAAGAGGCGGCGATGGACCTGGGAGCGCGCCCCGCGACCGTGTTCTTCCGCGTGACCCTCCCCCTGATCGTGCCGGCGATTCTGTCGGGCTGGTTGCTGGCGTTCACATTGTCGTGGGACGATCTGGTGATCACGCAATTTGTCGCAGGCCCCGGCTCGAGCACCTTGCCCATGGTGATCTTTTCCAAAGTGCGCCTCGGTGTGAGTCCGGACGTCAACGCCCTCGCCACTATCATGGTCCTGCTGGTCTCGACCGGCATCATCGCCTCCGCGGTGTGGATGCGTTACCAGAACAGGCGCCGCGAGCGCGACGAGCAGCTCGCCGCCGCCGCCAACCTTTGAGCTGTCAACCTCGAGTTATCAAGTGTCATGACGCGCAAGATCCAAGGATTCGATGTCGGGGGATCGTCGGTCAAAGCCGGCCTCGTCGATGTGGAGGGCGGTAAGCTCATCGGCGAGTTGATTTCGGCACCCACGCCGAAGCCGGCGACGCCCCAGGGGGTCATGGAGGTGATTGCCGCATTGTCGCAGCGGATGCCCGAGGCTGAGCAGGGTGTTGGGATTGCGCTTCCCAGCGTCGTGCAAAAAGGCATGGTTCGGACGGCCGCCAATATCGACCACGCCTGGATCGGCACCGATGCCGCCGCGTTGGCCTTGAAAGTCCTCGGCCGTCCGGCTGAGGTTCTGAATGATGCGGATGCCGCCGGTGTCGCGGAAATGCGCTGGGGCGCGGGACGCAGTGAGACTGGAGTAGTGTTCATGCTCACCTTCGGCACCGGCATCGGCAGCGCGCTCTTCTACGACGGCAAGCTGGTTCCCAACACGGAGCTGGGACACCTCGAGATGCGAGGTATGGACGCGGAGAAGTATTCTTCGGCGCATGTGAAAACGGCGCTCAATCTCGACTGGCCGGCCTGGATCGAGCGTGTGAATGAGTACCTGGCGCGGATGCATGCGTTGTTCTGGCCCGACCTGTTCATTCTGGGTGGCGCAGTGAGTGAGCGCTTCAGTGACTTTGCTCCGCTGCTGCGCTCGCAGGCGCGGATCGTTCCGGCGCACTTCGCGGGGCAGGCTGGAGTTATAGGTGCCGCGCTCGCCGCGGCCGAGGCACCCGGACGTTAGTATGGACACGTTCCAACGCAGCAAGCTGCCCGACGTCGGCACGACGATTTTCACAGTAATGTCGCGGCGAGCCAGGGAGCTCGGCGCACTCAATCTCGGGCAGGGCTTCCCCGACTACGACGTCGACCCGCGTCTCGGAGAGTTGGTTGCCGCGGCCATGAGCCAGGGGCACAACCAGTATGCGCCCATGGAGGGCCTGATCAGTCTGCGCGAGCGCATCGCGCAGAAGCTGTTCATGAGCTACGGGCTCAAGTTCGATCCCGAATCCCAGATCACCGTGACGTTGGGCGCGACCGAGGCGATCTACTCCTGCATCCAGGCGGTCGTGGGTCCCGGGGACGAGGTGATCATGTTCGATCCCTCGTACGATTCATACGACCCCGCGGTTCGCCTGGCCGGTGCGCGCAGCATCCGGATACCGCTGCTGCCGCCCGGATTCCGGTATGACTGGGACCGGGTGCGCGCAGGCATCAACGAGCGCACACGACTCATTCTCTTCAACAGCCCACACAATCCCGCCTGTACGGCTGCCTCGGGTCAAGATATCGATACGTTGGCGGAGGTCATTCGCGGTAGAGACATTCTCGTCATGTCGGACGAGGTTTACGAGCACGTCGTCTACGACGGCCGTAAGCACGCTTCCGTGCTCTCGCAGCCGGAGCTCGCCGAGAAGAGCTTCGTGGTGTTCTCGTTCGGCAAGACCATGCATGCTACGGGGTTGCGTGTCGGTTATGCGATAGCGCCACCGGTTCTCACGCGCGAGCTGCGCAAGGTCCATCAGTTCAACACGTTCAGCATCTCGCATCCGACGCAACACGCGATCGCGGCCTACCTGGGGGAGAAGCCCGAAGGGTGGCGCGACCTGCCGGCGTTCTTCCAGGCGAAGCGCGACCGGGTGCGCAATGCCCTCGAGGCTTCCGGGTTCCGGTTGCCGCCGGCACAGGGCACGTATTTTCAGTTGCTGGATTTCAGTGAGTTCTTTCCGCCGGACGACGTCGGTTTCGCCGACCGGTTGTTGACCGAGGCCGGCGTGGCCACGATTCCTTTGTCGCCGTTTTATGCGAAGGCTCCGGCCCTATCCGTAGTACGGCTGTGTATCGCCAAGCGTGACGCCACGCTTGACGAGGCGGTGCTGCGCATCAATGCTTTTGCCGCCCGTATCGGCAGAGCGGGTGCCTGAGGCACGGCATCGGTTCCAACCATGAAAAAACCTACGCGCGTCAATCACCCTCCATCAGTCGAGTTGCCGCCTGACAATCACTCGGTGGTCGCGCCGATCTATCAGACGGTCAAGTTCGAGTTCGATACGCTCGAGGAGACAGAACGGTATTTCCGCGGCGAGCGGCCCGGCTTTTTCTATACGCGGGCGTCCAATCCCACGACGCGGCAGTTGGAACTGTTGCTGGCGGAGCTGCAGGGGCGCGAAGAGTGCCTGGTCACGTCGTCCGGGGTGGGTGCCATCTCACAGACGCTGCTCGCCCTGACGAAGCAGGGTGACCACGTCCTGTGTTTCATCGAGACCTACAACCCCACTCGTTATCTCATCCGTCGTTTGCTCGGGCGGTTCGGGGTGACGCATACCATGATCTCCATCGAGGACATCGCCGGGGTGGAGCGGGCTCTCACCGCTCATCCGACACGGTTGGTCGTGTTCGAAAGTCCGACGAATCCGGTGACGAAGATCGCGGATATCAAGGCACTGACTCGCCTTGCACGGGCCTCGGGCGCGCTGACCGTCATGGACAACACGTTCGCCGGGTTCCATCAGCACGGCGAGTACGACATCGATATCTTCCTGCACAGCCTGACGAAATACGCGTCGGGTGCCGGAGACGTCATGGGCGGGGCCGTGATCGGCCGTAGCGACCTCATCCGCGGCATGCGCAACGATTTCGGCGCGTTGGGCGGGATGCTCGATCCGCATGCTGCGTTCCTCATACTGCGGGGCCTGAAGACGTATTTCGTCCGTTACCAGGCGCAGTCCGAGAGTGCGTTGAAAGTCGCCCAGATGTTAGTAGCCCACCCGGCAGTGGCAAAGGTGCATTACCCCGGTCTGCCCACTCACCCACAGCACGCCCTCGCGCGCGAGCAAATGCGGGACTTCGGCACCATAGTCAGCTTCGACCTCAAGGGCGGGGCGGAAGCGGGTGCAAGGTTTTCCGATGCGCTCGAGTTGTTTGCGCTCACCGCCAGCCTGGGGTCCACCGAATCGCTCGTGGTCGCGCCGCAGATGATGGGCGGCCGCGATCTGACAGCGGACCAGCACAAGGTATCGGGCCTGACCGAGGGCACCGTGCGGTTGTCGATCGGGCTGGAGGATGTCGATGACCTGCTGGATGATGTGAAGCAGGCGTTGGCCGCGGCGCACTAGGATGAATCGTACGCTGGTCATTCTCGGGACGACGCTCATCGTGGCCGGGCTCATCTGGCCGTGGCTGCGCCGCATGCCGCTGTTTCATCTCCCCGGTGACATTGTCATCGACCGGCCCGGGTTCAAGTTCTTCTTCCCGTTGACGACGATGCTGTTGGTGAGCGTGGTGATCTCGCTGCTCACCTGGCTCATGCGCCGTTAGGCTCCTAACCTTCGGGGGCCACACGCACCCGATGGGGGTGATAGGGCAGGACTTCCATGATTTCCCCTTCCTTGATGCGCTCCTGGACGTGGCGCCAGAATCGGGCCGTCAGAATCTCCCCGTGCAGCTTCAACAACGCCGCCCGCTGCGCATCGGTGAAGGCCAGGAAGCGGATGAAGGTCTCCGGAAAAATATCGTTGTCGCCGACGTAGAACCAGGCCTCGCCACGCATCTCGTCCTCGAGATTGGTGGCCTGCGGCAGGTCCCGGAAGTGACAGTCGGTTACGGCGCACAACTCGTCGTAGTCGTAGAAGATGACGCGTCCATGACGCGTGACGCCGAAGTTCTTCAGTAGCAGGTCGCCGGCGAAGATGTTGGTGTAGGCAAGGTCACGTATGCACTGCCCGTAGTCGAGTACCGCGCGTTCTGCGGCAGGCTCGGCAGCGGTCCGCAAGTAGATGTTCAAAGGAGTCATGCGTCGTTCGACATACATGTGGTCGAAGACGAGCGTGTCGCCGTCCTCGCGGACTGTCATGGCGGTTTCGGTCAGCAACTCTTCGAGCAGCTCGGGCGCGAACAGTTCGCGCGGGAAGCGCATCCTCTTGAATTCCTGTGCATCGACCAGGCGACCGGCGCGATCGTGTTTGAAGACCAACTGGTACTTCGCCATCACCTCTTCGCGCAGTACGTTTTTCGGGTAGGGAAACTTGTCCCGGATGACCTTGAAGACGACGTCGAACGAGGGTAGGGTGAAGCAGACCATCACCAGGCCGCGCTCGCCGGCGGCGTGCACGAACGCATCTTGCGTGTGCTCCAGGTGTTGCATGAGCTCCCGGTAGCGCTCGGCCTTGCCCTGCCGCGCGCGGCCCAGAACCGTGAACAGCTCGCTCACCGGCTTCACCGGCAGAATCGATTTCAAGAACAGGACCGCTTCACCCACGCGCTCGAGGTCGACGTGGAAGTAGGAGCGCGTGAAGCTGAACACGATGCTGACGTCGCCTTCGGACAGCATGACGGCGTCGACCAGGATGCCGCTGTCGGTGTTCTTCAGTGCGATGACGAGCGGGATCAGAAACCCACGCCCCACGACCCGGCCGACGAGGTAGGCGCGGGTGACCTGGTAAAACACCGGCCTGATCATCTCAACCCGTTCGACCGGGCGTCTTTCGTTGCGGGCGTGCAGGTGCGCGGTCACTTCATGTGCGACATACAGGACGCTTTTGTCCAGGTCGCGCCAGGGCGAGCGGAAGCGCACGTCGCCCAGGACATCCTCAAAGAGCAGCGGCAGTGAGCCGTGGTTCGGGTAGGTGTTGGTTCCGACTGCCGAGGTGATGCTCGCCAGGGGATCGAGGTCGGTCGCGACGAATTCGATCTCGGGCGCGACGCCGATGGTTCCGAACAGGCGGCGGGTGGTGGAGCTGAAGAAGGTTTTGGCGAATTCAGGGTCGGGGAGTGCCTGGATTTCGGCCGGGAAGCACTCCTTGGCTTGCTGCCACAGCTTGCGGTCCAACGCCTGCTCACCCAGGCGGTTGCGCAACTCCGCGACGGTCCGGTTCACGAAGCGATCGTAGAGCTCGATTCTGTCGACGGCATCGCGTTGGCCTGACTTGTGGTCTCGCGCGTCGAATCTCACCGGCGCTCGTCGGGTGATTACGCGGAATTCCGCGTTGTAACGCACAAACTCCGCCGCGATCTCCCTGGCGCACTCGTGCGCTAGGGTCGAAGGGTCTGGCGTCGCGGTTGTCATGGCCGCTAGTCGAAATCGGTGGGCAGGGACCTGTTGAGTTGGTGCTCGTAGAGGCGCGCGACTTGCGAGGCCAGGGTGCGGCCGACGGAGAGCTCGGGGAGCGCGGTCACGGGAAAGAAGTCGACCCCGTCGGTCTCGTTGCTGATCCTGGGCGTGCCGCCGGTGAGCTCGCACAGGAAGAACAGCTTGTAGATGTGGGTGAGCGAAGGCGGGTGCGGATGCTGGTTGCGGTCGAGCAGCATCGCCAGCTTGATGGCCTTGGCCTCGTAGCCGGATTCCTCGAGGATTTCGCGCTCGCAGGCCTCCGACGGGCCGTCGTTCACATCGACCCAGCCGCCGGGCAGGCTCCACCTGCCGTCGGTCCGCTCGCGCACGAGCAGAATCCTGTCGCCCTGGAACACGCCGCCGCGGACATCCACCTTCGGCGTCGAGTAACCCTCTTCGAGTTTGTCCCAGACAGCACGGGCCCTACCGAGCGGAATTTCCAGCTCGGCGGCGACGATCGCATCCGCGAGCGCCTGTAGCTGCAGGAATCGGTCGCGGTCGAAGGAGTCCCGGGTGAACTGCAGGCCATTGTGCGCAATGGCCTGCACTTTGCGCGCCCACGCCAGGACCGATGTTTCGGGCTTATCGCTCACTTACAGGTTGCGGATCAGCGCATCGCCGAACACGCTCGTCGACACTTCCTTCGCACCTTCCATCAGGCGCGCGAAGTCGTATGTCACGATCTTCTCGCCGATCGTCTTGTCCATGGCGCTGATGAGGGCGTCGGCAGCCTCGAACCAACCCATGTAGCGCAGCATCATCTCGCCCGAGAGGATGACCGAGCCGGGGTTGACCTTGTCGAGGTTCGCGTACTTCGGCGCCGTGCCGTGCGTCGCTTCGAATACCGCGTGTCCGGTCTTGTAGTTGATGTTGCCACCGGGCGCGATGCCGATGCCGCCCACCTGCGCGGCGAGGGCATCCGAGATGTAGTCGCCGTTGAGGTTGAGTGTTGCAATGACGTCGAATTCGTCCGAGCGGGTCAGCACCTGCTGGAGTGCGATGTCGGCGATCGCATCCTTGATGATGACTTTGCCGGCCTTCTTCGCCGCGTCCATCTCGGCGTTGGCATCTTTCTCACTGCGGGCAGCCTTGGTGCGCTCCCACTGTTCCCACGTGTAGGTGTCGGCGGCGAACTCGCGCTCGGCGAGCTGATAGCCCCAATTGCGGAACGCGCCTTCCGTGAACTTCTGAATGTTGCCCTTGTGAACCAGCGTCAGGCTCTTGCGCTTGTTCTTGATGGCGTATTCGATCGCGGAGCGAATGAGGCGCTCCGAGCCTTCCTTCGATACGGGCTTGATGCCGATGCCCGAGCTGTCGGGGAAACGGATCTTCGCGTACGACTTCGGGAAGGCCTGCTTGAAGAGATCGAGAAATTTCTTGTTCTCTTCCGTGCCGGCCTCGAACTCGATACCCGCATAGATGTCCTCCGTGTTCTCGCGGAAGATCACCATGTCGACCTTCTCGGGGTGCTTCACGGGAGAGGGGACGCCTTTGAACCAGCGGACCGGGCGCAGGCAGACGTAAAGGTCGAGGAGCTGCCGCAGAGCGACATTCAGGGAGCGGATACCGCCGCCGACCGGCGTGGTGAGCGGTCCCTTGATGGAGACGAGATAGTCGCGGCAGGCGGTGACGGTCTCATCCGGCAGCCACGAATTGAACATCTTGTTCGACTTTTCGCCGGCGAACACTTCCATCCAATGGATCTTGCGCTTGCCGCCATAGGCCTTTTGTACCGCGGCGTCCATGACTCGCACGCTGGCGCGCCAGATGTCCGGGCCCGTGCCGTCGCCTTCGATGAAGGGAATGATCGGGTTGTCGGGGACGATGAGCTTGCCGTCGCGGATGGTGATCTTGGCGCCCTGCGCGGGCGGCGTGACCTTCATTGGTGCAGCCGTGGACATGAAGATTTCTCCGAAATATTGCGTCGAGGGCGCGGGGTGGGTAGGCGCCGCCGGGCCCGAAATGCTAGCACAGCTGTGACGACCGCTGCCCTGGCACGACGTCGCACCCATATCGCAAGCCTTTCCCCCCTGTGAGAGACTTGCCAGCTTTAGATAGAGCCATCGGGAGCACCGCCGAAGTGGGCCCTCGCGGCATCCACCAACAAAATCGCCCCGGGGGTCCGATGTCTTCCATCTTGCGCGAATGCTTCGCTGTCCGGCCGGTGACCGAGGCCGACAAAGAGGGCGGGGGCAGGCTGAAGCGGGTGCTGACCGCCTGGTCACTGACCGCGATCGGGCTGGGCGCGACGATCGGAACCGGCGTATTCGTGCTGACCGGCCAGGTGGCTGCCAATCAGTCCGGCCCCGCCGTAACCCTCTCCCTTTTTATTGCGGCTTTCGGCAGCGGCCTGGCGGCACTGTGCTATGCAGAGCTCGCGGCCTTCCTGCCGGTCCCCGGTAGCGCATACAGCTACACCTACGCGACGCTCGGCGAAGCGGTCGCCTGGTTCATCGGATGGAACCTGTTGCTCGAGTACGGCATGTCCGCATCCGCCGTGGCAGTGAGCTGGTCTGCCTACACGGTGAACATTCTCGCGGAGGCAGGGATCCACCTACCGACGCAGCTCACCAACGCGCCGTTGATGGCGCTGAACGATCATATCGTCGCAACCGGTGCGATCTTCAACCTGCCTGCGGTGTTCATCGTCGTTGCGATGAGTGTCATCTGTTATATTGGCATGCGCGAGACCGCAGGAGTCAACACCTTCATGGTGGGCCTGAAGGTCGCGATCATCCTGCTGTTCATCGTCGCGGGGATCGCCTTCGTCGATACGGCCAACTGGCATCCTTATATTCCGCCCAACACCGGCGCGTCCGGTCACTTCGGCTGGAGCGGCGTCATGCAGGGAGCCGCGATCATCTTCTTTTCCTATGTCGGATTCGACACGGCCTCGACGACCGCGCTCGAGGCTCGCAACCCGCAACGGGATCTACCGTTGGGGATCATCGCGGCTCTGTTGATATCCGCCGTCCTGTATGTCGCCACCGCCGCCGTGATGACGGGTATGGTGCCATTTAGCAAACTCGGTGCGGATGCTCCGGTTGCGGTAGCCCTCGACGCTCATCCCGAGCTCCACTGGCTCGGAGTGTTCGTCAAGATCGGGGCCATTGTCGGCATGACTTCCGTAGTCCTGGGGTCGCTGTTGGGGCAGCCGCGCATCCTCCTCGCCATGGCGGACGATGGGCTGCTGCCACCGGCGATTGCCCGGTGCCATCCGCGCTTCAAAACTCCCCACGTCGCCACGGCGGTGACCGGAGTTGTGTTCGCGCTCATCGCCGGGGTGTTCCCCTTGGACATCCTGGCCGATCTGATCTCGATCGGTATTCTGCTGGCGTTCGCTGTCGTTTGCATTGGAGTGCTCATCCTGCGCCGGACACGGCCTGATGCGCCGCGGCCCTTTCGCGTTCCGTTCGCGCCGTTCACCTGCGTGCTCGGCGCGGTGTTCTGTGCAACGATGGCGTGTTTTCTATCCAAGGGAACCTGGTGGCGCCTGATCATCTGGACGATTCTGGGTTTCGCCATCTACGGGTTCTACGGCTTCAAGCATAGTCGCCTGCGGAGAAGATGACCCACACTCTCACCACGACACCGGCCGCCGATGGCTTCTGGATGCCGGCGGAGTTCGAGCCGCATGCCGGTTGCTGGATGCTGTGGCCGGAGCGGCCGGATAACTGGAGGGAGGCGGGGCGACCGGCCCAACACGCCTTCGCAGCCGTGGCGGCGGCAATTGCCCAGTTCGAGCCGGTGACCGTGGGCGTGAGTGCAAGCGAATACGAGTTTGCCCGGGCGCTGCTCGATCCGCGGATCCGCGTGGTCGAGATGTCGCACGACGACTGTTGGATGCGCGACGTGGGGCCCACGTTCGTAGTGGATCGGCGCGGCGCCGTGCGCGGCGTGGATTGGCACTTCAATGCCTGGGGCGGCCTGCAGGGCGGACTCTATTTTCCCTGGGACAAGGATGAACTCGTCGCCCGCAAGGTGCTGGAGATCGAGGGACGCGACCGCTACCGGGTGCCCATCATCAACGAGGGCGGCGCGATTCACGTCGACGGCGCCGGCACCGCGCTCGTCACCGAGGAATGTCTGCTCAACATCAACCGGAATCCCCACTTGAGTCGCGAGCAGTTGGAAGGTTACCTGCGCGATTATCTCGGGGTCGCGACGATCATCTGGCTCGGTAAGGGCGTCTGCAACGACGAGACCGACGGGCACATCGACAATCTCGCCTGTTTTGCGCGACCCGGGGAGGTTTGTCTCACCTGGACCGACAACAAGCGCGATCCGCAGTACGCGATCTCCCTCGACGCCTGGGAACGCCTGAACGATGCGCGCGACGCCCGGGGCGGGCGCTTGAAAGTGATCAAGCTGCCGATGCCCGGTCCGCTGACATTGACTGCGAAGGAGGCGAGCGGTGTCGTTCCGCGCGAAGGAACGAAGCCGCGCAGCCCAGGCGAAAGGCTTGCTGGAAGCTACGTGAATTTCTTCATCGCCAACGGCGGCATTGTCATGCCGCTGCTTGACTCGAAGACCGACCGCGCCGCGTTGGCGCGTTTGAAGAAGGTGTTTCCGGAGCGGCGGGTCGTTGGGGTGCCGGCGCGGGAGGTCCTCCTGGGCGGCGGTAACATCCACTGCATCACGCAGCAGGTACCGGTGGCGGGTGTCAAGCGACGCCCCAGGCCAGGGGCCTGATCACAATCCAATGCTGCTCACGAGCGCCCAACGCGGGCGCAACGAGCCGAATCCCGTGACGGCCAGCACATAACTTGGCACAAACTGTTAAATGTCGGCGTAAAACGCCGTTGCTTGACGCCGACACGGGTTGATTCTTTCCCGGCGCGGTAATGTGTGGGCCAACGTCCGCCATACCGTTCGTGAGAATCGGCTATGAATCCGCTTCGTTCCTGCCTCATCGGCATCCTGGCCGCGTTCTCCCTGTCCTTCACGACGGCGAGCGCGGGCTCGCGGGAAACCAACCCGGTGTTGACGCACCCGGCCGGAGCCGCCGCCGAGACCATGCGCTTCCTGGTGAAGTTCCGCTCGGCTTCTCCGGTTGTGATGGCGCGAAGCCAGGCGCGTGGTGTGGTGTCCCCCCAGGCGGTGGTGGAGACGACGGCAGCCGACGTTCAGACATTGGCACAGCGTTCAAGCCTGACAATGGGACGCTCGCGTCGGATTACGAACGGCCTGCATCTCATGGAGGTCACGACGTCTCAGGGAGAAAGCGCGGCCGCTGTTATGGCGCGGCTGCGATCTGACCCGACCGTCGAATCAGTCGACGTGGACCAGCGCCGCTATCCGCACGCCCTGCCCAACGATCCGCTGTTCGCGAACCAGTGGTATGAGCAGAACAACCAACCCTCGGCAGTCGATGCGATTACGGCATGGGATATCACTACGGGTACGCAGCGCAGCGACATTGTCATCGCCGATCTGGACACCGGCATCCGGTTCGATCACCCTGACCTGGGGCCCCTCGGCGGGCCGAAGCTACTGGCCGGTTACGATTTCATCACCGACCCGGCGGTCGCCAATGACGGCGACGGGCGGGATGCGGATGCCGCGGATCCCGGCGATTGGGTAACGTCCGCCGACGTGGCGACCACAAAGTTCTCCGGGTGTACGGTTGGCAACAGTTCGTGGCACGGCACTCGCACCGCCGGCATTCTCGGGGCCATCGCGAACAACTCGACCGGGATCGCCGGGATCAGTTGGGGGGCGAAGATCCTGCCGGTGCGCGTGTTGGGAAAATGCGGAGGCGCCGATTCCGACATCCTCGACGCCATGCGTTGGGCTTCCGGGTTGCACGTGGACGGCGTGCCGGACAATACGCACCCGGCGCAGGTCATCAACATGAGCCTGGGGGGCACCGGCGCCTGTACCTCCGCCGAGCAGATTGTGATCAACGAAGTGCTCGCCAAAGGTGTGCTGGTCGTCGTATCGGCGGGTAACGAGGGTGGTCCCGTGGACTCGCCGGCCAACTGTGTTGGCGTAGCCGGTATCGCGGGATTGCGCAACGTCGGTACCAAGGTTGGCTTCAGCAGCCTGGGCCCGGAAATCTCGCTCGCCGCGCCAGCGGGCAATTGCATCAATACCACGGGCGCCTGCGTCTACCCGATCGACACCACGAGCAACGCGGGTACGACGACTCCCACCATCAACGGCTACACCGATCAGCTCAATCCCAGTCTTGGGACCAGTTTCTCGGCACCGATCGTCTCGGGCATCGCGGCGCTCATGGTGAGTGCCAACAGCAACCTGACCGCGCCGCAGCTCATCGCGCGCTTGCAGGAAGGCGCGTTGACTTTCCCGGTTTCGGCGGACACGACGATCCCCAATTGTCACGTGCCCGCCGGCTCCTCGGACCTGCAGACGACGGAATGCAACTGCACCAAGCAGACCTGCGGCGCGGGGATGGCCAATGCGCCGGGTGCTCTGCGGGCTGCGCTGCGTCCAATAGCGGCCATAGCCCTGCCGACGAGCGTCAGCCCAGGTCAGAATGCGAGCTTTTCCGCGGCCGGAAGTGCCGCCGCCTGCGGTCATACGATTGCCAGTTACGCGTGGAGTGTCGTTGGCTCCTCGGCGACTGCGGTGCAGGGGGCTAACACGCCGTTCGCGACCGTCGTCGCGCCGAGCTCAGGATCGATTACGGTGCAGGTGGTCGTCACCGATGATGCCGGTCTCACTGACTCCGCCCAGGTTACCGTCAGTGCGAACAATGCGACCTCCTCAGCTCCTGCATCGGCCAACAATGGCAGTTGCCCGGTTATGGCCTCGGCCGTCACGGTCAGTGTTTCTCCGACCATGCCGTCGGTGCGGGCGGGCGGCACGCTACTGTTCACTGCAACAGTGGGGAACACCACCAACACGGCGGTTACCTGGGAGGTCGCTGGTATTCCCGGCGGTAATCCGACAGTGGGGACGATAACTTCGGCGGGGTTGTACACGGCACCGTCGACGGTTTCAGGGACGTTGTCGGAGACGGTCACGGCGATATCAGCGGCCGACGGGAGCAAGTCCGCAACCGTGCCGCTGACGGTCAGCCCGGTGAGCGGGGCTTCGTCCGGTGGCTCTGGCGGTGGTGGAACCGGAGGCAGTGGCAGCACCCTGGCCGGAGGGACAGGTAGCTCCACCAACGGCACCGCTGCCGGCGGGTCTTCAGGCGGTGGTGGTGGAGGCGGCGGCGCGCTCGACCTGCTCACCCTGCTGGCGAGCAGCGCGCTCACGATGGGCGCGGCTTACCGGCGCAGTCGCGGCCGATGCTCGCAGTATAACTAGACCAACCGCTCGGCTTGATCCAACCAGGACCGCTGCGCCTTGCGGTAATGCGCCGGCGCGATGCGCGATTGCTCCAGCAACTCGCGCGCGACTTTTTGCGACTCCTCTCTACGTCCTTGTGCCTTCAGGAGCTGTGCGTAGCGCACGGCGGCTTCCGCTCCCGGGTAGGACGGCGCCAGCGCCTGGTATTCCTCCAGGGCCTTGGTGACGTTGCCTTCCGCTTCCAAAGCCCGTGCGTAAAGCAGGTGGCCCTGCGGTGAGCGGAAGTCCGGATTGAGGCGAATGAGCTCGTCGAGCGTCGTGCGCGCCGCCGACGCATCGCCTTTGGCGAACTGGGCCTGCGCCACGCCCAGCATCAAGTTGGGATCGTGCTCGTAAAGGCCGGTGAGCGCCGAGCGGTACTGGGCGATCGCTTCGTCGTACCTGCCGTGCCGGGTCAGCTCTTCCGCGTAGCGCTGTCGACTGGACACGTTGCCGGCCAGCCGGGCTTCGCTCTCATAACGGCGCAGGTCCGCGGTCGGGTCCATTGCCTTCTTGAAGCCGCGGGCCGTGCGTTGCGCCGTGCGGCTGCGGAACAGGTCGGGGATGATTTCCACGGCAACGTACGCAATGATCCCGGGGAAGGACAGCAACGCCAGAACCCAGATCCAGATCTGGTTGCGGCCGGTCTTGATGACGTGAATGATCAGGCCGGCCTGGATGGCGATGGACAGGATCAAGAAACTCATTCGAATCTCCGCAAACGTAACTTTTTCAGCCGTAGCCGCTTTGACCGGGTCCTAAGGGCGAGGTGCCGTCGTCGGCAGCGCAAAGGCGATGACGTAGTCCCCACGGGCCGTTTTCAGGCCACCGTGGCCGCCGGCCGCAATGACCACGAACTGCCGTTGGTTGCGGCCGGCCCGGTAGGTCATCGGGGTCGCCTGGCCGCCGGCGGGCAGATGATATTTCCACAACACGCGTCCCGTCTCGATATCGAAGGCGCGAAAATAACTGTCCATGGCCGCGCCGACGAAAACCAGGTCGCCAGCGGTGCCGATCGCGCCTCCCAGGTTGGGTGTGCCGAACTCGCGGGTCGGAGCAAACCATGGGCCGATACCCGCCGTCGAGCCCAGCGGGACCTGCCAGACGATGCGATTACGGCGCAGGTCGACGCTGACGAGCGTACCCCATGGCGGGGCCGTGCAAGGCAGGCCCCAGGGGGAAAGGAGCGGCTCGCGGCGCATGGCGTAAGGAGTGCCGGTCTGTTTTCCGAACTCGGAGTTGGGATAGTTACCGGATCTCATCTGAGCCTCCGCTTCCGCTTGCGGCACGAGCGTCAGCACCATCGGCAGGTGGTTGACAGCCGCGATGACTCGCTGGCGGCTCTCGTCGAACACGACGCTGCCCCAGTTGACGCCGCCCAGGTAGCCGGGGGAGAGAATGGTGCCGCGCGTGTCCGGAGGAGTGAAGATGCCTTCGTTGCGGTGGGCGGCAATCAGGTCATGACATTTGCCACGGTCCCAGAAAGTAACGCCCCAGGCGTCCTCGGGATCGAGCGGCTTTTGCGACACGAGCGAGGGGAGGGTGGAGAAGGGTTGAGTTGGTGAGGCCTGCTCGCCGGCGATCGAGCTCGGCGGCACGGGTTTTTCCTTGATCGGGAAGAGCGGTTGGCCCTTGGTGCGATCGAAGGCGTAGAGCATGCCGGTCTTGGTGGCCTGGATGACCGCGGGCACCGGAATGCCCTGAATTTCGATGTCGCCGAGAACCGGTTGGGCCGCGAGGTCGTAATCCCACAGGTCGTGATGGATGAGTTGTTGCTGCCAGGCGAGCTTGCCCGTCAGGGCATCCAACGCCACGAGAGAGTTGGCGAGCCGGTTGTCGCCGAGTCTTCTGCCGCCGTAGAAGTCGGGGCTGGGGGAGCCGGTTGGGACGAGGACCAGGCCGTTGTCCTCATCGATTGACATGACGCCCCAGGAGTTGCCCGCACCGGTGGCGGCGGCTTGGGCGAGATCCCACTCCGCGGCGGCGGGATGTGTCGGTGAATCCGGCAACGGGTCGAACGTCCAGAGCAGGGCACCACTGCGGGCGTCGAACGCCCTGACTACTCCGCGCTCGACGTTGGTGGCGCGGTTGTCGCCGATGGCGGAGCCGACGACCACAACATTCTTGTAGATGGCGGGTGGTGAAGTTACGAGGTAGTCTGAAACGTCGCGGATGCGTAGGCCGGCTGTGAGGTCGACCTCCCCGCTGCTGCCAAAGTCGGCGCAGGGAGAGCCGGTCGCCGCGTCCACCGCAAGCAACCGGGCATCCAGGGTGCCGCTAAAGACCCGCCTCGCGCAGGGCCCTTGATGCCTGGCATCGGAGTCCTCCCAGATACTCACTCCGCGGGAGCTCGCCTCGGCGTAGGGGCGCGACCGGTCGATGTGCGGGTCGAAGCGCCAGCGCTGTACGCCGGTTTCGGGGTCCAGCGCGATGATGATGTTCGTGGGCGTCTCGAGATAGAGGAGCCCGAATCCCAGTACCGGGGTCGCTTCGAAAGAAAGTTTGCTGGCCCGCGCGAAACCCACGCCGCTCTCGCCGGTCCGATACGTCCAGGCGACCGTCAGGTGTGTGACGTTTTTGCGATTGATTTCATCGAGGCTGGAGAAGCGTTGGCCGAACATGTCGCCGCCGTAGTAGCCCCAATCGCTGGCGTCCGGTGACTGCGCGAGCGCGAGGTGGCCCACCCCGGCCGTCCATGCCGTCGCGGCGACTACAATCGCGGTCCTGAAAGAGTTCCTCATAGATGAATTATCGATGACAGCGCCAGCTTGCGGCGAGAGCCGCGTGAGCCGCGAAACGCGTCAGAGCGCGAGTTTCAGGCTTGTGTCGCACGCCTCGCGTGCTCACGAGCGGCATCGGTGGCGTATAGGTCATCTGGCTGATCGAGTTTCCGTGGCGGCTTGCTGGTATTCTTGCGGGGTGATTTCACCACGGGCGGTCAGGCCCCGTCTCGGGGTATTCAGCATTCTTTGTGCCGTTTTCTGGCTTGCGGCGTCGGCCGCGACCCCAGCGCAAAACGCACCTGACTCCGCTTCCCCGTCGGTGTCTGCATCTGCACACAGGCCCCGTATTGGCCTGGTTCTCTCCGGCGGCGGCGCGCGCGGGATCGCTCACATCGGCGTGTTGAAGGTGCTGGAAGAGGAGCACGTGCCGATCGACGCGGTCGCCGGGACCAGCATGGGGGCCGTCGTAGGCGGCCTCTACGCGAGCGGTCTGACCGCGAAGGAGATCGAGCGCATCGTCACGTCGCTCAACTGGCAAGATGCCTTCCGCGACCGGCCGCCTCGTGAAGACCTCACCCTGCGACGCAAGCAGGAAGATCAGAACTTCCTGGTCAAGTTCCCGCTGGGTATCCGTGGGCACAAGTTGGTCCTGCCCAAGGGGCTCGTCCAGGGGCAACGTCTCAACGAGATGCTGCGGCGCCTGACCTTGCCGGTCGCGCGTATCACCAATTTCGATGAGCTGCCGACGCCTTTCCGGGCGCTCGCGACGGATCTCGAGACGGGGGACGCTGTCACGATCGGCTCGGGCGATCTTACGAGTGCGATGCGGGCGAGCATGTCGGCCCCCGGGGTGTTCACGCCGGTCGAACGCGACGGGCGTCTGCTCGTGGACGGCGGGATCAGCGAGAACCTTCCGATCGACCTCGCGCGCAAGATGGGCGTCGATATCCTCATTGTCGTGGACGTCGGCACGCCACTCCTGAGTCGCGACAAGCTCAACAGCGTCCCGGTCATCTCCAACCAGATGATTGCGATCCTCATTCAACACAACTCGAAGCAACAGCTCGACAAACTCACGCCGCAGGACGTGCTCATCGCCCCGTCGTTGGGGGACACTTCTTCGTTCGATTTCGGCAACGTCAAGCGTGTGATCGCCGTTGGCGAGCGCGCCGCGCGCGAGTCCGCGGATCGGCTGGTCGCTCTCGCGATGACGCCGCAGGAGGCGGAGCTCTACGCCGAACGGCGGGAAGACGCCCGACGGGCTCCGCCCCCTCGTATCGACTTCGTGCAGGTCGACCCGGGCTCGAAGAACTACTCAGAGCGTCTCAACAGCCTGTTCGACGACCTCACGGGTAAGCCGCTCGACCCCGATGCGCTCGCGCGCCGTATGACCACGCTTTATGGCGAGGGCAGTCTCGATACGCTCGATTACCACGTCGTTCAGGAAAACGATCACTACGGCCTCGCGCTCAACGCACGCGGCAACTCGATAGGTCCCAACTACGTCCGTTTCGGAGTGAGTCTCCAGGAAGACTTCCAGGGTAACTCGACATACGACGCCGCCATGCGCTTCGTGATGTCGGAGATCACCCGCTCGGGCGGGGAGTTCGTGTGGGATCTGCAGATCGGCCAGACCTCACTCGTTGCCACCGAGGTGTTCGTGCCCCTGTCGGAGTTCTCCGGCTGGTTCATCGATCCGCACGGCCGGATCGCGGCGAGCAACATTCCCTGGTTCGGCATCCAGCCCAACAACTCGACCCAGGTGGATCAGACCGAGATCGCGCAATACCGCCTGCACACCTACGAGTACGGGCTCGACTTCGGCAAGCAGTTCGGCAACTGGGGCGAGATCCGCACCGGCATCCAGCGCGAGGAGGGGCACTCCCGCCTCGAGATCGGCGACCCGAAGGACCCGACGCTGCGGAGCCAGCCCAACCAGGACTTCGGTGTCCGCGACTATTTCGTGCGGTTCTCGTATGACCGCCTCGACGATGTCAACTTCCCGCACAGCGGGCAGCAAGCCAAGCTGCAATGGGATGCGAACCGCAACGTCTCGGGCGTCGACCAGGTCACCAACCAGGTGACGTTCAGTTATGTGGGTGCCCTGTCATTCGGTCGCAACACCGCGGTGTTCTCGTCCAACGCCGGTATAACGCTCGAGCCCAGTGTCACCGACGTGCGATTGTTATATCCGCTCGGCGGGTTCCTGAACCTGTCGGGGCTGCGGGCGAACTCGCTCATGGGGCCGGATTTCGCGATCGCCCGGGTGCTGCTCTATCGCCAGATCGGGCGCGGGGGGCCGGGCTACTTCGATGTGCCGACGTACATCGGGATGTCGTTCGAGACCGGGAACGTCTGGCAGAACCGGGGGGCTATGTCCTTTGGCGGGGCGCGCAAGGACGGCAGCATCTTCCTGGGGATGGATACGTTTCTGGGGCCGGTGTACCTGGCTACCGGGTTCGACCAGCATGGGGAGCAGGCGTTTTACCTGTTCCTGGGGCGGACGTTCTAGGGGCGGCCGGTGGGTGCCGCCTCGGGGGCGGGTCGCCTAAGCGCGCGGGCAACGCCGGCGCTTGAGCGCGAGGTGGCATCGAGCGGGAGCGCGCGCGGGACTTGGTTGAGCACTGCGGGCCATCGCCGTGATTTGCGCGCGCCTCTGCGCTGCGGAAGCGCAGGTGCGCTGGTGCGCGGTCCGATCCGCGGGCCACATGGGCGTCGCGGCGCGCTTAGAGGCCGCGGCTCTCCGCGAGCTTCTCGACCTTCTCGAAAACGAGCGAGGGCTTGTCGGTCGCCCGGGAGTACTGGTGCCGGCGGCTCATCTCGGCAAGCGCGGCGTCACGCTCTTCCGGCGACGGGAACCAATGGAGGCGGTGCCACTCAGGGCCCAGCAGCTTGCGGAAGGGGTCCCCAGCCGGGAGGCTCACGCGCACCCCATAGGGGCGCAGCTTCTCGATCGGCGGGACACGGAGATTTTGCGGTTGGCTGATTCCCATAGCGGGGCGAAGCTTACGGGGTGGGGGTAGTTGGGGGCAAGCGGGCACGTCGCGGTAGAGCGGCGCGTGGCGCCGGGCCGTGGCCCGCCCGCGTAACGGGGGTCTGGCTGCACAGGTGTTCACCGGCGGTGGGGCCCGCCCGCGACGCATCCCCAACCTTGGGATGCTTGAGTTGCCCTCGCGCGGTCCCCACACTCGCTGCCTCAATCATAGGAGGGCCGCCCATGGCCAAGAAAGCCTCGATGCCCACCCCTGAGGAAGCCCTGCCCGGACGCAGCGCGCCTCTGAAGGTCCCCGAGAAGCACTTCGTCAACGGCCACCGCATCGTCCCCCCATTCCCCGCCGGCCTGCGCGAAGCCGTCTTCGGCCTGGGCTGCTTCTGGGGCGCCGAGCGCCTCTTCTGGGAGCTGCCCGGCGTCTATTCCACGGCGGTCGGCTACGCCGGCGGCATTACCCCGAACGCGACCTACGAGGAAGTCTGCACCGGTCTCACCGGCCATACGGAAGTCGTTCGTGTGATCTACGACCCCGAGAAGATCGACTACGAGGACCTCCTCAAGGCGTTCTGGGAGTCGCACGATCCAACACAGGGTATGCGCCAGGGTAATGACATCGGTACCCAGTACCGCTCGGCGATCTACGTGTTGGATCCTGAGCAGCGTGCCATTGCCGAAGAGTCGAAGCGCATGTACCAGGAGCGCCTCAGCGCCGCCCATCGCGGCACGATCACCACCGAGATCTTGGATGCCCCGCAGTTTTATTATGCGGAGGACTATCACCAGCAATACTTAGCTAAGAATCCTGATGGGTATTGCGGGCTGAAAGGCACGGGAGTTTCGTGTCCGATCGGTGGAAATGTGGTGGTTCCGGCGCACTGATGAAATGGCTGCAGAAAGATGCAGAGTTGAGGACGGTAGAGACGTCTACCGGGAATCTACCGGCAAGGAGGCTGGTAAATAATCCGCCGGGAAAGCTTGTGACTCGTATGAGGCTGGCCAGAGGGCGCGGGGTCAGTCAGCGCAACCGCAGCCATGAGAGCGACGCGCTCACCGAGCGAGTATGGTTGCTGACATCGGCATGCCGGCTGAGGTGTATCAACTTTTATCCTCCCGGCTGCGACGTTCGAGCGTCTGCTTGTTGCGGCGGATGATTTCGTCGATCAACCCCGCGGGGTCTACCTCAAGAGCCTTTGCGATGATGAAAATGTCCGCAGCACTGATCTTGCGGTGGCCAGTTCGCATATTCACGACGGTGCGTGTTTTGATTCCCAGGAGATTTGCCACCTTTTTTGGATTGAGGTCGTTATTGCTCAAGATTGACTTGAGTCCCCTCCTGACAATTTGCTCGTAGAAGGCGCGATCGTCCGTAAACGCTCTTGGTGCCTTCTGTCTCTTGGCGACCCTTGATGCCACACGCGATCCAGGAAAATCTTGCGAGGCACTCTATTTACAACAACTCTCCCGCTCTGTTGGGCTTTATGCCTAATTGGGAAATATATACCCTAAATGGGCACCTAAAAATAGAAAATTCTGGCTATAGCCCGTGGACGTCCAATTTCAGAAGGGGCCGGCATGTTGGGATGGGCAAGGAGGGTTGGCCAAGCGGCGCACTCGTTCGTATGTCTCTTCGGCTTGCGTAGGGCGATCTGTTGTCGTCAGTGCACCAGACTCATGGCGTCTCGTCTGACAAACAATCTGTCGGTCGAAACTAAACATCTGGAGGTAACGCGTCCTCGCGACGTTTCTCGGAACGTAAACAATCTCCGCACACATGTCTAGAATCGCCATTTGCTCGGCAGTGAGTGCGTGAGGTGATTGGGTATCGGAGGAGTCCATTCAATCCGTTCCGTCCACTGGGATTCGGGCGGACGGTAGCAACGGATGCTGCCGTCGTCCTGCTTTCTGATGTTACGGCTCATTCATGTTCGTTGTTCTCCTCCAAGCGATCCAGCACGAACAACATCTCAACGGGCATGGTGAACCCAAGTCTACGCACGTGGGAAACAGCGTGAGTGATCGCGAGTGATAATGGACATCGAAGTTCACGCCTAGCAATCGTGGCGAACTGACAGGGAGGGCGACGTGGTTTCCTCCACACGCTAGCGCAGGTCATACCTGGCCGACTTCAGCCAGCGTGTTGGTAAGCTGATCGATCCATTGCGATTCAGAGCGAATATATATTTTGAAGGGTGGTCGCCGTTCGCGGAGCTGGAGCTCTTGAACCGCGAGTTCACTGTTGGCTCCGTACGGTTGCGCATCCTGCGCCGCACTACGCGCTGTGCTGCGACGGAAGTTGATCCAAAAAACGGGCGGCGTGATATTGCGGTTCCGCGCTTGCTCAAGGAGTGCTGCGGCCATCTGGATATGGGGGTGTATGCGGAAGTGCTGACTGGCGGTGTTGTCGAGCCCGGTATGCCCATCGTGATCCGGAAGTGACTGCGATGTAGTGCGGCCACGAGCGTTTACGACTCACCCGGCCGATGGGGAAGCCGATTTGCCGATCACAATCTCGTTGGCACCGGCTGCTGACTCTACTCAACGCGCTCGAAAGTATCGGCATTCGTGTGCGCCGCGTGTGCCCATCCCAACTTCTCGATTTTCGCGGGTGCGCCCGCACTCTTGGCGTGCAGCGCCGAATCGGTTACGACGTGCCAGACAGTCTGCAGTTTTCCATCGCGCTGCAGTCCGGTAAATGAGCAGATCGTATCGCCACCGGGTCCTGTGCGAGCGAACGTGAAACTGACACAATCGCCCTGATGGACACCCACGATCGGAACTGACTCTCCGAAGAAGCCGCTGTCCGGCAAAGCCGTTGTGAAAGACCCTGCGATTCTATGGCGTGCGTCGTCCGTAATCCGCAAGATGGAGCCATACTGATTGCGCCAGGTTCCGACCCAGGTCATTTGATTGCTCCTGAAGGGCTGTTCGGTTCGCGTCGAAATCGCAATTTCCGTGCCGGAGAGTACCGGCTGTGTTCGCGCCGCGGCCGGCGCGGTTCCAGCGCAAAATGCCTTTAGAACGTGGCTGGTGGCCACAATTTCATCCCTCAGCGGCGCTCATTGTCGTTATTGCGGGTTGAAAGGTACAGGAGTTAGCGTCCGATCGGTGGCAACGTGCAGGTTCCGGCGGCGGTAGGCGTTGCGGAGTCCTTCCGCTCCGTGGTGGAGTCCGGTCGAAAGTAATCTTGCAGTGCGGATGCGCGTCGCGCGGCGTCCTTCCGATTCCTAGGTTGAGGAAAGTAAGTCTACGCACGTGGGAAACAGCGTGAGTGACCGCGAGTGGTAACGGACGTCGAGTTCCACGCTGTAGCGATCGTGACGAACTGACAGGGCAAACTGCGTGCCTTCCTCCACGCGCTAGCGTGGGTCATGCGCTGGCGCTGGGAGAGAAAAATCCGGCCTAATGGTCTTTACCTAACTTAACTTGTCCTCATAGGATGAGTGAGCGGGACGATTTCTGTCCCGACTAACTAACTTCATTAAATCAGGACGTTCCGCGGAACAAATGTAAGCGGGTTCGTCCCGGCCCGTGGAACGGCATTTCAATGGGAAGCGAAGTTACTCACGCGAACTAGAGTTTTTTATGAGGCGACAACTCAATTCACGAGCTGAGAAGCTGAACAGCACCACCGTTTGCGCCTTCCACCGGTATCGTGCGCTGCAGCGGCGACTTGCATTATGCATATCGGATATGCATAATGGATATTGAGTTCGATCCGGATAAGGCGGCGGACAACCTGCGCAAGCACCAGGTAAGCTTCGCGCACGCGGAACAGGCTCTGAGAGATCGAGCTGGAGTAACAGTCGAAGATCCGGACTCAGAGGGGGAGCCGCGTTTTGTCACACTCGGAATGGATGCTTTGGGCCGAATTCTGGTGGTTGTGTATACCCCGCGTGGGCGGCGGACGCGCATCATATCCGCTCGTAAGGCCAGCAAGGCGGAGACTCTAGCGTATGCGAAAGGAATATGATTTCAGTCGGGGGAAGCGTGGACCGGCAATCAAGTCTCCGGGGAAGACACGCATTACGATCATGATCGATGATGACGTGATAGAAGGGTATCGTGCGAAGGCCGAGGCTGCGGGTCGTGGCTATCAGACGATTATGAACGAGATTCTGCGTGCGGCGTTGGCAGAGGATGACAGACCGGTCACGGCCAAAATGCTGCGGAAAATTCTCCGCGAGGAACTCCGCGCGCCGTGATGCAATCGCCGACACAATTCTCTTCGGTACCGCACCGCCAAGGGTCTCAACATCGGTATCCATGACCTACTCAACAAGCACGAAACCTCGAAGGTGCGAGACCGTCACCTTCTATGGACCAGCGGCACGGCTCCTCGGCCTCCGGATCAGGACTCGGTAGCGTCGTCACGGGCCCAGGCGTCCACATCCTGATTACTAACTCAGTGCCGACTCTCAGTAGATTCTTTGTTCTTCTGCCCTGGCGGCCCGAGGATGTCTTTCTGCTGTGGATCAAAGACGATCGCCCCCTTGATACCACGCAAGAACTCCATCAGATCGATCGTCTGATTCGTATACTCGCGTGTTTCGTCATCGCCAAAGACCGCCCTGATTCTCTTGTCGATACTGGCCAGTTTCGGCGGTGCCGCCGAACCGAGAATCCTGCTGATCTCAGCCGAGTCATCGACGACCTTTTTCCCTTCCTCATAGTTGAGTCGGGCCAGCCAGGTGCCCCAACGAAGCGTTACAGACTTGTGCTTCGCAAATGGCAGTTGCTCATACTGCAGGGAAAATCCTGCGTCGTTGCGAAACAGGCTTTTCAGCTCGTCAGCCAACGACTCGGGGGATACCGCCGGCGCCCCCTCTCCCAGTAGCGCGTATAGTGAGAACATTGCTCAATTCTGCCTGAGATCTTGCCAGTCAGAAACCAAAGAAATTAGCCACGCTGCTAGCGGCGTGAGACACGCCGCTCGCGACGCTCTTGGCGGCATCAGCGACGCCTCCCGCTGCGCTCTTGATACCGTCTACCGCGTGCGCGGCACCGTCAGCAATAGCGTCCCGGAGGCCTGATATATGCGCGCCGTACGTGACGGCTAGGCCGACCGCTAAACCGGCGACAGCACCTACTGCGGTTCCTGCTACCGGCACGACGCTGCCGATGGCTGCACCGGCGACGGTAGCCGCAGCGATCGACCCCGCGCCGACAGCAGTGTCCGCGACGACATTGCCGATGGCTTTCGAGTCCCCATGCATGAGCCCGGCCCGGTTTTCCCAGGCCGAGATTCCCGTCGTAATGACGGCACCGACGACCGTGGCGCCCGCTACCCGCGAGACCACCTGTCCGGCAACCACACCCGCTTCCTCGCTTACCGCTGTGGTGGCAACCTTCGTCGCGGCGCTGCCAACCACCTTATCGATAACAGGGGCAACGAGCTGCTCACCCTTGGCCGCCACCGCGCTAATCACGGCGCTCTCGCCGGCGCCCTTCGCAACCTGTCCCAGATTTTGAGGATCCAGCTTGCCGGTGGCGGCGAACTGGACCAATGAGACAGTGGCCCCGGCCGCGCCACCCCAGAGCGACCCGGCCTTGACACCCGACATCGAGGACTCTGGTTCAAGGAGCGGTGCCTTTACGCCGGGTGTGGACGTGGACTCCGGATTGAGGGCCGGTGCCTTCACACCCGGCGCGGACGTGGACTCGGAATTGAGGGTCGGTATCTTCGCGCCTTCCTCCGGGGGGGTGCCGGTGGCGCGTACGTCCTGCTCCGTGTTTGCCGGGGTGCTTGCCACGGCTGGCCGCTTCCAATTCCCGGACTCACCGATCTCAATCGTCGAGAACTGCTTTGTAGCGGGGTCATACTGCGTCACGGTCCCGCCTGTCGCACGAACATTGTCCAGCAACGGTCCGGAAATTCCCTGTGTATCCGGCCCAACAATCAGATTGAAGGGCAGCTTGTTATCCTTCGCATACTGGGCGAACTGTTTGAGCTGGTCGGTGTCGTGCAGATACGCAACGTTCTTGATATCCGTTACGCCATAGTCGCTGCCAACCGGCAGATCGGGTACACGGTTCCCTATTGTTACGGGCTTTGACCCCTTACCCAGCGGTGCGCCCAACTCAGTACGGACTTGTTGCTCAAAAGTGTTGCCGCTTTTATTGTTGGCCCAGGCTCGTTGCGCGGCCGCGTACCAGTCATTTGGGCCTAATACCTTAGGCTTGTTGGCTGCACCCTCGAGGTAGCGGTCGTAGCGCCACTGGTGCTCCTCGGGAATGTTACCGTAATCGACCGCCGTAGCAGCAGGCTTCGCTGATGCCGTAGCGGGAGCGGCGGTGTTGGAAACATTCGGGTTTACCCTGATTCCACTCTGTTCGAGAAGCTGCCTCAGCCCTGGTGGTGTTGCCTGGTTGCCGGCATCGACGGGTGAAGGCGTGCTCCCCGCAACAGCACCGTTGTTGCGAGTTGCAAAGTAATCCACCACGTCGCGACTGAACTGCGCAGCGGTGATCGGGCTGCGCTGGGAGAGCTCCGCCTCGATTTGCGCGTACCCTTGCGAAGCCTGGTGAAAATTCCCCATTTGGCTCAGGGCAGCGGCAAGCCGCCGCGTGTCCACAGCGCCTGTTCTCGGGTCGGTCGCTTCGTGAATCAGTTCAGCGGCAGGGTCACTCGGAATCGAGGAGTTCCCGGGGACGTTGCTTGCGGAAGTCACTCTGTCGATGCCCGCCACAAAGGCCTCCTTGAGCGATGGGTATCCCGGCGACCGCCGGACTGCACGCGCTGGCGTCTATCTGTAAAGAGAGGTCCATTGTGCGCAAAGGCGGGCGCAGCGCCAGATAGGACAGACCCCAGGTTGGATCATCTGGTCGAGGCAGGGGTAGCCCTAGTCTTCCGGGTAGTACCCCAGGTATCCGGGAACGCGCCAGCCTATTTCGGAAGGGCTGAGCAGGGTCTCAAGGGTGGAGGCGTCTACCGGAAATCTACCGGTAAGTGGGTTCGTAATGGCCGCCCGGCAATCGTCAGTGAAAGCGTCGGACCGAGGTCGTAGACGCCCGCGAACCGCGCCAGATCCTCCTTTGAGATCGGGACCGCCTTGCGCTCACTGGCGAGCGTGACCGGACGATCCAGGATTGCATCGACCAACTGACGGGACATGGGGTCGGGGGCGGCCCCGATAACGTTTCCCAGTACGATTACGGCAATTCGTCGGTCAGGGACGTAGGTCAGATACCCAGTGAAGCCCTCGATGGCGCCGCCGTGCGTGAGTGGAATACATGGAGCCGGCGGCGCAGGGGATGCGCGGTCAGGCGAGGGCGGTTCCCAGGCGCCTGATTCCTTCGCGAATTTCATGCTCACGCAAGGGCGCGTAACCCAGAACGATGCCGGTGCGGCTGGGCGGTGTCAGGTAGAAGGGATCCACGGGATAGAAGCCAACACCAACCATCTGAGCCTTGCGCGACACCTCCGCAATCATTCCGCCACCCCTGCCTTGCAACCAGGCCAGGAGATGGAGCCCTGCATTCGCGCCGCAAATCTCGACGCGATCTGTGAATTCCTTGCGAAGGGCTGCGACCAGGGCGCTGCGCCGAGCGGCATTTATAACGTTGGTACGGCGAAGGTGACGATCGAAGTGGCCTTGACTGATGAAATCCGCGAGGGTGAGTTGCTCCAGGCCGGCGCTTCCGGTATCTGCGACGGCCTTCATTGTTTCGATCGGCTCGACCAGGGATTGCGGTAGAGCGACATAGGCCAGCCGTAAGGCGGGAAAGAGAATCTTGGAGAAGGTTCCTACATAGATGACTCGCTCTTGCTGGTCGAGACCGGCCAGCGCCTGCAGCGGAGGTCCGTCATACTGAAATTCGCTGTCGTAATCGTCCTCGA
>Ga0070665_100000544_pt1 | contig 52915 bp, 40 predicted proteins | sample KBSS13metaG_FD_65862 | JGI IMG/M metagenome (GOLD analysis project Ga0070665, IMG submission 65862) | Switchgrass rhizosphere microbial communities from Kellogg Biological Station, Michigan, USA - KBS S1-3 metaG | ecosystem: Host-associated > Plants > Roots > Rhizosphere > Soil ...
ACGATCAATTGGCCAACAGCTTCCTCGGAATGGTCCATCTCGCCACGGCCAGATACTGGCTCAAATATGTCCACGCCGCCTAGTGCCTTTGTCAGCTTGAGGTGGGCGGGTCCCGCTGTCACGAGCCCGCCCACCTTTGCGCTCTATTCAGCCGCTTCGGCAACCAGGTGCGACGGCAGCTCGTCGAGCAGGACCGTCTTCACTTCCAGGAACGGATGGATCCCCTCCTTGCCGCCCTCGCGGCCGATACCCGACTGCTTGAACCCGCCGAACGCTATGTTGAGATCGGTGCGGAAAGAATTATGTCCGACCGTTCCGGAGCGCAGCTTGCGAGCGATGGCATAAGCCTTGTCCGAATCTTGGGTGAATACTGAAGCGTTGAGCCCGTAAATAGTGTCATTGGCAATCGCGAGTGCGTCGGCTTCATCATTTGCCGGAATCACGCTCAGCACGGGCCCGAAGATTTCTTCACGTGCAATCGTGTAATCGTTCGAGACGTTAGCGAAGATCGTCGGCTCAATGAAAAAGCCTTGGTTCAGCTGACTAGGCCGGGACCCACCCACGGCCAGGCGGGCGCCATCCTGCTTCCCTTTTTCGACATAGCCCTGCACGCGCTCCAATTGAACGCGCGACGCGAGCGGGCCCATCTGAGATGCGGGATCATAGGCGTCGCCAACCCTCACCTTGGAGAACGCGTCGCTAAGTGCATCCACAAGATCATCGTGCCGGTTCTTGTTCACGATGATCCGGGTCAGCGACGAGCAAACCTGGCCAGTCAGGAAGGTCGCTCGCTGCGCGATCGTGCTGGCCGCAGTGGCGATGTCGTAATCGTCAAGAATGATGCCCGGCGACTTGCCGCCCAGCTCCAGCGTGCAGCGCGCGATCCTGTCGGCGCAAATCGCGCCCACCCTGCGCCCCGCCAGGGTTGAGCCGGTTAGAGTGACCTTGTCGATCCCAGGATTGCGCACCAGCGCTTCCGAGACGGCACGGTCTGCGGTGAGGACGTTGAAGACGCCCTTGGGCAGCCCGATCTTCTCCATGATCTCGGCGTAGATATACGGCGTCACAGGAGCCTCCGGTGACGGCTTCACGACAATCGTGCAGCCCGCGAGCAACGCCGGCGCACACTTGTTGGCCACCAGGCTCGCCGGGCCGTTCCAAGGGATAATCGCTGCCACGACACCGACGGGCTCGCGCACGATCAGCCCGAAGTTGCCGCTACCCGGCCCCGGCGTCGCCTGTTCTTCAAAGGGAAAAGTTTCGGCTAGTCGAGCGTTTGCACGCCAGATCTCGCCCATGGACAACGAACCGCCCTTGGCGATCGAGTAAAGCAGCCCTGATTCCGAAGACCAGGCTTGTGCGAAATCGTCTGCGCGCGCCTCAACTTCGTCAGCGATTGCCCGGAGGTACACTGCCCTCTCCGCATGTGACATGCTGGGCCATGGGCCATGATCGAACGCCGCCCGCGCGGCGGCGACGGCCTTGTCCATGTCAGCTTCCTGAGCCTCGGCGACGTGCGCGAAGATTTCCTCGGTAGAGGATTCGAGCACATCGAATCCTCCAGCCGCAGAGGGAGCAACCCATTCGCCATTGATGAAGAAGCGATCGGGGTGCTGGATGGCGGCCTTTCTCATGGGTGGGTGCCTCTCGGTGCTTTTGTGGTGATCGAATCCTGGGTTGGTCGACTGGCAACTGAAGCGGCTCGCTATGGGCGATCGCTGGCTTCGGTGCGCTCGAAGCGCCGAACCCGAAGCTCGCACTAAGGCCAGGCCGCTCCTTCCTCTATCCAGAAACTAGGTGGCAGACATGGGGTTTAGAGTCAACGCTATGCGTCATCATGACGCCTCGGCCGACCCAGCATCCCGGCACCTTCGTCGTCATCGTTTGCTGCCGCGCTAAGTGCTGTGCATTACAGAGAGAGGAATAGGGGCATGGATCTCCATCCTTTTGGCAAGCGAGGCTTGGCTTTGGGAAGTTCGGCCGACGTCGGCTTAGCCGTCGACCGCATGCTTCATGAGAAGAAGGCCAGATCGTGTTGTACGGTCGTCGAGGGAAGCTGAAGGCTGCCAGACCTTATCTTGCGGCAGCTGCTGCAACGCTGACTTAGATGTCTTAAGATCGAGCGGAGACCATGGAGCAGCCGCGCGAATTCGTTGATAGCCCCGTTGGCAGAGCGTTCTTTTTGGTAGTTCAGTCCTCAGGGTAACCAAAATAAGGTGTTTGGGCCCGATCAGACAAGACTCCTAATCGGGCCGCGGCGCGTGCTAAAACCCTTCAGACCGACGAGGATCCAGCGACCACCACGGCGGAGGGCTTCTTGTAGCCCGGGCTCCAAGGCGCGAAAGCCGGTTGCCGGACTATCCCGGCCGGCGCCGAGCAGACATACGGGATCGCCCGTAGCGCTGGGCCGATGATTTGATAGCCGATCTTGTCACGCTCTCCAGTTTCCAGTCGGAGCTTGAGCTCGGTATCGCCCTTGACGATAATCTGCCAACCTTCTTGATTTTGGAACTGCTCTAGTGCCTCATCAACCCACCAGACATTTTCAAGATGGATGAACGGCTTGCCTTCGACATAGCCAATCCAGCTCCAGGATATGGCTCCGACCGTTCCCTTGGCGATCTTGCCGTGCTTCAAGTCAAGATCCCTCGTCGCTAGCGGCGTCTCGAGGACAGACTCCACCTTGTCCAGCTTGACCCCAAGCAGGTGAGCCATGGCGTGAATTTCCTCTTCGAAGTAATAGTTTTGGGTCTTTGCGACGATGCTATTTGGATTATGCCAGCCTGGCTCCCGGCCGACCCCAATGACATTGAAGAGCTTGTGCGGCACTTCCCACGTGACATCGAACACTTCACGCATGAATACCCCGTCGCAACGCAGCGTCAGTCCCGTCAGCGTCACCGCGAGCCGCTCGCCGACGAACCCGGGAACGATCCCCGTTCCATAAAGTGATGCGCCGCCTTCGCGGCAAGCCTGTTCGAGCCGAGCAGGAAGGTCCGCGCCGTGAGCCCAGGGCCAGATGAAGCCGGAAATCGAGATGACGTTCTTGCCCGACTTGAGGATTGCGCAAACCTCATCGTTCATAGGCGTTGGATCGGGCTCGCGCCGACGCGCATGAATGACCACATCAGCGTCCAGAGAAAGGATGCGTTCCTGACTTTGCGTGGTGATGATACCGCTAGGCGTCGTGCCCCCGTAAAGTTCTGCGGCTTCCCTTCCAGCTTTTGCGTCGCTGAAGACCAGCACTCCGACGAGTTCGAGATCGGGATGCTCGATCGCTTCCTTGACCGCCAGCGCGCCCTTCTGCCCAGCACCCCAGACGATGACCTTGTATGGCATGTTGAAGTCGCCCTTTTCTAATTTCGGAACGCCGGGGCAGCGCCGCGAGACGACGTTCGCACCGCCATGTTCCACATATCCTGCCTTCTCGAATCAGAGGCCCAGCCGCGCGTTGGGCAAGCGCCGCCCTTGAGAGGGATGCTCTAGCCCAACCCTTTCGCTCTGCACCATACATGTTTCTCTTTTGCGAAGACATGTGCTGATCTGCAGCGCTCGGTATTGAAAGTTTGCACCGCTCACCGTATTGATACACCTCAAACCGAATTAGGCCGCATAGCCTCGATATGCCAATCGAGCGGAGAGGCCCTGTTTTTCAAGTGCGGGATCCTGCTATTGACGCTTGTCTCTGGTTCGCGCGCCTCTCGTCATTCGGGAGGCTCACGCACGATGGCGCAACGTTTGGTGTTCCAGGCGAAGTTGTACGTAAAATGGTAAGCCCTGTCGCTGGCGCGGCACCGGGCGGGATGGGAGCAACATGAATAAAACCGACGTGTATTTCGACAAGGCAAAACCGATTAAGATCGGCGTTCTGATGGACATTCCCGAACGCCACTGGAAGTTCGGTTTTCCCGTTTATGACTTTCTCGTCGACCGGTACGTCGAAAGCGGCAGGCTGCACCGCGGCATCGAGTTGGTGAAGAAGCTGGTTGTAGGTCCGCCCGCCGGCTTCATCAGCGATGTGATGCAAGGCTATCACGAACTGTGCGATGAAGGTGTGCTTGCCGTTATCGGTCCGAACCATTCGGATAACAACATGGCGATCACTGAGCACGCCGAGCGACGCAGAGTTCCGGTCATGACTCTCGGCGCCCTGCACAGCCACGTCTCACCATACGTCTTCAATATCGGTTGGGGCTCCGTTTCCGATGACGGCTTCATAGTCGCCAGCTGGTTGCAGCAGAAGGGGCACAAACGAGTCGCACTGACATACGACAATGCCGCTCACTGTAAACAATACGCGGTATGGTTCCGGATCGCCGCCGCCCGTATGGGCATCGAGATCATTGCCGATACTTGCGTGTCGGAAGTGAACGACGATGCTGCGCGCGCAGGCATCGAGGCGACAGTCGCATCGCATCGGTCGAAGAACCCCGACGCGATCGCCTTTTTCGGTACTGGGGCCAGCCAAATTAATTTTGGCAAGGCAGTGCATGCTTCAGGCTGGGACGTCCCCCGCATCATGAACGGCGCTTTTTTCCAGGCGAACTACGAATACACCTTCGAGTTCCTCGACGGGTGGGTCGGCACCGGCCTGTGGGACGATGACAACCAAACGCTTCAATCGGAGTTGCAGGCATTCGGCAAATACTGCCCCGAGTTGGCCGATATCGCTCCGGAAAGCCTCGCCTTGTTCCGCGACGGCATGACGGCCCTTCTAGAGGGCGTATGCAACGCGCCAATCCTGACACCGGAAGGCGTGCGTCAGGGCCTTGAACTGGTACACATGGTTCCCGCAGCGATTGGCGGGGATCGCACCATCATTTCCTTCGGACCCTATGACCACGTCGGGCACAAGGGAATGGACAAGATGGTCGTACGCAAACTCGTCAATGGCAAGCTGTTGATGGAAAGCCGCTACGACCCGATCGGCGGTGGCGCTGCAAACGCGAAGACTACCGTCGTCGGCAAGTAACCCGAAGCCGGGCAGATGAGGCCATGGCGGCATGGCCTCATTTGACCGGCCGACTTTCAGACCCGACTATAGGGCGAGCAGCACGAACGAACGTCCTTCCGCCTATCTTGAGCGGGGCAGATGCAGGACCCGGTCGGCGATGATTTCCTTCTGGATCTCCGTTGCGCCGCCGGCAATGGACAGGACCCAAGCCCACATGTAGTCGAAAGTCCACTCGTTGCTGGCCTTGGTGCCATCATAATCGAGGAATGGTTGGCCCGAGATGTCGGCAACCAGCTCCACCAGCTGCTTGTTCACTTGACTGACCAGCAGCTTGACCATCGAGCCTTCGGGGCCTGGTTGCCCGGTGCGGTCGATGTTCGATACGTTCGTGATCGCCATCGCGCGCAAGCCAAGCGCGTCGGCCTTGAGTTCGGCCAACTTGCGCGCCACCTCGAGGTCCGCGATCGCTGGCTTGCCTTCGGGCGTGATCGTCCTACGCGCAAGTTCGATGGCGCGCTCGACCTTGCCGGCCATTGAGATCTGGTCGCGCAAGAATGTGTTGCCACGCTCGAACGCAAGGGTCGACATGGCCACGCCCCAGCCCCCGCCGATCTTGCCGACAACGTTCTTCAGCGGAATTCGAACATTATCGTAAAACGTGGCGTTGATGTCGCTTTCGCCCATCATCGTTCCGATGGGCTGGACTGTGATGCCCGGCGTCGACATGTCGCATATTATCCAAGTCAGTCCCTTGTGCCGCTCCGAACCCGGTTCGGTGCGCACGAGCAACTCCTGGAATTCGGCTGTGGCAGCCCCCGAAGTCCACGTTTTCTGACCATTCACGACGAGATAATCGCCATCGATTTGCCCGCGCGTCTTGATCGCGGCCAAGTCCGACCCCGCGCCCGGCTCTGAGAAGCCTTGGCACCAGATCGTTTCGCCCTTGAGTATTCTTTCGAGATACAGCGACTTCTGTTCGTCAGTCCCCCGGGTGATCAACGTCGGCCCGGCATGGGTGAGCGCGATCGTGAAGCGCTCGTATCCTGGTGCCTTGGCGCGCTCGCACTCCTCCCACCAGATCAGTGTGCGAACGCCGCTCAGGCCCAGCCCACCGTATTGCTTCGGCCAGTTAACTCCGGCCCAACCGCCGTCGAAGAGCCGCTTCTGCCAAGCCTTGTCAAAAGCGGCTCCGGCCTGAACCCCTGCAGGACGATGTTCGCCAGGCACGTTCTCCGCAAGCCAGACGCGCGCGGCCCTGCGGAATTCGATGTCCTCGGGCGTATAGTCGAGATCCATTGAGCGTCCTTCAGATCGTCAGAAGCGGTTCGTGGAGCAGCGTGTCTAGCAAGACTTTGCGACCGCCGAACCACGGCCCCAGCATCAGTGCCCGCTTCATGAAATGATGTGCCGGCAAATCGGAGGTGATCCCGATGCCGCCGTGCAGTTGGATGTTGATGTCGGCGTTCCGTGACGCCGCACGATGCGCGATCACTTTGGCTGCAGACAATTGGAGCGGCGCATCGTCACGCCCATCGTGCAGGCACAGAGCGGCCACATAGAGCAGCGACTTGGCATGGTCGCTGCGGGCGGCGCCCTCCGCGATCGGATGACGCACCGCCTGGTAGGCCCCGATCTTGCGGCCAAACGTTTCGCGGATGCCGGCGTAATCCCGGATCATGGCGACCGCGCCCTCGGCCAGCCCCGTCAGCATTGCCGCAGTCAGCAGCATGCCATTGTTGACCGTAGTGGCTGCTGGCGCACGCCCCAACAGCCGCAATCCGGCCAGGTCGCGATGCGCAACGGGCGTGAAGGTATCGAGCCATGGAACCGTCGGCATGTCTGCTTCCGATGCGTCAAGAAGCAACGCCTCCTCACCAACGATCACGATGACACAGGCCGCGTCCTGGACGTCGTAGATGCGCGCGACACCTGTGACGCCATCGGCATGGGCGCTGAGTGGCTCCTCCGCGATGGCGAGAGCGGCGGCCGCCTCTCCGGACAGAAGTTGGCCACGCAGATCGTGAAGACCGAATTGGTCGGCAAGCTTGGCGCCGAGAATGGTCGGGATGATCGCGGTCGGGCCGATGACTCGGCCCAGCTCGCGCAGGATCAATGCTTCTTCGAGCACACTCATGCCGACGCCGCCGCCCTCCTCCGGAAGCGCAATGCCGATCCACCCCAGTTCGGCCATCGATTGCCGCTGTGCTCGTGCGAGCCCTTCGTCATAATGAGCATCATAAAGGCGACTTAACGGCAGCTCATTCAGGATGAACGCGCTCGCCAGATCGACGATCTGCTGCTGGTCGTCGCTTGGGATCAAATCCATTAAGCCGGTCCTGCTCCTGCTCCTGCCCCTGGCGCGTGTCGCGCCACCGTGGCCCATCGGCTGTCGCGGCTCCGGGCCTCGCAGGCACTACAGCTTGCTCCTCGGCAATTCAATAAGCTCTTTATACTTGCCGCCGTCTGTCTCCGCGCTAGGAAGCGACCAGGATATAATGCAGGAATGGAGATCGAGATGACTGAAGCGCCGCCTCTGATCGTGGAACGGCAAGGGCATGTGCTGACGCTGAGGCTGAACCGTCCTGACCGACTGAACGCGCTCAATCGCCCGATGCAGCACGCATTGGAGGAGCATTATCGGATCGCTGCCGGGGACGCCGGCATCCGTGTCATCGTTATCACCGGGGAGGGTCGTGCCTTCTGCTCCGGCGCAGACCTTGGCGGGCTCAAGGAAGCAGCCGAAACGACGAATGATCCTGCCAAGGTGATTGTACCCAAATTCACCAGTCGCATGGCGGGCATCTGGAAACCGGTCATCGTCGCAGTCAACGGAGTCTGCGCTGGCGCAGGCCTCCACTTCGCCGCCGACGGTGACATTGTGATCGCTTCGGAAGCCGCGAGCTTCGTCGATTCCCACGTCGACGTGGGTCAGGTGACCGCGCTCGAGCCGATCGGATTGCTCCGCAAGATGAGTGCCAGCGCGGTGCTGCGCATGGTGGTTCTTGGCAAGGCCGAGCGCTTGAACGCACGAGACGCGATGGCGGCTGGCCTCGTATCTGAGGTGGTGCCCGCCGACCGATTGCTGGCGCGTGCCAAAGAACTCGCCGATATCATAGCGACCGTCTCGCCTGCAGCGGTCGAAGGTTCACTCAAGGCAGTTTGGGAGTCCTACGAGCGACCGCTGGCCGAAGCCTACGCACATGGCTTCGACATCCTCATCCGGCATCGCAGTCACCCCGACGCCACCGAAGGACCGGCGGCCTTCCTAGAGAAGCGTTCTCCGTCCTGGACGGTGCTCGGAGAGGACGGAGGGAAGGCAAGAGAGTTGTAATTCCGATATATCAATATAGGCTGCGACGCAGCCGACGGCTCGGGATTGGAGAACGAAGAACAATGCGCGAGAGTCTGTTCTGGAGCGAGGCGCGCATCCGCGAATTCGGCCTGCTTCCAGCGGTTGCCCCTCTGATTGCCAATCCACACGGCCCGCGCGACGTCGCGACGGTGCTTGACCACGTCCTTGCAGCGACGCCCGATGCGCCGGCTCTCATAGGGCGCTTCGGTAAGCTGAGCTATGCAGAACTCGATAGCGCTGCAAATGCGCTCGCCGCCGCATTCCAGAAGCTGGGTATTGGCGAAGGTGACCGCATCGCAGGCTCTTTGTCCAATCACAACGACTTGGTAATCGCTTTCCTGACGAGCCAGCGCCTCGGCACGATCTGGGTTGGAATCAACCGCTCGCTTGCCCTTCCCGAAAAGAAGTACCTGCTCGATGATTGCAGCGCCGCGCTGTTCTTGTGCGATGCAAAGACAGCGGAAGCGGCTCGCGAATGGGTTGGCGGCACACTGCGTCACGTCATGACGATGGATCCGGGAAATCCGAACAGCGATCTCGCGCAGGCGCTGACCCGATACAAAGACGCACCGCGGCCCAAGGTCACGATCGATCCGTGGGCTCCTGCGGCTATAGCGTACACCAGCGGCACGACCGGCTTCCCCAAAGGCGTCGTCCACAGCCAGCACAACATGATGGTCACTGCGACCGTGTCGGTCGAGTACAGCGGCGATGGCGTGCCGGAAACCGTCCGCGGCAGCGCTCTGCCCCTGACAATCCTGAACGTGATGATCCTGGGGCCCCTCGCAGCTCTGGCCACCGGCGCTCGCCACGTCAACCTCGACCGCATCGACGCCCTTGGCGTGGCCGAATGGATCGGGCAGGAGGAGATCGCCAACATCTCGCTGGTGCCCACGCTGGTGCAGGACCTGTTGACGCGTCCTGACATAGACCAAGATAAACTCCGCTCGCTGCGATGGCTCGTGGTCGGCGGCTCGACCGTGCCGCAGGCTCTGCCGAGCCTCTATCGCGAACGCTTCGGCAGACGCATGACAATCGGCTATGGGCTAACCGAGGGTCCGAACGGCGTCGCCAAGACTCACGAGGACAGTCCGGAGGTAAGCGGCGTGATCGGCCGTCCGCTGCCGCATCTCCAGCTCGCAATCCTTGACGAGGGGGGAGTGGAAGTGGCGCGAGGCGAAGTGGGCGAAATCGCTATCCGCGCCGTCGATAGCGGTCCCTGGGCCGGGGTCTACAAGCCGGCCTTGGGTTATTGGAACAAGGCGGAAGCGACGGCCAAGCTGCTGCGCGGAGGCTGGATGCATACAGGCGATGTCGGTATCCAAGATTCGACCGGTGAATTCCATATTCGCGATCGCGGTTCGGATCTCATCTTGCGTGGCGGCGCCAACGTCTATCCTGCTGAAATCGAGCGCGTACTCCGAATGGACCCGGAGGTGCGTGACTGCGCCGTTCTCGGACGACCGCACCCTCGGCTGGGGCAGACCGTCGCGGCATTTATCGAAGCCGAAGTCGACCCGGGCGCTGGGCGGGAAGCCTTTATCGAAAGATTGCAAGCGCTCTGCGCCGCAAACCTTGCCACTTACAAGACGCCGGTTGATTGGTTCGTGGTCACCACAATGCCTCGAAACGCCATGGGCAAAATCGTCAAAGCGCAACTCGCCGAGCAGATGGCGGCGCAACCGGCTTGATTTCAATCTACTTGTCCTGAGGAAGGACCCAGCTAGGCGGTCTTTTGTCGCGAAAGGCCCGCAATCCTTCACGCGCTTCGTGCGATGCCATACGCGAAACCGTCAGTGCGACGGTCTCGGAAATCAAATCGTCGCTGATCGGCCGCCCTGCGAACAGCGACAGGATTCGGGTTTCGGCAAGCGCCTCCGGCGCGACAAGGAGAGCCTGTTCCACCAGCTTCTCCTCTTCCGAGGCAAACGCTCCAGCGTCGTCCACCAGGGCTTCGACCAGATGGACGACCAGCGCCTTCCTGGCGTCGATGAGCGCGCCCGCGGAGAACAACCGGCTGGCGACACGAACGCCCACGGCCGCAAGAATGTATGGGCTGATAACGGAGGGTATCAGGCCGCGACGCACCTCGGGCGTGCCGAATTGCGCGTCAAAAGTCGCGATCGCCGTGTCGCAGGCCGCGACCATGCCTAGGCCCGCGCCGAGCGCCAGCCCGTCAACCAAGGCGACGCGCAATTGTGGCATCGAAGCCAATGCCTTGAAAAGTTCGGCGAGACGCTGGACGGTGTCTTGAGCAGAGCCGCCGCCCGAGGAAGAAAGATCCACACCGGCGCAGAAGTCCCCTTCTCCTCGCAACACGATCAGCCGGATGGTGGGGATCGAGGCGACGGCCTGAAAAATCCTCGTCAGCGCCTCTACGGTGTCCGGACCCAGCGCATTGCGCTTCTCGGGTCGGTTCAGCGTAATGCGCACCCCGCACGAACCCAGCTCGACAAGTTCAATCGGACAGCCGGCAGCCATTTGGCGCAGCAATGACAGAGTGCAATCGTCCATTTGCGGCAACGCGCCTCCTGTCCGGTCATCATATGAAGCGCCCGCGCTAGCAATCCTCGAGACCCAAGCGTGGGATCGCGATGATCAGCCCGCGACCCGACAGGCAGTGTCGGCTTCAACGCGATCAGATCGACGGATCAGCGATCCCATTCCAGCACGATACCGTCTAGCACCAAGACGGAGCCGCCCGAGGCCGTGATCGCCGAATCCTTGGCTATTCGGAAAGGAGAGATCCGCTTCAGCCAGATTTCCACCGCGATTGCGAGATCACGCCGCGCCAGCTGCGCCCCGGCGCACCGATGAATGCCCGTGCTGAAAGCGAAATGCGGATTGGGATTGCGGCTTGGATCCAACTTATCGGGCTCCGAAAAGACACTTGGATCACGCGATGCGCCTGTCAAACAAAGCGCGAGAACATCGCCTTGCTTGATTTGAACTCCGCCGATGTTGCCGTCGCGCATTGCCCGCCGTTGCGGCGTGACTGGTGCGAACAGACGCATCATTTCCTCGACGTGACGCGGGATTTCGGTCGGTTTGTCGCGCAGGTGCGCTTGGAGGGCCTGGTCCTCGGCCAACATGCGGAAGATGAAGCCTAGAGAACTCACCACGGTATCTAAGCCGGCAGTGAACAACAGAAAAGCGGTACCAATGAATTCACCTCGAGACATCGGTCGCCCCTCTGGCTCGGCATCCCGCAGATATCGGATCATGCTGCCTTCGGGGTAGTCCTGGGGATTTTGGAAGACACTGTCGAAGAAATCTACCGTACGCTGCACTCCACTCATGCGAATCTCGTTCGTCTCGCCGTGGATGAAATCCCGCACCCAATTGACGAACTCGACCACGCGGTCACGCTGCAGACCCATCAAATCGATGAAGATGCCGGTGGGAAACTGGTCGGCAAACTCCTGGATGAAGTTGCAGCGGCCTTTCTCCTCAAAACGGTCAATGAGTTCATTGCACCACGACTCGATTTTGGGCGCCAGCGCGACCATCCGTGCCGGTGTAAAAAGCGGGTTGATGAGCGCACGAAAGCGAGTGTGGCGCGGTGGGTCGATGGCCAGCGGCGCGAGGATGAAATCTTCGCCGAAATGCGCAAGGAACGTGCCGAGCTCAGTGCTGGAGTAGGTCTCCGGGTCGCTCGTGACAGCCTTCACCAGATCGGATCCGACCACGACCCAGGCCCCGCCAGGCCCGAATGTATGACGCACCGGAGAGTAGAAGATTGGCGGTCCATCGAGGAGCTTGCCAATCGCTTCCTGAGGTCGGTTGCCAAGGCCGGTGTGGAAGTCGAACGTCTTCACGAGATGGGCCGGAACATGATCCGGTACGACGTGCTGCGAAACCTCTGGTGCTATGGTGGACATACGCTCTCCTGCGATGGATCCTTTGAAGGCACCTATCGGCCATCGGGCCGCCTTTTTCAATAATTCAGTATACGCTTTGTCTAGAGAAAATGCATTGGTGGAACCCGAGCGTGGCAGCGGTGTTGCCATCGGCTCGCCACTACAGTTATCTCTACACCCGTCCAGCTCCTCGGAGAATGTTACATGAGCGACCTAATCGAGTATGCGCGCAAGGGATTCGATGCGCCAGACGGCGCTGTCAATGAGTACACCGATGGGTCGAACGCCTTCCTGGCGTGGCGAATCGGAAACTGGCTCAAGAGCACAGGTGGCAAGCGGCCTGAGGAAATCGCGGTAGAATCAGGCTACTCGCTGCGAGTCGATGGGGTAAAGATTGTCGTCTCTTCGGCCGGCTATGGCGAACCTGTCGTTGTTGACGCCTGAATTCCAAATGGGCGGCACAGGCTGCGTCGCCCACAATTGCAGCCGGATCGTATGCCCGCCTTCGCCTTGCAACCACGCCCGGAACCTACCTAGGCAGGCGCCAGGCAGACGAGGCCGATCCGCAGGCTCTCCGATCCACAATCGGCGGGCTCAGCCTAGCAGAGCCACCATGACCTCGCGAGGGCCGCTGAACGTCTCTCGGCCATGGAATACCTGAAGGTTGTCGAGGATCATGAGATCACCATCGCGCCATTGCCAGGCCAGCTCGATATCCTCGAGTATATTGCGGATAAGCGCGGCATCCTGAGGGATGAGCGGCTCGCCATCATCCAGGAAATGACCGGATGGTCGCCTTTCTCCGGCCGACGCGCAAGACTCCGTACCCCAATCTCCGCCGGCGGTCCGATTGGTATGAAGGTTGTTCCGATAGAAGCGCTCGCCGGTAACGGGATGGACGGTAAACGGCTCATTCACGTCAACCAGCGTCAGGCTGCCGTCGCCATTCCACGTCGGCTCTATGCCGAGCTTTCGGCAGATCTTCTCGACTTCGGCTCGATCCTCGGTGAAGAAGGCACTGTCCCAACCGACCTGTCCTGCATCGGCCACGATCGCCGCGTCGCGGCTGTTACCCTTGGGCGCATAATTACGCACCACGTGAATCTTGTGAGCCTCAAGCCGTTCCCGAAGCCGGGCCGGTAGTCGCTTCAACACCTCACGGGCCGGGCCGATCGTCGTAGCGCCTCGCTCGGTCGCGGCCTGCCGGCAAAAGAACGCGATGCGCGGCGGATAGTTCTTCATGTAGGCCATCTCACTGTGCAGGATGATCTTGAAATCCTCCACCATGCGTGTCGACTCCAACACGTTGCCTGTGACCTTGTTGCGGGGCGACATGCCGGCGGCATACCCGTTCTGAAATCCGGGAAACAATCCGACCAATGCATTGAACTGCTCTGCCGTTCGCATGGGAAAGCCACGCAGCACGATACCCCCGTGCGCAAGGATGAGCGCGTCCAGCACATGGCGCTTCGCTTCGACCCACGAGATAAATGCGTCGCTCGTAAGGTCGATCCCTTCGGCCTTGTCGATGAACAAGGGCGGAGCGCCTTGCTCTGGAAGGTGGCAGACCGCCTCGGGCTGCAAAGCATCCACTAAGACAGGGACGAGCGATCGCGTCGGATCTCGCTGGATCGGTCTATCCTGCACGTTCGACATCGCCATCTCTCCGATACTTCCAGCCGACACACCGGCGGCGCTTACCTTTATAGCAATGGCAATTACCGCGTTTTGGTCTGGCGCGGCAAGAGGTGTGTCGCAGCGCCACGGCGCGCCCTCATGCTTCCAACTCCTTGATGCCACTCTTTGGCTGTAACTCTGAGGCTTCCGCGGCTTTCACTCATGATAGGCGGTCGACGCGGCATTTCTCCCGCGAGCACAAAAACAAGATCACAGGAGACGAACGAAGCCTGATCTCTGGACAAAAGAGTACAGACAATCGAAGATCCCTCGGCGCCTGGAAGTCGAATTGGAGGGACCCTCGACCGGCTCGATTTGGGAGGGATGCAATGGTGAGGATACCCTATCCAGACGAGGATGCCCCCAACGAGCCTTCTGCGACAGGACGAGAGTTGAACATTGCCCGGATGACGCGTCACTTCCCACCCGCCATGCTCGCAGGCTTCCAAGCTTTCGGGAAGGGAATACTAAGCAACGACGTACTCGATGACACCTTGCGCGAACTCGCGATCCTGCGAGTCGCACACGTATCCGGGAGCAAGTACGAGCGGTATCAGCATGAGCACTATGCGCGAAAAAGAGGTGTAGACGAGGCAAAGATCGCGGCTAGTGGGGGTGATACGCACGATGCCGCCTTCACGCCGCGCGAAAGCGCGCTTCTTACCTTCGTCGATGAGATCGTTTGCAATGTGCGAGCATCGGGCGATTCGCTTGAAGCCTTGCAGAGACACCTCTCCTCGGCCCAGATCGTGACGCTGATGGGCACCGTCGGCCAGTACATGATGCTCGCTCGCATCATCGAAACCAGCGACATAGAGATCGAGGAGCCACCGGTCATGCTGTGACGGTGCGCACAGCGTCGACTGTGACTGGACTTGCACCACCTCAATAGATATATAGGTTTTCTGCAATCGTGCGGTTTTTCGGCGCAAAGATCCGTGGCATTAGCAATATCCCAAAGCCCAGCCGCCAGACGGACGCGCGCTCTCCAGCGTTTGGGTGCATCCGCACGGCGCCGCGGGCAAGGTAATGGATCTCCATCGGCTCTGCGTCTTGTCCGCGCTCCGCAAACGGCAGGGACCGTGACGTGACCGCCTGAAGATAACGCTTGCGGTTGGCGGGCAGTCCTGCACGCCGCAAAAAAGGGATGAAGACATGATGAAAGAACCGCCCGAAGATATCCGCGCCAGATGGTCGGATGATTCCGGCCCGCGAGCCCAGGCGTTGATCGATGGTCAGTGGGTGGACGCGGCGGATGGCGCCACCTTCACCTGCGTTGATCCATTCACCGGCCAGGAATGGGGCTCGATACCGCTTTGCGGCGAAGCCGAAGTCGACCGCGCCGTGACAGCCGCGCACCGTACCTTCAACGATGGCGTTTGGCGGCGACTGCCTGCCGCGCGTCGGGCGGCGGTTCTCCACAAGCTCGGTGATCTGATCGAAGCGAATGTCGAGGAGATCGCGCTGACGGAAGTGCGCGAAAACGGCAAGCTGTTCTCCGAGATGTTTCATGGTGCGATCGTGCTTGCCAGCGATGCCAGGTTCTTCGGCGCGCTGGCGGAAACGGTGCATGGTTACACGATCGATGCCCCCATACCGGGCTTCAGCGCCTGGACTCGCCGTGAACCGATAGGTGTCGTGGCCGCCATCACGCCATGGAACTCACCGCTCAGCCTACTTGGATGGAAATTGTTTCCGGCGCTCGCAGCGGGTAACTCTGTCGTTGTCAAACCATCTGAAGTTACGCCTGTGTCCACGCTGATGGTAGCTCGGCTGGCACAAGAAGCAGGCGTCCCGGACGGCGTGCTCAATGTGGTCACTGGCGCGGGAGCGACTGGCCAGGCCCTCGTATCGCATCCGCTGGTAGACAAGATCGGCTTCACAGGATCGGGCGCGACCGGCACGCGCATAGCCAAGATCGCGGCGGAGCGTCACGCGAACGTCTCGCTGGAACTGGGCGGCAAATCGCCGAACATCGTCTTCGAAGACGCCGATATCGACGCCGTTCTGGCCGGCATCGTGTCGGCGCTCTATTCCACGGCAGGTCAGGCCTGCAATGCCGGGTCACGAATCCTGGTCCAGCGCAGCATCTACGATAGCTTTCTTGATCGTTTGCGGGCCTGCTCACAGGCAGTCCGTTGGGGCGATCCCCTCGACCCGGCCACCCAGATGGGCCCGCTCGCTTCGCATGCCCAACTCAAGAAGGTGACCTCCTACTTCGAGTATGCGCAGAAGGAAGGTTTGCGCACGGTCGTAGGTGGCGGTCGGCCGGAACATGCCGGCTTCTTCGTCCAACCGACGATCTATGCGGACGCACCGCCGGATTCACGCCTGATCCGTGAGGAAATCTTCGGGCCCGTGGCCGTCGTCATCCCCTTTGAGGACGAAGCCGAAGCGCTCCGGATCGCAAATGACTCAGACTTCGGCCTGGCCTCGGGGGTCTGGACGCGTGACCTCGCGCGCGCCCACCGGATGATCGAAGGAATTCGGGCCGGAACGGTTTGGGTAAACACTTATCGAGTCGGGTCTCACGCGATTCCATTCGGCGGTTACAAAGCGAGTGGTATCGGTCGAGAAATGGGAATTAACGCGCTCGACATGTTTACCGAAGTGAAGAGCGTTTGGCTCAACAGCAAATGAGACCTTCATCTACGACCACATCCACGATTGGTAACGAGACGGCGATCTCCAAGCACCACGTCCTTGTCATGATCGCCCTTATACTTGCGGAAATATCGGCTTCCTTCGAAATTACGATGATCTATTCCGCGATGCGGGCGCTCATCGTTCAGTTCGGCAGTCCCGTTGCGGTCGGCTGGCTCATCACCGTCTTCCTGCTCACCGCAGGCGTGGCTGCGGCTATCATCGGCCGCCTTGGCGACCTGTACGGGCGGAGAAAGGTGATGATTGTCGTGCTGGCGATTGCCGGCAGCGGTTCGTTTCTCTCGGCCATGTCCTCACATTTATGGCTCGTCATCCTTGGCCGGGCGATACAGGGGGCCTCGGGTGCGATCCTTCCCCTTGCCTTTGGTCTGGTCCGCGAGAACCTGCCGGCGCGCCACGTTCCGCTAGGCATCGGCCTCGCCGCCGGCGCGTCCGCGATCGCAGGTGGAGCAGGCCTCATGCTCGGAGGGGTCCTGACAGACAGCTATCCATGGCACAGCATCTTCATCGCCAGCGCCATGAGCGCCGTCGCCGCGATCATTGCCACCGCGCTATTCGTCCCAAAGTCCCAAGCAGATCCAAGGGCCGCAGAACGGCTGGACATCGTCGGCGGCCTGCTTTTCGCCCCCGCCGTGCTCGGACTACTGCTTGCAGCGAGCGTCGCTCCCGCTTGGGGAGGATGGACGAGCCCCAGCGTCGGCGGACTGGTGCTAGCCTCGATCATGCTGCTCTATGCCTGGGTCCGACATGAATTGCGTCACCCAACCCCCCTGTTTGACGTCAGGCTGCTGGCCGACAAGAGGATCGCTTTCGCAAACCTTGCTCTTGGGATATTCGCCTGTTGCGGTATGCAGATGGCGCTGATCCAGGCAGCCGTGCTGCAACAACCGCCGGAAAGCGGGGCCGGTTTCGGGCTATCCGCTACCTTTGCCGGCATACTCCAAGTACCGCCAAACTTTATCGCCCTCGCGACCGGGCCATTGGGTGGTTACATATCTGGCAGATTTGGAGGTCGGCTAGGGATGATGATCGGCCTCGCCTTATTGGTTGGCGGGTCTTTCATGATGCTGCTCAGTCTCTCGACCCTGGGAGCGTTCGCGTGCGGCATCGTCCTGGGTGGTGCTGGGATCACTTTGTTCGTCGCCTCGCAGCCCAACGTCGTATTGTCGGCAGTGTCGGCGGAACGCACCAGCGAAGCTGCCGGCGTGTCCACGGTCGTCCGCTCGGTTTTTCACGCAATCGGAACGCAAGTCGTCGTAATGCTCTTGGCGTCCGGTCAAGTCCACGTGGCTGAAGCAGCATGGCCGACTCTTGGCGCGATCCGGATGACCTACGTCTTCATGATCGCCTTTGGCGTGACCGCGTTTCTCCTGACACTGGCGATACCGATGCAGGGCTGGCGTCCGGCCTCTTCAATGCACTGACCTAGATCTGGTGTAGGGTGCTGCCAGCCATAGCTGGCAGCACCGCCTTTGAACATGCAGCGCCTCGCCTCCGAATGGATAGCCCGCTCAATCCAGGTAGGTCCCCTATCCTAGCGAGGCCATGCCGACGCGCTCCCTCAAGACCCCAGCATCATGGCACCGCCATCTACCGAGAACACCTGCCCAGTGATGTAACTGCTGCTCTCGGAGGCAAGCAGAGTGAGAAGTCCCCCGAGACAATCGGGCGAGCGCAGACCGCCGGGGAGGAGTTGACTCTCGCCGATGCTCTGATCAAAGGCGATCCGCTTTTCCGGCGACAATTGGGCGCGCACTTTGGCGACAATGGGTGTGTAGATCATCGGCGCGACCGCGTTGACGCGAATGTTGTATTTCGCCCAGTCACCGGCGACCGCCCGCGTCCACGCAGCGACAGCGCCTTTACTGGCGCAGTAGTGAGCCCGCATCGGCCGACCGCGGATACCTGCGATCGAGCCGAAATTGATGATCGACCCACCGCTTTCCTTCATATAGCGGAATGCGGCTTGATTGGTGAACATCGTGCCCAGAACGTTAACCTGCAGAACCCGCGTCATCTGTTCCTCGGTGATATCCTCCGACTCAGACCGCTCGGTTACGCCAGCCGGCACGCAGATCGCATCAAGGCCGCCAAGAAACTCCACTCCCTCGGCAAATTGCGTATCAACCTGACTCTGCACTGCCACGTCGCAATGCGCAGCATGAAACCGGTCCGCGGGGCGTTCATCGTCCTGCTCACCCTGCGCGATGTCGAGAGAAACAACCCTTGCGCCCGCAGCCAGATACGCATCGACGGCCGCTTCACCTGCCCCCTGCGCGCCACCCACGACAATAATGCGCCGGCCAGGCAGCGGAACGAGTCCGAGAGCATTTGCGTCCGCTGTAATTGCCACCATTCTCGAAATCCTCGTTACTTTCGTTATAGCTGCTGACGCCATATCGCCCACTTGGCCCCGGAGCGATAGCGATTCAAGAAAGCTATACAATGAACTCTTTTCTCGGTCGACCTCCGATATCGCCTTGACACCTGTTCCAGCGAACGGTTGACCGAAGCACGATAACGCACTGCTCCGGGAGAACTGAAGTGACTGGGTCAGACAATGTGCCGGTAATCGTCGGGGTGGGGCAGATAGTGGACCGCGCCGACGTTGCGGACTACCAGGCCCTGTCTCCGGCCGATTTGGCCGCGGCGGCCGCAAGGATGGCACTTGCAGACTGCGGCAATCCCAAAGGCGCCCGAGCCGCGATCGACATCGTTGGGGGAATCCGCACCTTCGAAGACTCGACCTCCCTTCCAGCCGCCTTCGGCAAGCCGGACAAGTATCCTTTGGCAGTGGCGGCCCGGCTGTCTCTTCAGCCGGCGACGGCGGTGCTCGAGAAGGCAGGAGGCCAGTCGCCCATTGCCTTGCTGGCGGATATCGCCGACCGGATTGCAGCAAGGACGGCGCACGCCGCCCTGCTGTTCGGCTCTGAAGCCATCTCGACCGTGCGGCGCCTCAAGGCAGCCGGCGAGGCGCGCGACTGGGCCGAAAATTGCGACGGTGACATGGAAGACCACGGCTTTGGGCTCGACGGCCTGATCCGGCGCTACAACAGCACCCACGGCATTGTCGGCGCGCCGCCAGCCTATGGGATCTTGGAGAATGCGCGCCGAGCAAGATTGGGAATGAGCCGCGAAGCCTATCGAAGGGCCATGGCGGCACTCTTCGCGCCGTTCACCGAAGTTGCAGCATCGAACCCCAATTCCAGCTCTGCCATCTCGGCCATGAGCGCCGACGAGATCGCAACCGTGGATGAGCGCAATCGCATGATCGCCGATCCCTATCCACTTCGGCTGGTATCGCGCGACCAGGTCAACCAGGCGGCCGCTCTCCTCGTGATGTCGGTAGCTCAGGCGCAAGAACTCGGCATCCCGCAAAGCAAATGGGTGTTCATCCATGGTAGCGCGCTCGCATCCGAACGCGACATCATCGAGCGGCCGGACATGGGCGCTTCCCCCGCAGCCGCGGCCGTCCTCGAAAGCACCCTCGACAGCGCCGGAGTGAGCCCAGACGACATCGCCTTCTTCGACTTCTACAGCTGCTTCCCCATACCGGTCTTCGCCACCGCGATCGACGTGCTTGGTCTAGCGCCAGACGATCCGAGGAAGCTGACGGTCACAGGCGGCCTTCCCTACTTCGGAGGGCCCGGTAACAACTACTCGACGCATGCCATCGCCACCATGGTCGAGAAATTGCGGGAGGCCCCTGGCGAACTCGGTCTTGTCGGCGCCAATGGCGGCTTCTTGTCGAAATACGGCGCCGCCGTTCTGTCTACAACACCCGCCCGATGGCGGCCGTGCGAACACGAACGTCTCCAGCGCCGGCTGGACGCAGCGCCGAAGCCGAGAGTGGCCCACATCGCAAACGGTGCCGGCCGAGTACTTTCGTACACCATCACTTACGCCAAGGGCATCCCATCGCTGGTCGTGATCGTTGGCGAACTTGACGACGGCCGACGCTTCCTCGCCAACAATGCCGATCCCGCGACGCTCGCTGAAGCGATCGAGAACGATCCACTGGGAAAACGGGTCGTGGTTACGCGCCGGGCGGAGGGAAACCGCTTTGCCTTCGACCGAGCCACCCTTGAGCAGGTCTTTCCCGTCAGTGCGCCAACATTTCGTGACCGATACGAGACACTGCTGGTCGAGCGTCGCGGACGCGTGCTCGAGATCACGATCAACCGCCCCGATCAGCGCAACAGCATCTCCGCACAGGCGCACGTCGATCTCGACGAAGTGTTTAACGCCTACGAAGCGGACCCCGACCTCTGGGTCGCTATCCTGACCGGTGCTGGGGACAAGGCCTTCTGCGCGGGCGCCGACCTTAAGGGTGGGGTCGGCGCAGCCATTCCGCTTACGGGCTTTGCCGGGTTGACGAGCCGCCGTCGCTCCAAACCGCTCATCGCAGCCGTTAACGGCGTCGCGTTCGGCGGCGGACTGGAGATCAGTCTTGCTTGCGACATGATAGTCGCCGATCCGGCAGCGCGCTTCGGCCTGACCGAAGTCAAGGTCGGGATGATCGCCGCCGGCGGCGGCGCCGCGCGCCTGCCACGGCAGATCCCGCGGAAGATCGCGATCGAGATGCTGCTCACCGGGCGCTATATGACCGCGGAAGAGGCCGAACGCCGCGGCCTCGTCAACCGGCTGTCGGAGCCCGGCGAGGCAATGGCGGAAGCTCGCAGGCTTGCGGATGAGATCACCGCCGGATCACCGACCTCCGTGCGCCTAACCATGCAGCTGCTCAGAGAGAGCGACGCGATCGCGGACGAGACCGAAGGTGCCGCGACAGCGATGCACAGCCCGGCTCTGGACAGCCTCCTGACAAGCCAAGACATGAAGGAAGGCATAGCGGCCTTTGCGCAGAAGCGTCGTCCCAATTGGAAGAACCGCTAGCACGACCATTCCGGGCTCGTGCCTGGGGCAATCGCTGGCAATACCTTCAAGCACTGCTAAGAAACTTCGATGACCAGTGCACAGCCCAAGGCTGAGGAGGGTGTCAGGGTACGCGCACCATATGGCTCCTCTTCGAACCGTCGTTCGCTAAGGAAGGCCGACACGATGCGGCGGCTCATCGAGGCGGGCCGTTCGCTCTTTTCCGAACTGGGTTACGAGGCGACGAAAATCGAAGACATCGCCGCCGCCGCGGGGGTCAGCCGGGCGGCCTTCTACCTCCACTTCAAATCGAAGTTCGACATCATACGGGCCCTGCGCGAGGATATTGGCGAGACCTTGCTGGGTAGTTACGCCGCGCTCGCCGACCTAGGGCCCTCCCCTTCCCTTGATCAAGTCGCCGAATGGGTGCGCCAGTTCATGAGGATTTGCCACGGCAACGGCGCAACCCTCCTGATGCTACAACGCTCGGCGCCTGCAGACGGGGAAGCCTTCGATGAAATCGCCTTCTATGACGAGGCGATGGCGATACTGGCATGTAGCTATCCGCGATTTGCGACTACAAGGTCGGATCCGGCGGTGCGAACCGAAGCGCAACTGTTCTTCTTCCAGCTTGAGGTTCTCATCCGCCAGATGTTCGCCGCTGGCAAGCGGCTCGCGTGGAACGAGATCTACAAGCTTACCGCTCGCAACTTCCTGACGTTCATCCACGGATGAGCGGCTGGCGGCAGGTTTCGCGACCTCGGCACGGGCTATGAAAGCAAGAGTTCTCCGCCTTCAGGATGAGGGTCCGTAGGGTCGACAAAGATGTCGACCGTGAGCTTGCGTTCCGGATCGAAGCGGTAGGACGCGAAATCCGTGACCCCCTCCGCCGCCAGCACATCATCGTCGAGCAGGAACCGACCCGTGTAGTCGCGGCTCGGCTTGTTAAGGATCGCGTAGGCCGCATCGGCCATGATCTCCGGCCGACGTGAGCTGCGAAGCATCTCCTCGCCGCCGAGCGAGAACTCGACCGCAGCCGTTGCAACCGTCGTGCGGGGCCAGAGGCTGTTGCAGGCGATTCCGTCTGCACGAAACTCCTCAGCCATCCCTAGCATCACCATCGACATTCCGTATTTGCTCATCGTGTATGGCAGGTGCTGGGCAAACCAGTCGGGCCGCAAGTCGAGCGGCGGCGACAATGACAGGATGTGAGGGTTTGCGCTCCTACGCAGATACGGAATAGCCGTGCGACTGGTAACGAATGTACCACGCATATTGATCGACTGGATCAGATCGAAGCGCTTCATGTCCATCTCGGTCGAGCGAGACAGGTTGATCGCCGAAGCGTTATTGATCACGATATCGATCCCGCCGAACCGTTCGGCCGTTTCTGCGATGGCACCTTCAACGCGCGCTTCATCCCGCACGTCGACGATAAGCGGCAGAGCCTTTCCGCCCGCGCGCTCGATTGCCCCGGCCGCCGTGTAGATCGTGCCAGGCAACTTGGGATGCGCCTCAGCCGTCTTGGCGGCGATCGCGATGTTCGCGCCGTCCCGCGCCGCCCGAAGCGCAATCGCCAGGCCAATGCCGCGGCTACCGCCGGTGATGAATATGCTCTTGCCCGCAAGGCTCATTTGTCTCAGCTCCGATTTACTCTCGGCAGAACGGGCTCGACGGCTCCCCACCTGGCAAGCCGCACCACGAACGCGCCCCTTCCTACCAACCCGCCAGCGCCGCCGCGCGCTCTCGGTGTTCATTGACGCCGCCCAGCAAGCTGCGATCGGCCATGGCACGCTTGAGAAACAAGTGCGCCGGGTGCTCCCATGTGTAACCGATGCCGCCGTGCGCCTCGATCGCGCCGCGCGCCACGACGACTGCAATATCGGTCAGGTGCGCCTTGGCAAGCGCCGCCATGCGTGGAGCATCGTCCTGGCCCATGTCCCAAGCATGCGCCGCATACCAAACGAGCGGACGAGCAGGCTCGAGTTCTACTGACATGTCCGCAAGTTGGTGCTTGAGAGCCTGGAAGGCCCCGATCAGCTGGCCATACTGCTTGCGCTCCTTGGCGTAGTCGATCGCACGGGCCTGGATCGCGCTGGCTGCACCAAGCGCATCAGCGGCAATGCAGACACAAAGCGCGTCGAAAAGGCGCTCCGCCAGCACTAGGTCTCGGCTTAGCACATCAGCGGCGCTGCCATCGAACGTCACGTCGAACAGCGGGCGACTGCGGTCGAGCGAGTCAATGGGGGTCGAAACCACCGAAGCGGCCTCTACAAGGGAAAGCGTACCTCCCCTGCCTCCAACGATAAAGAGATCGGCACCGTCTGCCCGCTCGACATTGCGTTTGACGCCCGCAGGTGCCTCGCCATCAAGGGTCCAGTCAGCCGGTCTCCACCCGCCTTCGTCTGCAAGCGCGAAGGACGCCAGCGCGCCCTCCCCCAGGAGTTTGGGAAGCCATTTGCCCTTCTGTTCCTCACTACCGGCAGTGGCAATCAGCCAAGCCGCCAGGATCGACGGGATGACCGGTGCTGGCACGGCATAGTGCCCCACGACTTCCGCGATGACGGCTGCGGTCAGCAGGTCCAGGCCCAGACCGCCCGCGTCCTCCGGCACCATCGCTCCGGCCAGACCGAGTTCGGTCACGTCTGACCATAGTTCCGCGTCCAGTTCGCTGTGCGCGGTGGCTTCGACGCCTTGGGCTCCTCCGAAGCGATCGCGCAGAAAGTCCGTCAGCATCTCGCGCAGGGCTTTCTGCTCGTCGGTCAGGTCAAAACGCATCGATCAGTTCTCCGAGCCGGACCGTGGCAGGCCCAGACCACGTTCGGCGATGATATTGCGCTGGATGTTCGATGTGCCGCCCGAGATCGCCTGACCCAGCGACCCCAGCATCTGGTTGACCCACCGTTCGTCACCCCCGCGGTCCCGCCCCTGTTTGGGAGCCCGCAATGTGTCGTCGCCGATGATCTCGTGCGAAAGCTGCGCGACACGGTGGAAGAAATTTGTCGTGGTCAGCTTGTTTACGAGACCCAGGACGCCAGGACTTTCATTGTTCGCCGCCAAAGTCTGCTGGTAGTAGCCGGCCCATAGCTGGCTCTGCAGATAACCCTCGATCTGCACGAGAGCGCTGCGGATGCGCGGATCCTCTATCGCCGGGCTGCCATTGACCTGCCGACGCTGCGCCAACTTCACCAAGCTGCGGAACATCGGCATGGTGCGGGTCGACGACCCGATATGGTTTCGCTCGTGCTTGAGCGTGGATCGCGACACGTTCCAGCCCTCGCCACGCGGGCCGACGAGCATGGAAGCGGGGGTCCGTACATCGTCTAGAAACACTTCGCAGAACTCGGTGTCACCGTTGATCTGCTTGATCGGGCGGACGGTGACGCCCGGCGATTTCATGTCGAGCAGGATGTAGGAGATGCCCTTGTGCTTGGGAGCATCAGGCTCAGTCCTCACAAGCGCAAACATGTGAGTGGCGTATTGGGCCAGCGTGGTCCAGATCTTGTGACCGTTTATGACCCACTCGTCGCCATCCAGCTCCGCCCGCGCACTGAGCGAAGCGAGGTCGCTACCCGAACCCGGCTCGGAATAGCCCTGCGCCCATCGATATTCGCCACGCAGTGTCTTCTCGATGAACAAGTTCTTCTGTTCATCGGTACCCCATTCGATCAGCGTGGGCACGACCAGCGCAACGCCATTGCCAAACACCTCCATGGGCGCGCGGGCGGCGGCAAATTCCTCGCGGATAATCTGCGCGCGAATGACGTCGGGCGCCTGTTCGGACCCACCGTAGCGACGCGGAACGCCACGATAGAGGAAGCCCTCCTCAGTCGCCAGCTTGCGCAGGCGAGCAACAGCCGACAAGTCCCTCTTGTCTTCGACGGGCGCCCAATGCTCCTCCAGGAACGACCGAACGCGCTCCTTGTACGCCGTTTGCTCGGCGGTGTATCTCAAATCCATCGTGACGAGTTCCCAAACGGCAGTACCCGGCCCATAACGTCCTCAATACATATACCTCAATATGCACCTGATGCAAGCGCGGCGAGGACGATAAGAGGCCCACGAGCCACGCCAAGCCCGGCTGCCTCCTCTCATCACCTCCGCATTTTTAAGCTGTACTAATAACGCCAACAGGACCAAATCGCGCCGCGCAGATGCAAACGGGCGAAAGCTTTTCGTTCTCCGAGGAAGGTGATTCACCTCTTATGACGATCGTAGTTCCATTGATCGGCTATCGTGGCGAAGTGGTCAAAGACTGGATTGACGGTAATGGCCACATGGGATCTTTGGCCTATGCAAGTTTACTGCATTCCTCGATCTCAGTGCTGTTCAACTCGATCGGCATCGACGTGAATTATGTACAACGTCGCCAACTTTCTATTTTCCACCAAGATACCCATTTGTCCTACGAAGCCGAGCTGCGGCTCGGCGCGCCCATCGAAGTTCGTAGTTGGCTTGTCGCGGTTGAAACGGACCGCATCCACCATTTCCATGAGTTGATTAACCTGGACCGTGATCGCCGCGCCGCCGCGATGGAATTTCTTTCATCGCACGTCGATCTCATCACGCGCCGCACGACGCATTTTCCACCCGACATCGGCTCCCGTCTCGATGACCTTGCCGCGGCCTACGCCGGGCAGACTTTGCCGGAAGGCCATGGTGCCCGCATCTCTTTGGCAGGAAATGACCGTTGAGAAGCGTTGGCTAAGGACATCAAGACACAGGCGCTGCGGCAGTCATCAACTCGCGCAAGGCACGCTGATCGACTTTCATCGATGGCGTTCGAGGCAGGGCATCGAAGCGCCGTATTGCGACCGGAACCTGATAAGCGGTAAGCTTCTCCTTGAGGAAGGTCTTGAGCTCGGCCTCATCGGGTGCGTCCACGCCGGACGCAGCAATGAAAGCCGCGACGGGCACTTGGCCAAGTCGATCATCCGACAAAGCAATCACGGCCGCTTCGCTGACGCCCGGATGGCTTTCTAGCGCGCTCACGACGTCGTCAGGTTGGATCTTGAAGCCACCGCGGATGATGACGTTGTCGGCGCGGCCGGTGATCCACAGAAACCCGTCCTCCGACATCTTGGCTAGATCGGTCGTGCGCAACCACTGCGTGCCATCGCCGATCTGGCGGGATTTAAGTTCGAGTATGCCGATCTCGCCGTGCGGCACTTCGGCACCCGTATTTGCATCAACCACGCGAGCCTCGACACCGGGGTTGAGGCGGCCCACGGCACCGCGCCGATCAACGCGGTGTGCCTCAAAGTCCGCCAAGGTCCAACCGGCGACGCCTCCGAACTCAGTCGCTCCGTAGTTCTGAAGGACCGGAATGCCGTAGCGCTCGTAAAACGCGTCGGCGAGATCCGGGTCCAGCGGCGCCGTGCCGGTACGGAATGCCTTGAGCGTGGCGAGGTTTTCTGCGGGAACGTTGGCATCGAACAACATCTTGAGCGCGGCTGGCGGTGCGCTCGCTGCTTTGATGCCGTGCCGCTTTACCGCGCTGCGGAAACCGTCGACGCTGAATTTCGGCAACAATGCGCCGCTGCGCCCGGCCATGATTGCGTTCATCAACGCGAGCAGCCCCCCGATATGAGAGAAGGGCGCCATCAGCAGTTGAACGCCCCGCCGAAGCACCGGTCGATCGTCCTCAGAGCGACCCTTCTCGAACCTCGCTGCGGCGAATACGGATTGTTCGAAGCCAGTCCGCGTCATTGCGATCCGCTTGGGCGCGCCCGTTGTGCCGCTTGTCAGCATCTCGACGGCAACACCTTCCACTTTGTCGCTGTCGGCTACGGCACTCGTACGCTCCTGCCTGACTCTTACGGGAGCATCGACTTCGCCGGTCATCTCGATCACGAGGCAACCGGACTGCACCAATGCCTGCTCGACTTCGGGTAAGGACAAATCGACGCCAATCCCGATAACGGCGGGAACGGCGCTGGCTACAATATCTTCCGCCAGCTTCTGCGCCTGGAACATCGGGTTGAGCGTCACCAGACAGCGATCGGCGACAGTTGCAAGTGCAGCAGGCACGATCGCGACGTGATTGCGCAGCATCACGCCCACTCTGCTGCCCTCACCGAGCCCGTTGGCGCTCAGCACCGCATCTACCGAACGGTAAGCACGCTCGAGATCGCCCCAGTTCCACCAACGGCCCGAAAACTCCATAGCCGGCGCAGCGCAGTCCAGCGTCAGGATCGCCTCAATTCGCTCCTTCAATCGGGTCACCATCGCTCTCCACGCCAATCGCCGGTCCGGTATTAGCACCCCTGATCAGTGTCCAGAGATATCTCTTTTGCGGGCTCTCAGCCGCGTTCGGGCCCATAAGGCCGGTTCGCCCAACTTGCCACTTGTCATACGATAGGAATGCGACAATAGCTATAGTTCTATCATGCAGGGGAAGCGCAATGGCCGCCAAGGCGGACGGACTGGTAACGGGCTCGATAACCGACCAGGATATCGAGAAGATGCGGGCACGGATCGGCTGGACCAATCCGACGCTTCGCAAGGGCTGGTTGACTGTTCCCCACAATCCAATCTGTACCGCCGATGCCATCCGTCGTTGGGCAATCTCGATCGGCGACAACAACCCGCTCTACATGGATCCTCGCCATGCCGATGCGAGCCGGTGGCGCGGCTCCATCGCACCTCCCGGATTCGAATGGTCGATGGGCTGGGATCGCTCGCCTTTCCCCGGCAGGGAATTGCAGGAAATGAGCAGAGGGGCACTGCGCGGCGTCCAGCTTTTTCACTCGGGCGCCGAGTATTTCTATTACGGCCCGATCCAGGAAGGTGACGAGGTCTTCAAGTCGGAATGGCTGGCCAGCGTCGAACCCAAGGAAAGCAGCTTCGGAAAGCGCTCCGTGCTGGTCGACAATGCCAACAGCTTCTGGAACCAGCACGATGAGGTTCTGGCGACAAGCAATCGATGGTTCGTCCATGTTGAACGCGGCCGCTCGGGCAAGCCGAAGGAAAAGAAGGAGCAAGATGCTCCGCCCAGCTGGAGCGACGACGAACTCGCGCGGATCGAAGCCGCATACGACAGCGAATTCATCCGCGGGAGCGACACGCTTTACCTCGAGGACCTGAAAGTCGGAGATGAGTTGCCGGCCATGGTCAAGGGTCCGCTGACCATCACCGACATGATCAACATGCACATGGGCGGTGGCTGGTTTACTTACGGCAACCCACCTTTCAAGCTGGCTTATGAGAACCGTAAGCGTCTGCGCGGCTTCTATTCACGCGACGATTTCGGCAATTGGGATACGGTGCAGCGGGTTCACTGGGATAATGAGCTGGCCCAGAAGGTAGGTGTGCAGCGCACTTACGATATTGGACCGATGCGGTACGTTTTCGTTTGCCACTATTTGACGAACTGGATCGGCGACGACGCCTTTGTCCACCGTTTGCGCTACGAGCTGCGCAACTTCAAATATGTCGGCGACGTCACGTGGATGAGCGGCCGAGTCACGGAAGTCCGCGACGATCCGATCCTGGGCCCGCTCGTCGAGTTGGAGATCGCCGGAACCAACCAGCGCGGTCAGCAAAACATCACCGCCACCGCGACTGTTTTGGTGGCCAGCAGGACGAAGGGTCTGCCGCAGTTGCCTGCTGCTCCGAGCCTGCCGGAGTATCGCTCGGCGGGCGATCCAGCCGAGCCTCGGCGTGGCACTGTTGTGCCTTGAGAGCTCCCTTAGGTGACCTAGTGTCCGGCGAATGCCTGTATCTCTGCACGATGGCGATGGTCAGCGTGTCAGCTCTGCCGCCCTCTACAGGAGTCTTTGATATCGAAGACAGACGGATCAAGGCTTCGCGCGACTGCAACAATGCAGCCCATTGACAGCGCGGCTGGCCCCCTGCTCCGTCCAGTGGCGGAGCGGCTCCCAGGCACGCGCGATCATGCCTGCAAAGTAGCGCCCGTTCTGGGCCTGCGCTTGCTCGGCACGGTATCAGAGCCAGGCATTTCGCCTCGCTCAAGATCAGGCACCTTCTTCTCGGCGCGCAACGCCTTTAGAAACATGTGGACGATATAACGGACCCGCTGGCTCTCCATTTCTTCGGTGAAATGTGGCGGGTGAGCAAGCTCGCGCCCCTGCCCTACCAGCAAGGAAAAATGGTGCGCGGTCATAAGCGGGTCGGGGATATCGAAATCGCCCTGACGGTCCAAGTGAGCAAGATAAGTCGCGAGCGACGCTGCATTGCTCTCGTCACGAAGGATCGTGACGACCTCGGCGTGGAATTCCGGAAAGCGACACTTGGCGGAGAGCACCGAATGCCAAAGGGCGCCAACCGCGCCGGCGACATAGCTGTGCGAGATCCGGGCCGCCGCTTCGTTTAGCACGGCCTCTGGCTGAAGGCTTGCATCGATCTTCCAGCGCGGTAGCCGACTTTCCTCGAGCGCGGCACGGATCGCCACTTTGAAGAGACCTTCCTTGGAGCCATAGAGCCGATAGACGGTGGCCTTGGTCACACCGGACATCGCCGCGATCTGGTTGACATTGCCGAATTCGAAACCCTTGCCCGCGAATTCCGCGATCGCCGCACGGGTGATCGCCGCGCGCAAGGCTTCTGAGTCCTCCATCGTCGGCCGTCCCGGTGCGCGCCGGACTTTTGCGGGCACGGAAGTCTCGTTTTTGGGTGCCATCGAAGATCCTGACAAGAAGACTGCCGGGATGCATAAGCTGCATCCCGGCAATTTGCATTACAAGACAGGTTCTTTCCTGCGCGTGAAGTTGAGCTGATCGCGCACGTCCTTCATGCGGACCGGACCCAGTTCGAGGCTCGGCGGCTCGCCGCCACGGCCGGACATCAGCGTAAGATCGACGTGAGCTGCCTTCGCGCGCAATGCGCCCACCGTCGCTTCCTCGCGCTTGATCCCGAACTTTTCGAAGGGGTTCCAGCTGTATTGCCTCATGGCGTTCTGGTAGGTGAGGAGATCGATTTCGCGATCAGTCAAGAAGCTCACCTCCTTCCACAGCTCCTCCGGCACCTGCGGCCACAGGCAATCCGCATGCGGGTAGTCGCATTCATAAGTCATGTTCTCGATGCCGATGATGTCGCGCAGACGGATGCCAATCGGATCGGTGATGAAGCACGTATAGACGTGCTCCTTGAACACTTCACTCGGCATCTTGCCGCCGAAGTCCTGCCGCGTCCAAGCTCCGTGCTGCTTATGAACGCGATCCATGCGTTCCATGCAGAAGGGGATCCAACCCGTCGAGCCTTCCGAGAGTGCAAAGCGGATGCCCGGGAAGTCACGCAGGATGTGCGAGAAGGTAAGGTCGGTCGCGGTGGCGAACAGCCCGATCTGCATGTTGGAAATGTAGGCGTCGATTGGCGTATCTTCCGACGGCGAAGCGCCGGTATTATCGGAAAAATGCAGGCAGACCACGACGTCATTATCCTCGCAGGCCTTCCAGAATGGGTTCCAAACGGGGCTGTGCAGGCTATCCGCGTTGGTCAGTGCGATATTCTGCGGGAAGCTGACGGCATGACAGCCCTTTGCCGCAACCCGGCGGATTTCCTCGGCGCAAGCGAAAGGATCCCAGATCGGCACGGTGCAAAGCGGAATGAAACGTTCCGGGTAAGCGGCGCACCAGACGTCGATATGCCAGTCGTTGTGCGCCCTGACGATCGCCGTGGCGAGCGCCTTGTCTTGCAGGGGGACGAGGTTCTGAGCGGCCATACCGATGAACGAGGGGAAGTTCATCGATCCCCAAAGACCGTTCGCGTTCATGTCCTCGATACGGGCATGCACGTCGTAGCAGCCCTTGCGCAGCTGATCGAGCGCGGTCGGCTCCATGCCAAGCTCAGCCTTCTCACGCCCGACGACTGCATTCAGACCGAAATTCTTGATGAGGCGGCCATCGACCAGCCAGGCGTCCTGGCCTTCGTCGGTCCTCACCATCTTGGGAAAGACGTCTTTGAACTTCTCGGGCGTCAATTCGTCGAACATATCTGCTGGTTCGACGAAGTGATCGTCGACGCTGATCAGGACCATATCTTCCATGCGCATAACCCATCTCCTCGTGCGCGCCCGCGCAGCCTGCGGGCATTTGGTTTTGAAGATCGCTGCCACAGGATCGCCCGCCTAGATCGGGTTATCCGGAATCAATGTGACTCATGGTATAATTAATCTGCGCCCTTGGGTCGGCTGTCAATCCCTAAACTCTATTGCCGGATGGATGGTCTATCTTCTTCCCGATTTCTGGGGCGTCCGGGCGCTCGTTTGCCGGGAGCTTCCATAGCTCCGGCACTCCAATCACCAGCGATGAGCAATCGTCTGAAGATTTTGTGGCAAGCCGAGGCACTGTTCAGATGGCGCACTGGCAGCGACTTTGGCCGAGTTCCTGGCAAAGGCAGCCTGGCCTATCGCGCTCATCGTGCCGGGTGCCTGTTACGGTGCCGTGGGCGCAGTTACCGGCTTGCCCGTCCTGTCGCCCGGAGCACAATCGCACACGTTGGCGACCTCAACAGCGGGGCGGCTCAGCAAGAAGTAGAGTCGACACGGCGTGCAGGCGGTAACCCTGACAACCGATCTCGCCGCTCTTCAGTTGCGAATGCAGTACGGCGCGAATGCGCGAGCGCAATCGTTGCGCTCGCGCATTCATCGGAGGGCGCCGTGCCCTCGCTCTTTCACGAAGCTGACAGCCGGCCAGCCTGCATTGGCTAGCTCAACGCTGCAGGATCGCCTGCGCGGCGGCTGCACGGTCGGCGATCTCGCGCTTGGGGGGGACACCCATGCCGCGCTTGACCGCCGGCCGCTCTTCCATGCGAGCGATCCACGCCTTGATGTTGGGGAAATCGTCAATCACCACGCCCGAATACGCCGAAATGGTCAGCCAGGGGTACATGGCGATATCGGCAATGCTGTACTCACCAGCAAAATAATCGACCTTCCCAAGCCGCTCTTCGATCGCGCCGTACAGACGCTTGGTCTCGTTGACGTAGCGCGCGACAACGTTCGGGAGGTCTTCGCCGAAGTAGTGCATGAAAACATTCGCCTGACCCTGCATCGGTCCTACGCCACTCACCTGCAGAAAGAGCCAGCTCAGCGCTTGGCCACGAGCCACCGGATCCTTGGGCAGGAGCTTGCCGGCCTTTTCCGCAAGGTAGATCAGGCACGCGCCGGATTCGAAGACGGCGGCGTCATTCGCGTCCTTATCGACGATCGCCGGGATTCGGCCGTTGGGGTTGATCTTCAGGTATTCGGGCTTCTTCTGCTCGAGCGCCCCAAGATTGAGGTCCTTGACGGTATATTCGAGGCCGAGCTCCTCGAGCGCGATCGCCACCTTGTAGCCGTTAACCGTCGAAGCCGTATAAAACTCGATCATGGTCTTCCCTTCAATTGCGAATCGCCCACGGGGATGAAGCTTCCAAGCACATTCTCGGAAATAGCTGGGTGCTCGTATCGACTGTCGATTCGAAAAGTATCCGCCTTCAGAATTCCCTATTGATATATCTCAATGCAGTGTGCAAGCCAAGTTTCGGCCGCGCTGTCGCGCGGTACCGAGGGATGGGATCATGGCAAAACGCATCGTCATCACAGGTTGTTCGAGCGGGATTGGCAGGGCGCTCGCGACAGAGCTGTCAGCCCGCGGACACTGGGTCATAGCCACCGCGCGACGGCCACAGACCTTGGCTGACCTTGATGTTGCCGAGCGTCTGGCACTCGACATCACCGATGAGGAGTCGGTGCAAGCAGCAGCAGCCGCGGCAGGTGACGTCGACGTTCTGGTGAACAATGCCGGCGTCTCGATCTGGGGAGCGGTCGAAGGCCCAGGGCAAGACGAGGTTCAGCGCATCTTCGAGACCAACGTCTTCGGCATGCTGCGCACCCTGCGAGCCTTTCTGCCGGGCATGCGGGCCCGCCGCGGTGGAGATATCTTCCAGGTCTCCTCGACCATCGCCAAACGTTCGTCCGCGCTGGTCGGCCATTATGCGGCGACCAAGGCCGCCCTCGACGCCTACTCCGAAGCGCTGCGGATAGAGCTTGCGCCTTTCGACATTCGTGTCTGCATTGTCGTCCTAGGGGCGGTGGCAAGCGATTTCGGGCACAATCGAAGAGATATCGTGACGCCAGGTTACGAGGATCTGGTGGAGCACGTGAGTGCGATGCTTAGCCAGCACAACGGCAACCGCCATAGTGCACAGAGCGTCGCGTTGCGGATCGCCGATGCGATAGAGGCAGGTGATCCACCACTTCGAATGCAAGGCACTCCCGACGCTTTCGCTATGTACGCGCAGCGCGCCACGCAGGCCGACAGCGAGTGGGAGCGCGCGACGCTGGAGCGCATCTGGTCGTCCGAAAAGACCTGATATCGCGCTGATCACGGAGTAAGGTAGATGGATGCACTGATCGACCGTCTTGCGATCGGCGAGGTCATCGACCGCTATTTCGCGGGTATCGACCGGTGCGATCCAGCTCTCATCCGAACCTGCTTTGCCGACGAGGCGACGTATCGCAGCGACGCTGGCGTGCTCGACACGGATAGCGGCGACGCCATTGGCGCGCGTCTTGGCCGTGGCGCACTCTTCACCGCGACCAGTCATATCCGAAGCAGCCAGTTGATTGCTGTTCATGGCGATCGGGCCGACGCCGATACGATGGCACTCGCCTACCTGGTCAAGGATACCGCAGCCGGCGCGCCAGTGGCGATACGCAGCATCCGCTACCGCGATGTGCTGGTGCGGCAGCCAGTTGGCTGGAAGATCCTGCATCGCCACCACTCAAGCCTATGGCAGTGCGAGGCACTCACCAGTGAGTTGACCCGCATATGACCGAAGCAGCGCAGCGCAGGAGCGGCGACCGTCCAGCAGCGGGCATAGAGAGGCTTGTTCTGGAGACGCGAGGTGCCACGATCGTCGGCGACCGCGCGCAGCGCCCCGGAGCACCCGTGCTGATCTTCTCGCACGGGGCCGGTCAGACTCGTCATAGCTGGCGTGGGGCGATGGCCGCCGTGTGGCGCGAGGGCTTCGAGGCGGTGTCGCTGGACCTGAGGGGACATGGCGAGAGCAGTTGGCCGCAGGCCGTGGATTACGCGCTCGAGCGGTTCGCCGAGGACATCAACACAGCCGTTCGAATTTTTGCTCATGGCCGGCCGGTGGGGCTGATCGGCGCATCGTTTGGCGGGATGATGTCGCTGCTGGCGGCCGCGATGCCGGAATCGATGGTCCGGGCGGTGGCGATCGTCGACATTGTTCCGCGCGTTGCGCAGGATGGCGCAAGCCGCGTTCGTTTGTTCATGGAAGCTCATGCCGACGGCTTCGCGTCGCTTGAGGAAGCCGCTTTGGAGATCGCCGCTTATCGCGGAGAAGCGGTGCCGCGCGGCACCACCGGTCTCGAGAAGAATCTCCAGCGCCGCGATAATGGGCGATGGTACTGGCATTGGGACCCGGCGTTCCTCAGAAGCTTACCCAGAGGGCAGGAGAGGCTCGATCAACTCGAAGCGGCAGCTGCTACCTACAAGGGGCCGCTGCTCTTGGTGCACGGACTAAAGAGTGATGTCGTCCGCGCGGATGGCATCGCAGCCTTACGCGCGATCGCGCCACAGCTTGAATATGTCGATGTCGCGCAAGCCGGGCACATGATCGTCAGCGATCGCAACGACGCCTTCGTTGCGGCGGTTTGCCCCTTCATGGGCCGGCACCTCGGGCTAGCGCCCGACCAGGAAATCACGAACGCCTGCGTCTGACGGCGCTTCCAGACTGGGCGGATCGCTCCCTCCACCAAGAGAACCCGCAAAAACCAAGACACGGATATAACAAGATGCCGGCAAACTTCGTGCATGCACTCGCACCGTTGCTACAGCCTCGGTCGATCGCCATCATCGGCGCCTCCGAGCGCAACGCCTACGCCAACATCGCTATCAGGAACCTGAGGGCGATCGGATACGGAGGCACGGTCCACATGGTCAATCCTCGCGGCGGGGAGATCTTTGGCCAGACTGCCAAGGAGAGCTGCGCCGCGATCGGCGAGCTGGTAGACGCCGCCTTCATTTGCGTGCCGATCACTGGCGTCGTGAATGCGATCGAACAGGCTGCTGAGGCTGGAATCTACAATTTTGTCGTCCTCAGCTCGGGCTTTTCCGAAGTCGGTGGAGAAGGCAAAGAGCGCGAGGATGCGCTGGTCGATCTGTGCGCTCGCAAGGGCTTGCAACTCCTCGGCCCCAATTGCCTTGGTTTCGTCAACAAGGCCGACGGCGTAGCGCTGGGCTCCATCCCGGTTCTTGACGGCCGCAACGACGGTTCGCTGGCGATAGTGTCGGCCAGTGGCAACATCGCCTATCAACTTGCGTCCCTCGCTGGACAGAACGGCATCGCTTGCAGTCACCTGATCGCAACGGGGAACGAGACCAACGTCACCACCGCGCAGTGCATCGATTATTTGGCCGCGCACCCCGCCGTCAAATCGATCGCTCTCCTTCTGGAATCGGTGCGAGATCCCGATGTCTTCGCCGCGGCCGCCGAACGCGCGTTGGCCGCGCGTAAGCCGATCGTGGTCCTCAAAGTGGGCGCTGCACCTATCACCGCGGCCGTCGCGGCCGCGCATACAGGTGCGGTCGTCGGTGACGACCGAGTATTCGACGCCATTTGCGACAGGCTCGCGATCGTCCGTGTAACAACCTTCGAAGAACTGATCGCCACCGCCGGGGCCATGGGAAGCATCGGCCCGCTGGAGAACGACGGCATCGCTATGGTGTCCATCTCTGGCGGGGCATGCGAGGTAGCATCTGACCTGGCGGCTCACTACGGCGCGTCCATGCCCGCATTTTCGGATGAGACCGCGGCAGAGCTCAGGAGTTTCATTTCAGACTTTGGCCAAACCCATAATCCGATCGACATTACAGGCGCGGCCGTGCCGGACCCGACGCTTTGGCACAAAGCGCTGCGAACCGTGTCCAAGGATTCGCAGATCGGGCTGACCATCTGCACCTTCGAACTGCCGACCGAAAGCCCCGCTCCGCAAGCGGCGGCATTGGAACAGATCGCGTTGGGCGCCCACGAAGCCGCTACCCCGATCTGCCTCATGGAGAGCTACGCCAAGCCCATCACGCCGGCTGGACAAGCCTGGCTGACGGAGAGCGGCATTTCCTGCGTCCTTCCCGGCATCGGCCTCGGCATTTTCGCCGCGACGAAGCTGGCATGGTGGTCTGCGAAGTTGCGCCAGCGCACGCCCTGGGATCGAAGGGTAGCCCCTCCGAAAGGCACGGCGCGTCCCCGATCCGAGCAGGAGGCGCTTCATCACCTTGCCGAACACGGCGTGCCGGTCGTCCCCTTCCGCTTAGCCGTCAATCGCGTCCAGGCCCAATCCGCCGCCGACGAACTGGGCGGGCCGGTGGTGCTAAAGATCGCTTCGCCCGATATCGCGCACAAAAGCGACATCGGCGGCGTTGCCCTGAACGTGAGCGGCCGCGAAGCCGTCGGCGAGGCTTACGACTGGATCGAAGCAGCAGCCAAGGCCGCTCGCCCTGATGCCCGGCTCGACGGCATCGTCGTCTCACCGATGCGGGCCAAAGGTGTGGAGTTCTTCGTCGGCATAGCACGCGACCCACAATGGGGCTTGGTGATGGCCCTTGGTCTTGGCGGACTATGGGTGGAGCTCATGCAGGACACGGTTCTCGTCCCACTTCCCGCTTGCGAGGGGGAGATCGCAACTGCGATCGGCCGGCTGCGCGGCGCGAAGCTCTTCACCGGTTATCGCGGCACGTCGGCGACCGATCTGGACCGGCTCGCCACAGTGGCAGCGGCGATAGGCCGGGCGGCGCTCGCTCTGGGACCGGACCTTGCAGCTTTCGAGGTCAATCCCCTGCTGGTGCGAGGCAACGACATCGAAGCGCTGGATGCACTCGCCGTCTGGGCCAAGTGATGGGGCGTGCTGGCTCACCGATCGAGATCAAGGCTGTCACGGAGTGCTCATCCTGCGCCAATGACGCCCGCATCGCCGACGCTGCCTATACACGATCCAGGCGTCTATTTGCCGAAAAGGCAACGCCTTGGAGTCGCCGCCAGTGGCTTCCGAACTAACCGCAAGTGGTCTCGAATTGCGGCCGATTCAGGCGAGCATGCCGCCCAGGCGAGCCCTTACGATGTCTTCGGCCTCAGACATGATCCGCTCCATCAGGTCCTTCACAGTCGGAATGTCGTGGATGAGGCCCTGGACCATCCCGGCCCAGAATATCCCCTTGTTGAGATCGCCTGTCTCCAACATCTCGCGGCCGACTGCTCCCGCGACTAGGTGGCGGATGTCCTCGAAGACGGCCCCGGGTCGAGCCGAAATCTCGACCACCTGATCCGAGACGTCGTTCTTGCCAACGCGCGCGGTGTTCTTGAACTTGCGGAAGATGAGGTTGGTCCCGCGTTCGTCGTTCGCGATGTACTTCGCCTTGACGTTGGGGTGAATCGGGGCCTCTTGCGTCGCGCAGAATCGCGTTCCCATATTGACGCCTTCGGCGCCTAAGGCCAGCGCCGCGACCAGCCCCCTGGCATCGCCGATGCCCCCGGATGCCAACAGCGGCAGCTTGACCTTGTCGGCCGTCGCCGGGATCAGCACAAGACCACCGATGTCGTCTTCCCCGGGATGGCCGGCGCATTCAAATCCGTCGATCGACACGATGTCACAGCCTGCCCGCTCCGCGGACACGGCATGGCGAACGGCGGTGCACTTGTGGATGACCTTGACGCCATGGGCCTTAGCCATTTCCCAGATTTCGCGGACTTCGGCCGTCCCGGCCGTCTCGAAAATCTTGACGCCTGCGTCGATCGCAACCTCGGCGTAGCCCCTGTAATCAGGCGGTAAGATCGCCGGCAGGACGGTGATGTTTACGCCGAACGGCTTGTCTGTCATCGACCGGCAGCGCTCGATCTCGTCACGAAGCGCCTGGGGATTGGGCTGGGTGAGCGCCGTAAGGAGGCCAAGGCCCCCGGCGTTCGACACCGCGCTCGCAAGCTCGGCATATCCGACGCCCTGCATGCCGCCCTGAATGATGGGGTGTTCGATGCCCAGCATCTCCGTGACCCGTGTCTTGAACGGCATTGCGATTCCCTCCTCCTCGAAGCAGCGCAGCTACCCACCTCAGCGGCCGCCTGCAACTTCTTTGACCTATAGAGCTACCTGTAAATGGCCCCGCCCTGCGCGAGCGTCATCAAATAGGCCGTAACAATGGTACGTCTCGCTCGCGAGCGCGAACACGCGATCTTCCGCCCAAGCCCCACCGAGTGGGCAGATTGGGTGATTAGTGGGCCTGCCGTGATGCCGATCTTCGCCAAATGCTGTTGTAAGGCGCTGGCGATCAGTCCCGGGCGAAGCACACTCAGGAAGCGCGGGGTTCGGGAGCCACCCCGGCTCCGATGAAGACGAGGCTGCATCGCGGCCGCACGCGTGGTGAGCGCAAGCCCGTGGCCAGCAAACAGTTGGCTCAAGCGAAGTTCTCGAGACAAAACTTCGGGGGCTGGAACACCAGCCCCCCTCGCCTTTGACCTCGCCAATAGCGGAGCGAACGCGATCGACTTTCCCAGCCAGCAGGAATGATCGCCGAGAACCGCAGTAACGGCCCCCGGCGATCTGACCTATCGATCAGAACTTCTGGCTGACCTGCGCTCCCACCGTGCGCGGCGTGCCAACAACGGCGTTGGCGATGCCGAGGCTGTTTGCGATGTTGAGACCGCTGTTGAAATAACGCTTGTCGGTCAGGTTCTTGCCCCACAGCGCGATTTCCGTCTGGTCACCGATCCTGATGGCGATGCGGCCATTGAGAAGGCCGTAGCCCTTCTGGATCATAGCAGGGACAGGCAGCTCCCGGTCTGTAGGGAAAGTCAAAGCCGGTTGGAGATTTATACGGCTCTGATAAACGTAGTCGGCCTGAAAATGAATTTCGCCGAAGCTGACCGGCAGGGTGTAGGACGGCGAGATACCGAACGTGAACTTGGATATCTGCTGAAAGTCGTTCTGCGTCAGGTCAGTCCGGCTGTCGATCGCAATGAATTTCTTATACTTGGGATCGGTGTAGCCCAGCTGCGCGGCGATCTGCGCGTTCCGGAATGGAATGACGGTGAGTTCGGCTTCCACGCCACGCAAGCGGGCAGAGGCCGCGTTGATAAGGCCCACGACAGTCACCGGATTGCCGTCCGCGCCGACAAAGGTCCTCGGCAAAGGAAGCTGAAGCCCCTTGACGTCGTTCTGGAAGGCCGAGACATTGATGCGGAGGTGTCGATCCAGAAGGTCAGCCTTGACGCCAAGCTCGTAGTTGATCGCAGTCATCGGCCGGTACGTCTGGAAAGGTATTCCGAGCGCGCTGCGCTGGTTGATCCCGCCCGCCTGAAAGCCTTTTGCGGCGCGGAAATAGACCATCACGTCGTCCGTTGGCCGATAGTCAACACCTCCCGTCCAGTCCCAAGACTTGTAGTTGAGCGACGCGGTATTCAGGCACTGCGCATTTGGGAACGGAAGGGTGCAGGCTGGAGTGGTCGCACGGCTGCTGAACTGCGTCACCGCCACGTTCTTCTGCTCTTTGGTATAGCGCAAGCCTCCGGTGACGTTTAGCCGATCGGTCAGGGCGTAGGTAGCCTGGCCGAAAAAGCCGAGGCTGTGATTGCGGATGCTGTCGGTGAGATAGTTCGCAGCGTTGTTGCCGGCGAGCGAGACGAGATTGATGTTCACACCAGTCTCGTTACCCCGAAAGCGATAATAGTACGCGCCGAGCGTCATTTTCAGCTTTTCGTCAAGCAGGCGTCCATTGAGTTGTCCTTCCTGCGTCAACGTCTCGCCGCTCCAGATAGACCGCGACGACAGTACGATCGCGTCGGTACCGTCGTAGTCCTTGGGACTGTTCGCATTGAACCTGCGGAGAGCCGTAATCGACTTGAGCTCCCACGTCTCGCTCAGATGATAGGTAATGTTCGCCGTGACTCCGCGATCTTTGTAAGTCGAGCGGTCGCCCAGGGAGCCATTCGGTGCGAACAGCCCGGTCGAGACGTTGGGATTGGTCGGCGAGCGGGAGAAACAGCGGTCAGCCAACGTCGGCTTCGGGCCACCGCCGCAGCTGAAGAAGCGGGCCTGAACCGCAGCATAGTTTGCGGCGGTTGGGTTCAGGCCGAACGGATCAATCCCGTAGAACGTACCCAGTTCCTTGTACGCGAAAGAGTTCGGCGTCAGAAAGACAGGCTGGACCAGATTGCCGTCCGTCCGCGAGTCGACATAATCTGCGGAAAGCAATATATCGAGATCGTCGGTCGGGTTGATCCGAAGCTGGCCCCGAACAAACACTTGCTTGGACTGACCCAGCCGGAGATTATAGGTCCGATCACGGGCATAGCCGTTGTCGTCGTGGTAGCCGAAATTCAGGCGCAGAGCGAGTTGGTCGGTGGCAAGCGGCACGTTCAGCATGGCTTGACCTTCGACCAGTCCGTAGTTGCCGGCGCCAGCCATCACGCGTCCAGCAAATGCGCTCGTGTCGGGCCGCTTGGTATGGATCGAAACGGCGCCACCCACTGTGTTGCGGCCGAACAAGGTACCCTGTGGGCCGCGCAGGACCTCGATGCGCTCGACGTCTGGGCCCAGGAACGCCATGCTACCGATCGCAGACGATTGATAGACGTCGTCGATGTAAATGGCCGTCGGCTGGTCGTTTGTCAGCTCAATCGAGGCGCTGCGTAGACCGCGGATGCCGACGGTCGACGCCATGGTGCCTTGTGATGGCGCCGTGAATGTTACGTTGGGGGTTGCCGACTGGATGTCGGAAATATTGGCGACCGACCGGTTCTGCAGTTCAGCCGAGGAAATTGCAGAGATCGAGATCGGTACGTTCTGCACATTTTGCTCGAACTTCTGAGCGGTGACGACAATTTCCTCAATCTGGCCGGCGCTTTTGCTATCCGCCTCGGCGGCTTGAGCAAAGGCTTGAGTCGCAGCGAGTGGCGTAAGTGCGCTTGCTGCAAGGAAAGCCGATATGGCTGTTCGAATTAACCTCATTATCCCCTCCGTTTAAGTTGTTATCTGTACGTTTTTGCCGGTGGCCCTGAAACTCATGCTTGCCGAACGGATCTGATGCGTCGTTTAATCCTGGCGACACCGTCGCGTGTCCTGTGCGGCGCGCAGCGCCGATGAGTAGCCTCTCATCTAGAACGCCGACGCACGTATGTGTTTGACAAAGCCTTCGTCGCTCCGACCAAGCAGGTCGCTAGCCGGCACATCCTTCCCTACATATATCTCTATCTGGGATTTGGCACTCGGTGTAGCTTGTGTAAAGTGCTTTTTGGGGTCCGCAAGCGAGATACCGACAGCCGCTTCCGCCTGTTGGCCCGGGAAGGATTGGCAAATCATCCGTAAGTCGAGATACTATCCCTCCAAGTAGAATGCGTGAGGTCGGCCGCTCGGGGTTGAGCGATGCTCGCTCCCGATGTCGCCATTAGAAACAGGTATGGCTTTTGAGGTGTCCACGTAGCCTAGGGGCGGCTCTGCTATAGCGATCCGAACTAAGGGCGGGGTATCTGCGCAGCCCTTCTCGCCTCCTCTCGCGACTTTTGCTTTCACTCCGGTGGGTGATGCGTTCTCGCGTTGAACGCGACTTAGAGGAATTGCCACGTGCTGGTTGGACGCAACTTCTACAGAGCATTCGGATAATAGGCCGTGTAGACTCGGAGTCACGCGGCCCTTCCCGACTGCACGAGAACTTCGACATTGTCCGATAAATGGACTGAGGACGGCAGCCGCTGTTTAACCAGACCTTCCGCCTGGGCTCCGCCGTATGGCAGCCCGCCCCACTTCATGGTTTAGGAGCCCTCTCCGTCAAACCATCCGTTCAAATGCAGGGAATTCGTAGCTCAAGCACAAATATCGCATTCGGTTTGCGCTTGCAGCTTTGCAAGCAGGGAATGTGCGGTCGTCTGGGCATCCAAATATTTGCCGATGCAGACCTTCAGGATTGAAAACACAGCTGCAGTGCGCAATGACGGTTCTCGAGGGATTGGATGGCCCGACCTTAGAGGCACTTCGGCACCCCATCCCTCCCGGTTTCGCGAACACAAAGATAGACAGCCCAAGCAGGCAAACTACGCCATCATTCGGGAGAGCATCATGGTCAGCGCACCTCATTCCATAACCGGAGTGGAAACCAAGGCTCCTCTCCGCAGCGAGAGCTCGGAGCCATCGATGCTCGCTGGCAGAGGCGCCCTCACCGGTCTGAAGGTGCTCGACTTCACGCAATCGTTAGCAGGGCCATATGCGACTCAGATCCTGGCGGACCTGGGCGCCGATGTCGTTAAAGTCGAGACCATAGGTGTCGGTGACCCCACCCGCGGTTCCGGTCCCTGGCACCCGAGTGATCCAAACCGCCGCCATTCGGGCTACTTTCATAGCGTGAACCGGAACAAGAGGAGTATTACCCTCAATCTAAAGGATCCCGCGAGTCACGAGATCGTCTTAGATCTCATCAAGGACTACGATATCATCGTAGAGAATTTCCGGGCGGGCACCATGGAGCGCTTGGGCCTATCCTACGAGGAATTGCACGCCCGCGACGAGCGGCTGATCTATGCTGCGCTCCGCGGCTTTGGAGATCCGCGATCAGGCGCCAGCCCCTATGCACACTGGCCCGCCTACGACGTCGTCGCCCAGGCTATGGGAGGGATCTGCGGGGTGACAGGCTCCGATCCGCAGGTGCCCACCAAGATCGGGCCAGGGATCGGCGACATCGTGCCGGGAATGTTCCTGGCCATTGGCATCTTGTCGGCGGTCGTCAGCCGCGACAGGACCGGCAAGGGTCAGTTTCTGGACGTTGCGATGGTCGACTCAGTCCTCGCGATCAGCGAGCGCATCGTCTATCAGCGCTCCTTTGGCCAGACGATCGCGACCGGTACGGGTAATCATCAGCCATTCATGGCGCCGTTTGGCCTCTACCCGGCCAGCGATGGCTATGTCGCGCTGTGCGCCGCCAATCAGTCCTTCTTCGAAGTGATGTGCGCCAGACTTGACGCAGCGGAGCTTCTGGAAGACCCGCGTTTCGCAACCTCCGATGCTCGCCGCGGCCACAGAGGTGAATTGATCGCCGAGATGGCCGGGCGGACGGCGCGCATGACCAAAGCGCAAATCATGGAGCGACTTGGCGGAGTCGTGCCGTTTGGACCAGTCTACACGATGGAGGAGATTGCTGCGGACCCGCACTTCAAGGCGCGCAACATGCTCCCCGAACTCGCGATCGACGGTATCGTCGAGCCCGTCTCGGTTGCCGGCACACCGATCAAGCTCTCCAACACTCCCGGCGGCGTTTACACGCCAGGCCCCGACTTGGGAGCGGATACCCGTGACGTCCTGCTTGCCGCGGGTCGCAGCGAGGAAGAAATAGCTGATCTGCGAGCGCGAGGTGTAATAGGCTGATGGCGGCTGCGTGAGCTTGAAGGTGATCATTGGTCGTGCCGGCAAGAAGTCCAAGCGAGACGTCCGGCGCTAGCCAACCGGATCACCAAGTCCAAAGGCCAGGCAACCCGCGCGATTGCCCTGCATAGGCCGCGGAAGAATTTTTGAGGGGCCCCTTCTTCGATGGATGTGAGTGAGGCTGTCGCCAACAGGCACTCTACGCGCGCTTTCCTACCGGATCCGGTTGACCGTGCCGTGATCGAGCGCGTTCTGGACCGAGCCCGGTTTGCGCCATCTGGCGGCAATGTTCAGCCCTGGCAGGCGGTTGTTGTAACCCGCGGCGCGTTGCGGCGCCTCCTGGACGGTGTCGCAAAGAAGATGTCGGCCGGCGAAGGCATGGACCGCGCTTATAGTAGCTATCCCGACCCGCTTCCCGAACCCTGGATGTCCCGGCGCCGCGCGTGTGCAGCGGACATGTATAAGACCCTCGGCATTGCTCGAGAGGACAGGCCGGCGCGGGCCGCACAGGTGGCGCGCAATTGGGTCGGATTTGGCGCACCGTGCCTCCTATTCACGCACATGCCCGCCTGGATGGAGCGGGCACAGTGGGCGGACCTCGGCATCTGGCTGCAGACCGTGATGCTACTGCTGCAGGAGGAGGGTCTGGCCACCTGTGCGCAGGGTGCCTGGGCACACGGCGCACCAGCGATCAGGGATGAACTGCAAATCCCCGACGATCATGTGATCTGTTGCGGGCTGGCCATCGGCCATGCCGATCCGCAGGCTGCCGTGAACAGCCTGCGGACGAGCCGGGCTCCAATCGCGCAATCGGTAAGGTTCCTGGGCTTCGGCGACTAGAACACCCCCGCCGAGCCGTGCCGTCCCGGTTGAACGCAGAACCGTGCTTCGGTCCCCGGCAGGCCGATCGCCGCGGACAGCAACGCTTCGTATCAGCCAGAATTCGACCGCCAAGGACCCCGTACCCGGTCCTGCCATCGCAGGAGAAAACCCAGGTACGTCGGCCCATCGGGGCCCGGTTAGCAACAATCAAAACGCGAAGTTAAGTTCCAGCCCATATGTGCGCGGCTCGCCGTATAGGAACGACGTGTTGCCGTTCGTGCCGCCCTGCGGGACACCGCCAGACTTGTAGAGGCGGTTGGTGAGGTTCCGGGCCCAAGCCGACACCGTTACGCCGCTGCCGCGGATATCCGCGAGGTCGATGCGCCCGTTGAGCAGCGTATAGCCCTCAGCAAACCCTTCGTAGTGGAACACCGTGTTCGCGTCGAGGGCGACGCGTGTGGTGAGGTAGGCGTTTACCTGCGCCGACAGAGTGCCGAGGTTGTTGGCAAGTTCCTGCTCGCCTCGCAGGGTTATGCCACCGCTGTGTTTGGGCACCCCAAGGAATGCGGCCGAAGATACGTCTATGCCGCGGTCGACGAAACCGACATAGCTGGTCTTCAGATACGAGTAAAAGCCGGAGAGCGAAACCGGGCCTGCCGAGATCGTTCCCTCCACCTCGATGCCTTTGATCTTGCCTTTCGCAGCGTTGACGATCGTTGCAGTGACTGGATTGCCGCCCGTAATCTGGCGCTGGATGTCGGAGTAGTTGCTGACGAAGCCGTCCACGTTGAAGCGGCCCGAGATGTTGCCGGAACGGAACGTCGTCTTGACGCCGATTTCGTAGTCGGTGACGGTTTCAGGAGCATAGGCGGGATCGTTCGCGGTCACAGTCAGATTGTTGAACCCACCGTCCTTGAAACCTCGGCGTGTCGCTGCGTAGAACAGAACGCCATGTGCCGCCTTCAGATCTAAGCTGAAGTTGTAGCCATAGTCGTCGTATTTGCCCGTGAGGAGGCGAAAGCACCGATCTGGCGCGACGCCGGCAGCCGGCCCCACGCCTGGCAGCAAGCAGCGATATGTGCTAGCGGGAACAATCGTCTCGGTCGAAGTGCCGGCGCTGCTGGTGAGCTGGCCATTGCTCGTCTGCCGTTTGTCCCAGGTGTAACGCAGGCCACCTGTGGCGCTAAGGCCATCGATGAGACCGTCCAGCTTCAGCGTCACCTGGCCGAAAACGGCTTTGCTTTGATCATGCACCTGGTTGGTAGAGACGTTGATGTTGACTGAGTTGGGGCCGGTTGGGGAGTAGCTTGTCCGATAGATGGAGAACTTGTCGAGGCCGCCTGGCGTGCGCAGGTCAAGGAAGAACCCACCTACGATGAAATTGAGATTGCCATGGAATGCCTCGCCGCTGAGTTGCAGTTCCTCGGTAAGTTGATTCAGGTTGGTATCGGAACCATAGGGCAGTTTGAGGACGTCGGCCAAAGCATTCTTGAATGATGTCGTCAGCGTCGAACGCGTTTCAATGCCGTCCAAATCCGTGCCGTAATCCACCTTAACTCGCTCATAACTTGCAATATTTTTAAGCTGCAGCTTGTCGGCGAGTTCAAGAGCGGTGGTATTGACGACGAGGTGTATCTCGCGCTTCGCACCAAGATAAGGCTGGGAGTTGAAGATTACGCGAGGGCCACGCTGCCGCTGTGCGGCGAGTTGGCCCACAGCAGTGCCGCCGTTGAAGAGAGCGGTGCGTGAGCCAGGGCGCAGCACGCTGAGGATATACGCAGAGCCGTTCTCGTCTGCTGTCAGCCCGTTGTAGACAAGATCGTTGGTTATGGTGTCGGTGGGCGTCCAGCGGAGCGAAGCACGCCAGCTTTGGCTATGCTGATCCTCGTAATCCTTGCCGTTTGCCAGATTGTGGACGTAGCCATCGCGTCGCTTGATGTTGCCTGCAAGACGCACGGCCAGCGTGCTTGTTATCGGTACGTTTATCGCGCCGGTGAACTCACGATAGGAGAGATTGCCCGCAGACGCGGTGAAAAAGCCCTCGAACTCATCTTTGGGGCGCACCGGCGCAAGCAAAACCGCACCCCCGTTCGTATTGCGGCCGAACAGGGTTCCTTGCGGACCGCGGAGCACCTGCACCGAGTCAAGGTCATACAAGGCAAACGCGCTGCCACCGTTGGAGTCCAGCGGGACTTCGGAGAAGTAGGTGATTACGCTTGGCAGGGCGCCGCCGAAGCTTTGGCCTTGGCCGCGGATGGTGAAAGAGCCGCTCTGGCGTTGACCGGTTCGGCTAGTGACGGTCAGGCTAGGCGATAACGCCTGGATGTCGTCGGCGCGGGCAATCCGCTGTTCCTTCAGCAGATCGCCAGTGATGGCAGTGACGGAAACCGGAATGTCCTGGAGGTTCTCTGCTCGCCGCCTGGCGGTGACGACGATGTCCCCCGCCTCGGACGGTGCTGCGCCGTCGTCCTGAGCGTAAGCCAAATCGCTCACGCTGAAGGTCGCGACCAACATGATGCCGCTGCTCAGCAGCCGACGACGCGCAGAGCCATTCATAATCGTCCCCCCGTGCGTAAGGATCGCACAATGTTTTACTTGCCACCGGCCTATAGAGATATAGCAATGCCCGTCAACCGCATCTTGCTCGATAAGGCATATAGCGGTCGCCGCCTCTCGCATCCGCGGCGCCATGGTCGGAAGGAGGGTGCCCTTGAGAGCTTGATGGGTCGGCTCGAGCACGCATGGCGCGCAGGCCCACGCTCTTTTGTTCGCGAGTTAGGCTGCCATGCGGATGAGGTGCGACCCCTTCTTCACCGTATTGATCTTACTGTAAGTGAGCTCTCATCCTCGCCCATCTGCGAACGATCCTGCGCACTGTCGCAATCCCCCAGGCGTCATCGCAACGCTTCGGACTCTTCGACAACAGGTCTGCTCTCACGCGTACCGCGCATTCGGCTCGTGGGATCGTTAGGGTCCGCGCTGATCACCACGAAATCGTCGCCAACCTCGACGAGCGTGCCGACAAAGGGAAACTCGCTCAGGCTTCCGGTCACACGATAGCTGACCGTATCGCCAACCTTGAAGGTCGAGGGCTCGAAGTTGAATTGAAAGGGGCAGTTCTCGCCATCCATGCCCATCATCGCAGGTCTCCTCGCCGTGGCTTAATTAGCCAAAAAATCAGCATCCCGCCGAGCAGGTTCCTCTGCTCGCCCTGCCCTTCGGCAGATGCCCGTCGGAGCGCCGCGCCACAGGATGAGCGCCGTTCACGCGCAAAGAGCCTTCATAAGGCGATGTAGCGCGCGCGGATCAACCCACCTTGCCTCGAACGGCATTTCGTTGAGTCTCGGTTTGCCGAGACGGCGATCCAATCAGCCCATCGCATGCGGCCGATGGGTGGCAACCGCGCCGGACCGTCCCGATCCTTCACGGTTGCCGGAGATATGGTCAGAAGCGATAGGCCGCCGACACACCATAAGTGCGCGGATCGCCGGGGAAGCCGACCACCGTCTTCAGCGGCGTCTCCATCGTCTCGAAGTATTTGGGGTAGTAATCCTTGTCAGTGAGATTTCGACCAAACACGCCGAGATCGATCCCCGTCTCCCCGACGTGCCAAGTTAGCGTGGCGTTCAGCAGGCCATAGCCGGCCGCACGAGTCTCCGGAGCGGTACCGTAGTAGGTCGGGCCGCGATAGGAGAAGTCAGCATGGGCGGTCACGCCGCCGCTAGCCAGCGGAAGCTCATAATCCGCGCTAGCGCTAGCCGTCGTCTTGGTGACCTGTATGAAAGGCGAATTGCTCAGGTCCGCCCCAGTGAATGGATCGGAGAAGTCGTCATACGTCGGCTTGACCAAACCAAGCGAGCCGGACAGGGTCAATCGGTTGAAGGGTTTTGCCACCACCTCGACTTCCCCGCCGATAAGATGCGCCTTAGCAACGTTGCGGACGAAGGACGTCAATTGGCCATCGATGTTCGCAATCAGCTGGGATTGAATATTGTCCTGCTTCACATAGAATCCGGCTGCGTTGATGCGGAGATGACGATCGAGCAGGTCCAGCTTCGCACCGACTTCATAGTTGGTTACGCGTTCCGGGCTAAACGGCAGCGCAGCAAGAGCAGCCGGACGGGAGACGCGGCCGTTGAAGCCACCCGCACGACTGGCACGGCTAGTCTTGGCATATATGAATGCATTGGGCGCAGCCTGCCAGTCAACGGTCGCCTCATATGAAAGATAGCTATACTTCGCACGGAACTTTGCGGCGCATTGGCCCGGCGGAGTAACCGCGGGGTCCAGAGCGCAGCTCTCCTCGCCGGTCAAGCCGTTGAGGCTACCATTCTCGTTGGTCAGCTTGCGCGTATCCCAAGTGTATCGCAGGCCGCCGGTGAAACGAACCGTGTCCGTGATGTTGTACGTTGCCTGGCCATAAACCGCAGAGGAGTTGTTGTTGGCGATACTGTGGAACAGGCTATAGAATGGATTGAGCGGGAACAGAGTGGGACCGACGACATTTTCGTCGCCTTTCTCTTGGAAGTAGAATGCGCCCGTGATCCATTTGAGTCGTCCGTCCAGCGCCGCGCCGGATAGCTGAACTTCCTCACTGAACTGATGATGGCGCAGTTTGAAGTTCGTCATGTCGGGGTCCGCCGGCCCCGCGTAGAAGATGGTGTACGGCGTGCCATCCGTGTCGCCGCGATTGCGGTTCTTCATTTCGCGATACGCGGTGATGACCTTCAATGTGACGTTATCGCTCAGGTCGATCGCCGTGTTGTTGAGCAGGCCCAGCACGCGCAGCTTCGCGAAGCCGTCCACACCATTGTAATCGGAGTGGAAATCCTTGGGATTGGCATAGCTGCCCGGGGCTCCCACCAGACCGGTAAAACCGCAGGCCGCCGGGTTGTTGGCGCAAGTCACGATCGGCGGGGGCAGCGGTGCGGCCAGACCCTGCGCTGCAGAGTCCGGCGCGATGTAGATCAACCGAGATCCGATGCCAAGCGTGCGGCGATCCGTGTAATCGACGGTGAAGGTCGACGTCAGCCCTTGATTTCCGTCGTACTTGATCGCCCCCCGGATAAACTCTGTATTGTCAGAATCATCGCGACCGCCAGTGAACAGATTGCGGGTATAGCCTTTATGCTCGCTGTGCTGATAGGCGACGCGTGCCGCCAGAGTATCGCTAAGGGGCACGTTGAGAACGCCAGTCCCCTCGATCATATTGTAGTTGCCGTAACGGAAACGCGCGGAACCGGACAACGTGTCCTCCGGCTCCTTTGCATAAAGGGTCACAGCGCCGCCAGTGGTGTTACGGCCGAAGAGCGTGCCCTGTGGCCCGCGCAACACCTCGACCCGATCGATATCGACAAGGTTCAGGATCGCGCCGGGCGAACGGGCGAGGTAAACACCGTCGAGATAGAGCCCCACAGCCGGGTCCAGCGTCACGAGCGCGTCCGACTGCACCTGCCCGCGAATACCGATGCTGGCGCTTTGACCGTTGCCGGTACTCGGTGTGATGGTGAGGCTCGGCGCGAGATACTGAATGGCGGCGACGTCATTGATCTGCGCACTGGCGAGCGTCGTGGCCGAGATCGCGCTGACCGCGACGGGGGTCGATTGGAGCCTCTCCTGCGTACGGCGGGCCGTCACGACGATATCGGAAATCGCCGAGTCCTGGCTGTTTGCCGCCGGTGCATTGGATTGCGCCAGCGCCGTACCGGGAGCGAGCAGCGCGAGCACGCTCACGCCAGAAGCAGATAGCGCAAGCGTTCCGAGCAACCCTCGTGGCGTAAGCCCTTTTTGTCCCATAATCCTCTCCGACCAATCCGAAATCCGCACCTCTTCACATTCATATATATCTATCCAAGCGCCGAGCCCGTCAATGCTCGTGCGTATTCATATACATTTAATTTTCCCGTGTTGATTTATCGCCACAAGGTCAGGCTTGATGCCCTTGGCTTCAGCGCGCAGCTAGGTGTTTAGTCCCGGCATTTGGTGGATCGGATCGACGATGAAGCGATCTGGCTCTGACGTCCAGATCTCGGCGATATATTCGTAGGGTGTAAGCCCGCTGAGCGTCTTGAGGCGGCAGGCAAAGTTGTAGGCGGCCATGAAGTCGGCGAGGTGCGTCCTCAACTGGTCGTGGCTCTCGTAGTGGAAGCGTTTGACGGTTGCCTCCTTGATGGTCCGGTTCATCCGTTCGACCTGTCCGTTGGTCCACGGATGGTTCGGTTTGGTGAGCCGGTGCTCGATGCCGTTTGCGTCGCAGATCATGTCGAAGCGCATCTGGCGCGACCAGGCGGTGTTCCGGTTGCGCGGCTGCTCTGCGAACTGGATCCCGTTATCGGTCAGGATCGTGTGGATGCGGTAAGGCACGGCTTGCAGCAGATGTTCGAGGAACTCCCACGCTGTCTGTCTGTCAGCTTTGTCGACCAGCTGGGTGACCGCGAATTTGCTGATGCGATCGATGCCGACGAACAGGTAGAGCTTGCCTTCGGCGGTCTGCACCTCGGCGATATCCATGTGGAAGAAGCCGATCGGATAGCGCTTGAAGCGCTGACGCTTGGGCTTGTCGCCCTCGACGTCCGGTAGGCGGGAGATGCCGTGCCGCTGGAGGCAACGATGCAACGCTGACCGCGTCAGGTGCGGAATCGACGGCTGCAACGCGTAGAGGCAGTCGTCCAGCGGCAGCAGCGTGTGCCGCTGGAACGCCACAACAATTGCCTCCTCGGCTTCGGACAGGGTGGTGGATGAGACGCCTTCGGCCCGGTCTTCAAATCCTCAACCGTCGTCCTCTTCCGCCACTTCGCAACCGTCTTCGGGTGATCCCCAGCTCCCCGCTCAGCGTCGCGAGCGAAGCTTGCAATCGCTGTATCGCTGCTCGGACGGCGTGCGTGGTCGTCGCGCATCCATGACGTACCTGTCCCATACGGCTTCCTTCCACTCGAACGAAAGGATCGCACCATCAACCCGTGGGTCAAACACCTAGCCAATCAAGCGCCCCTTCATCCGTTTCCACTCAATGTATTGGCCGCGCCCCAACGCAACCTGTCCATCCGAGGAACCCGCGACAGCCTCTTCCCGAGCAGCCGCGGCACCGTCCACGAGATATCGCATAATTGCCAAGCGCGCACGATGGACCTGGCTTTTGATCGTACCGACAGGGACGTCAAGCTGCGCTGCTGCATCATCGTATGTCAGATCCTCGCGCGTGACGAGGACCAGGGCATCTGCCGACCCGGGAGGAAGTTGAGCCAGTGCGCGATCCAGGTCTTCGAATAGCAATCCCAGCTCCTGGTCGGCCGCCCCGACCAACCCCCGTTCATGGACTTGAGGGTTCCATGCCGCCTGGCGCCGTCCACGACGGACTGCGGACAGGAAGCAGTTTCGTAAAATGCGGAACAGCCATGCTTTGAAGTTCGTGCCCGCTTGAAAACGGTCGCGATAGCGCCACGCCCGTGCGAGCGCTTCCTGAACAAGATCATCGCTGTCGCTCGCGTTTCGCGTCAGCCTGTTTGCGTACCCGCGCAAAGCGGGAGCTAAATCCTTGATCGCTCTCGTGAAATCATGTTCTGAAATTCCATTCGCCGTATTCTCATATCCAAGCGATCCATTGATCATTGGCACTCCCCTGCGGAGGATGACTTGCTGGCGCTGGCGTGAAGTCACATGACTTAAGTGCCGCGAGCTACGGCCTGTTGGACGGAGCGAGGCTTCGCGTCCCTCACCGGCAGAATCTGTTCACGCCTTGCCCTTGCCGGCCACGCATCCACAATCGACGAAGCCGTTTCAGAGACTCGGAGTATCACCTACGCCATGTCTCTTGCAAGGCAATTGAGGTGACGCAGGGTTTAGGGTTGCAGAATTTCGACTTGGAAGGCCCAGGCGCGATTTGCCAGCGCGCTGCGTTTCTTCGGATCGGCTTCGAAGAGGGGCGCCGTATTCATCAGGCCAAAGATAACTATATCGTCGACCGTCAGATCACTCCGGCACGTTCCGGCTTCGACCGCCCACTCGACGGGCTCTCTAAACATCTCGAGAAGGCGCCGGATCATGCATCTGGACTCCTCGCTGTCCCGACCCAGCGCCAACCAGAATTCAACCATCGGAGCCTGGTAGATAACACGGCCGGCGAGGAAGCGCAGCAGTTCGATCAGCGCTTGGCCATTCCGGCTCAGTTCGCTGGCCTTTGCCTCAGCCTGAACAAGGCTATAATCGAGCAAAGCCACGAGAATTTCCCTGCGATCCGCGAAATTCCGAAACAGCGTGGCGCGTCCCACACCGGCACGCTCGGCGATGAGGTCGAGCGGAGCGTTTACGCCCATCTCCAGAAAAACCGCCTCTGCGGCCTCAAGCAATAG
>Ga0070665_100000545_pt1 | contig 52826 bp, 45 predicted proteins | sample KBSS13metaG_FD_65862 | JGI IMG/M metagenome (GOLD analysis project Ga0070665, IMG submission 65862) | Switchgrass rhizosphere microbial communities from Kellogg Biological Station, Michigan, USA - KBS S1-3 metaG | ecosystem: Host-associated > Plants > Roots > Rhizosphere > Soil ...
TTGATCCGGATATGGCGCCAGGCGACGGTATTGCCGGCGTACGCCTGGACGCCGATGTACCCGGGTGAACGGCCACGCTCGCCATCCGTGTTGTGGAACGAGGTGGTGCGCTTGCGTTCCGCCGTCTGAAGGTTGGTGAGGAAAACCGTGTAATCGTCCCCCTGCGCGACGATCTCGTACTCGAACCATACGCCGGGGACGAGCGCGGGGCCTGGCGTGTAATCCTGCACGGCCGGCTCGTTCGTGTTCAGGTGCCAGATGCGATCGCCCGCCTGGATCTTGTAGATCGCGCCGGTGCGGTTCTTGTAAAGACCGTTGGGCTCCGGACGGATGCCATAGAAGTCCTTTGTCGAGTCGCCGATCGCGTTGTCGTCGATCTGCACCTCGAAGCCCGCGACCACGGGTCTCCAGGCGGGGTTGCCTGGATCGAAAGCGGCTTCCTTCCCCGCGCGCTTTTTCAACTCCTCGGTGGCGAAGTCGAGAGTCGGACGCGGGAAACGGACGAAGACACCGCTGTTGTGGGCTCCCGGGTCGAGGATGCGGAACTGGAGGCGCAACGTAAAGTCGCCGAAGGTCTCGGTGGCGTAGTAGAACAGCCGGAGCCCGCCATCGCCGTAGCTGACCATCTCGCCGTCGATGTGGAGCATGCCGCCGCGATCAGGGCCGGCGAGCCGCCACTTCTTGAACGTCGCGGCGGTGCCGTCGAAGAGCGGGCGGAAACCGGCCTCGGGCTGCGGGCTGGTGACCAGTTCGGGCCTGGGCAGCACGCTACCATTGAGCAGATCGCCGGTGCGGCGGGCGAGCGCGACGCCGGTGAGCATCGGGTTCGGGGAGCCGACAGTGGGGAAGAGCGCGGGGCTGGCGACATAGCAGTTCGCGGTGTCGTGGATGCGGCCGAAGTCGTTGGTCACCGAGTCGGCGACGTTGTCGCCCATACGCATCGTGCCGGCGTCGTGATGGGTCGTGCCGAGATCGTCGCGCCGGTTCTTGAACGCGGCCAGTGCGGCCAGGCGCTGCGCCTTCGGACCGGCGGCTACGGGGATGACGGTGCCGGCGCTGGCGAGAATCTCGAAAGGCTCGTCGCCGGCGAAGATGAGCGCGATCTTGTCGGACACGGCGTCCAGGGCATCCCAGGTCGTACGGTCGTTCTGGGTTGCCGCGCTGCCGGGGAAGTCCTGCGGGCTCGCCTTGGCGTTGCCGAGATGGACGACGGCCTTCGGGCGCCCGAAATCTGCCTCCAGTGTCGAGAGATCGATGAAAGAGTCGGGGTTGCGTGGCGTCATATCGCCGATGCCCCGGATCGTGATGACGACGGTGTCGTCATCGGCGCGGAGCATGTCGTTCAAATGTTCGAGAGTCGGAATCTTTTTGAACAGCTCCGCTTCGGAGTCGCTGCCGAGCTTGCTCAAGCCGGCGGCGGTGATCTGGAAATGGAACGTGCGGCCATTGGGTGCCTTGCCCTTTACGAGCAGCGCGGAACACTGCAGGCTGGTGAGCATCGTGGGCGGTAGATTGGCCGCGATCGCCGCCCGTGGCACGCGGAGGGTGAGGTTCGAGCGCAGGTGCGCGATGAGGTTCGTACCCATGCGCTGGGCGGCGCGCCCGGCGAGCGATTGCTGGAAGGTGGTGAGCGCCACGCGAGTCGTCTCGACGGTGCCGAGGGCGATCACCACGGCGCTCTGTCCGCCGTTGCGCGGCGGCGCGAGCGGGATATCCAGCGAGTTGCCGCCTTGCCAGACACGCACGCCGGTGACGCGCACCCAGTTGTCGGGCCCCGTCTCGGTGATGAGCTCCTGAACATGGCACTTTGGAACGATCATGAGCCGCTTGCGCGCGTCGGCGGCCGGGCCGATGCCGTCCGCTTCATTCTCCGCGAGCCGCGCCGCGCGGATGAGGCCGGGCACGGCGCTGAACTTATTCGTCGGGAACAGGCCGGGCAGGGTCGTGGATTGAACGGCAAGCGGCGCCTCGAGCTTGAAGAGCTCGCGCAACTCGGCTTCGGGCGTGGTGTCGGTCGCGGGCAAGCCGAGCCAGTCGCGGAGCAGCGCGGAGTCGACGGACGGTTCGCGGGGATCGGGATAGCGCAGGGCCGGATGATCGAGGAGGTCTGCGAAAGTGAATCCGGTCTCGTTGCCCGCGGCCTTGAGACCCGCGTGGAGCTGCTTGCGCAGCGCGACATGGAGTGGACCGTAGATGAAGTCGTTAGTGTCCTTCACGCCGATCTGCCGGCTCGCCTCGGCGAAATACCGGTCGTGCAGGGCCTTGCGGGCCGTCTGTGGCCAGGCGGCCAACTCCACGTCGAGCAATTCGGGCGACCAGCCGCCCCAGGTGAGAGAGCGGCCGCCGACCGCGAAGATCAATCCTTTGTAGCTGAGCGCCGGATGACTCGTCCACGGCACGCGTAGGTCGGGATCGCCGCCCATGAACGGCAGGTTCTGCACGTGCTCGGGCAGTATGAAAGGTCCGGCCTCGAGGACGAGGATGCGCCGGCTGCGTGTGGCATCGGCAATGAAGAGATGCTCCGCGATTACGGCGCCAAAGGTGCCCCCGCCGATGACGATCACGTCGAAGTCACGCTGATGACCGGCGACGGTCTGGGCGGTGCTGTCAAGCGCCTCCTGCAGGGTATTGCAGAGGAACCGCCCCATATTGTCGAGGGTGAATGAGGTCGTTTCTGAAGTCAAAGAGCTTGCCATGATATCTCCTTAGGCTTATAGCAAGGGCGAAGCCATCGGGATCTTTGTTACAAGCCGGCTGAAGATTGAAGATTCTGGATATTCGCATGCCATGGCATCGGGGATTCCATTTGATACCAGCTCGCCGGAAATGCTTTCGCCATATCGAACACTCCTGGTACACGAAACGACAGGCAAGGAGGCGACATGGCGAATGGGACGACCTCAGATCCAGCGAGCGGAGGCACCAGGAGCACAGGCGGGCTGGCAATCGTCGAGAACGCGGAGGCCATCGCGCGGCTCTATCGCCGTCTCGTGCTGCTGGTGGGATTGCAGATCCTTTTCAGCATCCTCCGCGGCCCGCTGGTGGTGGCGGCGCCGGCCGTGGCGGTCCCCATGGCGGTGATTGTGCTCCTGGTGCTGCTCAGCACGGCGGTCGCTCTAGCTCTGACCGCCTACGCCCTTACGGAGCACATGGGAACCGGCACGCCGCTGTTGTGGGCGATCGCAATGTTTCTGCCCTGCATCAACGTTATCTCGCTCCTGGTGCTGAGCTCCAAGGCCCAGGTCTGGTGCAGGCAGCATGGCGTCAAGGTCGGCCTTTTCGGGCCGACCAAAGAGAGCATCGAGGAGCTCCGGCGGCGCTTGCTGACCTCGCCGTTTGAATGAAGAATGGACATCGCCAGCTTTCGAGCCCGCCGCGCTTTGGGGATATCCTGTCGTCCATGAACGGTCTTCCCGATGCGCTGGCGGTCCTCTCGGCGATGATCACGCCCGCGGTGCTGATCTCCGGCTGCGGTTCCCTCATCATGGCGACGTCGGGACGGCTGAACCGGGCCGTGGACCGGACGCGCGAGATCTCCCGGCGGTTCGCGGAGCTCGCCCAGACCGCTTCGGCCGAAGAGGCGATCGAGCCGGAGCGCAAGATGCTCTTCTCCCAGTTGCACTTCAGCACCAACCGCTCGCGGATGCTGCAGCGGGCCCTGTCGCGCCTCTACTGGGCCCTGGGGCTGTTCGTGGCCACCAGTGTCGCGATCGGAATCGTGGCGGTCAGCAGCCGCCAATACGCCTGGATCCCCCTGGTGTTCGGCCTCGCCGGGGCCGGGCTCCTGCTCTATGCCAGCATGCTGCTGGTCCGCGAGTCCCGGGTCGCGCTGGCAGCCCTCGACGCCGAGATGGACTTCGTCTGGCAACTGGGGAGGAGCCACGCCACCCCGGAGCTGCTGGAGCTGCACCGCCGCCGGCGGTGAAGGAGACGAAAATGGAGAAGATCAACCTCGAAGCGAAGCTGTCCACGTTCTCGGAGCACTGGCAGCCGCGGACCGTCGGCCAGTTCAACGGCCATGACCTGATGGTCGTGAAAGTGCAGGGGGAGTTCGTCTGGCACCAGCACGATGATACGGACGATTTCTTCCTGGTCCTCCAGGGCCATCTCACCATCGAGATGCGGGACCGCAGCGTCTTGCTCGGGCCGGGCGAGCTGTTCGTCGTGCCGCGAGGGGTCGAGCACCGTCCGGTGGCCCGCGAGGAGGTTCATCTCCTGCTCATCGAGCGGGCCGGTACGCCGAACACGGGCGATCCGGCGACCGCCGCGCCGCGCCGGGTGATTTAGAAGGCCGGCCGGGATCGTGAAACCCCGGCCGGCGTCCTGAGCCGCTAGTGGTCGTCGTGCCCCGTGGTCTTCCCCTTGACCTCGGCGAAGAAGACGTCGACGACGCCGTTCCTGCCGTCGGGCCAGACCGCGAAGGTGCGGTTGCCGGCGGACGCGGAGCCGATGTAATCACCGAAGTTCGAGAGCGTCAGCGTGCCGGGGAGGCGGTAGTTCACCTGGCACCAGTTGCTCGTCTCCGAGGAGATGCGCACCGGGGCGCCGAACGTGTCGCCGCCGTCGCGCGACTGCAGCAGGTAGGTGTCGACCAACGAGCTCGCCGGGCCGCGGCGGCGCGGTCCGCCACCGATCGGCACGTCGCAGCCGATGACCGCCGGATTCGAGTTGAGCTGGACCTCCTGGCTCTCCATGTAGACGACGTCGACGTCGCCACCCGGCCGGACGCTGACCGTCGGCCAGAAGCGCTTGACCCTGGTGGGCGGAACCGGCGGTCCGAGCGTCTGCGGCGTGCTCCAGGTCACGCCCTGGTCGTCCGAGTACATCAGGAAGATCTGGGTGGAGACCAGGGACTGCACGGTGTTGGCGGTGGTGACCGGCTGGACGGGCTGGTAGAAGGTCACGTAGATGCGGCCCCGGTGCTTGCCGGTGGTGGCCACCGCGATCCGCGGCTGGTCGTTCATGCGGCTCTTCGCGTAGCCGACCGGCTGGTTGTTGCGGTTGCCGTTGATGTCAGCCAGCCGCTGCGGCGCGCTGAACGTCTGGCCGCCGTCGAGGGAGCGCGAGAAATCGATCGCCGAGAAGTAGGCCGACGGCCGGTCGGTCTGGAAGTTGGGACCGAACTGCCAGATGACGTAGACCTCGCCGTTGGGGCCGATCGCCGGGACCGGCGCGACCTGCTCCGGACCTTCGATGCCGCACAGGGGATCGAGGGGATCGGTCACCTCGGCGGGGTCGGGGCTCACCACCGCCGGGCCCTGCCAGCTGTCGCCGCCGTCATGGCTGCGGAACACCTCGACCTGACCCAGGCCGGCGAACGGAATGTTGCAGATGCCGATCGAGTCGATCACCACGACGTAGGCGGCGCCGCTGCCGTTCTTGTCCACGGCGATCGCCGGCCGGGTGAAGCCGGAGTTGGGGCCGGACGGGTCGATGGTGCGGGCGTCGTCGAAGACGAAGTTGCCGGCGGCGAAGTGGCCGCGGTGGATGCTGGCGCCCAGGGGCCCGTTGGTGGCGCTGCGCAGGCGGCTGGCAAAGAAGAAGGTCTCTCCTCCATTCTCCTCCCCGTTGGTATCGATCCAGGGGTGCCCCGCGGTCAGGGCCGTCCCCACCGGAGGAACGGCGCCGCCGTCCGTCCAGGTGAGACCGCCGTCCACCGAGAAGCCGAAGCCGGAGAGTCCGGCCGGGCTCTCCGGCGGGCAGGCCTGATTGGAGGGCGGACCGCAGAGGCCGCGGAAGTCTTCCCAGCCGGCGAGCAGGCGCTGGCCATCCTCGCTGGCTCCCAGGGTGGTCGTGCTACGGGTCTGGAATCCGATCGGGAACAGTTGCTGCGGGTCGTTGACCCGAACATTCGGGCCAACCTGAGGACCGCTCGCGGCCAGAGCGGTCGCGGCCATCCCACCCACGAGGAGAACGGCTTGACTCACGACGGCAACCGATAGTCTCTTCAAACCTGACATTCACATACCTCCAAATGACATCGGCAACGCCGGAATCGGCGTCACCAACTTGTAAAACCACTTCTAGTTCTCAGTGCCGGGCAAGCCTCCGTCCGTGACTTTCAAGGCACGATTGACATACATTTGAATGCTGCAATATGCGGCATGTACAATGCCGGCAAGTCGGCACTACAGCGGGCAGTGGGTGGCGCTCGTTCGGCGGCCCGGTCCCGTGGTCTCTATTTGTATGCTTCTGTGAGGATTTCGATGTCCGGACGCAATTTTCTGGTCTTCCTGGCTCTCGCCGTCTTCCTGTGCGCTCCCGCTTTCGCGGAGGAGAGCCTCTTCCGCGACCTCTCCCGCGAGTCTCTCCCGGCCCGTGGCGGCGCCTGGGAGATCCCCCTGCCGCGGCACTTCCGGGCTCTGGAGGTGGATGTGAGTGCCCTCGAGAGCCTGCTGGCCCGGGCGCCGGCCGAACGCTCGGCGGCGGCGGCCACGGCGCCTCTCCTGCTCGCCCTTCCATACCCGGACGGCACGGACAGGCTCTTCCGCGTCGAGGAGTCGCCGATCCTCGAGCCCGAGCTGGCGGCCAGATTCCCCGAGATCCGCACCTTCGTCGCCCAGGGGATCGACGATCCCACGGCCACCGCCCGCCTGAGCCTCACCTCCCTGGGCTTCCACGCGATGGTGCTGTCCACGGCGGGCACCGTGTTCGTCGATCCCTACCGCCGCTGGGATGCGCGGTACGTCCTCTCCTATTTCAAGGATGAGGCGCGCAAGCCGGCCGGGGAGGGCTTCCACTGCGACGTCAAGGAGGAAGGGCAGAAAGAGGAGGAGGACCTCACGCGCGAGGTGCCGCCGGTCCCCCTGGCCGTCTCCTCGGGGACCCAGCTCCGCACCTACCGGCTGGCCCTGGCCGCCACGGGCGAGTACTCGGCCGCGGTATGCGCCCCCAATCCGGCGGCCGTCTCCTGCGCCCTGAACGCGATGGCGGTGACGATGAACCGGGTCGACGGCGTCTACGAGCGCGAGGTGGCGATCCGCATGGTGCTGATCGGCAACGACAACCTGATCGTCTATACCAACGGCGCCACCGACCCCTACAGCAACGGCGACGGCCCCACCATGCTGGGGCAGAACCAGAGCAATCTCGACAGCGTGATCGGCTCGGCCAACTACGACATCGGCCACGTCGTCTCGACCGGCGGCGGCGGGGTCGCCAATCTTCAGGTTCCGTGCACGAGCAGCAAGGCGCGGGGCGTCACCGGTCAGCCCAATCCGGTCGGCGACAGCTTCGACATCGATTACGTGGCCCACGAGATGGGGCACCAGTTCGGCGGCAATCACACCTTCAACGGCACCACCGCCAAATGCAGCGGCAATCGCAACGGCACGACGGCCTATGAACCGGGCAGCGGCACCACGATCATGGCCTACGCCGGCATCTGCGGCGCCGAGGACCTCCAGCCGCACAGCGACGACACCTTCCACACCCGGAGCTTCGACGAGATCGTGGCGTTCTCGACCGGGACGACGGGGAGCTCCTGCGCGGCGATCACCGGCACCGGCAACCGGCCGCCCACGGTCAACGCCGGCGGCGCCTTCACCATCCCCAAGCAGACGCCGTTCACCCTCACCGGCTCGGGCTCCGATCCGGACGGCGACCCGCTGACCTACCTGTGGGAGGAGGTCGATCTGGGGAGTGCCGGGCCGCCCAACGACGACGTCAACGCGGTGCGGCCGATCTTCCGCTCGTTCGTGCCGCTGACCGTGCCGAGCCGCACCTTCCCGCGCCTCTCGGACATCCTCGACAACGTCGCCACGATCGGCGAGTCGATGTCGACGCGCAACCGCACCTTGAACTTCCGTCTGACCGCCCGCGACAACCGCGCCGGCGGCACGGGCGTCAACTACGCCTCGACCACGGTGACGGTGAGCGCCGGGGCCGGGCCGTTCACGGTCACCCAGCCCAACACCGCGCTGACGTGGAGCGGCAACAGCTTGCGGACCGTGACGTGGAACGTGGCGGCGACCAACGTCGCGCCGGTGAATTGCGCGGACGTCGCGATCGACCTGTCGACCGACGGCGGCAATACCTTCTCGATCTCCCTCGCGGCGTCGACCCCCAACGACGGCTCCCAGGTGGTGACGATCCCCGACACGCAGACGAGCCTGGCGCGCGTCCGCGTCTCCTGCGTGGGCAACGTCTTCTTCGACATCTCGAATACCAACTTCACCATCGCGGCCGCCCTCCCCGCGCCGGCCGTGACGTCGATCGATCCCACCAGCGGCCCCTTCTCGGGCGGCACCTCGGTCACCGTGACCGGCACCGGCTTCGTCAATGGCGCGACGGTGCTCTTCGGCGGCCTGGGAGCGACCTCGGTCACCTTCAACAGCTCCACCTCGCTCACCGCCGTCACTCCGGCGCAAGGGTCCGGCACGGTCTCGGTCACCGTCTTCAACCCGGACGGCCAGAGCGGCAGCCTGAGCTCGGCCTTCCTCTACTTCAACCACAGCAATACGTTCATTTTCTCCGACGGCTTCGAGAGCGGAGCCACGGATGCGTGGAGCTCGACCCAGCCTTGAGGAGCTCATGCAAAAGAGACTCGATCATCGCGGCTGCCAGCTTGCCTACGAGGTTCAGGGGCAGGGCCCCCCGGTCCTGCTGATCCAGGGCGTGGGGGTCCACGGCAAGGGCTGGCGGCCCCAGGTGGAGGCCCTGTCGGACCGGTATGCCTGCCTGACGTTCGACAATCGCGGGATGGGAGAGAGCCAGCCCGCCGGCGCGCCGGTCACCGTCGAGCAGATGGCCGAGGATGCGGTGGCGCTCCTGGATGCGGCAGGCTGGGACTCGGCGCACGTGGTGGGGCACTCGCTCGGCGGTCTCGTCGCCCTGGAGCTCGCTCTGGCCGCGCGGCAGCGGGTGCGGAGCCTCGCCCTGCTCTGCACCTTCGCCAGCGGCCGGGACGCGGCGCCGCCGACGCCGCGGATGATCTGGATCGGTCTCCGTACCCGGGTCGGCACCCGCCGGATGCGCCGCCGGGCGTTCCTGCAACTCGTGATGTCTCCCGGAACGATCCCGGAAGGCGACGTGGACGAGCTGGCCGAGCGGCTCGCTCCGCTCTTCGGACACGACCTCGCCGACCAGCCCCCGATCGTCAGCCGGCAACTGGCGGCGATGCGGGCCTACGACGCCTCTTCACGGCTGGGGGAGCTGGCGGGTCTGCCGTCCCTGGTGGTGAACGCCGTCCACGATCCGATCGCTCCGCCACGCGCGGGCCGGGTGCTGGCCGGGATTCCGGGAAGCCGGTATGTCGAGCTCCCGGACGCTTCCCACGGGGTGCCGATCCAGTATCCCGACCGGATCAATACCCTGCTGCTCGATCACCTCGCGGCGATCAGCTCTCCTTCTGAGCCCACTGGAGCAGAGAGGCCGCCGAGCCGTTGAAGACGTCGAGATCCACCGGGCAACCGACGCCGGGGACCTGAACGTAATCCGTGGCAGTGGAGAGCGGGCCGTAGTACTGCCAGAAATCCCAGGACGTCCAGCCGATCGGCACGGTGGGAGTGAGAACCCCGGCGGACGGATAGTCCGCGACCCAGAGGGGGAAATCCCCGAAGTTGCTCGCCGCCAGGCCATTCCAGAATCCGGGATCGGTGTAGATCATCGGCCGTCTGCCGGAGAGCTGCTGAAGCTGCTCGAGGAGCTGCGTCAGGTTCGAGAGCAGGGTGGGGGTGGGCTCGCCCATGTTCTGCTCGACGTCGACCACCAGCGGCAGATCGCCATTCTCCCCGACGGTCTTCCAGAAGAACTCGGCCTGCGCCTGCGGGGAATCCTCGGCGCGGAAGAAGTGGTAGGCCCCGCGCAGCAGACCCGCCGACGCCGCGCCGGTCCAGTTCTGCGGGAAGGTGGGATCGACGTAGGTCTCGCCGTCCGTTGCCTTGACGTAGGCGAAGACGTATCCCGCTCCCTTCACCGCCGGCCAGCTCACCGTGCCCTGGCTCTTGGAGACGTCGATGCCACGGGCCAGCGGCAGGGAGCTCAACGGATCCTGCATGCCGTACCTCCAGAAAAGAGTGATCTGGAGACAAGATACAGGAAAACGACGATCCCGGGCTACGGCGAGGCCGGACGCGCGGGCGTCGCGGCCTCCTCGCCGAGGTCGGTGATCAGGCGCGCGCTCCGCTCCCGCGTGAAGTAGGCCCACATCCATTCGCGCATGGTCATCAGGCGGTTTTTGAAGCCGATCAGCAGGAAGACGTGCACGAAGGCCCAGAGCAGCCACGCGATGAGGCCGGTGAACTGGAGCTTCCCGATCTGCGCGACCGCCCGGTTGCGCCCGATCGTCGCCATGCTCCCCTTGTCCTTGTAGCGGAAGGGGACGCGCTTTTCGCCCCGCAGGTCGCGCGCGATGTTGGCCGCGGTGTCCTTTCCCTCCTGCGTCGCCGCCGCTCCCAGGCCGGGGACGACGATTCCGTTCGTGTCCTTGAGAGAGGCCATGTCGCCGATGACGAAGATGTTCGGATGGCCGGGGAGGCTCAGGTCGGGCTCGACCAGCACGCGCCCCGCCCGGTCGGTCGGTGCGCCCAGCGCCTTGCCGAGCGGCGAGGCGGCGACGCCCGTGGCCCACAGGATCACGCTGGCGGGGATCCACTCCTCTCCGACCTTGATCCGCCCCGGCTCGACCGCCGACACCAGGCTATTGGTGCGCACCTCGACCCCCAGCTCCTCCAACTGCCGCCGGGCCTTGATGGAGAGCTCTTCCGGGTAGACGCCGAGGATGTGCGGCGCTCCTTCGAAGACCGTGACCCGGGCCTCGGTGGTGTCGATCGCCTTGAAGTCGGTCGCCATGGCGCGGCGGGCGATGTCGGCGATCGCGCCGGCGAGCTCGACCCCGGTCGGCCCGCCGCCGATGACGGCGAAGCTCAGCGGCTGGTGCTTTCCCGTCAGGTAAGCCTCCCGCTCGGCGTGCTCGAAGGCCAGCAGCACGCGGCGGCGGATCTCAAGCGCGTCCTCCACCGTCTTCAGGCCGGGAGCGTCCGCCGCCCAGTCCTCGTGCCCGAAATAGGAGTGCCGCGCCCCGGCGGCGACGATCAGGTAGTCGTAGGCGAGCTCCGCCCCGTCCTTCAGCTTCACCCGCTGGGCGGCGGTGTCGAAGCCGACGACCTCGCCGAGGAGGACCTCGGTATTGCGGGCGCGGTGCAGAATCCGCCGAAGCGGGGAAGCGATCTCCCCCGGCGAGAGGACGGCGGTGGCGACCTGGTAGAGGAGGGGCTGGAAGGTGTGATGGTTCTTGCGGTCCACCAGCGTGACCTCGACCGGCTGGTTCGCCAGAGCCTTGGCGGCGTAGAGCCCCGCGAAACCACCTCCGACGATCACCACTTTTTTCAGGGTTTGCGTGCTCATATCCCGATCATATACGGCATGGGCGCCAGAGGCCGGAGCACCGTATGAATAGCGGATTCAAGACAGGAGATCCCATCATGCCGGTCCCGAACGGAGCGCAGGTGATTCTCGGCGTCCTCTGCCTGTCGGCGGCCCTCGCCGCGGGGTGCGCGCTCGGGGGCGAGGAGCCGCCGGCGGAGACCGCGGCTCCCATGAGCCCGCGACTGGCCCTGCTGGCGAAGGAGGCGCATGAAGAGCCAGGTGCCGCCGGGCGGTTCTGGGAGGATATCGGCAAGCGCGGAACGCCGCTCGTGGAGCCGGCGCCCGCGGACGCCAGCCGCGCGCTCGTCACCTTCCTCTGGCGCGGCGATAAGAAGACCGGGGGGGTGTTCCTGCTGGGCAGCCTCTCCGGGGAGGCCCTGCTGACCCGGCTCGCGGGCACGGACGTCTGGTACCGGAGCTATCTCGTGCGCGGGGACGCCCGGTTCACCTACCGGCTCGCGCCCTTCCGCGGTTCCGTTCCCAGAGATCCCGGGAAGATCCGGGAGACCGCCGGGATCGATCCGCTCAATCCGCGGCGCCATCCGCCGGCCGGCCCGCCGCTGTTGTCGGTCGCCGAGATGCCGGACGCGCCGGCGCAGCCGTGGATCGTTCGTAAGCCGGGGACCCCCGCCGGGATGGTGAAGGAGGGGGCGATCCAGAGCTCGATCCTGAGAGGCCGCCGGCCAGTGGCCGTCTATACGCCTCCCGGATACGAGGCGGGGACGGAACGCTCTTACCCGCTGCTGATCGTCTTCGACGGCACGGCCTATCGCGATCTGATCCCGCTGCCGGCGATCCTCGACAACCTGATCGCCGCGGGCAAGATCCCGCCGGCCGTCGCGGTCCTGGTGGGCCGGCTGGAAGCGGAGGAGCGGGAGAGCGACCTGTCCTGCAACCGCGCGTTCTCGCGCTTCGTGGCCGAGGAGCTCTTGCCCTGGTCACGGAAGGAGTCTCGGGTGACGTCCGATCCGGGCGGAGTGATCCTGGCCGGCTCCAGCCTCGGGGGGCTCGGCGCCGCCTGTGCCGCCCTGGAGCGTCCGGATCTCTTCGGCAACGTGCTTGCCCAGTCCGGCGCCTTCTGGTGGAAGCCGGAGGGGGATTCCCAATTCGAGTGGGTGCGCCGGCAACTGGCCTCTCGCCCGCGGCTCCCCCTGCGCTTCTACCTCGACGTCGGCGCCCTGGAAACCCGGCCGGCGGGAGGTCATGGCCCGAACCTGCTGGATGCCAACCACCGGCTGGCGGAGGCTCTGCGCGCCAGGGGCTACGACGTCCTGTTCTCCGAGTATAGCGGCGGGCACGGTTACGCCAACTGGCAGGGGACGATCGCGGACGGATTGATCTTCCTGCTGAAGCCGCTGCTGATGCGGTAAGCCGCCGCCCTTTTCCGCTGATCTATCCGGGAGGAACCGTGCCCAGCCCGGGTCTGGAGAGCTCCGGCTCGTGCATCTTGAATCCGGCCGGCACCTCGAACAGCGACGCCTTCGTCTTCCGCGTCTGGTGATTCTCCAGCGTCACGGTGCGGGTGCTCGTCTGCGGCTCGGTGCCCTGATTCCCCTGGGTCGAGATGGTGACCCGCTGCTTCACGGGCACCCCTTGCAGCGCCGCGAGCGCGCGGTCCAGCTTGGCGTCGGCCTCGGAAAAACCGGTATGGAGCCGGGGCCGGAGAAGCTGGGGCAGCACTGGAATCTTGCCTTCCGCCATCCAGTACACCGCGTCGATGCTCACCTTGCCGCGCACCGTCTCCGAGCGTCCTTGGAAACCGCCATGCATGTCGGGAGGCGGCGGGATCACGAGGGTGATGTCGTAGGACAGCTTGATCTGGTGCCGCTGGGACGGGGCTCCGGACACCGTTTCGGGTTGCGACAAGACGGTCATCACCACCCCGCTCACCGAGCGATCACCATAAATGGGAAGCAGTTGGAGCAGGGATGAGGTGACGTCGGGTGTCTTCGGCTCGAAGTACGTGCGGTCGTGGAGGCTCAGGGCGATCTCGTGCTCACCCCCATCGTTCGAAATCAGCGCCTGATAGGGGCGCGCCGATTCCGGATCCGGCGCGAGATCAAGGCGGTACTTCATGCCGTCGACCAGCAGCGTCCCCGTGGTCGTGCCTGGATCGAAGGAGTGGGCTGCGGAAAATCTGTCACTGCCTTCACTCTGGTCGACGGTGAAGCTGTAGACGTCTCCCGCGAGCGCCGGCGCGCTCAGCAGCAGGAATCCGAGGGCCATCACGGACGACGAGCTCATGGGCATCGAGATCTCCCGAAGAATGAAAAACAAGTTTACTCGATCCGTTGCGGCCCGACCTCCGGCATGCTCGATGCAGTCGTTTTCAGCGTTGGAGGACGTACCATGAGCCCGATGACCGCCCTCGATTTCGAAGCCCTGCGCAAGGGGATGGTGGACCGCCAGATCGCCGCCCGGAACGTGCGGGACGAGCGGGTGCTGGAGGCCCTGCGGACGGTGCCGCGGGAGGCCTTCGTGCCCGAGCGGCTGGCCGAGTTCGCCTACGACGATATGCCGCTCCCGATCGGCGAGGAGCAGACGATCTCGCAGCCTTTTGTCGTGGCCCTGATGGCCGAGGCGCTGGAGATCCGGCCCGGGGACAAGGTGCTGGAGATCGGCGCCGGATCGGGATACGCGGCGGCGGTGCTGTCGCGCCTCGCCCGCGAGGTCTGGACGGTCGAGCGCCACCCGTCGCTCGCCCGCGAGGCGTGGGAACGGATGGAGCGGCTCGGATACCGGAACGTCCACGTCCTTCACGGCGACGGCACTCTCGGCTGGCCGGAGCGCGCGCCCTACGACGCCATCGTGGTGGCGGCCGGCGGCCCCGAGGTCCCTCCGGCTCTGCTCGATCAGCTCGCGCCCGGGGGCCGGCTGGTGATCCCGATCGGTCCGGACCTGCGCACCCAGAACCTGGTGCGGGTGCGCCGCCGCCCGGACGGCGCCGTCATCCGCGAGGATCTCGGGGGCGTGCGCTTCGTGCCGCTGATCGGCGCCCAGGGGTGGCCGGAGGCGGGAGGGCCAGGCTGAAGCGGCGTCGCTCGTTCCCTCTTGCCGGTCCTCGTGCTTCGCGGTAAAATAAGATAAATCAACAGTTTGCTATGGAGGGTGTGCGCCCTCTGTCGGCTGCGATGTTCATCCCGTTGTTCCACCTCTCCCTCCAAGGAGGCCCCTCATGACCGAGCCCTCGACCCCTTCGACCCCTTCGACCCCTTCGCCCGATACCCAGACCTCGGCGACTCCGGCCACGCAGCCGGCGACCCAGACCCGGGTGCAGAACCCGCTGACCCTGATCATGACGCTCAAGTCGCCGGAGGACTTCGAGCAGCTCAACGCCCAACTGAGGCATTTCCAGGGGCTGCCGCCTGAGCAGAACCCGCTGAACCAGGCCCTGACCGCGACCGGCATCGTGCATTTCGCCCGCTTCGTCTTCCTCGAGAACAACACCAAACTGGGCGTCTTCACCGCCTACGACGGCTCGCTGGCCGCCTACGTCAACGCCTTCGTCGACAAGGTGGGGAAGGTCTTCGACCTGCTGCTCTCGCACATGGCGGACGCCCCGCCGCTGCCGGTCGAGCAGCACCGCCAGGAGTTCCTGGCCTATATCCAGTCCCACGACGTGCCGGTGGTGGAGCCGTTCTACAGCGCGTATCCCACCCTGACAGTGCTGGACATCCTGAGCAACAGCGGCAACTGAGTAGGAGTCGAGACGTTGGCCGAAGTAGATCTCGCCGACATCCAGGGTTTCATCCTCCGCGGCTACACGATGCCGGCGGTCCGTCATTTTTTTCTGCGCGTCGGCGACGCGGCGGCGGCCCGGCGCTTCCTGGGCGGCCTGGTGAGCGGCGACGAGGCGGCGAGCCCGCAGCTCACCACCGCCCAGGTCTGGACGGTGAAGCCGGATTACTGCCTGAACGTGGCCCTCACCTTCGACGGCCTGAAGGCGCTCGGGCTGCCGGCGGCGACGCTCAGTTCCTTCCCGGCCGAGTTCCAGGCGGGCTCGGCCTCCCGCGCCGAGAGCGTGGGCGATACGGGATCGAGCGCGCCTGCGTTCTGGGAGCCACCCTTCAATTCGACCGACGTGCACGTGATCCTGAGCCTGTACGCCGCCGGCCGGGAGGTTCTCGAAGCGCGGACGGCGGTCCTCAAGGCCCTCTTCGAGCGCGGCGGCGGGATGACCGAGGCCGGCCGCCGCGACGGCTACGAGCTGCCCGACGGCAAGGTGCATTTCGGCTATCAGGACGGCATCTCGCAGCCCAACATCGAAGGCGCGCCGGGCCGCAAGGTGACGGACATGCAGCCGGTGTCGCCCACCGGGGCGTTCCTGCTGGGTTATCCCAGCCAGTTTGTCGAGTTCACCTATCCCGTGCCGCAACCGCTGGAATTCGGGCGCAACGGCAGTTTCGTGGCATTCCGCGTCCTGCAGCAGGACTGCGCGGGTTTCGAAAGGTTTCTGACCGAGAACGCGCCCAAGGTCGGCATGAGCCCGGAGAAGCTGGCCGCCAAGCTGTGCGGCCGCTGGCGCAACGGCGTGCCGATCGAGCTCTCTCCCGACACCGATTCGCCGCAGCCGCCGATCCCCCGCGAGGAGTACAACGATTTCGATTACGTGGTGTCGCCGGTCAACCCGAACGGTTTCGACGATCGCAAGGGGTACCGCTGTCCGATCGGCTCCCACCTGCGGCGCAACAACCCGCGCGGCGAGATGGTGGCGGGCGGCGACGACGGCCGCAAGCACCGGATCATCCGGCGGGGGATCGCCTACGGGCCCCCCTTCGATCCCGATCACCCGGACGACGGCGTCGAGCGCGGGCTGCTCGGCCTGTTCATCGGCGTCAGCCTGCTCGACCAGTTCGAGTTCCTGATGTCGCAGTGGGTCAACGAAGGCATCTTCACTCCCGGCATCGGCGGCACCAAGGATCCCATCCTCGGCGCCAACGATCCCGCTACTAGCAAGTTCACGATTCCGGACCCTGCCGGAGCGAAGACGATCACCGGTTTTTCCCGTTTTGTCATCACCCGGGGGAGCGCCTACGGCTTCCTCCCCAGCGCCACCGCGCTCAGGTTTCTGGCGAGCGCCCCACCGACCCCGTGAGGAGCCGAAACCATTATGGGATTTCTTGACCAGTACGACGCTCTGGCGAAGTCCGGAGAGCCCCCGCAGAAAATCCTGCAGGAGCAGTTCGGATTGCTCCAGCAGTGGATGTTCGCGCACCCCGCCGATCTCTTCGCGGAGCTGCGCGCGAACCGGCCGATCTTTGTGATGCCGGGCCCGGCGCCGGCGGTGGTCACCCGCTATCGCGACGTGGTCGAGGTCGCCGACGTGGGGAGCGTCTTCGGCGTGCGCCCCTATGCCGCGACCAACGCGGTCATCCTGGGCGGCGCCAACTTCCTGCTCGGCATGGACGACAGCCCGCAGTACGAGTTCGAGGTGTCCGCCCTGCGGGTGAGCATCCGGCGGACCGATCTCGACCTCATCCGCTCCTACGTGGCGGCGAACGCCAGGGCGCTCACCGGCAAGGCGGGCGCGGCGGGGCAGCTCGAGATCGCGGAGGGCTTCGGCCGGGCGCTGCCGCTGCAACTGGCCGGGCAGTACTTCGGCGTGCCCGGCCCGGACGCGGGAACGCTGGGAACCTGGATCCGCACCATGTTCGTCGAGCTGTTCCTAAATCTCAACCAGGATCCGGCGATAACAGCCGCCGGCGCCCAGGCGGGCAAGGCGATGGGGACCTACATCGAGGGCCTGATCGCCCGGATCCGGGCCGATTGCAAGGGTGGGGCGGCGCCCAAGGACGACATCCTCGGCCGGCTGCTCACCGCCCAGAGCGATCCCGCCACCAGCCTGAGCGACGACCGCGTGCGCGACAACCTGATCGGTCTGCTGGTCGGGATGATCGACAACACCCAGATGGGGGTGGTCAACACGATGGACGTCCTGTTCAATCATCCCGACAAGCTCCAGGCGGCGGTCGCCGCCGCCAGGGCGAGCGATCCGGGGCAGTTGCTGCCGTTCGTCCAGGAGGCCCTGCGGTTCCATCCGCCGGCGCCCGTGCTGGTGCGCCTGACCACCCAGGACTACGTGCTGGCCAAGGGGACCGACCGGGAGACCTCGATCCCCGCCGGCAAGGTGGTCTTCGCCGCCAACTCCTCGGCGATGATGGACGAGACCGAGCTCGACGCGCCGCTGGAGTTCCGCGAGGGGCGCCCGGACTACCAGTACATGCTCTTCGGCTGGGGCACGCACCGCTGCTTCGGCAAGTACATCTCGCAGGTGCAGATCACCGAGATCGTGCGCAGCCTGCTGGTCCTGCCCGGCATCCGCCGCGCTCCCGGGGACGCGGGCAAGCTGGTCTACGAGGGGTTCTTCCCGAAGAGCTTCACCGTCGAGTTCGGCTGAGGTTGGCATAGACTCCCGGACGGTCACTTTCGTCCGGGGGTCTCTTGATGAAAAAGCTGCTGCTCGTTCCCGTTTCATTGCTCCTCCTCGCCATCGTTCCGTTCCCCGCCGCGGCCGCCACCGCTGACGAAGCGGCGGCGCGGCTCCACGATCTGTTCAAGCGCGAGTGGGAGCTCCGCCTCAAAGAGGACCCGCTCTTCGCCACCTCCGTCGGCCGCCACGAGTACGACGACCGGCTCCCCTCGGCGAGCTTCGACGATCTCGAGCGCCAGGCCGATGAGAGCCGGGCCTTTCTCACCGAGCTCGCCGCGATCGACCGCTCGGGGCTCCCGGCCGTCGATCAGGTCAACTACGACATCTTCAAGCGGCAGCTCGAGAACGGCATCGCCAGCTTCGAGCTGGGCGAGTACCAGATGCCCTTCAACGCCGATTCGGGGTTCCACTCGGGCTTCTCCCGGCTCCCCGAGGAGGTGCCGCTGGCGACCGTCAAGGATTATCAGAACTACATCAGCCGCCTCCGCGCCTGGCCGCTCTACGTCCGCGAGCAGATCAAGCTGATGCGGATGGGGCTCAAGGCCGGCATGAGCGTCCCCCGGGAGACGCTCACCGGCTATGACAAGACGATCAGCGCCCACGTCCTGGACGATCCCACGAAGAGCGTCTTCTGGGCGCCGTTCGAGAAGTTCCCGTCCACGGTGCCGCAGGGCGAGCGGGAGCGTCTGAGCCGGGAGGGGCGGTCGGCCGTGACCGAGGGCGCCATCGCCGGCTATCGGGAGTTCCTCGACTTCTATCGCAAGGAGTACCAGCCGCAGGCCCGCGTCACGCTGGCGGCCTCGGAGCTGCCCAACGGCCCTGCTTTCTACCAGCAGCAGATCCGGCAGTACACGACGCTCGACCTCACGCCGGAGGAGATCCACAAGATCGGCCTCGCCGAGGTCGACCGCATCTCGAAGGAGATGACCGAGGTGATGCGGCAGGTCGGCTTCAAGGGGGACTTCGCGGCCTTCCTCAAGTTCCTGCGCACCGATCCGCGGTTCTACGCCAAGACGCCGCAGGAGCTGCTCGAGCGGGCGTCCTTCCTGGCCAAGAAGATCGACGGCATGCTCCCCTCGGAGTTCGGCAAGCTGCCGCGCCTGCCGTACACAGTGCGGCCGGTGCCGGTGGATATCGCCCCCAAGTACACCTCGGGGCGCTACGTCGGGGCGCCGGAGGGGAGCACGCAGCCGGGGATCTACTGGGTCAACACCTATCAGTTGGAGAGCCGCCCGTTCTACAACCTGAACGCGCTGACCCTCCACGAGGCCGTGCCGGGGCACCATCTGCAGATCGCGCTCAGCCGGGAGCTCGGCGATCTCCCCGAGTTCCGCCGCTTCTCCTACATCTCGGCCTTCGGCGAGGGGTGGGGGCTCTACTCGGAGTGGCTGGGCCTGGAGATGGGGATCTACGACGATCCGTACAGCAACTTCGGCCGCCTGACCTACGAGATGTGGCGCGCCTGCCGCCTGGTGGTGGATACCGGGGTCCATTCGATGAACTGGACGCGCCGGCAGGCGATCGACTATCTGGCCACCCGCACGGCGCTGCCGCTCCACGAGGTCGAGACCGAGGTGGACCGCTACATCTCCTGGCCGGGCCAGGCGCTCTCCTACAAGCTGGGCGAGCTGAAGATCAAGGAGCTGCGGCGGAAGGCCGAGAAGGAGCTGGGGACCCGCTTCGACGTCCGCGCCTTCCACGACGTGGTGCTGGGGAGCGGCGCGGTGCCGCTCGACGTGCTGGGGGCCAATGTCGACCGGTGGATCGGGGAGCAGCGGCGCGACGCCGCGGCGGCGCGCTGACCGCCATGGCCAGAGGCTCCAAGGCGTGCGTCTTCTGCGAGATCCTCGCAGGAAAGGCCAAGGCGGCGCTGGTTCTGGAGACCGCGGCCGCGGTGGCCTTCCTCGACCACCGGCCGCTGCTGCCGGGGCACGTCCTGGTGGTGCCGAGGGCGCACGTCGAAACGCTGGCGGACCTGCCCGCGGATCTCGTGGCGCCGTTCTTCCAGGACGTGCAGCTCATCGAGCGCGCCGTCGAGGCCGGCCTCGCGGCGGAGGGCTCGTTCGTGGCGATCAACAACCGGATCAGCCAGAGCGTGCCGCACCTCCACGTCCACGTCGTGCCGCGCCGGCAGGGGGACGGCCTGTTTTCCCCGAAGATGGTCTGGAAGCGCTCGCCCTACAAGGACGAGGCCGCCCGCGAGCTGGTCGCGGAGAAGATCCGGACGGCGCTCGAGGAGCTCCGGAGCCGCGGCTAGAAATAATCGGCCTTCCTGCCGCGGCGGGCTCCCTGCGCGGTCGACGATTGGCGGCTCTTCTCGCGCCATTCGTAGTACCACCTCAGCGGGTAGGACAGGATGCCGGCCTGATTCCGGTAGGAAGGGCCCAGCGCTCGCGAGCGCCAGTTCTGCACGCTCTTGACCTTCACGTTCTCCAGCCAGGCGAGCTCTGCTTCGCCGAGGTCGCGGAGATCGATCCCCAGGCGCGCGGCCGTCTTGACGACGTCGTCCCACTTGGGGAGCGAGAGAAGAACGGCGATTTGCGGGAGGTCACGGCGGCACTTGGCGGGCAGCTCAGACTCGAGGGGGGCAGGCTCGGGAGCTCCCAGGGAGGCTCGGAACCGTTCCAGCTCTTCGCGAAGGAGATCCTTCAGCGACTCCAATTCGATCACAACGAGCTCACTCATCGTCACCTCGAAAAGATCCGGTGGAAGAAAATGCGTCCAAACGAACCAGGAACGAATGCAGTATAAAGTGTCTGGAAGACGTGACTTGAACGCAAAACAAATGAAGCGCCGAGGCCGAAAAGTATTTCTGTCAGAATGATATTTGTACCGTTCGAACCGCGACGTTCGCGGAAACACGCGCCGACGTGACGTTCGCGGGAGAGGAAGGAGTCAATGCCGCGATGAGGAAACGCCGGCATCGCTGGCTGGACCACACCTCGGAGGTCCAGCTCCAGGTCGAGGCGGAATCCCTGGCGGGGCTGGCCGCCGAGGCGGGGCGGGCCTTGGGATTGCTGTTGTTGCGGGATGAAGTGCACGATGTGCCGGCCCGGCCGGAGGGGCCCGCCCGGGAGATCCAGGTGGAGTCGGTGGATCGCGAGGCGCTCCTCGTCGACTGGCTGAACGAGATCCTCTTCCTGGCCGAGGTGGAGAGGTGGGTGGCGGTCGAGTTCGACATCCTCGAAATCTCTTCCACCCATCTCGAGGCGAGAGCCCTGGGAGTGCCGGTGGAGGAATCTCCGGCCCTGGTCAAGGCGGCGACCTTCCACGGTCTCGCCGTGGAGGAACGGGCCGGCGGCTTGCAAGCGGAGGTGATCTTCGACGTATGAGCCGCAAAGAGCGTAAAGCCAGAGCCCATTCCCCCAAAGCTCAGGCGGGAAACCGCCCGCCGGCGCCGCCCAAGGCTCCGCCGCCTTCCTATCCTTCCGTGCGCCTGAGCCCCAACCTGGTCGAGATCCCGATCACCGCGCGGGGCGACATGAACGTCCCCGCCCGCGTCTGGGCCGACGAGGAGCTGTGGAAGCAGATCTCGCGCGACCGCACGCTCCACCAGCTCATCAACGTCTCGACCCTGCCGGGCATCACCGGCACGGCCCAGGCGATGCCGGACGCCCACGAGGGGTACGGCTTCCCGGTCGGGGGCGTCGCCGCCTTCCGCGCCCGCGACGGGATCATCTCGCCCGGCGGCGTGGGATATGACATCAACTGCGGCGTCCGCCTGCTCGCCTCCGAGATCGAGGCCGGCGAGCTCGGCCACCCCCGGCTGGAATCGCTGATCCAGGATCTCGGCCGCGCCATCCCTTCGGGAACGGGAAGGGGGAGCCATCTCCGTTTCGCGGGCGAGGATCTCGACCGCGTCCTGGCCGAGGGGTGCACCTATCTGGCCGAGCGCGGCCTGGCGACCGCCGAGGACCTCGACACCATCGAGGCCAGGGGATCGCTCGCGACGGCGGACCCGCGGGCGGTTTCCGACCGCGCCAGGCAGCGCGGCGGCGACCAGCTCGGCTCGATCGGCTCCGGCAACCACTTCGTCGAGGTCCAGCGGGTGGAGAAGCTCTTCGACCTCGCGGCGGCGGAGGCCCTGCGGCTACGGGTGGGGCAGGTGGTGATCCTCATCCACACCGGCTCGCGGGGCCTGGGCCACCAGGTCTGCACCGACTACGTGCGGGCCATGGACGCGGTGATGGCCCGGCACGGCATCCAGCTCCCGGACCGCGAGCTGGCCTGCGCGCCGTTCCAGTCCCCCGAGGGGCAGAAGTACTTCGGCGCCATGTGCGCGGCGGCCAATTTCGCGTTTTCCAACCGGCAGGCGATCACCTGGGCGGCGCGCGAGGTCTTCCGCAAGACGCTCGGCGGGCAGGGGGGCCTGCGGGTGATCTACGACGTCGCCCACAACATGGCGAAGCTGGAGCGGCACGGCGAGGAGGATCTGGTGGTCCACCGCAAGGGGGCGACGCGCGCCTTCGGCCCCTCGCACCCGGAGACCCCGGCGATCTACAAAGGGATCGGCCAGCCGGTGCTGATTCCCGGCAGCATGGGCACCGCCTCCTACGTGCTGGTTGGCACCGACGAGGGGTTCGACCTCTCCTACGGCAGCACCTGTCACGGCGCGGGCCGGGCGATGAGCCGCACGGCGGCGAAGAAGGTGCAGTCGGGAGCCGAGGTGCGCAAGGGCCTGGAGGACCGCGGCATCGTCGTCCGCGCCTCAGTGGGCGAGCTGGCCGAGGAGGCCCCCTACGCCTACAAGGACGTCGACCGCGTCGTCGAGGTGGTCCACCAGGCCGGCCTCGCCAGGAAGGTGGCGCGGCTGGTGCCGCTCGGGGTGATCAAGGGGTAGGGAGAGGCCCTACCGGAACCACTCCACCACCTGCATCACGATCAGCGTCAGCGAGAGCGTGCTGACCACGATCGCGATGGTCCAGGCGAGGACGTTGTAGAGCGGCCCGTTGACGTGCTCGCCCATCAGCTCGGGCTCGTTGATCAGGCGCAGGATGGCGAAGAGCTCGACGGGCAGGAGCAGGCCGTTGAGCACGTAGACGCCCACCAGCACCGGGATCAGCGGCAGGCCGGGGATCAGGGCGATCAGCGCGCCGAGACCGATCAGTCCGGTGAGCATGCCCATGAAGATCGGCGCCTCCTGCCACGAGCGCGAGACCCCGCGCTCGAAGCCCAGCGCCTCGCTCATCATGTAGGTGGTGGCGAGTGGCAGCACCCCGGCCGCCAGCAGCGACGCTCCCAGCAGCCCGAGGCCGAACAGCGCCTCGGCGTATTTCCCCGCCACCGGCTCCAGCGCCCGCGCCGCGTCGGCCGCGGCGGTCACCTTGATCCCCCGCGGGTAGAGGGTCGCCGCGGTGGCGATGATGATGAAGATGGCCACGATCCCCGCCGAGATCGTACCCACGATCACGTCGAAACGGGTGTAGCGGTACTCGTCCGGTGTCACCCCCTTCTCCACGACCGAGGACTGGACGTAGAGCTGCATGTAGGGGGAGATCGTGGTGCCGATCAGTGCGATCAGCAGGTTGAGGTAGCCGAAATCGAAGTGCAGCTTCGGGCGGACGGTCTCGGCGAGCACCGCGTGCCAGTCCGGCCTGGCGAGGAAGGCGGCGCCAATGTAGGCGAGGAATGCCAGGGTGAGGACGAGGAAGATCCGCTCCACCCAGCCGTAGGAGCCGCGGGTCACCAGCAGCCAGACGAAAATGGCCGCCAGCGGCACGGCGATGTAGCGGCTGACCCCGAACAGCTCGGCTGCCGCAGCCACGCCGATGAACTCGGAGACGATGATGCCAGTGTTGGCGACCAGCAGCGTCAACAGGATCAGGGCGGTCTGCCGCAGCGTGAAGCTCTCGCGGACGAGATCCGAGAACCCCTTGCCGGTGACGGCGCCCATGCGGGCGCTCATCTCCTGGACGACGCCGACGCAGAGGGTGACCAGCACCATCGCCCACAGCAGGCCGTAGCCGTAGGAGGCGCCGGCCGAGGCGTAGGTGGCGATGCCGCCGGCGTCGTTGCCGGCGCTCGCCGCGAGCAGGCCGGGACCGAGGGCCGCCAGATAGGGCCAGAAGCGCTTGCGGATCGTCAAGAGTAGGCCCGCCCCCGGCGCTGCCAGACCTCGGGGAGCAGGGTGGCGAGGGCGTCGTCCACGGTCAGGATGCCGAGCAGGCGCCGGTTCTCGTCGAGCACCGGTACGGCGAGCAGGTTGTACTCGGCAAGGACGCGGGCGGCGCTCTCGGCGCGGTCGTCGGGGGAGACGGTCGGCGCGTCCTCGTCGAGCACGTCGGCGAGCGGGGTCGCCGGGTCGGCCAGGATCAGCGTGCGCAGCCGCACGAGGCCGCGCAGGGCGTCGGGATCGTCCACGGCGACCACGTAGACGGCGAGCAGGGGGTCGGGAACCTCCTCCAGCGAGCGGATCATCCGCAGGGCGTCCCCTACCGTGGCGTTCTCGGCAACGCGGACGAGGTCGCGGGTCATGATGCGGCCCACGCTGTCCTCGTCGTATTCGAGGTGCACCTGGACGTCGGCGGCCTCCTCGGGCTCCATGCGGGCGAGGAGCTGCTCGGCGACCTCGTCGTCGAGGTCCTCGAGGGCGTCGGCGGCGGCGGCGGGGTTCATCTCCTCCAGGATGTCGGCGGCGCGCTCCTGGTCCATCCCTTCGAGCAGGTCGGCGACGCGCTCGTCGCTGACCTCCTCGAGCGTCTCGGCGGCGGTCTCCTCGTCGAGGGCGGCGACGATCTCGGCGCTCTCGCGGAAGGAGAGGGCGTCGACGATGCGCGCGAGGTCCACCGGATTGAGCTCGGCCAGGCGGTCGTAGGAGACCTTGAGCTGCACCGGCGCGGCGCTCGCCAGGTACTGGACGTCGGACCAGTCGATGATCTGGCGGCCGACGATCCGGCCGGCGAGCGACCGGGGGCCGAGCCGGCGCAGCAGCGCACGGGCGCTGATGTCGACCCCGACGACGCGATAGATCTCCTCGATGCGGGTGAGCTGGACGTCGTTGACGCGGACGATCCGCCGGCCGGTGATGTCGATGAGCTGATGGTCGAGCACGTCCCGGCGCAACAGGACCTCGCCGGAACGGCGGGCGAATGGCTGGAGATCGACGGTGGAGGAGGTGAGCCGGGCGGTGCCGTTGAGCGACTGGAGGAGGTTGGCGGCCACATAGAAGCTGCGCCGGCCGTCGCGCACGACGAGGCCGGAGATCGGCGGATAGCGATCGTCGCCGATCCGGACGATCATGTCCGAGATCCGGCCGATCATCTCGCCGCTCTTGCCCTCCACGGGCCGGTCCATGACCGATGTCAGGAAAAGCATCGCCCCCTCCTGTCTGGACACAGCGGTTGGAGGCGGTTTCGAGGGCTCCCCGGACGCAACTCCCCGCGACGCCTATGATACCCGCAGGGGAGGCGCCCGGCGCGCAGGATCGGGGGTAGACTCCCTGAAGCCGCCATGATCGCCGAGAAAGCCGCAGCCCCCGCTCCCGCCGACGTCCTGGAGATCGTCCAGGGGCTCGCCCAGGAGTTGCAGCCGCAGCGCGGAGCCCGCGCGGTCTCTCTCGATTCGTCGCTGGAGCGCGATCTCGGGTTCGACAGCCTCGGCCGGGTGGAGCTCCTAGCCCGGCTGGAGAAGGCGTTCGGCGTGCGGCTCTCCGAGGAGCTGCTGGGCGCGGCCGAGACGCCGCGGGACCTCCTCCAGGCGCTGGCCGCCGCGCACCCCGCCGCCGCCCCGGGGGCGGATTTCGGGACGGTAGAGGTGCTGGGCGGCGGCGAGGCGGCGCCGGACCGCACGCGGACCCTGCTGGAGGTGCTCGACTGGCACGCCGGGCGCCATCCCGACCGCCGGCACATCCTCTACTACCCCGGCGACGGCGAGCCCGAGGAGCTGTCCTACGGCGAGCTGGCGCGGCGGGTGCGCGCCGCGGCCGCCGGCCTCACCCGCCTCGGCGTGGGACCCGGCAAGGCGGTGGGGATCATGCTCCCCACGGGCCTCGACTACTTCGTCGCCTTCTTCGGCGCCCAACTCGCGGGCGGCATCCCGGTGCCGCTCTATCCGCCGGCCCGCAAGAGCCAGATCGAGGACCATCTCCGCCGGCAGGCGGGCATCCTGCGGACCGCCGGGGCCGAGGTGCTCGTCACCTTCTCCGAGGTCCTCACCCTGGCCCGCCTGCTGAGCGCCCAGCTTCCGGGGCTCCACCGCGTGGTGACGGTGGCGGATCTCGCCGCGGGCTCCGGCGGCTTCGCCCCGCCGCCAGTGCGCGGGGAGGACATCGCCTTCCTCCAGTTCACCTCCGGCAGCACGGGGAACCCCAAGGGGGTGGTGCTCACCCACGCCAATCTGCTGGCCAACCTGCGGGCGATCCGCCAGGGGGCGGACATCCGGCCGGACGACGTGATCGTGAGCTGGCTCCCGCTCTACCACGACATGGGGCTGATCGGCTGCTGGATGGGCGCCCTCTACTTCGGCGTGCCGCTGGTCCTGATGTCGCCGCTGGCCTTCCTCGCCCGCCCGTCGCGCTGGCTGTGGGCGATCCACCGCCACCGGGGGACGCTGTCGGCGGCGCCCAATTTCGCCTACGAGCTGTGCATCAACAAGATCCCCGGCGAGGAGATCGAGGGGCTCGACCTCTCCTCCTGGCGCATGGCGCTCAACGGCGCCGAGCCGGTGAGCCCCGAGACGCTGCGGCGCTTCATCGAACGTTTCGAGCGCCACGGCTTCCGGCCGGGATCGTTCTCCCCCGTCTACGGCCTCGCCGAGAACTCGCTCGCCGTGGCCTTTCCGCCGCTCGGCCGGCCGCCGCGGATCGACGCCGTCGAGCGCGAGCCCTTTCAGCGCTCGGGGTCGGCGGTGCCCGCGGCGGCGGACGACCCCGGCGCCCTGCGTTTCGTCTCCTGCGGCACACCCCTGCTCGATCACGAGATCCGCGTCGTCGACGACGCGGGCCGCGAGGTGGAGGAGCGCCAGGAGGGGCGGCTGGAGTTCAAGGGGCCGTCCGCCACCAGCGGCTATTTCCGCAATCCCGAGGCCACGGCGAAGCTGGTCCATGGCGACTGGCGGGACTCGGGGGACCGCGCCTACATCGCCAGCGGCGAGGTCTACATCACCGGCCGGGTCAAGGACATCATCATCCGCGCCGGCCGCAACCTCTACCCGCAGGAGCTGGAAGCGGCCGTGGGCGAAGTGCCGGGCATCCGCAAGGGGTGCGTGGCGGTCTTCGGCAGCCCCGATCCCGCCACCGGCACGGAGCGCCTGGTGGTGATGGCCGAGACCCGGGAACGGGGTGAAACCGCGCTGGAGGCGATCCGGCAGGCCGTCCAGGAGGTCACGATCTACCTGCTGAGCACACCCGCGGAGGTGGTGGCCCTGGTGCCGCCGCACGGGGTGCCGAAGACGTCCAGCGGCAAGATCCGGCGCTCGTCGGCGCGGGAGGTCTTCGAGTCCGGGCGGAGCGGCCGCGGCGGCGCGTCCCTGGGGGTGCAGATCGCCCATCTGGCCGTCTCCGGAGCGCGGGCACAGGCCGCCCGCCGCGCGCGCTCCCTGGGCGCGCTCCTCTACGCCGCCTGGGCCTACGGTTCGGTGGCCCTGTTCGCGCCGCCGCTCTGGCTCGCCGTCGTCCTGGCGCCGGGCCTGAAGCTCCGGCGGCGGCTGGCGCGGGGCATCGCCCGCTTCCTGTTCTCCTGGATGGGCATGCCCTTCCGTCTGGAGGGGGGCGAGAGCCTGAAGACGGGCGGGCCGCGGATCGTGGCGCCCAATCACGCGAGCTATCTGGACGCGATCGTGCTGACCGCGCTGCTGCCGCCGGAGTTCGCCTACGTGGTGAAGCGCGAGCTGGAGAAGAGCTTCATCTCCCGCATCTTCCTGCGGCGCCTGGGGTCGATCTTCGTCGAGCGGTTCGACGCCGCCCAGAGCGCCGGGGAGACCCGCAAGGTTCTCGACGCCTTGCGGCGCGGCGAGTCGCTCGTCATCTTTCCCGAAGGGACCTTCCGCCGCTACCCCGGCCTCCTCCCCTTCCGCATGGGGACCTTCGCGGTGGCCGTGGACGCCGCCGTGCCGGTAGTCCCGGTGGCGATCCAGGGCACCCGCTCGCTGTTGCGCGGAGGCAGTTGGCTCCTCCGCCATGGCCGGATGACGGTGACCGTGGCGCCGGCCGTCCGCCCCGAGGGGAGCGGCTGGCACGCGGGCGTCCAGCTCCGCGACCGGGTGCGGGCGGCGATCCTGGAACGGTGCGGAGAGCCGGATCTCTCATGAACCTCCACGATCTTTTCGCTATCCCCCGCCGCCGGTCGCCGGAGAAGCCCGCCCTGCGGTTTCAGGATGGCGGCGTGGAAACGGTCCTTTCCTACGGCGACCTGTTCGCCAGGGTTGACGCGCTGGCCGCCGGCCTCGCCACTCGTGGGATCAGCAAGGGGGACCGCGTCGCCTTCTTCCTGGGGAACCGGCCGGAGTTCGTCGTCGCCTACCTTGCCGTGATCCGGCTGGGCGCGGTGATGGTGCCGATCAATCTCGCCTACCGGCAGCGCGAGATCACCCACATGCTGGAGGACTCCGAGCCGCGGCTGCTGATCACCGAACGGGCGCAGCTCTCCATCCTGGAGGGGATGGACGCCGGGGATCTGCTCCTCGCCGAGGATCTGGGAGAGCTGTCCGGCGGCGCGGGATGTACCCCGCCGTTCGTCGAGGGCGGCGATCTCGCGATGCTCCTCTACACCTCGGGGACGACGGGGAAGAGCAAGGGCGCCGAGATCACCCACGACAACGTGCTCGCCACCGTCACCGGCCTCCTCGCCGCCTGGGCCTGGGAACCGGCGGACGCGCTGCTGCTCACCCTCCCCCTCTTCCACACCCACGGCCTGGTGGTGGGGCTCCATTGCGCTCTCGCGGCGGGCGCCACCGTGCTCCTGCGGCGCCGGTTCGAGGCGGCCGAAACCGCTTCCGAGCTGCTCGCAGGCGAGCCGACGCTCTTCTTCGGCGTCCCCACCATGTACGGGCGGCTGGTCGAGGAGCTGCGGGCGCGCCGGGAGCGCGGGGAGGAGCTGGATCTCTCCCGCCTCCGCCTGTTCTGCTCGGGGAGCGCGCCGCTCTCCGCCGAGACCTTCGCCGCTTTCCGCGAGCTGACCGGCCACGAGATCCTCGAGCGCTACGGCATGACCGAGACCGGGATGAACCTCTCCAACCTCTACGCCGGGGCGCGGCGGCCGGGCACGGTGGGCGTGCCCCTGCCCGGGGTGTCGATCCGCACCGTCGACGAGGAGCTGCAGGTGCGCGGCGGCAACGTCTTCGCCGGCTACTGGCGGGCGCCGGAGAAGACGGCGGCGAGCTTCGTCCACGACGAGCTCGGCCGGCGGTGGTTCAAGACCGGCGACCTCGCCCGGCAGGACCCGGAGACCGGTTTCATCACCCTCCTCGGCCGGCGGCACGAGCTGATCATCAGCGGCGGCTTCAACCTCTATCCGCGCGAGGTGGAGGAGGTGCTGGCCGGGTTCCCCGGCGTGCGCGAGGCGGCGGTGGTGGGCCGGCCGCACCCGGACTGGGGGGAGGTCCCGGTCGCCTTCCTGGCCGCCGACGCGAGCGTCGACACGGCCGAGCTGATCGCCTTCTGCAAGTCCCAGATGGCCGGCTTCAAGGTGCCGCGGGAGATCCGCCGGATCGATTCCCTCCCCCGGAACGCCCTGGGAAAAGTGGAGAAACACAAGCTGCCCGTCTGACAGCCGCTTGACCGGTAAGACAGCCGGCGGCGAGCACCGCCTCTCGATCCCTGCTATAAGTCTGGAGTGATGAAGACGTATCTCGGGATCGATCTCGCCGGGGACAACGGAAACGCCGGGGTCGCCGAGATCCTCGAGACCCCGGAGGGGCTCTTCTATCAGTTCCCCGCCGGCTCCTGGCGCGGCCACGACGGGCTCGGGCTGATCGAGGGGCGCTCGCGCGCGGCCGAGAAGATCGCGGTCGATCAGCCCTTCTCCTACCCGGCCCCGTGCATGCGCTGGTTCCTGGGGCAGGCGGGAGCGGACGCCGAGAGCGACCCCTACATCTGGCGGCGCACCGACATCGCGATGGCCGAGCGCGTCACCAATCTCGGTATCCACCGCGATACCGTCCTGCCGGTAAGCCGCTGCTCCAACGTCTGGCGGGCCGTCGAGCTGGCCAGCCTTCTCGGGGTGGCGCGCGAGGCGGTCTGCGGCGGCAAGGGGCGCCTGATCGAGACTCACCCCCGGGTCGCCTGGGCGGTGGTGATCGCCAGCCTGGCGGACCGTGAGACGGCGGAGAGCCTGGTGGGGCACTACAAGGGCCCGATCCCGGAGGACCGGGGGAAGCGGCACCAGCAGAAGGAGCTCCGGGAACGGATGCTCCGGCTGCTCGCCGCCGGCGCCGGCCTCAAGCCTCGCCTGGAGGCGCACCGGGAGCTGGCCTGCAAGACCGACGACAACCTCGACGCCCTGATCTGCGCCTTCGTCGCCTACCTCGCCGCCCACACCGCCGCCGAGCGCTGCCTGCCGGCCCGCGTCCCCGAGGAGACCGTGCTGCTGGAAGGAGTGGCGATCATCCCGAGCCAGGACTGGCAGGCGCGCCTGCTGGTGAAGAAGGGTCAGCGAAAGGAGCCAACGCAATGACGATGTTCAACTCCCGCAAAGTTCTGATCGCGGGCGGGCTCTGCCTGCTCGCCGCCTGCTCGGCCGGTGCGCAGGGCAACCGGCAGCCGCCGGTCCGTCCCCAGTCTGGAAAAGCTTCCCCCGAGGTGGAAACCATGTACCCGAACGCCTGTTATCAAGGGATCGATCCCGAGAAGGACGTCTGTCTGAAGAACGGCCGATCGGAGGGGCCGCCGGTCGTGGTGCTCGGTTCCGAGCGGGCGATGGGCGATCTCGACGCCGACGGCACGCCCGAGACGGCCCTGCTGCTGACCCGGGATCCCGGAGATCCGCAGCAGCAGGTCTATCTCGCCATCGCCGCCTGGAAGGGGGACAAGGTCGTCAACCTGGCGACCACCCTGCTGGGCAGTCAGGTGAAGGTGAAGTCGTTGAAGGTCGCCGGCGGCAAGCTCTACCTCGAGGGCTCGCGGTCCGCCTCCGCCCGGACGGCGATGATGCCCGTCACCCTGACCTTCTCGCTCCGGCAGGGAAAGCTGGTGGAGGAGGCGGAGGGGCCGCAGACGTAGGCCCCGCCAACTTACCCCGCCTTCGCCTCCAGCACCGCGCGGTCGCGCAGCTTGCCGGCGGCGGGGGAGAGCGGGGCGTCGGTGAGGATCTTGTTGATGCGCTCCATCGCCTTCACCGTGTCTCCCACGCTCTGGTAGAGGACGACCTCGCCGTAAAGATTGTCGGCGAGGACGTTCAGCCGCTCGATCACCGGCACGACGAAGGGGCCCTCGGGGTAGCGGCGCAGGTACTCGGCGCCGTTCTTGACGTCGTCGTAGGTCTTGGCGATCGTGGCCAGACGCTCGCCGGCGATCTTCTTCAGCTCGGGGTCCTTGGTCTGCTCGGCCATCTGCTGCAGGGCGGCGAGCTCCTTGAGGTTGGGAGCGAGGATGCGCAGCCCGGCGCTGGCGCGCTTCCCCTCGGCGCTCTGCGGCGCGGATTCCCAGGCCTTCAGATACTGGGTCACCGCCTCGGTCTGGTTGCCCAGACGGCTGTAGGCGTCGCCGAGGGCGAGCGCCACCTCGGGGACCTCCGTGGCCTCGGGGAAGTTCGACAGGAAGCTCTCCAGGAACGAGGTCTCGTAGATGCCGCCGCCGAGGATCTTGACGGCGCGCGGATAGAGATCCTTGCGCTTGACCTCGAGATCCGAAACCTCCCCTTCCAGGGCGGGGATCAGGTCGCTCCTGGCGTCGATCGCGCGCACCTCCCCCAGCTCCTTGCGGTAGAGGCGGAGGACGGCGCCGTAGTCGCGCGAGAGCAGCGGGCGCGCGAGCTCGTCGTCCCGACGCTTGTGGAGCTTCTCGAGGCGCAGGGCGTCGGATGCCTTCCCCTGCGGCCAGGCGGAGAGGATGGCCGTCTTGACGTAGGAGGTCACCCCCTCGTCCGTCTTCTTGACCTGCGTCAGGTATTTGCTCAGGGTCGCCTGGGTGCGCTTACGGTAGTCGTCCACCGGCTTCCTGGACTGCATCGTCCAGGTCCCCTTGCGGGCCTCGGCGGCGCGCTCGCGGGCGTCCGCGAAGGGGTGGGTCTGCCAGTAGCCGTACTCCTTGAGCTGGGGGGCGCGGCTGTTCATGATCTCCCAGAGCCGGCGGGCGCCGTCCGGGCTGTAGCCGGCCGCGGCGGCCAGGCTCTGCCCCTCCTTGTCGGCCTCGTCCTCGTAGTCGCGGCTGTAGCTGCGCAGCAACAGCTCGCTGATCACCAGGCTCGCCGCCGCGGCGCCCTGGATCAGGTTGCCATTCGGATCCTGATAGCCGACGCGCGGATCGTAGGGGGCCTGCGCGGCGGGCAGGCGGTTGTTGCTGCGCGACTCCCCGATCGCCACCCCGGCCACCAGCAGGTTGCCGAGCACGGTCATCAGCGTCTGCTTGCGCTGCATGTGGATGGAGTGCTCGTGGACGACGTGGCCGATCTCGTGGCCGAGGACGTTGGCCAGCATGTCGTCGTCCAGGCCGAGGTCGAGCATGCCGGTGGTGACGAAGATCTGCCCGCCCGGCAGCGCGAAGGCGTTGGGCTCCGGCATTTTGACGATCTGGAAGATGAAGGGGTACTTCTGGAAGTCCGACTGCTGGGCCAGCTCGTAGCCGATGCGGTTGACCCGCGCCAGCCGCTCCGCGTCGTCCGCGGCCCCGTACTGCTTGACGGCCTCGGCGGCCGCCTTGAGGCTCTCGTCGAAGAGCTTGGGATTGGCGATGCCCTGATTGGCGGTGCCCTGCTGCGCCTGCCCCGGCCGGGCGGCCGCGAGGACCAGCAGGAGGACGGGCGCGAAGGCGAGGATGCGTCGGGTTGTCATGGCCTTCCCCTCAAAACGTTCCAAGGTTACCCCATCGGGGTGAAATCTCACCCCGGAAACAAAATTCCGCGAGCCAAAACTCCCGGCCGGTTCCCCGCCTCCTTGTGGTAGCTTTCCGCGCATGAGCGACTTGACCATTGAGGTGGACACCACGAAGTCGTCCATGGAAGAGATCCGGCCGTCCCTCGACGCCGGTTTGAAGGCGGCTTTCCCGGGCGGCATGCTGAAGTGGCACTGGGAGGGTGACGTGATGCACCTCACCGGTCCCGGGGCCAAGGCCACCATCGTGCTGGAGAATGGCCGCCTGGTCGGGCGCGCCCATCTCAAGCCCCCCGCCAGCCTGATGAAGCCGGTCATCGAGCAGAAGATCGCCCAGGTGATGAAGAAGGTCGCCCTGGTCTGACGGTCGCGCACCCGTGGCCGCGCCGCCGAACCTCCCCGCCGCGCTGCTTCGACGCGCCGCCGCGGAGCCCGAGGAGCCCTGGCTCTTCCGCGCCGAGGGGTGGGACTGGGTCTGGCACCCTTGGCGGGAGCTGGCCCGCTGGATGGAGGATTGGCAACCCTCCCTGTCCGCTCTCCCCGCCGGCACCCGCACCGGCTTCCCCTACGCGCCCCGTCCTGAATTCGTGATCCTGGACCTGGCGATCCAGGCCGCGGGGCTGGTCTCCGCCCCGGGGAAGCGGCGGGGGGGAGAGGCCTGGGTGGAGATCGTGGACGGCAAGCTCGACGTCTCGTCAGGCTCCCATTCATCGGGGAACGCGGGAGGGGCTCTGGTCACGGTGGCCGGCGAGCCGGTGGAATGGACCGCGGCGGAGCTGGTCGCGGCCGGGGAACGGCTGCAGGCGGATATCGGAGGATCGGACCACCGGGAGATCGTGGTGCTCGGGGGAGCACTCGGCGATCCCGTGGAGCGGACCCTACTCTCCTGGGCGACGCTGATCGGAGCCGCCGTGGTGCTGGAGCCCGATCCGGCGCTGCGGGCCGCCACCGCCGCCTGGGTGCGGCCGACCGTCTTCCACGGCACCCCGGCCGAGCTCACGGATCTGCGGGCGCGGGTGAAGAGGAAGCGGGGCCTGCCGTTCGGGCGGCTGCGGACGGTGCTGGTGGCCGGGTGGCAGGTGCTGGCGCCGGAGGACGAGGCCTTCTGGCGGGGGCGCGGAGTCCAGGTGGCCAGGGTCTTTGCCGCAGAGCGGCGTAACCGTGGTATATAACCCGGGAGCGAGGACGAGGAGAGGAGAACGTCATGCCTGAAGAGACCGCCCAGACCGCCCCACCGCCCGCCCCCCTGCGGCCGCCGAACACCGCCTCCGCCCTGGAGGAGATCACCGAGCGGGCTGATACCGTCTGGACCCGCGACAAGAGCCAGCCGGTCAAGGTCCAGGCCGTGGAGCGGAGCGCGCTCAAGGGCGTCCATGGCCGGGTGGCGATCGTCGACGGCTGCCGGACCCCGTTCGTCAAATCGGGGACCGACTTCGCCAACATGGACGTGATCGATCTCGCCAGCGTCGCCGCCTCGGAGCTGGTGGCGCGGACGGCGATCGATCCCGACGAGATCGACCTCTCGGTCTTCGGCGTCGTGGTGCCGGCGCTGTTCGCGCCGAACCTCGGGCGCGAGGTCGTCTTCCGCACCTCGCTGCCGTTCCGCATCCCGGGGGTGACGGTGAACCTCGCCTGCGCCTCCTCGACGCGCGCGATCACCTTCGCGGCCGGCTCGATCCTCTCCGGCGAGGCCGGCGTGGTGCTCGCGGGGGGCGCCGAGTCGCTGACCAACGTCCCCATCCAGTTCTCGCGCAAGGCGGCGCAGACCTTCATGGCCGCCAGCCGCGCCAAGACGCTGCCGCAGAAGATGGGCGTCTTCGGCAAGCTCCGCCCGGCCGACCTCGCCCCCGTGGCGCCGGCGATCGCCGAGTACACCACCGGCCAGACCATGGGCGAGTCGGCGGAGAAGATGGCCAAGGAGAACGACATCTCCCGCCGGGCGCAGGACGAGATCGCGCTGCTCTCCCACCAGCGGGCCGCCGCCGCCGCCGAGGATGGCCGGCTCACCGTGCAGATCGCGCCGACCTTCCCGCCGCCGGGCTACGACAAGGCGGTCACCCGCGACAACGGCGTCCGCGCCGACAGCTCGATGGAGGCCCTGGCGAAGCTCAAGCCGGTCTTCGACAAGCGCTACGGCACGCTCACCGCCGGCAACTCCAGCCCGCTGACCGACGGCGGCTCGGCCGTGCTGCTGATGAGCGAGGAGAAGGCGAAGGCCCTGGGCTACACGCCGCTCGGCTACATCCGCTCCTACGCCTTCACGGCGCTCAACCCCGGCGACCAGCTCCTCCAGGGGCCGGCCTACGCCGCCCCGGCGGCGCTCGACGCGGCGGGGGTGAAGTTCGCGGACATCGATCTCGTCGAGATGCACGAGGCGTTCGCGGCGCAGATCCTCTCCAACATGAAGGCGTTCGCCTCGAAGAAGTTCGCCGAGCGCGAGCTGGGCCGCAGCGAGGCGCTGGGCGTGATCGACCTCGACCGCTACAACGTGACCGGCGGCTCGATCTCGATCGGCCACCCCTTCGGCGCCACCGGCGCCCGGGTGGTCATGCAGCTCCTCTACGAGCTGCGCCGCCGCGACCGCAACCTCGGCCTGGTCACCGTCTGCGCCGCCGGCGGCGTCGGCTTCGCGATGGTGGTCGAAAGAGAGTAAAAAGATTTTGGATTTTGGATTTTAGATTTTGGATTGGGGGAGGCGGCATCTCCCCAGGTCCAACCGGGCTCGCCCTGGCTTCTTCAATCCAAAATCCAAAATCCAAAATCCAAAATGCTTCCGTTATCGGGTCTCCTCATCGTAGACCTCTCCCGCCATCTCCCCGGGCCGCTCGCGGCGCGGCTGCTGGCGGACCTGGGGGCGCGGGTGGTCAAGGTGGAGGAGCCGAAGCTCGGCGATCCGATCCGCATGTCGCCGCCGGTGCGCGAGGGGGTTGGCGCGCTCGGCGCCATTCTTCTCGCCGGGGTCGAGAGCGTGGCCCTCGATCTCAAGACCGAGGCGGGCCGCGAGGCGCTGGCGAAGCTGCTCGCGCGGGCCGACGTGATGATCGAGAGCTTCCGGCCGGGGACGCTCGCCCGCCTCGGCTTTCCGCCCGAAGAGCTGCGGGCGCGCCACCCCCGTCTGGTGATCGGCTCGATCTCGGGCTGGGGGCAGGACGGCCCGTACGCCGCCCGGGCCGGCCACGATCTCACCTATCAGGCGATCGCCGGGATGCTCGCCGCGACCGCCGCGATGCCGGCCGTCCAGGTCGCCGACCAGATCGGCGCCTGGAGCCTGGTCACCGCCATCCTCGCCGCCCTCTTCGAGCGCGAGCGCACGGGCGAGGGGAAGCGGGTCGACGTCGCCCTGCTCGACGCCGGCCTCCACGCCAACCTCACCGCCTGGGCCGCCGAGGCGGGGGGGCGGAAAGCGGTGGGGGAGCGTCTGCCGCTGACCGGCGCCTTCCCCTGCTACAACCTCTACGAGACCGCCGACGGCCGCAAGCTGGCGCTCGGCGCCCTGGAGCCTCATTTCTGGGAGCGCTTCTGCCGTCTCGCCGGGCGCACGGACCTGCTCCGGCGGCAGTACAGCCCGTCCCTGCGGGTGCACCGGGAGATGCGGGAGCTGTTCCGCACCCGTACCCGGGGCGAGTGGATGAAGCTTCTCGGCCGCGAGGATATCCCCGTCGAGTCCGTGCTCTCGGCCGCCGAGGCGCGGGACCACCCGCAGGTCCTGGAGCGCGGCGTCCTGGCCGTGGGGCCGGATCACCTGCCGCGGCTCGCCTTCCCGGCCCGGTTCGACGGCGAGCGCCCCGCCGCCGGCGGCGCGGTGCCCGACCTGGGCGCGCAGACCCGGCCGCTGCTCCAGGAGGTGGGAGCGCCGGACCTCGCCGGCGCGTCCGGCGTCGGCCGGCGCTTCAGCTTCAAGCGGTGGGTGAAGAAGTTGTTCTTCTGACTCCTTACCCACCGGTTGCCGTTTATAGTAAAAGCACCATGGCCTCCCATGCCGGGGATCGCTTCCCCCCGACCCGCCGTTCCGTGCTGCTCGCCGCGCGCGACGCCGATCCGGAGGTGCGCCGGCAGGCCTGGGAGGCGCTGGTCGGGAGCTACTGGAAACCGGTCTACAAGGTTTTGCGGGCGCGCTGGCGTCTCGACCGCGAGGACGCCGAGGACCTCACCCAGGAGTTCTTCGCCGCGCCGCCCTGGCCAAAGGGACGTTCGAGCGCTACGACCCCGCCAAGGCCCGCTTCCGCACCTATCTGCGCACCTGCCTCGACGGCTTCGCGGCCAACGAGCGTAAGGCCGCCCACCGCCTGAAGCGCGGCGGCGGGCAGGCGCCGCTATCGCTCGACTTCGCGGGAGCCGAGGCGGAGCTGCTGCGCCACGGCGCCGGCGACGGGCTCGATCCGGACGAATACTTCCATCGCGAGTGGGTCCGCTCACTCTTCGAACTCGCCGTCGGCGACCTCCGGCGCTGGTGCGCGGCGGCGGGCAAGGAGGTCCACTTCCGTCTCTTCGAACGCTACGACCTGGAAGGGCCGGACGCGCCCGAGCGGCCGACCTATGCCCAGCTCGCCGCCGAGCACGGCATCCCCGCCACTCAGGTCACCAACTACCTTGCCGCCGTCCGCCGAGAGTTGCGGCGTCTGGTGCTCGAACGCCTGCGCGAGCTGACCGGCTCCGAGGAGGAGTTCCGCGCCGAGGCGCGCTCGGTGCTGGGGATCGATCCCCTGGCAGGAAAATCATGAGCGGGATCTCCGACGCCGCTCTCCGCCATCTCCAGGAGATCGCCGATCTCCCGGACCTCGACGGCACTCCCTACGAAATCCTGGAGACGATCGGCCGCGGCGGCATGGGCACCGTCTATCTCGCCCGCGACCGCCGGCTCGACCGCGAGGTCGCGCTAAAGGTCGTCCAGCTCCCTGGGGGCGCGGCGGAGGATGTGGACCGCCTGCTGCGCGAGGCCCGCGTGCTCGCCCGCCTGGAGCACCCCGGCATCGTCCCCGTCCACGACGCCGGCCTGCTTCCGGACGGCCGCGCTTTCTACGCCATGAAGCGCGTCCGGGGCTCGAGGCTGGACGAGCACGCCCGCGCCGTCCCGCTGGCCGAACGCCTGCGCGCCTTCGAGCGCATCTGCGAGGCGGTCGCCTTCGCTCACGCCCACGGCGTCATCCATCGCGACCTCAAGCCGGAGAACGTGATGGTCGGGCCGTTCGGGGAGGTGCTGGTGATGGACTGGGGGGTGGCGAAGGTCTCCTCCCACCCTCCCTCAACCGGAGAGGAGGAGAAGGCGGCCTGGATGGGAGATTCCAACCTTACCGCACATGGCACCATCCTCGGCACTCCGGGCTACATGGCTCCGGAGCAGGAGCGCGGCGAGGTCGACCGCATCGATGAACGGACCGACGTCTGGGCGCTAGGCGCCCTGCTGGGCTTCCTGCTCGCGGGCGCGGAGGCGCCCCGTCCGCTGGAGGCGATCCGCCGCCGAGCCATGGCGACCGATCCCCGGGACCGCTATCCACGGGTCGAGGAGCTGGCGGCGGACCTCTCCCGCTACCTCGCCGGCTCGGCCGTCAGCGCGCATCGGGAGAGCCTGCTCGACCGCGCCGGCCGCTTCGCCCGCCGCCACCGCGTGGCGATCCTGTTGGTCCTCGCCTACGTCCTGATGCGGGCGCTGCTCGTCCTCATCCTCGGGCGCTAAACGAATCCCCTGGAACGTTGAATGAGAGATTGGACGCAATACTCTATTGGAGGGGCACACGACATGAGCAAACCGGTTTTCGGGCTTCTGCTGGGCGGCATCCTGGGCATCCTCGACGGACTGACGGCGCTGGTCTCCGCGCCGGAGACGCGGACCCAGATCGTCGGCATCGTCATCGGTTCGATGTGCAAGGGGCTGATCGCGGGCGTCCTCATCGGCTGGTTCTCCCGCAAGGTGCACTCGCTGCCGCTCGGCATCCTCTTCGGTCTCGGGGTGGGCGCGCTGCTGGCCTATGGGGTGGTGCTGATGGGCAACCCCTACTTCTGGGAGATCATGCTCCCCGGCATGGCCGTCGGCGTCATCGTGGGCTTCGCCACCCAGCGGCACGCCGAGGCTCCCCGCGCCACCAGGACCGCCTGAAGATCAACCGATCGGCAGCTCCACCGTGAACACCGTCCCCCGGGGCGCGTTGTCCTCCACCCGGATCGCCCCCTGGTGGTCGGCGACGATGCGGTGGACGATGGCGAGCCCGAGGCCGGTGCCGCGTCCCTTGGTGGAGTAGTAGGGGAGGAAGAGCTTCTCCTTCGACTCCGCGGGGATCCCCCGGCCGGTGTCCGCCACCTGGATCTCCAGGTGGCCGTTGACCGGATGCGCGGCGATCCGGACCTGACCGGGGGCCTCGGTCGCCTCGACGGCGTTGTCGAGCAGGTTGATCAGCGCGCGCCGGATCTGCTCGCCGTCGATCCAGACCGCGGTCAGCCCGGCGTCGACGTCCCCCTCCACCTCCACGCCGGCCTTCAGGTTGCGGTAGAGGTGGACCGTCTCGCCGACCAGCCGCGAGAGGTCCACCGGCGCCGGGTGGGGGCGCGGCATGCGGGCGTAGCGTGAGAATTCGTCCACCATCCCCTGCAGCGTCACTACCTCGCGGACGATGATCTCCACCCCCTCCTCGATCGCCCGCCCGAGGCCGGGGTCCCCCTGCTGGTGCTTCCTGAGCAGCCGCTCGGCCGAGAGGCGGATCGGGGTGAGCGGGTTCTTGATCTCGTGCGCGATCCGCCGCGCCGCCTCGTTCCAGGCGGCGAGCTGCTGCGCCTTGATCAGCTCCGTCAGGTCCTCGATCACCACCACGCCCCCCTGGATCGCCCCCGCCGCGTCGCGCAGGGCCGTCACCTTGAGCTCGAACGTCTTCCATTCGCCGCCCAGCGTCAGGTGGATCTCCTTGCTGCCGTGCCCGCCGCGCCCGACCTCGCGCACGGCCGCCGCCAGACGCTTGCGGTCGGGGTCCCCCCAGGCCTCCTCGAACGGGCGCCCCACCACGTCCTGCTCGCGCTGGCGGAGCATGTTGAGCGCCGCGCCGTTGCAGGTGAAGATCCGCCCCTGGGAGTCGATCGAGACCACCCCCGCGGCCACGTTCTCCAGCACCGCCGCGATCAGCGCCCGCTCGTCCGCCAGCCGCTGATTGCTCGCCGTCAGCTCCAGGTTGTTCCGCTCCAGCTGCTCCTTGTTGCTCTCCAGCTCCTCGGTCATCCGGTTGAAGGAGTCGACCAGCACGCCGAGCTCGTCGTCCGCCACCACGTCCACCCGGTGCGAGAGATCGCCGCCGCTGATCCGGCGGGTCCCCTCGGCGAGCGCCTGGATCGGCAGCGTCACCCGCCGGGCGAGATAGAGCCCGGTCCACGACGAGGCGAGCAGGATCACCATCGTCACCATCAGGAAGAGCAGCAGGTGGCTCGCCCGCAGGTCGTCCTTCTGCACCACGAGCTGGCGGTAGGCCTGATAGTCCTGCACCAGCTTCTCGCGCTGCGCCGTGAGCACGGGATCGAGGAGCGATCCCACCACCACCACGATGCCCGGGCGGTTCGGCGCGGCCACGCCGGCGAGCAGGAGACTCCCCCGCGTGCCGGGGGGAGTCTGGACGGCGGTGGCGTGCCCCTCCTGCGCGGCGGCCTCCAGGAACGAGCGGTCCGGATCCGGCAGCCTGGGGATCCCCGACTGCGAGTTGAAAATCCCGTTGACGAACTCCCGCCCCTCGTAGACCGCCACCAGGTCGAGGTCCAGCTCGCCGAGCAGGCTCTGCATCCGGCGGGTCAGCGCCGGGCGCTGCCGTGGGTCCTGGAGATCGAGGTCCTGGATCTCGCGCTGGACGCGCCCGGCGTCGCGCAGATTCGTCTTTTCGATGCTGTCGTAGAGCCCCTGGGCGACCGCGTTGCCGCGCTCGAGGACCGGCGCCACCGGGCTGTTGAACCAGCGGTCCATCGACCCCCGGAGGAGCTCGGTCGCGATGGCGAACAGCACCAGCACGGGGATCAGCGACAGGCCGACGTAGGTCGCGACCAGCTTGAACTTGAACGTCGAGCCGAGCACCCGGTGCCGCCGCTCGACGAGCAGCTTCACCATGTTGCGCAGCAGGACGAACAGGACGACCAGGATCAGCAGGACGTTGACGTACCAGAGGACGAACAGCAGCACCCGGTTGGTCAGCAGCGCGCCCGGCAGGTCGCGCCCGCGCTGGATGAGATAGAAGAACCCGGTGAACAGCAGCATCAGGGCGACCAGCCCCGAGCCGATCAGCCGGTGGTTCTTGCGGTTCTGGAGAATCTTTTTGCGCAGGCCCATTGGATTTGAACCCCAAGCCTCAGGGGATGCCCGGGGCGCGGAACTTCGGCGAATCCTTCCAGTCCGTGTTGATCGTCACCGGAATCAGGGACAGGATCGTCCGCGAGCCGAGCTCGGCCTCCACCTTGATCAGCAGGCGCCACTCCCGGGGGAGGCCGGCGACGGAGAAGATCGGGAGCTGCTCGACGCGGGTCATCGCCTCCTCGAGGCTCTTGCGGTCGCGAATCGTGCGGCTCTCGATCAGCTTGTCGTCCAGCTTGTAGTGGACCGTGTAGGCGCGGGCGACCGCGTCGTACATCGCCACCACCTCCAGCGTGCCCTCGCGGAGCTGCTGGTCCCACCAGCGCTTGCGGTCGCGGTCGAGCACGAACCGATAGAGGATCGAGGTCGGCAGGCCGCTGTCCACCCGTTCCGAGAAGCGAGGGCTGAAGGCGTCGCGCAGGGTGAACGAGGCGAGCACCCGGCCGCCGTCCAGCTCGATCTTGATCGGGGAAATCCTTGCGTCCGCAACGGCCTGGGAGGCGAAGAGAAAGAAGCCAAGGAGCGCGAGTTTCGCTCTCATCAAGAACGGCAGTCTACCACTTCGGTGCTTCCCCGCTCTAAGGAGCGCCTCGCCGCCCGGGATTTCAATCCCGGGCGGCGGAGTTGTCTCTACAGTAAACTATCGCCGCCAACGGCCGCCTTCCACGATCGGACATCCAGACCATGAAGCGATTCCTCTGCCTGCTCTGCCTCGTTCTGCTCCCCGCCCAGGGAGGAGGCCAGACCGCCGCCGCCCCCGCACCGGCTGCCGACACGAAGCCCGGCGACGATGTCGTCATGAGCTTCGAGGACTATGAGCCCAAGTCCACGCTGGTGGTGCCGGAGCATCCGAAGACCCGGGCGAAGTACCCGTTCATCGACGTCCACAACCACCAGGAAGCCGACGAGATGACCCGCGCCCAGGTGGACAAGCTCGTCGCCGACATGGACGGGCTGAACATGGCGGTGATGAACAACCTCAGCGGCGGCTGGGGGGAGACCCTCGCCAAGGGGGTCAGGAACCTCAAGGGGCCCTATCCCAAGCGCTTCACCGAGTTCGCCAACGTCGACTTCAAGCGGATCGACGAGCCGGACTTCGGCGCTAACGCCGCCCGCCAGCTCGAGCAGGACGTCAAGGTCGGCGGCGCCCAGGGGCTCAAGATCTTCAAGAACCTGGGGATGTTCGTCACCGACAAGAACGGCGTGCGCGTGCACACCGACGATCCGCGCATCGATCCGGTCTGGGACAAGTGCGCCGAGCTCGGCATCCCGGTGCTCATCCACACCGGCGAGCCGTCCCCTTTCTGGTCCCCCTGGGACCGCCACAACGAGCGCTGGCTGGAGCTCAAGCAATACCCCAGCCGCCGGCGCACCGACCCCCGCTTCGCCTCCTTCGAGGTCACGATGGAGGAGCAGCACAACCTGTTCCGCAAGCATCCGAAGACGATCTTCATCGCCGCCCACCTGGACTGGCTCGGCAACGACCTCGGCCGCCTCGGCAAGCTCCTCGACGAGATGCCGAACGTCTACACCGAGATCGGCGCCGTGCTGCACGAGATCGGCCGCCAGCCGCGCGCGGCGCGGGAGTTCTTCATCAAGTACCAGGACCGCGTGCTGTTCGGAAAGGATATCTGGGAGCCCTCGGAGTACCACGTCTACTTCCGCGTGCTGGAGACGCGGGACGAGTACTTCGACTACTACCGCAAGCGCCACGCCTTCTGGAAGATGTACGGGCTCGACCTGCCGGACGAGGTGCTGAAAAAGCTTTATTACAAGAACGCGCTGAGGATCATCCCCGGCATCGACAAGTCGGCTTTTCCAAGCTAAGAGACGCCACGGGTCAATCTCATGAAGTCATCCCAGTGAAGCGTTTCCACGCCCTGTGCGTCGGTTAAAACGTTCATCGCGATGGCCTCGCCAAGCCGGTCCACACGAATTCCGCGGGCCTTCCGCAACGGGCCGACGAGCAGCGGTTCCAGCCACGGGAACACGACGAGCGTGATCCCCTGCATCAGCCCATACCGGTTGGTGGGAGTCAGAATCATCGAGGGCTGGAACAGGCTCAGGCGCTCGAAGCCTAGTGCTTTCAGCCCCTCTTCCAACTGCCCCTTCGTGCGCAGATAGAACAGGGCTGACGTGGAGCTGGCGCCCGCGGAGCCGAGGAGCTCGAAGTGCCGGACTCCGGCCTGCTTGCAGGCGGAGGCGAAGTCCAGGACCGCGTCGCGATCGATCCTGACGAACTCGGCTTTGCTCATCTTCGACGGCTCGCCCACTCCGAGGGTGCAGATGGCCGTGTCATGTCCCGCCAGCAGATCCCGGTAGGAGGACGGAGTGAAGATGTCGATCACGTGCTGCTCGATCGCCCCGCCCGCCAGGCCCTCCGCCGGGCGCCTGCTGAGCAAGGACAACCGGGTCACCTCCGGCAACCTCGCGAGAGTCCGCGCGGTATGGCCGCCCACGGCGCCCGTCGCGCCGAGCATGACAACGGATATCGAGCGTGGCATGGAGAATCCCTGTCAGGCCTTTACCGCCACCACCTCGAGGTACTCGCCGCCGTACTGCGTCGTCCCGTCCGTGGCGCGGTTGTGCCGGGTCCACAGTTGCTCGAGGTCCTCGCGCAACGCGGCCTGCCGGTCGGAATCGAGTCCCGCGAAGGCGCGATTCGTCGGGCCGTAGTACATCCGGTAGAACTCCACGACTTCGGCCGGGCCGAACGCATACTTGAAGGGGAACTGGCGCTTGGTGAGCTTGAGCTCGGAGACATGGTCTTGAAAACGTTCGCGGACGGTCGCCTCGTTGCCCCAGAGCAGCGGTGACGGCATCATTGGCGGCGGGGGCACGTGTTTTCCCATGGCCCTGAACAGCTCGCCGACGAATCCTTCCGGCGTCCAGTTGGCCATAATGATGCGCCCCTTGGGCCGGCAGACACGGACGAATTCCGCGGCGACCCGGTCGGGCCGGGGCGCGAACATCGCGCCGATAAGGCTGACGACGGCTTCGAATGAGGCGTCCTCGTACGGCAGCATCTCGGCGTCCGCTTCCTCGAATCGCGCGTCCAGGCCCTCGGCGGCGGCGCGTGCGCGCGCCTCCTCGATCGAGTTGGCGGCGATATCGACACCCGTCACGCGAACCCCGGCGCGCGCGGCGGGAATGGCGATCTGGCCCGCGCCGCAGCCGACGTCGAGCATCTCCGTGCCCGGCGGGATGGCGATCCGTTCGAGGAACTCGAGCGCGCCGGGTTCCATGGGCTTGGCAAAGTGGGCATAGTCGCCGGACATCCAGGTGGCTTTCAGGCGCGTCTTCAGCGTTTCCATCTCGGGTGTCATGCCGCTCATGCTCTCTCTCCCTTGGCGATGTGGGTCATCCCGGCACGGGAGCGAGCATAGTAGCATCGCGCGCGAGCCCCCCATTCGCCGCCGGGGAGAGGCCGGAGGCTCGCCCCTCCGCGGCGCGCGCACCTCATTAGGCAGAGCTCGAACCGTGGGCGCGCATGCCGCCGCCTCCCGGCTTCGAGGGAGATCGCCCGCCATGCGCCGCATCGTCCTGCTCCTGGCCCTCCTCTTCGTCCTGCTGCCGCTCGCCCTGGCCGCCGCCATCAACCGTGGCTACTACTTCCCGGAAGACAACCCGACCTGCACCTGGACCTGCGCCTCCGGCAGCACCGGCTCGACCAACGCCGGCAGCCTCACCATCTGCCGCAACGCCTGCGCCAGCGCCTGCCACGCCACCTGCCAGATCCTGTACTGAGGGGCCCCAAGCCGCCGCCCATCGCGCCCGCTCGGCGAGGGCCAGCGCGCGGCATCCAGAGGCGAGGTCGAGCGCTGGTCCTGACGTCAGGGCAGGGTCGAGACGGCGCGTGCCCCCTGCAGGAAGGGAGCACGGGACTGGCTACTTCGGGCAGCAGCTCCTGAAATTGTTGAAGGTGTACTCGGTGCACTGCTGCGCGGTGGTCAGGGCCGATCCGGAGGTCGATTTGAGCTGCTCGTCGTCGAGCTCCATGAGGCCGGACGGATGGAGAGGCAGGCGGTCCCGCTCCTCAGTGGTCAGGCTGGCGCGATAGAGAGGGTCTTTCCAGGCGCGGATGACTTCGGCTTTGTTCATCGACCGTTCTCCTTGCGGGCTCGCGCTCCACCATGGAGCGCGGCGGAGTCCTGGCTCCTATTGTAAGGGTGCTATGAACGGGGCAGACCGTGAATCCCCGGGATATGCCACATGTGCCGGGTCGGATATCGCATCCGGAGGCCCTGAAAGGTTCCTGTAGTATGGGGCGATGGGACCGAAGTCCGGCCTTGCCCTGCTCCTGGCCTGCGCCATCGGGCTCTCCGGGTGCCAGGCGAAGCGCGACCCGAACGTCCTCATCCTGGTAATCGACGCCCTGCGCCCCGATCATCTCGGATGCTACGGGTACGGGCTCGCCACCTCGCCGGCGATCGACGGGCTCGCCCGGCGCGGTGTGCTGTTCACGAACGCGACCAGCCCTTCCAGCTACACGCGGGCCGCGGTCCCCTCGATCTTCGTTTCCGTCTATCCGGGCGCGCACGGCGTCCTGAGCCAGGGCCGGCAGGTGGAGAGGCTGAGCGACGAGTACCAGACGCTCGCCGAGACCTTGAAGGAGCGCGGCTACGTCACGGTGGCCTTCGCGCCCAACCCCTCGCTTCACCGCTCGTTCAACTTCGATCAGGGTTTCGATCTCTACGACGATGACTTCCAGGTGGCCGGCCCCAAGGCCCGGGATTTCGAGACGGCGCGCAAGATCAATGATCAGACCCTGGCCTGGCTCCGCGGCCATCGAGGAAAGCCTTTCTTTGCCTATCTCCACTACCGGGACGTGCATGCTCCGTACGTCCCGCCGCCGCCCTACGACCGCATGTTCGACCAGCCGCGCCGGCCGTTGACAGAGGCGGAGTACAGATCACAACCTTCCGACATCAAGAGGCCGCGCCGCTATCGGGATCTCGGCTCTTACGTCGGGCAGTACGACGGCGAAATCCGCTACACCGACGACCATCTCGCCCGGTTCCTGGATACTCTTTCGAAAGAGGGGTTCCTCGACGACACTGTGATCTTTCTCACCGCCGATCACGGGGAGTCATTCCTGGAGCACGGCTCCTGGACGCACGGCACCGGCCTCTACGAAGAGCTGACGCACGTCCCGCTGCTGCTCGTGCTGCCAGGAAAGAATGCCGCGGGCCGGCGCGTGACCGTGCCCGTACAGACCACGGACATCTATCCCACGGTCCTCGAGCTGCTGAAGCAGGAGATCCCTCCCAGGCTTCAAGGCAGAAGCCTCCTCGCAGCAACCGCGGGACGAGCGGACCCGAGCCGCCCGGTGTTCAGCGAAGCGCTGGTAAGCCGGAGCCTCCGTCCCCGGAGCTTCGGACCGCTAGTCGCCGTCCGCTCCGGTGCATGGAAACTCATCTACAACCGGTGGAGCCGGAGCGGCGAGCTTTACAACCTGGCCCAGGATCCGGCCGAAACCCGGAATCTCGCGGACCGCGAGCCCGGGCGGGCGCGGGACCTCCTGCGCCTGATCGCCGCGCAGGACCGGGAAAACGCGAAGCGGAGCCATCGTGTCCAGGGAACGGAAGAGCTTCCCGAGAGCGTGGTCGAAGGGCTCCGCTCGCTTGGCTACGTACGTTGAGCCGGCCGGGCCGCGGTGAGCCCATGTCCTTCACTTCCCCTGGATGAACTCCCCGATGTCTTTCGACAGTTGCTCGAGCGAGCCCTGGTTGAGGTACATCATGTGCCCTGCCGGGTAGTTGCGGATCGTCATCCGCGCCGGGTCGACGCCGCTGTGGTGCAGCATGTAGGCGTTGGCGAAGTAGGCCGTCGCCAGGTCGTAGTAGCCGCTGGCGGTGAACACGCGCAGCGCCTCGTTGTCCTTGGTGCCCTGCGCCAAGTCGCCGGTGACGTCGACGAAGCCGGCGAAGGCGGCGGTCGCGTTCTTCGGCCGCTTCCAGCTCTCGTTGGCCTCGCCGTTCTGCGGCAGGTAGGGCTCCTGGATGTCGGCGCCGAGATCATTGCGCAGGTACTGGTGAAACAGCGAGACGTAGATCGGCCCCGTCTTGGCGCTGAACGGGTCGCTGTTGGGGAAATCCGATGCGTTGTCGAGCTCCTTCTGCGCGTAACGGCTGTCGAGGAAGCCGGTAGCCATCCCCTGGTCGCGCAGCAGCTCCTTGGCGAAGCGGGGCGCGTAGAGGCGCAGGTTGCTGTTGAGGATGTACTGCCTGGACACGCCCGTGTAGCGGTGCAGCTTGTCGGCGATCCGCCCCTTCTCCGCCTCCGGGAGCGAGTCGCCGCGGAAGAGGGCCTGCAGGTACTCGCCGGAGGCGAACTGCTCGGCCTCGGTGAGCAGCGCCTGCAGGCTCGGCCAGGAATCCGGAAGCTTCTTGTGGTACCACGCCGTCGCGGCGAGCGTCGGCAGGTGCGTGGCGTAGGTGAGATCGTTGCCGCCGGTGGAGAAGGGCAGGGCGCCCATGTTGATGGCCGGCGAGATGAGGATCACGCCGTTGAGGCCGATGTTCATCTCCCCCTGGAGCCGCGGTACCAGCATCGAGCCGCGGATGCCGCCATAGCTCTCGCCGAGGACGTACTTGGGCGAGTTCCAGCGGTCGTGCACGGTGAGGAAGGCGCGGATGAAGTCGGCGACGGAGTCGGCGTCCTCGTCGTAGCCCCAGAAGTCGGCGTCCTTCTTCTCGCCGAGCGCGCGGCTGAAGCCGGTGCCGATCGGGTCGACCTCGACGAGGTCGGTGAAGCGCAGCAGGCTCGACGGGTTGTCCTTGAGCCGGTAGGGCGGCGCGCCCGGGTCCTGCGCGTCACTCGGGATGTCGATGCGCTTGGGGCCGACGAAACCGAGGTGCAGCCAGACCGAGGAGGAGCCCGGCCCGCCGTTGAAGAAGAACGTGATCGGCCGGTCCTCCTGCCGTTTCACACCCTCCGCCAGATAGGAGATCGTGAAGAAGCGCGCCGTGGGCTTGCCGTCGCGGTCCTTGAGGTCGATGTCCTCCGCTATGGCGGAATACGGGATGTCCGCCCCGCCGGCGGTGAAGCGGTGGTGGGTGACGAACTTGCGTGCTGGCGCCGGCGCCGCCATGGCCTTGTCGCCCGGCGGTTTGTCCCCCTTAGGGGCGTCGTCAGCGCGGACGGCGGCGGTGGTCGAGACGAACAGGGTCAACAGAATGGCGAGCGTCGCGTTGCGCATGCGCAGGATCCCCCTCTTTGGTGAGCCAGATACGCCTGGAACGGGCGGAAGTTTCAGGTCCCCGCCCGCCCCGCCATCACCTCCCGCGCCGCCCGCACCCCCGAGGCCAGGGCTCCCTGCATCCAGCCGGGGTGGTCGGAGGCGTGCTCGCCGGCGAAGAGCAAGCGGCCTTCGCTGCGGCCGATCAGGGGGAGGAGGGAGCGCATCTGGCCGGGCTTGAACCAGGTGTAGGCGCCGCGCGCCCACTCGTCCTCATCCCAGAGCTTCGCGGCTCCACCCTCGAACTGGTCCGGCAACTCGGGGAGGACCGCCGCGGCCTCACGGACCGCCAGGAGCAGAGGGCTCTCCCGGCTCTTCGCGATCCGGCGGGCTTCGACTCCCGCCGAGTACGATTCGAGAATGCCACGGCGGGAGGCGGGGTCCGGAGTGCGCGGGAAGACGCTCCACGGCCGGTCGGTCAGGACCAGCCCGGAGAGCCCCTGGGGCTCCCAGAAACGGCTCCGGGTCTGGAGGAAGAACCGGGCCACCGAGGTCAACTGGAGCTCCGAGATCGCCCGCCGCTTCTCGGCCGGGAGCGGCGGCACGATCTCGATGCTCCGGAGGACCGGGAAGGGCACCGTGCAGATGAGGTGATCGGCGCTGAGCGTGCGGTGAGTGTCCCCGGTCTTGACGACCGCTCGTACCGCGGCCGCGTCCTGCTCGATGCGGACGACCGGCGAGCCGTACTGGATACGGTCCGTGAGGCGCGCGGCGAGGGCCAGGGGGAGCCGGTCGGTCCCCCCGCGCACGGCGAAAGACTGCTTCGTGGCCGCCCGCTGGGCCGCCTCGCGGAGGAGATCGAGCGCCGAGACCGCGTCGGCGCCGTCGCCCAGGAGATCGGGGAAGCCCATGCGAAGGAGGGAGACGGCGCCCGGCGAGGCGCCGCGGCTCCTCAGGAGCTCGGCGAAGGAGACCCGGTCGAGCTCCGCGAGCTCCGGCCCGGGCCACCCCGGAGCGGCGGTATCCCCGACCTGAAGAAGGAGAGGCTGGAGGTAGCGCTCCCGGATTCCGCGCCGGCCCAGGGTCTTCTCCTCGGGCGTCAGATCGAAAGGCAAGGGGGTCTCCGCGCTCTCGACGATCCGCCGGCCGCGCACCTGATAGAGGATCGCGCCCGGGGAATGCGGGATGGGATCGAGGGGGAGGTCGCAGAGCCGGGCGTAGTGGATCGTCAAATCGTGTGTGTCGGGGACGGTCGCCGCCCCGGCCTCGACGTAGAGGCCGTCGGCGAAAGGCTCGCGGAGGGTCCGCACCCTGCCGCCCGCCCGGCCGCGGGCCTCGAGCACGGTGACCTCGTGGCCGGCCTGGGTGAGCTCATAGGCCGCGGCGAGGCCGGCCAGCCCGGCGCCCACGACGAGCACCCGCCGCCTTGGGCCGGCGGCGGGAGGCTCGAAGGACGCCCGGAGCGGCGTGGCGGCGAGGGCCGCGGTGGCGAAGAGGCCCCCCTTTAGGAAAGCCCGGCGGCTGAGATCGTGACCCATAGGGGGATTTTATCCTGTCCCGGGAGAAGTGCCAGCGGGTATACACTCCACGGTGCCGTCTTTCCTTGAATACAACTTTCTGCCCGGCAGAAGAAAGGAAGCGCCATGGAATTCCGATTGGATCACTTCAAGCTGTACGAAATCCAGCCCTATTCAACACCCGGCAGTCCATACCTCAAGGGGCAATTCGATGCCATGGAACGGCCCTTCGCGCTCGGCCAACTCCAGCAGTTCGCGAACCCGGTGAGCAAAAATGGCGAAGGCATCAAGAACCGAAACCACCACCTCACCGCCTATGACATCGCGGCGACCCGCCCCGATCCGCCCCGCCAGGTGGTCCTGGAGAACCAGTTCGGCCGGCAGGAGATCCGCATCGGTGCCGTGAGCTTCCTGCTCGTTCCCGCGCACAAGATGGAGGTGGGCATCGATTTTCCCAAAGATCTGGACCACTACAAGTGCTATCGGGTCCTCGAAGCTCCGGTGCCCGACGTGACGGTCTCCCTCCAGGATCAGTTTGACACCGAGGAGCGCGTCCAGGTCTGGGAGCCCCGGCATTTCGGCGTCCCCTGCCTCAAAACGCACGGTGGCAAGACCTACGAGATCATCAATCCGGACGATCACCTCACGATTTACCGCATCACCTCCAAGGAATACCACCTCGCGCGGAACGTCCAGGACCAGTTTCAGAAGAAACCTATCCAGCTCGCCATCACCCGCTCCGCTGGTCTGGCGGTGCCGTCCCAGAAACTAAAGTGGGCCCTGGCCTAGGATGGAGCCCGCTGGAGAAGTGCCTGCGCCTGCCCCGCCTTGGTCATCAATCGCGATTGTTCATACATCTCGATCCACTTCTCGCTCGAAATCGCCGCGATCAGCTTGCCAATCGCTTCGAGCGGCAGATCGTCTGGACTGGCACCTGGTTGGGTACCACTTAGCCATGGGCTCACTCAAAGCTCCTTCCTGCACCTTCTTCAGTATGGGAAGGCCCGGGCATGATGGGGTGCTCGCGGACCGGACGTCCTTCGGGACAAGGAGGATTACTGTGAGAAACAGAGGCATCCTGGCAGCGCTCGTGTGTTTGCTCCTTCTCAGTGTCTCTCCCTTGGCCGCTGATTCCACCATCCAGCGCGGCATCGACGTCTTCGCGACCCTGGGCGATGGCAAGACCTTCTACGACTTTGCCCAAAGTCCCATACCCGCCGGCTTCTTCTGCAAGGGCTCCAAGCCCTTCACCGGCCGTGTGGCGTTCAAGGGCCTGCCGCTCACTACCGGCACCCCGGGTCAGCTCTCGGACACCGACACGGTGATCGAGCGGCTCGACGACGCTGTCTTCGACGCCAACGGTACCGCCACGACGCGCATCCAGTTCCGGGCCCTGTCGCTGGTGAGCCTCGTTCCCATCAAGACCGCCTGCGGCGCCTTCCACGTCTATGTCTCGCTGGGTGGCAAGCAGCGCGTAACGACGATGGACATCTACCGCACCCAGGAGGGCGGCGGAAACTTCGTCGCCCCTCTCGCGGTCAACACGCGCGTGACCTTCATTCCCGTGAAGCCCGCAAGGAACAAGGCCGCGCAGAAGTTGGAGCTCGCAGCCGACTTCACCTTCCCGGCCATCCCCCTGCCGTGGAGATTCCAGCCGGGAGCGGGAGCGCGGGAGAAGAGAATGGGCCCCGTGATCGTCGACACCAACGGCGACCTGACCCCTGATACTCTGCTTCCCAGCACCTCGAACTTCTTGGCGGGCTCGTCGCCGGACCCTTTCAGGTCGAAGTACAACTCCTACTATGCGACATGTGATCCATGCGCGAGCGAAACCTGCCACACGGATCCGAGCACTGGCAAACAGCACTGCTCGGTTCCGATATGGGGCACCGGCTGTGGTGAAAGAACGTATTGTCCTTAGCTGTTGGGCCAAACCTGCTTGTGCATTGAGAACAAGGGCGGCCGGGCAGGCCGCCCTTTTTACGAGTCCGGCAGCTTGAAGCTGGACGCGTGGACGATTCTCGGCCGCTTCTTCTTTGTCTGTTCTAAAATACCGAGGAGGCCCAAGTCCCCTCGGGACTTCTCCTCATTACGCGCTTGTCGGGGTGTCGGCGAACGGCTCTGCAACGACTTGAACCTCATCTTCATAGATGACGTAGCCCACACGATCCGCTCGCACAAGCCCCACGGAGTATCCGTTGGCTTCCACGATGCGTTTCATATCCTGCATCCGCGAAATGTGCTCCGTCGCGGTGTCACGAAACCATGCTATCCCTTTGGTGGCTCGTCGATAGTATCCCTTTGAGGACGAGCGGTTGAACCTATCGGGCATAGATAGGTGACTTTCAAACCACGTCAACAATTCCCTCAGGGAATGACGATCAACTTCGGAGACAGTGTCCGAATCGCGCAATGCATATGCGGCGCTGAAGAGCCCGCTCTTGACGCCGGAGTCCCGATGAAGTTCCGATGTGACAAACCTCAAGAAGGCCATGTAACCATATCCCTAGAAGCACTGTTCAGCGTTGATAGCGCACAACGCCGCAGAAGGTGAGCGGCGGCACCGCTCGCCCGCCGGGGTTGGCCGCTCTTAAGGAGACATTGCGATATTGTATGCAGCTTCTCCTCTTCCGGGACTGCTCCAATCCTACTCCGAACGCCTCAACAAGGCCAGACGCACTCTCCCGTAGAGCCGCTTTACCCTCTTGAGATCCCAGGATGCTTCACGCAGTTGGCTGGCACCTATTTGGGCGTGGACTTCAACCATCCATGTCCGCAGGGTAACAAGTGACCTGTAAACCGAGCGAGCGCCTGTCTTTACTTCGCTCATCCTGGGCAGGATCGCCCCGCTCCTGGCCAGGATCGTCGTGATCCTGGGTAGGAGGGAGCCGCGCCTGCCTGTACTTCGCTCATTGACCATTAGGAGCGCGACAATCCTGAGCAGGATCGCCCCGCTCCTGGCCAGGATCGTCGTCATCTTGGGTAGGAGGGAGCCGCGCCTACCTGTACTTCGCCCGTCGACCATTAGGAGCGCGACAATCCTGGGCAGGATCGCCCCGC
>Ga0070665_100000546_pt1 | contig 52671 bp, 42 predicted proteins | sample KBSS13metaG_FD_65862 | JGI IMG/M metagenome (GOLD analysis project Ga0070665, IMG submission 65862) | Switchgrass rhizosphere microbial communities from Kellogg Biological Station, Michigan, USA - KBS S1-3 metaG | ecosystem: Host-associated > Plants > Roots > Rhizosphere > Soil ...
ACGACATCGCTGACACTTCTTTCCACGGCATGCAGCACCTCCTTCGAGGCTCAAGCATGACCGCTAAAAAGTGTAAACCATGTCTCCGAACACCTGTAAAGGATGTCTCCGGTCTATACACTCCCCTGGGGAGAAGGTGGCGACCGTCAGGTCGCCGGATGAGGGCTGTGCAGCTCGTTTGACCTTGTTAGTTCGAAAACCCCAACTCGCTTCTTGCCCTCACCCCCAACCCTCTCCCGGCGCGAGAGGGAGAAGTGCGCTACGCTATTTGCCGGCGCTCTTCAGCCACTCCTGGATTACCCAGCCAACCTTTGCCAGGCTGAGCGCTGAGCATTTGTCGGCCGTGTCCCCTTCGGTGTGCCAGAAGGGATAGTCGAAGTCGATTACGTCGCAGACCGGGATCTTGGCAATTTCGCACAGTGGCATGTGGTCGTCGTTGACCGTGTAGCCGATCCGCGGCACGAATTCGCGCACGCCCAGCTTTTTTGCCGTTGCCCAGATGGCGTTCGTTACGTTGCGCGACGGGGGCCAGTCCATGCTGTTCCCCTCTTCGAGGATTTGCAGGTTCTTATCTCCCACCATGTCGAGCACCGCCCCGCCGCGATAGGTGTGCGCCGGCGGCTTGGCGACGTATTGCTCGGCGAAATGCTTCGAACCCAGGAAGTACTCGTCGCGGTCGCTGAAAATCAATTCCTCACCGTCGAAGATGATGAAATCAACGCCGAGCTTGCCTTGGTAGTTTTTCATCGTGGCGCCCAACTGCATTAACAAGGCGACGCCGCTAGCGCCGTCGTTCGCGCCAATAAACCGGCCCTTGGGATTCTTGGGATCGCGATCCGGATAAGGACGAGTGTCAAAGTGCGCGCCAAGCAGCAATCGCTCTTTGGCGTCTGGACGCCACTCGACAATCAGGTTTCCCATTTCGACCGCCGCGCCGGTCGTGGGATGGGCGACGCGCCACGATTGCACGGTGACCTTGGCGCCCAGCTTCTCGAAATGCGCTTTCAGTAACTCTCGCTGCTGCGTCATGGCGGGCGATCCACTAGGGCGCGGACCAAGATCGCAGATCTGCTTTAGGTAGGTGTAAGCCAGCTGGCCATCGAACGGAATGTCTGCCAGCTTGAACTTCGAGACCGGGGCGGCGGCCGCGAACTCGTCAGGCGCCATGCGCCGCGAAGGGGCGTCAATGAGAACGATGTAGGCCACCACCAGGCAGCTAGCAGCCACCATGGCCAGCAAGAACCAGGTTTGCCCAGAGTATCTCTGGCCAGAGTACTTGTGCCCTGTCGCGTCGCGACGGCTGACATTGGGCGCCGCTGTCATACGGATTCCCTGCGAAAATTGGGGATTCATTTGGAGACTGCCGGCAAGCCTTTCACTAACCCGAAGCGCCAGCGAGGGCTCCGCTTGAGCGCGATGGCAACGAAGAACCCTCGCTCGCGCTTCGGGCTGGTATGGGCCGATCCTTAGTGCAAGCATCGAGCTTCGACGTGCTCCGGCCGCTGGCAATTCTACCCGAAAGCTCAGCGTTCGCCTTGCCCAACTTCCCTTGGTCCTCAGCAGTGATCTCCCTATAATCCCCGCCCAATCCAGCTCTCATTCGGCATCCCATTGACCGGCGACGTCGGCCGAGTCGCCGCGCGCATCGCGAATCGAAAATCCGCCCTCGGCGTCCATGGAAGGAACACACGCATGATTCGGGTTCAAGAGATCCTCGATCTCCACGCCAGCACCACGGCCCTATGGCATCAGCAGGAAGTCTGCAACACGCAGCGAGACTTGTTGCAAGTGGTTTGCGAGCAGCACAAGTTCAACTTCCTGCTCTGGCACGAAGAAGACATCGCCCGCAGCCCGGACGTGACCGACACGAAAATCGCCGAGGTCAAGCGCGCGATCGACCGCTACAACCAGCAGCGGAACGATTGGATTGAGCGGATCGATATGTACCTGCTCGAGATGCTCGCCCGCGATGGCGTGACCCCCTGGGTCGATGCGCGACAAAATACTGAGACGCCCGGCAGCGCGATGGATCGCCTCTCGATCATGTGTCTGCGGATCTACCACCTGCAGGAACAGTTGGAGCGAACCGACGCGTCGGTCGAGCACATGGAAAAGGTCACCACGCGCCTTTCGATCTGCGAGACCCAGCGCACCGATCTGGCCAACGGCCTGACCGAGTTGCTGGCCGACATCGGCTGCGGCCGCAAACGCCTGAAAGTGTATCGCCAGCTGAAGATGTACAACGACCCGACAATGAATCCGTATCTGTACGGGGCGAAGAAGGTGGCGTAGTGCATCGTAGCGCGCGACTAACGCACGATGATTTTGCCACAGAGAGCACCGAGGCCGCCGAGAGGACGGGAGGGCAAGGCTCCCGCCGAGCCGCGAAGCGAAGAAACGCACTGTGAAGCGAATCTCACGCAGAGGCGCGGAGGATACATTTGTTCTCAGCGGCCTCCGTGATTCCGCGTGTTCTTTTTTTGTGGCGAGATCGAGCGCAACGCGCGGCTCAGCAGGAGCTTCGCCCTCCCGGGACAAGTAATTGCGCTTCAAGCACGAAGAACCGGTGGGCTAGCGCCCAGCCGCTTACGAAGAACCCGCGGCTAGCGCCTCGCGCCTAACTTGCGCAGCGACCAACGGGAGCGGTTTATCTCGCCCGCCGCGGCAGCGGCGCACAGGCCGCCGGCCCTTGCCGGCATGTCTGTTTACTTGTCCGACTTCGCTTCTGGCGCGCGGAGTTCGTATCCGCGGATGGCGATCGTGTTGTCGGCCGCCCAGCCTGCTTTTTCGAATGGGACTTTGCTGCCGCTGGTTTCCATGCCGATGGCGACGTCGATCTTCTGGCCGAGTTGCACCGTGGGCTTGCCCTTGGCGTCTTTCAAAAAGCCTTGCAGCGTCGAGACGATTTCGACTTCGCTGCCGTCTGGCGATAGGGCCATGCGGATCGTGTCGCTGGTGCCGAGTTTTAGATCCTCGGTGATTTCCGTGACGCCGCCACGGAGGATGTATTCGCCTTTGTAGTTCGCTCGCTCTTCGCCCTTGTCGTCGATGCGGCCGTAGTTGCTTTTGCCGAGCGTGACGACTTGCTTGAGAATGTTCTCGTCGCCGCCGAGCCCGCAGAAGCCGTAAAAGGTCTTGCGGAGCGTGCTGTCGACGAACTCGAACTGCACTTCGCAGTCGTCGCCGATATCGACGCCGAAGTAGCAATCGTCGTCCCGGCTGGGGATGAACCCGGTCTCGGGATTCCGGTCGACGTCCATGTAGGCGTAAAAGTAGCTGCGACCATCGGCCGAGTGGGTGCGACCGACTTGGCCGGCAACCCGCGCGTAGAGATAAATGTGCTCAGCGTCGTTGGTGACTTTGAATTCGAGCAGATCGACGTCAGGCAGGTATTCGAGGTACGGGACCATGTCACCGCGCGGATCGTCAACGCCGGTGATGTTGCGCCAGTCGTCGAAGGCGCCATCGATCTTGATCTTGGCCGCCGCTGGCTTGGCTGCGTTGGCCACCGCGGGCGCGTCGACAACCACGAGGGTCTTGCCGTCTGCGCGGATGGACGACGTGAACGCGCCCGCGATCGTGAACGTCACGCTTGGGTCGGCGTCTTTCCGCGCTGCGCCCGCGCGATAGGCAGCTTCGGGCAGGTACGAGCCGGACTTGTTATCGAACGAGCCGAGCTGGGCGTCGGCGCGGCGGAACGATTTCGGCACAGTTCCCTTGGCCAGCGTCAGTTTCTTTCCGCCGGATTGAAAGGCGAGCGAAACCGTGGCCGGCTGTGCGGCGTCCTCTTTGGCTTTCGCCGCCGCCGCGAAGTCAATCGAGAATTGTCCGACGCTCGGCTTGCCGGCCGAGTTGGTCAGATCGAGCGGCAGGAAGTCGAGCGATTCCGTCACGCGCGGGCCTGGCTTCTCGACGTTGTAGTACAGCGCGTTTTCCTTCGCGTCGTACACCAGGATCGATGTGTCTTGCGGCCAGGTGGGCAACAGATCGCGGCGTTTGGCGTAGAAGTCGTTCGGTGTGAAGCGACCTTGTCCGTCGATCTCGCCGATCGGCTTTTCGCGGTCCTTGGTAAACGCCAACACCGTGCCGGCTGGATCATTCTTGACGATTCGCGCTTCGCGCATGTAGCGGCGAGCCGGCGAGTCGGCGTTTTCGATCAGCGTCGTGACGTGCAAGTCAGTAGCGATCGGCCGGACGCCCGGCTTCGGGTAGACGAGCGCCGTCGGCGAGGCGGGATCGCCGTCCCAAACCAGGTCCTGGTTCGAGAACGTCAGCTTGAACGTCACGCTGCGCGAGATCGCGTCAGCGGCCGCGGCGTGCGATGCGCAAATCGCCAGTCCGAGGACAAACGAAAAAAACCTGGCTGCGAGAGCAAAGCGACCTAACATGCGTCGAGTATTCCTGGCGATAAATCTGGTGGAGAAAGCCCTGCTTAAGCTCCGCCCAGACTAAGCCAGATGCCAAGCGGGGTCCAGCGGCCTCGGGCCGCAGCGACTGGGCAATTTCGAGCGAAAACTGCGTGATTTGCGCCAAAAAGCCCTCCGTTGAGCGTGCGCTCGTCCCAGTGGTATGGTGAACGCATGGCAGAACAGGATCGATCACTACGCCGCCGGTTTCAATTTGGCATGCGCTCGATCTTTCTGCTGACGACGATCGCGGCCATTGGTTGTTGGATCCCTTGGGTGGCGCTGCCTCGCTGGCGGATTTATCGGGAACAGGCGGCGTTCGAAGAGTCGGTCCTCTTGCTACGCGCGGGCGTCACGCCGGCCGAGGCCATCAAAGCAATTCGCTGGCCCAGCAAATCGACGACATTCACAATGACGCACGACTACGAGGGCAAGCCGGTCGTAGTGCTTCAATACGAATGGCCAAACGTCGTCTACTTCGTTTACTTCGTCGTGAAGAATACGCCGACGATCCGAGATCAAAGTATGGAACCATCCGTCAGCGTCGAGGTCTTTCGCGCTCCAGGCGTTCCGCTTGACTATCAGGCGAAATCGAAAGGTGGCCAGAAAAAGGCGACGCGCGCTTGGCCGGCCGGCGCAGCCAAGGCCGGGTATGTCGGTGATTGGATGGCGTTCTTGACGGGAGACCGCCAAGACGACCTCGGCCTCGAATCCGAAATGATTCACGCCGATCACGCGCCGTCCGTTGCGCCGTAGCGGTGACGCAATTACGTCGTTCGCGCAGGGACGGTCCGTGCTCTGGCGCAACCGCGGATCGTCAGCCGAGTGCGCGGCCGCGCTTCAAGCCCCCGGCAGAATCGGGCCGGTGAGGAGCAGATACAGCACCCCCACGACAAGCATCGCGACGACGATCTCGCACCACAGGCCGATGGCGACAAGCGCGCCGCGGCGTCCGCCCAGCAGCAGGCCGGCGCCGGTCAGAAGCAGGCCTGGGGTGAGGGCCAGGCGGAGGAACGAAAACTCCATCGACGTGGGGGACCAGGCCCAGGCAATCGCCGCCAGCGCCAGGCAGCAAGCCGCGGCCAGGATTCGCGTTCGATCAATGCGTAATAGCGTATCCATACGAGCTAGACCGTCGGGAAATTGGAACATTAATTAAAGCGCCGAGCCGCTCGCGCGGGGCATTCGCCATCCTGGCCAGTCGCAAACTTTAGAGGAACTGGACAGATAGACAGAGCGGCCGCTTTTGGGCAGAAATCCCGCCTGTGTAACCGGTTGATCCGCTAGATGTGTTTCAGTTTCCGGGCGGACGGTGGGGCGGCCGTCCCTGTCTGAAACGTAGATGTAATCTCTCGACGGGGAGCCGGATGGCGATTGCCGAAATCCTCGACCGGACCGGACGCAAATGGTAACGTCCAGATTCAGGAAGGATGGCGTGTCGTCGCCTCGATTCGCCGGAGGTCAGTATGAGCCAGGTGATCCCACATCGCTCGCGCCTGCAGTTTGGACTGCGAACCCTGTTTGTCGCCGTGGCGTTTATTGCTATGTGGCTGGGGTGGGAACTTCGCTTCATCCACGAGCGCCAAGAATTCCTCTCTGACCTGAAGCGTCGCAATCTAACTTATGAGTTGGTTTCAGAGGCTGCGCCAAGCTACCAGCTGTTGGGGTCGGACTACATTACTTGGTATGACCTGCCAGGACCCATCGCCATTCCGTTCTGGCGGCGCTGGCTGGGAGATCAGGCGGTGTTGCGAATTTCGGTCGGCGATGTTTCCAAAGATGGAGCCGAGGCGAGGCGACTATTTCCCGAGGCGGGGATCATCCGAGATTGGCGAACGGAATGCTTGTGAGGCAATCCGATACTTGGCTGCGCTTGCGGGAGAAAGAGATTCTCACGCGGCGGCGAGATTCACCTGTCCAGACGCTCCGCGGCGAGAATTCGCTCCTTGCCGTCCCAGGTTTGCATTCGCCCCGGGCTTCGGTTATTCGTGTTGCTACGAATTGACGCGCAGGGCCAGGCCAGTCATTGGCTGACGCGCGATTTCTTAGCGACTTCTGCGCCGTCTGAGGGGAAATTGATGCACATTGGGGAGCACGGCGGCCAGCCTGGCGCCGCGGATGATGACACGCCGCTGATCGCTGCGCGCAATGCGCGGACCGGGATGAAGTTGTTTGCTTTCTACGGGCCCCTCTACGCCGCCTTTGTGCTGATCAGTGCCTTCCGTCCAGACTGGATGGCGCAAAAGCCGCTATTGGGGATCAACCTGGCGATCTGGTATGGCTTTGGCCTGCTGGGCGGGGCGTTGCTGTTGGCCTTGGTTTATAGCTGGCTCTGCCGCGCGCGAGCGTCGACATGATCTACTCGCCTGCGACGTTGGCCGTAACGGTGTTCGCCCTGTTTGTTGGGCTGACACTGGCGCTGAGCTTTTATTTTGCCGCCAAGACGCGCTCGAGCAGCAGCTACTTTGCCGCCGGCGGGTCGATCCACTGGTTCGTCAACGGCGTGGCCTTTGCCGGCGATTATCTTTCGGCCGCGTCGTTCCTCGGCATCTGCGGCATGATCGCCAGTTATGGCTACGACGGATTTCTGTATTCGATCGGCTACCTGGCCGGCTGGATTGTGGCGCTACTCGTGATCGCCGAGCCACTGAAGCGTCTGGGTCGGTACACGTTTGCTGACGCGCTCGATAGTCGCTTCCAGTCGCGGGCGATCAAACTTTCGGCCGGCATCAGCACGCTGGCCGTGAGCCTGTTCTATCTGATTCCGCAAATGGTCGGCGCCGGGGCGCTGGTCAAGCCGCTGCTGGGCTTGCCGCATTGGGTAGGCGTGAGCATGGTGGGCGCCGTAGTGATGCTGATTGTTGTCACGGCCGGCATGGTCTCAACGACGTATGTTCAGTTCTTGAAGGGCGCGCTGCTGGTCATCTTTAGCGCCGTGCTGACGCTCTTGATCCTCAACCGCGGATTCACAACCGACCCGCAGAACCCTGGCTACCGCGCGCCGAAACGGACCGAGTTTGTTCGCGAAGGAGTTCCGACAACGGCCGAATCGCTGGGGCTCGTTGACGCCGAAATTCTCCCGGCCGAGGGACCCTGGCTGAAACGTCCCTACCTGAGAACCCGCGATAAGCAAACCGGCGTAGTCACAGTCTGGCGCGAAACAACTCCATGGGCTCTGGAAGACAACGAGCGTTTTTTCTATTACGAAACACAAACGCTGACCAAGACGAAGGATGGCCGTGAGTTGGTCAACGGCCTGCCGCACGGCACAGGGCCTGGCGAAACCGATTTCTTCCCGGTCGGTAGCATCACGCGCTTGCCCGAGGGGCTGAGCAAGTCCACTGGCCCGCTTGGCCCGCTCTCGTTTTTCAGCACGCTCGAAGAGAGCGAGATCATGCTTTGGGCAAAGGACCCGGCCAAAGTGGTCGAAGCCGATGGATCGGAGACGACGATCTTTTATCCGCAGCTCACCACCGGCAGCGACGTACTGTTGCCTGGCAAAAGCCCTACGTTCGCCGGGATTCGCGGGAGCGCTGTCTGGCCGAAATTGAATTTCATCTCGTTGATGCTCGCGCTGTTCGGCGGTACGGCGTCGCTGCCGCACATCTTGATCCGTTATTACACCGTCAAGGATCAAACCGCGGCGCGCAAGAGCACCGTCGTCGGGATCGGCACGATCGGGTTCTTCTACCTGCTGACGCTGTTCATGGGCCTGGGCGCTATGACCAGTGGCGTGATCGACGTCACCAGCGCTAACAACAACATGGCCGCGCCACTATTGGCCAAGAGCTTTGGCGAGCTGCTGTTCGCCATGATCTCGGCGATTGCCTTCACGACGGTGTTGGGCACCGTCAGCGGGTTGATTGTGGCCGCCAGCGGCGCCGTGGTGCATGACCTGCTAACCAGCGTCGCGCGGATCCAAATGACCGATCACGAAAAAGTCCGGGCCGGAAAATGGGCCGCGGCGGTCGTCGGACTGTTGGCGATCGGGCTCGGCATCGTCTTCGAACAGATGAACGTCAGCTTTCTGGTCGGCTGGGCGTTTAGCGTAGCGGCGAGCGCGAACCTTCCGTCGCTCGTGATGCTGCTGTTTTGGAAGAAGACCACACGGCAAGGCATCACTGCGGCGATCCTGGTCGGCATGACGGCGTCGCTCGCCTGGATTCTGCTCAGCGGCGACACGTACAGGGACGTCTACAAATTGCCGCCGGCTGACGCCTGGGCGCCATTCAGCCAGCCCGGCATTGTGACAATCCCGCTGGGATTCTTGGTGCTGATTGTGGTGTCGCTGTTGACGCAGCCGCGAGACCGGAAGGTGTGATCCTGTGAGCCGCTAGGCGATAGCCGCGGGTTCTTTGTTCATCATGAAGCGCAATCGAGCGCGGTTCACGGCTCGGCGGGAGCCTCGCGATCCCGAACGTCGTTCGGAAGATCATCGCGGAGCGTGATGAGTACACTGGGAGGTCCATGCGCGCTGCGAAGAACCCTCGCTGGCGCTTCGGGTTGGTAAATCGCGAGACGCCCTACATCAGCGGCGGCGCCGGCTTCAGGAATTCGTGCAGCGACTTCGCTTCGGCGGCGCGGATGCAGACACGCTCGATCGCCGTGGCGCGACCGGTGCTCTCGTCCACGTCGACGATCGTGCCGCAGAGGCGTGGGTCGCCGATGGCCACGTCGAACATTGTCGGCTGAAACGTGACGGTTGTTTCGAGCACGCGGTCGACGCGGCGGCCCAGGATGCTGTCGTAGGGGCCGGTCATGCCAACGTCGCACTGAAACGCTGTGCCCAATCGCAAAATCTGTTCATCGGCCGTGGCGACGTGCGTGTGCGTGCCGAGCACGGCCGAGACGCGGCCGTCGAGAAAGCGACCTATCAGTTGTTTGTCGCTCGTGGCCTCGGCGTGCAGATCGAGCACGATCACTTTGACGTCCGCCGGCAGATTGGCCAGCACGCGGTCCGCGGCCACAAATGGGCAATCGACGGGCCGCATGAAGACGCGTCCCAGCAGGCTGAAGACCGCCACCTGCACGCCGTTGCGGGCCGTGACGACGGAGAACTCGTGCCCTGGCGCCGTGGCCGGAAAGTTCGCCGGTTTGACGATATTCGCCTGCGCGTTCATCACCGGGATGATTTCCTGGCGACGATAGATGTGATCGCCGAGGGTCACGCAATCCACGCCGACGGCCATCATCTCGCGATAGATGGCCGGCGTAATTCCTGACCCACCGGCTGAGTTTTCGCCGTTGGCGATCACCAGGTCTAGCCGCTCGCGCACGATCAAGCCTGGCAAGGCCTGGACAATGATCTGTCGGCCCGGCTTACCGACCACGTCACCAATCAACAAGATCCGCACGATCGACTCTTTCTAGTAGCTACTGGGGTTAGCGAGCAATGTCGCTGAAACGGGCTTCGCGGAGCACGGTCACCTTGATCTCGCCGGGATAGGTCAACTGCTCTTCGAAAGCCTTGGCAATGTCATGACAGATTTTGGCGGCTGAGGCGTCTGTTGTGTCTTTGGCGCTGGCCAGCACGCGTAACTCGCGGCCAGCCTGAATGGCAAAGGCATGCTCGACGCCGGGGAAACCGCAGGCAATTGTCTCGAGTTCTTCCATCCGCTTGATGTAGCGATCGAGCGACTCTCGACGCGCGCCGGGACGAGAGGCGCTGCACGCGTCGGCCGCGGCCACCAGCACGGTGTAAGGATTATCGATCCGCAGATCGTCGTGATGTCCGAGCGCCGCGTGGACGACTTCAGGTCGCTCGCCGTGCCGCTTGAGGATATCGGCGCCGATCTTCGGATGGCCACCCTCGGCTTCATGATCGGCCGCCTTGCCGATGTCGTGCAGCAGACCGCAGCGGCGGGCCAGGCGAACGTCGAGGCCGACCTCTTCGGCCAGCATGCCGGTGAGGAAGGCGACTTCGATCGAGTGCCGCAGCACGTTCTGGCTGTAACTGGTGCGGAAGCGGAGCCGCCCCAGCAGGTGGATGACCTTGGGATGCAACCCGGATACGTCCGCTTCTTGCGAAGCTTCTTCGCCCAATTTCTGCAAATGGGCTTCCAGCTCTTTTTGCGTTTCGGTGACGATCTCTTCGATCCGCGTGGGATGGATCCGACCGTCGGCGATCAGCTTGTTGAGCGAGATGCGGGCGACTTCGCGGCGGACCATGTCGAATCCACTGACGATCACCACGCCGGGCGTGTCGTCGATGATCACGTCGACGCCGGTGGCTTTCTCGAACGCGCGGATGTTGCGCCCTTCGCGGCCGATGATCCGGCCCTTCATGTCGTCGTTCGGGATATCGACGGTGCTGGTCGTGGTTTCGGCCGTATGGGGCGCGGCGTAGCGCTGGAGCGCAGTGACCAGGATCTCGCGAGATTTCTCTTCGCAAGTTTCGGCCATTTTGCGTTCGTGCTTGGTGATCAGCGCGCCACTCTCGTGCTGCAATTCAGCTTCGAGCGTGTCGAGTACGCGGCGCGTGGCTTCTTCCTTCGACAGGCCGCTGATCTGGTGCAGGGTCTGCCGTTGCAGGTCGAGGGCTTTACTCAACTCATCGTTGCGACGGTTGGTTTCCTCAACCCGTTCGGCCAGCTTGCGCTGGTTGTTCTCGACCATCTTTTCTTGCTTGCGGAGCTGTTCCGCCTGCTGATCGACAGCGTCCTGGCGCTTGTCGAGGGCACGATCGCGCTCGTGCAACTCTTGGCGCAATTTGTTGAGTTCTTTTTCGCCTTCGCTCTTCAGCTGAATGGCCCGCTCTTTGGCGGCCAGTTCCGCTTCTTTGCGGCGCGTCTCGATCTCGTGGTTCGCCCGCTCCAGCAACTGGGCGGCCCGTTGCTTGGCGTCGGATTGACGGAGGTGGTCGACAAGTTTGACGGCAATAAACGTTAAGACCGCGGCAACGACGGCCGCGACGCCAACTGGGACAAGGTCCACGTGCAATACTCCCCCTCGAAAGAAGAGACTTCCGGCCTGTGCGACGAGTGCGCACAGGCGGTATCTAAAGCGGCGGCCTTAGACCAAGGAGTATTGCGCTGACACACATTGCGTTGCGCTTACGCACAACGACACAGTGCCTGCGCACAGTTCTGCCAGGGGATGGCTAGAGAAGCGCGGCGGGCGAAGTAAACAACGCCCAACGCGATATTGCGAGCTGGTTCAACCCGAGCGCGAGAAGAATACGAACATCAAGCGCCGACGTCCGGATCTGCCGCTGCTGGCGGACGACCCGTGCGTGGCGCCGGCCGAAGCCGACGTTTGAATTGTGCGTAAACCCATTCCACTGCCGAGGTCCCCGCAGGCCGACATCCGTGCGCACGCGGCGCAATGTCGATCATCCACACCAAACTCGAATCCTCTAGATTCGAGTAATCCATCCTGTGGGGGCCACTCTTCCAGTAGCGTGTCATCCAATCGCGGCGCTGAGACTCAATGCCGAGAAACGCGCCTGGGTCCGAGTTGCGCGGGGCAGCCCCGCGCGATTTCGGACGAGGTGCTCGCGCTAACTCAACTTGAGGGGCCTTCTTGCCTTCGCCGTTGGGCAAAAGTCCCAACAACTGCTGCAAGATAATGATCAGTAAATGCATCGGTTCGGCCTGCTCTCCGCAGCGACTGGTTCTTCCTGCGTCAGGCAGATCCAGTTGCAAACTCTATAGCTTCCCTGGGCAGATTCCTCGGGTTGAGGGCCTGCCGCGGAACAAACTCACACCAACAAACCTGCGCCGAAACACTCCCGTGCTCCGACGCAACCTAACACGCCGAACGCGCAAGCGGTTCGGCGCCAAACACAATTCTAATGCTGTAACTCTTGATGTCCCAAGCAAGTTGGGCTCCAAAGGCCGGTTACTGCCTGCAAAGGCTCCACCGGACCTTGGACTTGTCATACTATCAGAGTCTCCCGCTGCTGCAACTATTTTTGACGCCCGCAAAGACGCATGCACCCCTTTGAAAAATTGCTGAAAATCGATTGGCCGCGCGACCGCTGGCGCGATCTGACTGTGCTGGCAGCGGTTTCGGGCGGGGCCGACAGTGTGGCCCTGCTGCGGGGATTGGCGGCCCTGGCCGCGGCCGACGCTGGGCATAGGAAGGGCAAAAACGACGCATCGGGGGCTGCCGAAACGCCGGTCGGCCGGCTGGTCGTCGCCCACTTTCATCACGGACTACGCGGGGCCGAGGCCGACTCCGACCTGCAGTTCGTGGTCGATCTATGTCAGGGGTTGGGCCTGGAGTGCGTCATCGGGCGGGCGACCGAGCAAGTTTTCACCGACGACGAATCGAGCGCCCCACGCTCTTCTTCCGTTTTCGACCTCAAGGCCGAAGCCCCAAGCGTCAGGCCTTCTTCCGAAGCAACCAGCCGCGACGCGCGCTACCGGTTCTTGACCGACACGGCTCAGCGGCTTGGCGCCCGATATGTCGCCGTTGCCCACACGGCGGACGATCAGGCGGAGACGGTGCTGCATCACATTCTGCGCGGGACAGGCCTGGCCGGGCTTTCTGGCATGCCGCGCGCCCGAGAGTTGGCCGACGGCATTGCCCTGGTGCGACCGCTATTGGGCGTGCGACGGGCGGCGGCACGAGCGTACCTCGCGGAGATCGGCCAATCGTTTCGCGAAGATAGCAGCAACGTCGAGAACGCGTACACGCGCAATCGATTGCGCAACGAACTGCTGCCGGCTTTGGCTGCGGATTACAATCCGCAGATCATCGAAGCGCTACTGCGGCTAGGCGCGCTGGCGACGGATTCGCAGGAATTGATTGTCGCGCAGGCCACGGAACTGCTGGAGCACAGTGTTGTCTGTCATGAACCTGGAAGACTGACGTTCCGCGCGGCGCACTTTACCAATACCCCGCGACACCTGATCCGCGAAATGCTCACGCTGGCCTGGCGCGAGCAGCGCTGGCCCCTGGCGGCGATGGGACACAACGAGTGGATCGACCTGGCCGAGATGGTGTCAGCGCCGACGCCGCGCAAGCGCGCCTTTCCGGGCGAGGTCATCGCCGAGCGCACAACCGATGCGTTGACCTTAACGCGCGTTGTAGGTCACGCACTCCGTGCGTGACACAGCGTAGCTCAGCGGTTTCTTGTCACGCACGGGGCGCCTGACCTACATGATGCAATCCGGCGATCATTCGACCGCGCCTTGCGCGCCGCCTGCCATCAGCTCGTTTTCTTCCTCGCGACTGATCAAGATCTCTGGCTTGTACCCGCCGCGCGAGCGATCGTAGAGAATGATCAACGTGAACAGCGTGACCAGCGCGGCTGGCAGGATCGAGACCCAGCGGAACGCCATTTGATAGCCGAGGCTTTGCGCGGCGTCGGCGACCTTGACGACCTCGGGTTCCTTTTTCTCCGCCTTCAGATCGTCAATGACCTTGGCGTTGAGGCTCGTAAACTTGCCCGCGTCGTTCGCAATCAGGATTTGCTTCTCGATCGCCGGATCGCCATTTTGCTCGACGTACGCCACGGCGTAGGTGTCGACGATGCGACCCATCTGCGGCAGGACTTGCGAAATCGCCAGGTTGCCGATCGAGCCCATGAGCGCCATCGCCAGCGCGCCACCCTTGGGGAAGCGCTCGGCAGTCACGCCCAACATCGTCGGCCAGAAGTAAGCGATGCCGAGGCCGAAGATCGTCGCGTAGGCAAACGCCGTCACGCCGCTGTTGGCCGTGCTGAGCAAAAACAAGCCAATGCCAGCCAGAACCGACGACACCGCCAATAGCCCTGTCGGCGAGATTTTATGCGCGATCGGTCCGGCAAAGTGACGCAGAATAAACATCATGCCCGAGGTGTAAACGAGGATCAACGTCCCCGAGACATGGGCGGTGCTTTCCATCACGGAGTTCTGCCACTTCTGCGGACCGAGTTCGGTAGCCGCAGTCATCAACATGCAGACGCCCCACAGGATGAACATCGGTCGCAGGCATTCCTTGAACATGGCGCTGTTCGACACGCCGGACGCCACGCGCTCTGTGTGCGGGAACTTCGACGGGATCAACATGATGCCGTAGATAATCGCCGGCAGCACGATCAAGCACAGGCTGACTTGCCAGTGCGCCAGCGGAATGAAGCTCATGTCGATTCCGGAATCCTTGGCGTACAGGGCCGAGATGCCAAACGCCGAGAGTCCACCGATCACCAACCCGCCCGGCCACCAGGCGTGCAGAATATTCAGGTAGTGCGTCTTTTTGTCGGCGTAGAGCGTGGCGATCAGCGGGTTGATGGCCACTTCCGTCAGTCCGTTGCCGCAGCCCATCAGAATGGAATTGAAGTAGAGCCAGTTGAAGCTGGTGTTGGTGTCGACATCTGTGCCGAGCAGTTTGGGCGCGAGGATCGTGCCGAGCGAGCCGAGCAAGTGAGACGCGCAGGCCAGGTACATGATTCGTTTCATGCCGAGCAGATCGCAGACAAATCCGCCGCCGAGCATGCTGAGCGCCATGCCGACGAAGACGGCGCCTTCGAGACTTCCCTTCTGCGTCTGGTCGAAGCTGAAGGCGTTGCCCATTTGCTGCATGACGTCGCCGCGGACCACAAACGTGAAGGCCGACGTGATGAGCGCGATGCAGCTACAGACGAACAACAAACGTCGGCTGGACATTCCGGGGTCTCCAGTGTGCGGTTGGTGGCAGGGCTCGCGCGTGATAGCACGCGACGCGTTCGCGTCACGAATAGTTAGCGTAGATCCTGCCGGGCGGGCGTGGCGCAGGGGGTTTGCGAATTTTGGAGTATAGCGGCTGGCCGGGCGATGTACACGCTTGGGGGACGAATCGATTTCAGCCTGTGGCCGAGCGCGGCCGGACGACCGTAAACGGTGGAAATCTCCGCGTAGTGAGTAAGCTGGGCGGTGGGCGCCGGCGCCCGTCTTCGCAGCCAGCGCCGGAACGCCAAAATCGGCCGTCGACATTCGTCGCTGGCGCCCCCGAAGCTGCCTTGACCCCCGCCCGAAAACGGGCGTACGATGCCCCGCTTTTCTGCGGTTATCACGGCCAAATCTCGCGCGAACGCCCCCTCAATGAACACCCTGCGCAAACTGGCTGGCTCCACCATCGTGTGGTTGCTTCTCGCTGCGCTGGGCGTGCGGTTGGGCGCGGCCGTGTGGTGGCAATCGCGCGTCCCTGCGAATCAGCAATTCGAGTTCGGCGACAGCGATAGTTACTGGGTCCTGGCCCAGCGAATTGTGCGCGGCGAACCGTACGACTACGGCGATCCGCCGCGGCAGATTTTTCGCACGCCCGGCTATCCGCTGGCGCTGGCCGGTTTGATGCAATTTGTTGGGCCCAACCCACCGGTTCTATGGGCGCGCGCACTCGGCGCGGTGTTAGGAACATTCACGGTACTGGGACTTTACGCGCTGGGATTGCAGCTTTTCGATCGCGCCTCGGGGCAGGTCGCCGCGCTGTTCGGCGCGTTCTATCCCGGCGCGATTGGGCTAAGCGTCTTCGTGCTCAGCGAAGCGCTGTTTTGCCCCTTGATGGTCGCGCAGCTCGCTGCGTCGGTCGCAGCCTGGAAAAGCGCAACGCCGCGCGCGGCGCTATTGTTCGCGCTGGCTGCCGGAGGCCTGGCAGGCGCCGCCGCACTCGCGCGCCCCAGTTGGTTGCTGTTTACGCCGCTGTCGGCGTTGTGCTTGTTGCTCGGCCCGCGGTTGCCCATTGCGCGACGCGCGTTGCTGGTCACCGCGCTTGGCGCTGGCATGATTCTCACGATGGCGCCGTGGTGGATTCGCAACGCACGGGTCAGCGGACATTTCGTGCCGACATCGTTGCAAGTTGGCGCGAGTTTGTACGACGGCTGGAATCCGCAGGCTGATGGCAGCAGCAATATGAAACCGATCGACGAGTTTGTCGCGCAGGCTGCGCCGCAACTGCCGGCTGATCCGGCCGAGCGCGAGTATCAGCTCGATCGCGACCTGCATGCCGCAGCAGTCGATTGGGCCCGTGCAAACCCGGGCCGCGTGGCAACTCTTGGCCTGGTTAAGCTCAGCCGGCTTTGGAACGTGTGGCCCAACGAAGCGGAGTTTCGCAGTTGGCCGATGCGGTTGGCGGTGCTCGCGCCGTACGTTCCGCTGATGGCGCTGGGGATTCTTGGCGCGTGGAAGTTTACGAGCCGCGGCTGGCCATGGCTGTTGTGCTGGCTGCCGGCAGTTTACTTTTCGCTACTGCACGTGGTGTTCGTCAGTTCGATCCGCTACCGCGAGCCGGTGATGCTGCCGCTCATGGTGCTGGCCGCCGCGGCGCTCGTGGAGTTAGTTCGAACTCAGCGAATTCCTCCCTCTCCCCGTGGGAGAGGGTCGGGGTGAGGGCCGCCATGTAAACCAGGGACGTGTGGGAGACCAGACAGAAATAGAAAACGAAAGCGCGCTGCGAGCCCTCATCCGGTTCGCTAACGCGAACCACCTTCTCCCCAGGGGAGAAGGGTTCGTGTGACGTGCGATTGCAGACAACTTTTCAACTCATTCAGTCAGCCCAGAGCAAGGAAGCTCGGCGATTTACAAGGCTACCGTCAACGTCTGTTGGTTCTTCTTCAAGTGGGGACTACTCGCCAGCTTGCTGGGCGTAGTCGGCGCCGGGGTCTTCTATTGCACCACGATCGACAACACTGTCCGGGCCAAGGTCGAGCAGATGATTGCCGACCACTACAAGCATCTGCGCGTGAGCGTGCGATCGGCGGCCCTGTTGAGTGACGGCATCCAAGTTCGCGGCGTAACGATCACCGATCCCAACGCCGATGGTCCGCAGTCTGAATTGGCTCATTTCGAAGAGTTGTTCCTGAGCTGCAAGACAGACCTGAAAACACTCCTCACGGCGCCGCCGGAGATCAAAGAAGTTACAGTGCGCCGGCCGACGATCCGTTCGACGCATCGCCCTGACGGCGCCTGGAGCGCGAGTCGTTTGTTTCCGCTGCCGAAGTTTGGCGCCGAACCGCCGACCATCCTGATCGAAGGGGGCTCGCTCGAACTCTTCGACCCACTCAAGTTGCCGGCGGTCACGTTCACCGTCCGCGATGCTTACTTCAAGGTCGTCGCCGCTGATCCGAAAGACGTGCCAGTCGGCGAGCGGGCGCCGCTAGTCGTCAGCGGCTATTGCTCGGCAGATAGCATTCGCCGCGTCAACGTCGAAGGGACTTTTGCGACCACGGGTGGCGCCTTGGAGTTGCGGGGCGAAGTCGAAGGCCTCGAAGTCGCGCCCGAGCTCACTCACGCTCTGCCGGGTGACATTCTGCAGCGGGCTAAGCTGTTGGAATCGCTGCGCGGACAAGCCAATGGCCGGTTCAGCGTGCGGTATGACTCGGCGGCAGAGCAGCCGTGGGACTATCAGGTTTCAGGGCAACTCAACCGTGGCCGGCTCGACGACTCGCGCTTGCCGCATGCCCTGACCGATATGAAGGCCGGCTTTCGCTGCAGCCCCGGCGGGCTGGCGATCGAGAATCTCACCGCCAACGCTGGCGCCGCGACGATCGAGCTGAATCTGACTCGTAGCGGGCTGGGCGAAGATAGCCCGATGGCGATCGTCGCCAAGGCGCGGCGGTTAAAGCTCGACCAGCAATTGGCCGAGATCCTGCCCGAGAAGATGCGCGACCAATGGAAAGAGTTCATGCCTGCGGGCGAGCTCGACCTTGACGCCAATGTCCGCTTCGACGGCAAGAATTGGACTCCTGACGTGACTGTCACCTGCCACGACGTGGCGTTTACTTACCCGAAGTTTCCGTATCGCCTGGAGCACGGCGCCGGCCGGATTACGCTCAAGGATGATGTGCTGATCGTTGGCATGACGGCCTTCGGCGGCGTCGAAGAGGTTCACCTGGATGGCAAGATCGTCCAGCCCACGGGCGAGTGGACCGGCTACTTTCAGGTCCAAGGCAAAAACTTGCCGGCCGATCAAAAGCTGACTCGCGCGCTACCGGCAAAACCGCGCGAGATTGTGGAGAACCTCAACGCGCACGGGACGTTCAACTTGTGGGTGCGCTACTGGCGCGATCCGGGTCAGCCGATGCACAACCGGCTTTGGATCGAACTGAACCGCTGCGATATCCGCTTCAAGGATTTTCCTTATCCGCTCAGCAACATCCGCGGCATCGCTGAAGCGACAGATAACGTGTGGGACCTGCATGATCTGGAAGGAACCAACGACAGCGGCAAAGTGAAATTGCGCGGCGCTATGGTTCCCGACGCAAACGGCGAAGGGACGCTGACGTTGGAGATCGTCGGCGACAATATTCCGCTCGAAGACGAATTGCGCGATGCGCTGAAGCCTTCGGCCGCGCAACTGTGGAACGAAGTGCGGCCCTCGGGCGCCGTGAACGTTCATGTCAAAGTCGTCCATCGTAGCGACTTGAAGGAACCGAAGATCGAACTGACTGCCTGGCCAGTCCAGGATTCCGTGGCAATCCTGCCGACCTACTTTCCGTATCGCATGGAGAAAGTACACGGCGTCTTCGCCTACAAGGATGGTCAGATCGAGATGCACGACTTGCGGGCCGTGCATGGAGCAGACACCAAAGTTACCGCGCACGGCAAATGCACCGTCGACGCCAATGGCGGCTGGCGGTTGGCGCTCGACAACCTCTACTGTGGCCGGCTAACACCTGATCGAGATCTGATCGTCGCGCTCCCGCCGAGACTGCGGAAAGCAGTCACCGACATGCAAGTGGCCGGGCCGATCTCGGCGACCGGGTCGCTCACGCTGGCCAGTAACGGCAAACCGGGCGAGCCGCTTCACGCAGATTGGGACGTGACCTGCGATCTGCAACAGGTACGAATGGGCTACAGCTTTCCGCTCGAAAACATCAACGGCAAGATGCGGCTCGTCGGCCGCTTTGACGGCAAGCGTTTTGGTTCGAGCGGCGAGTTGAACCTGCACTCGCTGACCTACAAGAAGTTTCAGTTCACCGATGTCTGCGGGCCAATCTGGATCGACGACGAACGCGTCCTGCTCGGCGCCAACGTCAATCCTCCAGCTGGCGAAAAACCTCGCCAGATCACCAGCCGCTCGTGCGGTGGCGCCATCCTGGTCGACGCCTGGGTAATGCTGGGCGGAGCGCCGCATTGGAATCTCGACGCCACGGTCGTCCGCGCGCAGTTGGCCAAGCTGGCTCAGGAAGTGGTCGCTGGCCGACAAAAGCTCAGCGGCGATATTTCGGCCCGCGTGAACATTCAAAGAGAGGGCGCCGCGATCAGCCAGTTGCGCGGCTGGGGCAACGTGCAGTTGCGCAACGCCGACGTTTACGAGCTGCCGCCAATGGCATCGATGTTGAAGCTGCTCAGCATTCGCGCGCCCGATACATCGGCCTTCTCGAAAGGCGACGTTGATTTCGTGCTGGCCGGAGATCGGGTCTATTTCAAACGCATCGACTTCAACGGCGACGCCATCAGTCTGCGCGGCACCGGCCAGATGGGGCTCGACAAAACGTTGCAGTTGACGTTTTACACCGTCGTGGGGCGAGATGAATTTCGCGTGCCGCTGATCAGCAACGTGCTGGGCGGAGCCAGCCAGCAATTGATGGCGATCAACGTGGACGGCCCGGTCGATAGCCCAAACATCCGCAAGCAAGCCCTACCGGCGCTCAATGAAGCCATGCAACAACTGCAGGCCGAACTGCAGGCGATGAGTGGGCCCACTGCGCAGAAACCAGCTGGGGCGCCCACAGGAACCGGCCTGGCGCCGGCTGTCGGTAGTCGACGTTAACGAAATGAACCTGGCCGGATCCGACGGGCGTGGCGCTTACGACCGGTCCGGCCGCCGTCTGTACAACCGTTGCGATCCGAAGCCAACAAACCGCGAGTGAACCTCGCTCCCTGGCGTGGCGATACGTCCCTGTAGGAATTGGGTCGCTTTCAGGCGACCGCTGATTTACCGGGCAAAAAGGTCGTGTCATGAGCGTAGGATCGTCGTCTCTCCTGATTGCCGCCGTGGCGGCGCCGCTAGCGCAATCGCGCGGGACAGAGATCGACCGCGCGCAGCAAGTGGCCGCCGCGCACGAGCGCCAATTGCGCAGCGAGGCCTTGGCCGATAGCGCCGGAGGCATCGCCGCAGCCGATGGCGAAGACAACCAGGCCGGCGATCGCGATGCCGATGGCCGCCTGCCGTGGCAGATGCAACCGTCCGCGGAGCAGGACGAGGAAGCATCCGCTGGCAAACCAAGCCGCGCTCGCCGCACGACGCAGGAACCCGCGCCTCAGAGCGGCTTACGGCTCGATGTGACGGTCTAGTGCTCTGTTCGCAGCGTTAAGCCACTGTGCCATGCTCACGCTTGCGTGAGCATGCTGTCGAATAAAAGCCTTGACTCATCACCGCTAGGGCATGGCCCGAAATCGCCACGCCCTTCTACTGGCCTCGCCCCCAACCCCATCTCTGCCCGCTGGGCTACCTGATTTCCCTCTTTTTCTCAAAGCAACAATAGCTGCGGGCCAGGAATACCGATGAAAAGCTAGGCGATCCAGCGGAGCGACGCGATATTGTAAAGGATTAGCGATGAACCTCAGAAACTGGGAAACGACGATCCAGCAAATCGTCGAAGAGTCGAACGCGCAGCCCAAGGAATCTGGCAAGCAGAAGATCCTGACCGGCTGGCGGTTGCGGCTCGAAAAAGAGCCGACCTCTTTGCCCCCGTTCCAAATCGATCACATCGTCCGCGAAGTGCGCCAGCGTCTCAACGCCAGCGTCCGCGAGACGGCCCACGCGCGCTAAGCTTGACGAACTTTCGGACCGGTTAGTCCCAGCGCGCAAGCGTAGGCTGAACTGGTTCGCCGTCACTAGCGCGCGGGGGTTAGCACCCAGCGATCGCCGGCAAACGCCTGGCGTTTGCCGGCGGGATACCAGGCCGAGTCGGGCTTCAACGACCGAGCCGACCGTCCTTTGATCTCGACCGGGGAGCGGATCCAATTCCGCCGTCCGAGTTCCGCGAGAATCCCTTCGTTTCGGGATCGGCGTGCTTTATACGCGTAATGTACGCCAGCATTTCTTCGCTTGGCGATCAGGCGATCCGACGATCGCTGCTGTTTGCTCGAACAGCGTGCAGTTCGCAGTATCCGATCACTGACGGCTCTCTTGAACGGCAGGGCATGGTAACTGCCGTTATCCAGCGCTCGTGCCGCAACGGCTACGCTGGCGCTGCTAGCGGAGATGCTGCTCACAGCGCGTTAAAAACTTCGTGATCGTAAAGACTAATGCAAATTGCGCAGTCGTCTTTATGCCGATACTTAACGCGGGCAGCCGACCGTGCGACTGCGGTGGCGACTTCTGGTTTCGATGATAGGTGGATACCCATGCGACATCTATTTTCCGTGCTGACGATTGCCGTTGGAATTTTGGCGGTCCCGTCGCTCGCTTCGGCTCAGAATCAACAGCGCTACGAGCCGAATAGCTCGCCGACGGTCAGCCCCTACCTGAACTTGTTCAATAACAGCAATCCGTACACCTACCAGGCGTTGGTCCGACCGATGGTCCAACAAAATAAGATCAACGCGCAAGAGCGAGCGCATCTGAATCGCGTGACGCCGCGGCCCGCGTCGCTGCGGTACTCGGCCACCGAAGCCCGCCGTCCAACGGGGCATCAGTCGATGTATCAGGTCTACGGGCACTACTACCCGGCGCTGAACCGGCAGCAATAGTCGCGGCGAACCCACGCGAGCCGAATCACAGCGAGCCGCCTGCGGGCGGCTTTTTCATGCGCGGTTGTCGGGGCTAAATGCAGCCGTCAGCCGTCCGTTGCCCCCTCTGCCGCCTTGCACGGCCACCCCCACGGCTTGATTTCCCCCCTGGGGCTGTTGAGACTAAAATCGAGGTAGGCTGAATGCTAGCGCCCATAGCGCGCAGCGTTATGCCCGCTCGAAGTTCCCGCCACCGCCAGGCCCCACCCGTTTTTGTGAGCGAACGATCATGCCGAGTGCCGCCCAGGCTGTGATGGACCGCGAGTTCTTGGAGATGCGGGCCCGCGTCCTCGAATTGGCCGCCGCGCTCGATCGACTCGATCGCGCAGGGGGACCGCCGGCCGCTGACCCACGCGTGGCGTCGCTCCGCCAGGCGATTGACGCGCTCCGGCAATCGAATCCCGATGGCGGCAACGCGAACCGCGCCGAACGCGTGCAGTTGATTTTCTCCCGCCAGTACGACGCCGCCTGGCGCAAAACCCTCGGCGTATTGCAACGCTAATCCTGTTCTGAGCTCCGCATGTACTACATCGATCCGCACATTCACATGGTCTCGCGCGTCACCGACGACTACGAGACATTGGCCAAGATGGGCTGCGTGGCCGTTAGCGAACCCGCGTTTTGGGCCGGCTTCGACCGTGGCAGTGTCGATGGCTTTCGCGATTACTTCCGCCAGCTGACCGAGTTCGAGCCGAAGCGCGCCGGCTGGTATCGCTTGCAGCATTACACTTGGCTTTGCATCAACGCCAAAGAGGCGGAGAACGTCAGCCTCTCGCGCGAAGTGATCAAGATGATCCCCGAGTTTCTCGACAAGCCCGGCGTGCTAGGGATTGGCGAGATTGGGCTCAACAAGAACACCAAGAACGAATCGATCATTTTTCTCGAGCACTTAGACCTGGCGGCCAAGACCAACGAGCAGATCCTGATCCACACGCCGCACCTGGAAGACAAGCACCAGGGAACGCGGATGATTTTAGACATGCTCTGCGACGACGCGCGGCTGGACCATTCGCGCGTGCTGGTCGATCACGTGGAAGAGCACACGATTCGGCCGGTGCTAGACGCCGGATTTTGGGCCGGCATGACGCTCTACCCGGTCAGCAAGTGCAACCCGCAGCGCGCCGTGGACATGGTTGAGATGTACGGCCCGGAGCGTTTGCTGGTCAATTCGGCCGGCGACTGGGGTCCCTCGAAGCCGACGGCCGTGCCCGACTTTATTCTGGCGATGCGGCTACGCGGCCACCCGGAATCGCTGATCCGGCGGATCGTCTACGAGAACCCGCTCGAATTCTTCAGCCAAAGCCGCGGGTTCCAATTCACGCCGCCTGAAGTGAGTGAGACCCTCAACGCTGAGTGATTTCGTAGGTCACGCACCCCGTGCGTGACAAGCGCAATCAAGCGACGCCAATGTCACGCACGGGGTGCGTGACCTACTACACGATTGCGTTCCATCACGCCCTTCTCCCCTAGGGAGAAGGTGGTTCGCGTCAGCGAACCGGATGAGGGCTGTCGCGTCTCGTTAGGTCATGTATAGGTTGAAAACCCTAAACCGCTACTGGCCCTCACCCTAACCCTCTCCCACCGGGAGAGGGGAGCGAAGCGACGCTTCATCACGCGCCGAATTGTTTTAGCACCAGGCTGCTGACTTCGGTGTCGGCCACGCTTTTCGCGCCGTCGAAGAATCCTGGAGCGCTCGCCACGATCACGCCATGTTGCGCTTCGTCTCGCGCTGGCGCTCCGTGCGAGCCGCGGACGAGCGTGGCGTCGAGCGGAATCATTCGCGGTGGTGGGCCACCGCCTGGTTTGCCCATTGCCGGCGGCGGTCCGGCCGGGGCGCCAGCCTTGGCCGCGGCTGCGAAGCGGGCTTGCATCGCCGCCAGGAACGCCGGCTCGATAAACAACTCCACCGGGTCATAGCCTGGCTTTTTGTGAATATCGACCGTGCGGGCAAACGCTGGCGCCCGCTCGTCGTCGTTCCAGTAGTAGTACGCTTGCCAGCTATTCGGCGAAGAAATCAGCACGACGTCGCCGGCGCGTTCATGATCGAGATGGTACTTTGCCCGATCGGCGCCGGTGAGGACTTCGTCAATGCCTGCCAGCGGCGCGAACAACTCAGCCACATGACGAATGACTTGCGGATCACGATCGCGCACAAAAATGTGCGACAACTGATGGTCGACTAGCGCCCAGGCGGCGCTGACCACCGGATCGAGATATTCGCCGTCGGCCCGCTCTTCGATCGCCAGCAGGCTGGCCTCGCGCAGCACTCGATTTGGATACGTCACGTGATCGACCGGCACAATTCCGTACTCGCTGGCGACGATCCATTGCGTGACGGCCGGCGCGTAGGCCTCGTTGACGCCGGCAAACAATTGACCGAGCAGTCCATCGAGCGCCACAGTCGCGGCTTTGGCTTCAGGGCTATCCGGCCCGTTCTTCTGCGCGGCGTAGTCCAAGTGTGGTAAGTAGATGTAAAAGAAATCGGGCTTATAGGCAGCCGCTGCGCGCAGCGCCGAGGCGACGATCCACTCGCTCGACTTCACATTCGCCATCGGCCCCCAAAAATGTTGCAGCGGAAAATGTCCGATCGCGTCACGCAGCTCGCCGTAGAGTTCGGTCGGCTTGGTGTAGCACCAGAGGGATTCGCTGCCGTCTGGGTTGTGGATTGGCGCCGGCGTGCAGATAAAATCCGCGCCGCAACCTTTGCTGTGCAGCGGAAACCACACGGCCGACGTGATCGCCGCGTTGTGCTCATGCAGACGATCCCAAATCTGAGGTCGCAGAATGCAATCGTTCCAGGCGGTCCACATTTCGATCTCGCCCCGATCGCGCCAATAAAAACCATTCGCGATCACGCCATGCTCGTCCGGCAGCGCGCCGGTGGTCATGTTGGCCTGCACCGGACAGGTGACCGCGGGAAAGCTCGGCGCCAGGGCCGCCTGCGAGCCAGCGGCCGCCAGTTGCGAGAGATTCGGCATGTTCGCCAGGTCGGCGGCGCGCAGGCCAGGGATCGATAATAGTACTACTTTGCTAGTCGTGTTTTCGCTCATGTTGTCGGCCTTTAGCTGTTGGTAGTCCGTAGCGAGATTATGCCCGATCGCGCCGCGCGCAACCAGCGGGCTGCCCGGTCTACACACGCAAACGCGCAGTGATTATTTGGACGTGGCGACGGCGAAGGAGCATCCCCTAATGTCTTCGTTGTGCCGTAGTGCCGTTGTGGTTCTTTCCCAACTCACAAATCTGTAAATGACCACGACGACACAACGACACGACGACGGGGACGATGCGGCGAGCGTGGCGCCGATATAGTCCGTTGTTCGGTTCGTCGTCCTCTCTCCCGGGGACAGAAGGACTCCGTAGTACGAACAATCCCGTAATTCCGCATGCGCCGGTCTGCGCGATTGCGCCCGGACGCGGCAAATGAATTCATGTTTGTCTGGCGTTTTGCGCCGTGGCGCCCGCTACGGATGATCTACTGTTCAAGAGATTCGACCCGGCCTATTGGGAGGAGAACTTCAATGAAAATCGCAATTGCTGTCGCTGTCGCCGCCGTTTTGGTGACGTGCTCTACGGCGTACGCCATCATTCGCATTGATACGGTGGAGTCTTACCTGCCGCGGAAGACGCCGCTCGTGGCGCCCGTCGTTCCGGTAGTCGCTCCTCCGGTGATCCCCGCCCCGCCGATCATGACGGCTCCGCCGGTTGTAACGGCGCCGCCGGTCGTGGCCCCCGCTCCGGCTCCGGTGATCATGGCTCCAGCCCCAGCCCCGGTTCCGGTTGCCGCTCCGGCGATGGTCTCGCCCGTCATCCAGCCGCCCCCGGCGATCTACAGCCGCCCCGTGCCGCCGGTCATGCCACCGCCGGCTCCGGTGATTGTGAATGGTTACAGCAGCAACGCGCCGGCCGTTTCGCCGACGATTGCGACTCGCCCCGTCGTGTTGACTTCCTACCGTCCGGGCGCCCAAGGCCCGAAGGTGACAGCGGTCATCCATCGCCCTTGGGTGACTTACTACCCGGCGCCAGTCATTGCTCCGGTTTACGCGCCACCTGTGGTGGCGGCCCCGGTGTTTGCTCCTCCGGTGGTTGTCGCTCCGCCGGCGCCAGTTGTGGTCGCTTCGCCGATCATCCCCGCGCCAGTCTATGTGGCGCCAGCCCCGGTGATCCGCGCCCGCACGATTGTCCGCCCTTGGGGCACTCGCACGGTGATTCGGACTTGGTAGTGGTGGACGAGACGCATTGATCGAACAGAAACAGGACGCTCAGCAATGGGCGTCCTGTTTTTTTATGCGCTGGCGCTGGCTCGACGGAGGGTTCGATACTAGCCCGAAGCGCCAGCGAGGGTTCTTCGTTCTCTTAGCGCTCAGCGAGAAGAACCCTCGCTGGCGCTTCGGGTTGGTGTGGGATCGATCACTGTCCTCAATGACCGTTACGGCATCTCCTGCTTCAACTCGCGCACGCGGGCTGCTTCGGGCCGGTCCTTGTAAAACGCGTCGAGCGGATAGCAGCCGCTGACCATGCCATTGCGCGGCGCCGTGGTGCAGTCGCTAAACGTGCGGCAGATCTTTTTGCGCGCCAGAGTGCCGTGCTGCAACACGTCGACCGGTAGCTCTGGGTAAGAGAGGACCATCCGGCCGAGGCCCACAAAGTCGCACCAGCCGTCGCGCACCGCGGCTTGCGCCACGTGCGGCAAGTAATCCTGCAAGTAAGAGAATCCTGTCGCGACGATCGGCATACTCGGCGCCTCGCGCTTGCACTCGCGCGAGACATGCAATTGCCTGGCGACGCCAACCAGCGGATCTTCGGGCGGCCGATAGCCGTCGCTCGGCGGAAAGATCGCCGGGCGCTGTGCATGCGGATTGTAGTAAGGGCTCCCGCCCGAAATGTTCACGGCGGCCACGCCCAGCTTCGCCAGCACACGCAGTAATTCGAACGTCTCGGTCAGATCGATCTGCAGAGGATCAGCTGGCGAGAGACCGAAACCGTATCGATACGGAACCAGAGACTGATAGTCCATCGGCCGACCGACTTCGGCGCCTTGCTCGAAGGGCGGCATGTCGAACGCGCTCAGCCGCACGACGATCGTCAGCTCCGGCGCCTCGGCGCGGACGCGCTCGATGATCTCGCGCAGCAATCGCGTGCGACCGGCAAAATCGCCACCGTACGGCCCGGGGCGCGTGAACGCGCTCAGGAACTCATGCAGTAGATAACCGTGGCAGGCCTTGATGTCGACAAACTGGAAGCCGACGTCGCGCGCCAGTAGCGCCGCGCGCGCATACGATTCGATCAATCCCTGTAACTCGTCGTCGGTCCAGACGCACCCGTCGTCTATTGGCGAAATTCCACAACGGGCATCGAGCAGCGGATGATGGTAGGCGATACGCGGTTCGAGTTGTTTGTTGTTCGGCCGACAATACCGGCCCGAGTGCGTGAGCTGCAGGCCAACCAGCAAGTCGTCTGTTGCGCCGAACTGCGCGCGATGCGAGCTCGTGAGCGATTCGAGCAGTGCGTGCAAGCCGTGGCCGTTCTCGTGCGTGGCCAGCGTTTGATTGGGGTTCGCGCGTCCGTCTGGCTGCACCGCCGCGGCTTCGCCACCCCAGATCAGCTTGGCGCCACTGAGACCAAAATGTCGCCAACGCCGTAGCGTGAGATCTGTGGGCGAACCATCGCGGTTGGCGTCCCAACCTTCCATCGGATGGATGCACCAGCGATTGCCGACCGTGTGTGGGCCGATCCGCGTCGGCTGCGCGAGCGGGGAGCCGGCTGCCGCAGTGAGCACGGAATCGTCAAGCGGCAGGTCGACGCCGAGCTCAGTCAATCGAGCGCGCAGGGCATCAACAGTTTTGAATTGGCTGATCTTGGGATACATGGACTCGGGGCTTCCGGCGGTGGCGCGTACAGTCAAGCAGCGCGTCCACTATACCCGCTAATCGTCCAGTTCAGCAGCCAGCTGTTCGAGGTGGGCTTCGGCCGTGGCGCCGTGCTTGGTGTCGAAGCGATGTTCGTAGACTTTGCGGCCGAATTTATAGAATAGCGCCGGCGTGACGAGCTGATCCAGCAGTGTCGAGCTGATCAGGCCCCCCATCACCACCACGGCCAACGGATGCAGGATTTCCTTGCCGGTCTCGTCAGCGCCCATCGCCAGCGGCACCAGGCCGATCGTGGCCGTCAGGGCGGTCATCAACACCGGGGCCAGCCGTTCCAGGCTGCCGCGGATGATCATCTTTTCGTCGAACTTTTCCCCTTCGTGCTGCATGAGATGGATGTAGTGCGAAATCATCATGATGCCGTTGCGATTGACGATGCCGATCAGCGTGATGAAGCCAACCCAATGCGCGACCGAGAGACTACTGGCCGAAATCCAGACCAGCGGCCATTGCCAGAACGGCGCCGCGGCCAGAGCCTCGTGCGTGGGCCAACTGGTGAGCAGTAGCGCCAGCACCGAGCCAATCGCCGCGAGCGGAATGTTGACCATGACTTGCAGCGCGGCTCGCCACGAACCCAAGCACTTCAGCAGCAGCAGAAACACACCGATCACCGAAAGACTGCCCATCAGTAGCAGCCGCAGGTTGGCTTCTTGCTGCGCGGCGAACTGACCGCCGAATTCGACAAAATAGCCGTTGGGCAGTTTTGGCGTGATATCGTGATCGATGGCCGCCTGAATGTCATGCACCACGCTCGTCAGATCGCGCTCGGCCACGTTCGCCTGCACGACGATCCGGCGGACAACGTTCTCGCGATTGATCGTGTTCGGGCCGGTCGTGGCGACAACGTCGGCCACGGTTCCCAGCGCCACTCGCGCGCCCGAGGGCGTTGTCAGCAATGTCGAGCGAATGACGTCGATATCGTTGCGAGACTTTTCGTCGAACCACAGGACCAGGTCGAACGTCTTCTGTCCTTCCAGCACCTGCGACAACACGCGGCCGTGCAGCGCTGTTTCCAGAGCGTCAATGATCTCAGCCCGCGAGAGTTGGTAGCGGATGGCGTTTTCGCTTTTCACCGTAATGCGGATCTGTGGGATCTCGACCTGCGCTTCGACTTGCAGATCGACGACGCCGGGCACTTCCTTCATCAGGTTCTCGATCTCGCGGGCCTGGTAGCGCAGCACCGAGAGATCCGGCCCGTAGAGCTTCACGGCAATTTGCGCTCGAATGCCGGACATGATGTGGTCTAGCCGATGCGAGATCGGCTGGCCGATGTTGTAGACCACGCCCGGGACTTCCTGCAGACGCGAGCGGATCTCGGCCAGCACCTCGGCCCGCGGTCGCCCGACTTCTTCGACGCCGAACACGTGCAAGCCGGGAATGGCGCGCAAGACCGCGTTGAAGAAGCCCGGCTTCGGCTTGCGATGCTCGACCAGGCCGACGTCGATTTCGGAATAGTTGACGTTTTCGGCGTGTTCGTCGAGCTCAGCGCGGCCGGTGCGCCGCGAGGTGTGCGTCACTTCGGGGACTGCTCGCAGCATGTCCTCGGTCAGGTTGCCCACGCGGTTCGATTCTTCGAGGCTGGTGGCTGGCGGAGCATAGGCGCCGATCGTCAGCGACCCCTCATTGAACGGAGGCATGAACTCGCCTCCCATAAACGCCACGGCGGCAATCGAAAGTGTCGCCAGCACGGCAGCGATCGTGAGCACAATCGTCGCGTGGCGCAAGGTCACATGCAGCACGCGTTCGACCAGGCGCTTGAGCGCTCGCAACAAAAACGGATCGTGGGCGTGCTCCAGAAACTTCGCTTTAGGTAGCACGAACGAAGCCAGCACCGGCGTCACCGTGAGCGAAATGGCCAACGACGCCAGCAGTGTTACCAGGTAAGACAACCCCAGTGGCGCGAACATGCGTCCTTCGAGCCCACCTAGCCCGAACAGCGGCATCACTACCAGCACCACGATCAACGTGGCGTAGACCACGCTATTGCGGATCTCGCTCGAAGCCAGAAAGATAACGCGCAGGGAACTGGCCGGTTGGGCCAACTGGCGATTCTCTTTTAGTCGCCGGTAAATATTCTCGACGTCCACGATCGAATCGTCGACCAACTCGCCGATCGCCACGGCCAGGCCGCCCAGCGTCATCGTATTGATCGAGATTCCCAGGTAATGAAACACCAGCGCCGTCGCCACAATCGAAAGCGGAATGGCCGAGAGCGTGATGATGCTGGTCCGAAAGTTCCATAAAAACAAAAACAGGACCACCACGACCCACACGGCGCCATCGCGGATCGCCTCGGCCACGTTGTGGATGGCCACACGAATGAAGTTGGCTTGCTTGAAAATGTTCCGTTCGATCTTCACGTCCGGCGGCAGCATCCGCTGGATGTCGTCCAGCGTCGTGTCAATTTGCTCGTCGAGCGATAGGGTGTCAGCGCCCGGTTGCTTTTGCACCGTGAGGATCACGGCCGGCTTGCTGTTCACGCTGCCATCGCCGCGCGCCATCGGCCCGCCAAAGCGGACATCGGCCACTTGCCGCACGGTCACGGCCACGGGCTCGCCCGGATGTACGACGGTGTCTTCCAGGTCCTTGAGCGACACGGTGCGCCCGACGATGCGGATGACCGACTCTTCGCTTTGCGTTTGCACAAAACCGCCGCCGCCAGCCGCGTTGGCTTTTTCAACGGCGCGGGTCAGCTCTTCCAGCGTGACGTCGTACTGCGCCAGCCGCTCGGGCGAGGTCAGGACCTGAAACTGCCGCAGCGTTCCGCCCATCACCACGACCTGCGAGACGCCGGTTTGCGACAGCAGCCGCGGCCGGACGTCCCAATCGGCAATGGTGCGCAACTGCATCGCATCGGTCTGACCGTCGCTTTGCAGCCCGATCAGCATGATCTCGCCCATAATCGAACTGATGGGGGCGAGCATTGGGTTGGCCTTCACGGCTGCGAGCCGTTCGCGGACGAGCTGCAGCTTCTCGCTGACGATCTGCCGATCGACGAAGATATTTGAGCCCCATTTGAACTCGACCCAGACGATGCTGATCCCCACGCCCGACGCCGAGCGGACGCGCAGCACGTCGGTGGCGCCATTGAGGACAGACTCGATTGGGAACGTAACCTGCGTCTCGACTTCTTCCGGCGCAAGGCCCGGCGCTTCGGTAATCACGGTCACCGTCGGCCGGTTCAGATCCGGAAAAACGTCAATCGGCAGGTTGGCCGCGATGTAACCGCCATAGATCAATAGCGCAGCCGTTGCGGCCAGGACCAGCGAGCGATTCTTCAGCGAGATGACGATGATCCGGTTGAGCATGCGGGGGAGGATGGCCTTGAAAGGTTGAGGAGTTGAGACTTTGAGGTCAGAAGAATCTCGCTGCGGACCTTATTTGTTTGGCGGTGATTTGGAAACGGCGGCGCTTGCGCCTTGGGCTGCTTGTGGAGTGGCGCTCGCTGTGTTGATGGTCATGCGGGCGAGCATGCCGTCTTTCAAACGTCCGCTTGCGTTGTCGAGTTGTGCCCAGACGGTGGTCGCCCGGCCGAAATTGGAGAGGACCGGCGCCGTGCGCACGATCTTGGCCGTGGCGGCGAACTCCGGATCGGCGACGATCTGGATTTCCGCCGTTTGGCCGACGCCGACTTTGGCCGAGTCTTGCTCGTGAACGTAGCCGCGCACTAGCACCTGCGACTGATCCTGAATCTCGAACAGCTCATCCTGCGGATTGACGACTTGGCCGATGGAAAGTTCGAAGTCAGTGATCCGGCCATCCATGGGCGCGCGGACCTGAAAGCTGGTTGGCACCGCGTCCGTGATGCTGGATCCGCCGATGTCGATCGCTTCGACCTTGCGAATGTCCTCGTCCGACAGGCCCAACAGCGAAAGCTTGTTCTTCAGGCTGGTGACGGTCGATTGTTGATTCTCGACGTCGGTTTCGAATTGCCACAGGTCCTTCTCGGCGCCGGACCCTTCGGCGACCAGCCGGCGGAGACGATCCAGGCCGCTCGCGGCCAGCTTCTCGCGGACGCGGGCTTGCAGCAGATCGAGTTCCAACTTGCGCAGCTCGACGCTTTCGACCTCGGCCAGGACCTGACCAGCGCGAACTGTTTCGCCATGTTCGACACGGATGCCAGCGATGCGACCCGTCACGGTCGAATAGGCGACAGCTTTTCCGGCGGTCGGTAATTCAATCACGGCCGGCGCGACGATCGACTTCGCGGCGGCGGTTGTGGCAGCCACTTTGGTGATCAGCGCCGTGGGAATCGCCGGGAGCAGGCTGGCCAATTCGCGCTTGCCGAGCTTCACCACCGGGTCGCCTGGAAACAGCCCATCGGTGACTTCCACCATTTTGCCGCTGCGCAGGCCGAGCGTGATCGGTTGGCAGACAAATTCACCGGCCCGGTCTTGAACCAGCACGCACGAGCGGTCGCCGCGCTCGAAGATCGCGTCGATTGGACAGGCGACGACGTCCTTCGCCACGCTTGCGCGGATTTTCAATCGGCCAAACATGCCAGATCGCAATTGTCCGGCCGAATTGTCAACGGCCACATGGACGTGTAGCGCGTGCAATTCGGGATCGAGCTTGATGCCCAGATGATCGACCTGACCCTCGAAGGTCTGATCCGGTAAGGCGTCGAATGTGATCGAGACACGTTGCCCTTCAGCGACGGCCAGGCAGTCTGACTCCAGGATCTGACCATGGACCCACAATGTCGACAGGTCGACGATCTCGTAAATCTGCTGCCACGGCTGCACGACCTGGCCCACGTGGACGTCAGCGGCCGAGACCACGCCGCGGATCGGGCTGATCACTGGCACCGTGCGAACTGGTTTACCCGTGGTCAGCACTTCGTCGAGCGTTTTGGGCGTCAGACCGAGCGCCAGCAATTTGCGCCAGGCGATGCCGCGTTCGGCGGTCCAGTGATCGCGGTCTGCCTGCGACTCCAGCACGCGACGCTCGGCGATATTGGCGTTGCGCAGCAACGCCTCGCGCTGCTTGACCATCCGCTCGGCTAGATCCAAGGCGCTCGCGGCTTTGATCAGTTCGAGCTGCGCCGTTTCGACGTCGGGGCTTTCGATTCGCGCGAGCTCTTGCCCGGCTTCGACCTGTTCGCCCATTTGCACCAGCACGCGTTCGACTCGCCCGCCAGAGAGCGTGGTGGCGAAAGCGTGCTGCCGCCACGGTACTTCGACCGATCCGTTGGCGCGAACGTCATATTCCAGGTCCTGCAAATGGACGACGGTGGTGGTCAGCCCGAGCGATTTTTCCGCCTGGGGCGAAATCAGTAGTCGATTGCCGCGGACCGTAACGCCGGTCGACGGGAGATTGTCGTGTCCTTCGTGCGCCTGAACGATCAGCGCTTGCGTTGCCTGGATGGCCACGGCAGCAATGATGTAAATAGGAATTAGTTTCATGGCTTAGCTTCCTTCGACTTCGATGTGTCTGCGGTTGCCGGACGCGATGACTCTTTGGCGTTCAGCTGCGCAGCCACGGTTTGCAAGCGTTCTAGACAGTCTTCAATGGTGTTTTGGGCGGCGGCGTAATCTGGCCGCTCGCCGGCGTCGATACTCGCGTGGAGTTTGTCGAACTCGGCGCGCAACTCCCGTCGCGCGATGTTGACGGTTTCCCATTCTTTACGCGGCACGCCGCTTTGCTTGGCGATCGGCATCAGTTGGCCGATGATCGGATCGATCTCATCGAGCGGTTCGTGCGCGGCTTCAAAATCGCCGACCTTGATGGCTTTGGCGATACGCTCTGAACCGGCCACGATCTGCGCGATGGCCTGGCGATAGTCAGTCGGTACCGCGTGGTCGTGAGCCGCCGCTTCTTCGGCGCCATGATCATGATCCGGCCCATCGGCATGATCGTGGTTGTGGCCATGTTCGTGGTCTGACTTGTGATCGCCCGCAGGCGCTTCGGTCGCCGGGCCGCACCCTAGCGCAGCGGTTAGCGCCAGCGCGATCGCGGCTGCGGCAGAACGTCCGACGAGCGATTTCGGAGAGGTACGCATGAGAATCCAAGGCGGTCGCCAGCCAAGCGCAATGGCCGAGCTAACGGTGGAAGAATGGAACCAGAGTCTCTCCCCTCGGACTCGACCAAAGGGAGCGCAGTTCGCAGTGGCGCCAAGTGCAGCGCCACGAAAGAGTTCTCAGATCCGCAGGACCCCGGTGCGCTCATGGCGCGCGGAATCACACAGAGGTGAGGATTCGACGGCGATCGCGGTCATCGCGCAATCGCTGGAGACGGACACTGGAACGGTTAGCAACTGCGCCAGGTCAGGCAGGTGCTGCCAATCGGTCGGCGTCGAGTCGAGCGACGTATCGAAGTCGTCGCCAACCAGCCGTGAGACGAGCAGTTCGGTCGGCTGCGACGAGTCGTCTTTCGGCAGTTCCTTCGCCGGGACGGTGAACTCGAAGCCGAACAGGTAGACATGCATGTGCGAGATGGCCGAGAGCAATTGCGAGTCGGCCGGCGCGTGAGAGTGGCCGCCCGTCTGCGTCGATCGGTCAGCGTGGTGATCGTGCGACAGGTTGCCGCCTGAATGGGCGTGGCTCAACCCCGCCGAGAACGCCGACGCGACCAATAAGGCCACGGCCACGATTCGCAGGCAGGAGTTCGACGACGCAAACAGCATCCGACGTGTATCCAGAAGGCACAGCGGGGCGCCAAGGGTCACATCTCTAGTATACGTCGATTCCGCCCAAGGGCCAAATCGAGGTGTTATGTGACGGTCAGCGGCGAACGCAAGCCGCACAAGCGAATGCATTTATGGGCCGATTCACGGTATTTGAGTCGCAGCATTCCGGCGCGGTCGGTGTCGTCGACCAACGCACGCGGATCCAGGCTCATGTGCGACCTCTGCCGAGGTCGACGACGAAATCGATGCGTTCGGCTACCGGCGGTATCGCTGCGCTCGACCGCCGGCTAATTTCTTCGATCCCTGCCGGGATCGTCGAGGCCGCGTATCTTCCTCAAGCCTCAAGCCTCAAGCCTCAAGCCTCAAGCCTCAAGCCTCAAGCCTTCTCGCTAATACGTCCGCGTCGGCGTATCCATCCAGCCGACGACTGGCGTGTCGGGGCCCATCACGAAGATTTCGACGCGGCGATTCAAGTGGCGCTCGGCGGCGCTTGTGTTTGGCGCGATCGGTTGATGGCTGCCGTAGCCGGCGACGCCGATCTGCTGCTCGGCGACGCCCACCTTCTGCAAGTACTTGGCCACTTCCAGCGCGCGGGCTGTGCTCAACCGCCAGTTATCGGCGTAATTCTCGCGCACTGGTTTCTTGGCAATTGCTCGATCGTCGGAGTGGCCGACGATCATCACGCGCAGCTCCGCGGCTTCGGGCGCCATCAGCTGCTTTGCCAATTGATCCAGCACCTTGCGAGCGTCTGGGCGCAACTCAGTCTGGCCACTTTCAAACAGCACGTCGGTGTCGAACTTGCTGGCGCCGGTTTCGGGATCGAAAACGAGCCAGTCGTACTTGCGCGAGAGGTCCGAAAGGCGCGGGTCGGCCACGGGCGCGCCACGGCCGCGCGGATTGCTGATCAGTGTTTCCGCCTGGCCGCGCAACTGCTGGCGTTCGCGCTGGAAGTTGGCCATCTGCTTGCGGTCGACGCCGATCCGCTGATCGAGGTCCGCCAATTCCTCCTCGGCCTGAATCAGTTGATTCTCGACCGTGCGGTTGTGGGCTTTGAGATTCTCGATCTCGGCCAACTGCGCCTTGTTCTGCTCGTTCAGAATCCGGTTCTGCGAGTCCGCGGCCGTGAGTTGGCCTTTCGAGACCCACTGGCAGCCCGACAGCGAGAGCGCTGCATAGACCAGCCCGCAGAATGCCAGAGGTTGCATGCGACGACGCATGATTCGACTCCTTTCGAACCTGCCAAACTCGCTTGGCTTACGTCTGCCACTGGCCCAAGTTTGGCCGAGTGAGCAGCATTTCCCGCGCGCCACGGCGACTTCGTTGTCGGGCGCGGCAGGAACCAAAATGTATTGTACGGACGTTGATTTTCTCTGCGCTGAGCTTGTCGTTGGCGCTCAGGTGGGTTCCTACCAGCCCGAAGCGCTAGCGAGGGTTCTTTGTCGCCGTTCTCGATCCCGAAGAACCCTCGCTCGCGCTTCGGGTTAGTGAGAACACAGTTCTCCAGCGCTCAGCCGCCCGCTAGCTGCCGAACATCCCCATGATCAGATCCATGATCGAACTATTCACTGTATAAGGCTGGTTCCAGCTCCACATGTTGCGAACCAGGTCGTACATCATCATTCCGCACATCGCCATGAACAGCACGCAGAAGAACATCATCACGACGACCCACACCGGGTAGGGCGTTTCCGTAACGAACACACCCGCCGGAACCGCGCCGGTCGCCAGGGCCGGCGCCGTGGCGCCCATCATCGGACCACCCAGCGGACCCGCGCCCGCTGACACATCTTCTTCCAACAACGCCGACTGGCTCGAGTCACCCATCGATCCGAACATGCCGGAATCGGAGTCCTCGAACGCGCCCTCGGCGTCGATTGCAATAACTTGAGAACCACTATCGTCGGACGAATCTTCTCCTTCAGACGTGGATGGGGTCAGCAGGAACTCGTCGCCGGTCTTGAGGTCCATGACCTCGTCTGAATCGAAATCGGCCGCTGAACCCAAATCTTCGCCTGAGCCAGTGAGTTCGAAGCTCGACTCGCCCAGACCGCTGCTGCTGGCGTTGAGTTCGAGCGGGGCATCGAGCGACAGGCCGCTGTCCGAAGGATCGACCAGCGAGATGCCGCTGTCGCCAGGACTGAGCGTGATGTCGCTACCGGGGCCACCGAGCACGAACTCGTCGTCGGAATTTTCGTCGGCCAGCACAATGCCCGAATCGAGCACGGGATCTGGCGTTGGCGGCGCGTCAAACCGAATAGCCGAAGCGCCGGGCGCTGGTGGTGGCGGAGCGCTGGCCACGGGATCGTCGTCCCCCAGGTCGAGGTCGAAGACCGAATCTTCGGCGGCGACCAGTGGCGCATCGTCATCATGTATTTCCACATGGGCCGGAGCGTCCGTAGCGGCTTCGCCGGCACGACCGATGACAGTGCTCGACGGGCTGGCGATGTCAAAGTCATCAGCGCGCACTTGGATGGCGCTCTCGTCGGGCGCGAGCCCGCGGCCGGGCGATCCGATGATCGTTTTGGATGTGGAGTCGTCATCAAAAAGTCCGGGATCGAGACGGACGGCGCTGGCGCCAGGATCCATGGGCGCGCCGGGCGTTCCGATAATTGTTTTCGAGGCGGAGTCATCGTCAAAGATGCCTGGGTCGAGACGGATGGCGCTTGCGCCGGGGTCCCGGGGCGCTCCCGGAATGCCGATCTGCGTGCTGGAGGAAAGTGCGTCATCGTCATCGAACAGGCTTCTTAACTGGATATCGCTTTCTTGCGGTGAGAGGGGCAGGCCGGGATGGCCGATTACCGTCTGCGACGCGCTTGGTCCTGATTCTCCCAACTCAAATTCACTTAGCAGCACCACGTCGTCGGTCGACAGGCCGATGTCGATATCGCCGGAGTCTTTCGAGGACTTGGTAGTTGGCTCTCCGATGCTCTGAATGTCTTCGAGGCTGATGTCATCCAGGCTGATGTCGTCGAGACTGACGTCAACATCATCGAGGCTGATCTCGCTCGATTCGTCACTATCGCCGGAGGCCTCTTGCGCCAGTCGGTCGGCCGCTTTCTGCACGTCCTCCGTCTTGAACTTCCAACTTGCGCCGTCGCGGTAGCCGTTGAGCTTCCCTTGCTGACGGAGTTCGTTGATTTCATCTGGGGCCACGCCCAATTGCTGCGCGGCTTCGGCTAACGTCAAAAACTTGGCCATGTCGCAAAGATCTCCGGCAGTGTCGTTTTGCGGTCAAGCCGCAAAAGGCGCCATCCGCCGAGACCAGCCACGGCCGGCGGATAGTTTATTTCTGTTCGATCAGGGAGCGGATCTCAGCAGGCAACGGACTGACGCCGTTGTACTCATCAATCTGCAAGTCCCAATGAATGTTCCGAACGCCCTTGAGCGCAATCTCTCCCTTGCCTGCGTCGATCTGATACACGCTGATCACACGCCTCCCCGGATCGACGAGCGTCAGCATCTGACGACCATCGGGCAGAGACGTGGGGAGCGCGATCAGTCCGGCGTTTGCCTCGGGCAAGCTCGGCGCGCGCTGGGCCGAAGCACGCCCGCTGCCGTCGAAGGACGCTACAGCGAGCCAGGCCACGGCGGCGCTAGCCAGCGCCACCAGTACCGTATGTCTCATCAAACCACCGTTGGCTGAAGGGATTACGGAAACTTGGCGGCGCTTAGTCCATTCTAAGAACGCCAGTTTCCAGTTCAAGAAAAATGCTCTCCTAGACGGCCAAGTCCGCCAAGTTTGCCACGCCCGCCAGCCGGTTCCGGCCCGGTCAGGCCGAGATTGACGGTCGAAACGTCTCATTTACCGGGTTTGGCCGCGTTTGCGCGCAGGTCTGGCCCGCGGTTTGGCGCCGGGGAACTACTCAGTTGGTTTTGGTAAAACGCAGATGGGATCGCCGATTTCGAACCTGGATCCCCCCAGTGGCACTGGAAGAGGCTCCCGGATCGTCCCGTTCACGGCGACCGCGAAGGGGTCGACGCGACCAGGTGTTGCGCCAGATTAAGCCCCAAGTCGCTTTCGAAGAGCCTTGCAAAGCCGGCCTTCCAAAAGTGATCTTGCCGCAATCGGGCGGAACAAAAATTGGCGGCGGAGTGTACCGGGGCCAGTCGGCCGCAACAAGATCAAGTCGTGGCGCCGGACCGGGGTTGCTAGCGGTTGCCATCCGCAGCGTCACGTTGCGCATGATTTGCTAGCGTTTTGCCCGCTCGCGCAGGATGATACACCGTAAGGGGTAGGCATGAGCGGGAAATGTGCGCTCTCATCGCGCCTAAGTCGTCTTTGAGGTTGCGCAATGCACGCGGGCAACTCGACCGATGATCCCTATGTGACAGTCATCTGTCCTACTTGCCATACGCGGCTCAACCCGCGTCGCGAGTTGCTCGGCAAGCGCGTCCGTTGCCCTGACTGCGGCGTGGCGGTCCGCGTGCAAGAAGCGCCAGCGGCGATCGCTCCGGCGGCGATCCCGCTGGCGGGCGAATACCCGGTCAGCGGTTCGGATCAACCAGTCGATCGGCCGAAGACGTTTTTGCTTAAGTGCCCGACGTGTGGCACGCGCATGTTTCCGCGCGTCGATCTGGTTGGTAAGCGGGTGAAATGCCCTGATTGTCACACGCCGGTTCGCGTTCCGCCCCCGCCCATCGAGCGCGAAGCGAAGCAACTGCGCTCCCCTGGAGAGTACGGCGTTGGCGCACCGATCGAACCGCTCAAATTGACCCTTCCTGGCTCCTACCGTTCGATTAACTCGACAGTTGACGACGACGACGATCCGGAACCGCCGCTGCTAAAGGCCAAGGCCAAGCCGTCAAAGGAGAAGGTAGAGCTGCCGCCTCCACCCCCGCCGGAAAAGTGGTGGCTCGTCGGCGTCTTCGATTTTCCGTGGCGAGACGAAACCCTTAGTCGCTGGTTCGTGCTGACGATTTTTGCGACCGTGACGGCAGCGTTCTCCTTTGCGACCAGGAACGCAATCGCGACTCTCGATAGCGCGGGCGCCGTGATGCAGTTCGGCACGATGGCTCTGATCGTCGCCAGTGGCCTCTCTTGGTTTCTGTCGCTCGCTTACATGTCAGGCTGCGTTGTCTCGATCGTGCGGAGCACTGCCGCCGGCAACGACAAGGTGGCCGATTGGAGCGCGCTGGAGATTCAGGAATCAATCTGGGGCAGCGTGATTTTGTGGTTGCCTCTCCTCTCGGCTGCGGCGATCGCCTATGCCGGCATGGCGCTCACCAGATACTTGGCGCCAGGCTGGGAACGCTGGAGCAGTCTGGCGATCTTTTATTTGATCTACCCCGTGATGTTTGCCTCGGTGATGGAGCAAGGCTCGGCCCTCGCGCTGTTCAGCGGCGAAACCTTCAGGCTGATCTGGGGGCATTTCCGCGGCTGGCTGCTATTGATGGTCGAAACCGGACTGTTGGTCGGCGCGGCAATCGCCGCAACCCGGTTCGCGCTTCCGCACACAACATTGCTGACCGCCCTGGTAGGTGGGCCGATCTACGCGGCGCTGGTTATGATTCTCTCGCGATTGGTCGGTCGCTTCTTCTATCGTGCGCACGACGTGATCGAAGCCCGTCGTCTGAAAAAAGAGCAAGAGACCGCTGAGGCCGAGGGGGATGAAGAGAACGACGAGGCCGAGAGCGGGCGTGAATACGATGACGATTTAGATTTCGGCGCGTGAATGGCACGAGTACGTGATTTGCGCGGGCGCCACTGGCTTTGCCAGTGCTTCGAACACCTGCGATGCTAACCCCGGCACTGGCGCGAAGCCAGTGGCACCCAGAGTTGTCGTTCGTAACGGCCAATATTGCTAACTCGCCGTCAACATGGCCAGCGCTGCGATCGCCAGCGAGGTGGCAATCAGCGGATCGTCTTCGCGCATCGCGTTGTTCGAGTTTTGCCACGAGCCATCGGCCCGCTGCTCGGCGATAATCCACGCGATGAGGGCTTCTTTACGAGCAGCGAATTGCGCATCGGGATACGCGCGGATCGCCCGCGCGAGCGCGACCGCGTAATAGAACTTCAATCCGTCGGCGGGCGAGGCGCCGTCAGCTTCGTCGGCCGAGAAACCCGGCACGGTCGCCACGCCATCGTGCTGCGCGAGCCAGGCAATTGCCGCTGCAACTCGTGGGTCATCGGATCTGGCGCCGCTGGCGGCCAGCGCGCACAGCCCATCGGCCGTGGCCGAGCCGTACGATCTTGCGCGGGCTGGTTTCGCTTCGTGATCAGCGCCGGCTTTATTGAGTGGATCCTCCACGTCGGGCGTGAAAAAGAAGCCGCCATCCCCCTGCGGGGCGTCTGGACCAAAGTTCTGGCAACGGGCGAGAAACGCTTGAGCCACGCGGCTGGCGTCGTCATCGAGTACGCCGTGCGTTTGCAGCGCCGCCAGCGCAAAGCACGTGATAGAAATATTGGTGTTGCCGGGGCGCCGAGCGTCTTCGACCGCGGTGGCGCCGGTCTGATTCCAACCGCCAAACCGCGGATCGTCCGACTTCCAGCCCGCGGCGGTCGTCTGCTGCGAAGATTTCAAGTAGTCGACGACACTCGCGATGCGCGCCTTGTCGGCTGTTTCGATCTTGTGACGAGAATCGTCGAGCGACAAGAGCAGCAGCGCCGCGGCATAGGTCGGGTAATCGGCCCCTTCGCGCCATTCTGGATGTTCTTTGTCGGCAAGTTGCGAGAACAGGAACTGCGCTCCGCGACCGGCGCCATGCTCGGCCGCGGTAAACTGTCCGCGATCAACCTGGCCTGGCCGCAATTGCGTTAGCGCGAAACTCGCTAGCGCCGTGTCTCCCACGCCCCCTTGCATCTGGCCATAAACTTTTGATCGCCAGCTACCATCGGGGCCTTGCTGATCGAGTAGCGATTTCAGACCGCGGTGAAGCGAATCCGTTGTGGACGCTTCCGTTCGGGAGGCGCCCGGCGCTCGTGCTCTTGTGTAGCAGCCGGTGCAAAGGACTAACAGCGCAGCAATCCAAGTCGCCTGTCGAATTGCTGCGCGCGGCGTCATAGGTTTGAGATCGGCAGGCAAAGATTCGGCGCCTGCAAAGTCAGCAGCGCCGCAGCCGTGCAGAACGTGCGATCCTTGATGCAGTGATGACCGGTCCAACTGCCGTCAAGATTCTGCTGTTTCATGATCTTGTCACGAACTGTTGGGTACCAGGATTGCCAGCCGGCTTCGCGCTCTTGCAGCAGGCATTCCGTGACCAGGAAGAACGCCAGGTATTCTTCGCCGCCGGCCTGCACGAACGGCCGATCGTCGGTCTTGACGATTTGCAGGATACGGTCGACGCACTGTTTGAAGACCGGGTCTTCGCGATAGTTCATCGAGTACAACACGCGGACACTCGAGGCGTTTTTGTAGAAGTTCTGCATCCAGTCGCCCGGATTGCCCCCTTTGGTCTGCATGCCTTTGAAGAGATGCTCGCCGGCTTTCTTGGCCGAGGCGTCCACCTTCAGTCCGCACGAGGCCGAGGCGCGCAGGCTTTCCCAGCCGAGCACGGTGCCGAGGACCGGCGCCCATGATTCTTCGCCCCAGGCGCCATCTTCGCGCTGCGTGCGGCAGATCAGGTCGACCAGTTTATTGAGCGCTGCGCGAACTTCGTCTTCATAGCCAGGACATTCGCCCAGCGTTTGGCTGAGGAAAACACCGGCTAGAAACAGATCTGCGTTGCGGCCGATCTTGCGACGGACCAGCGTGTAGCGTCGCTCGAAATCGTCTTCGGCGCTCAATCGTTCGACCGTGCCCAGCACGTAGTCCAACATCAACTTCAGCGGCTCGCGGTGCGGGCCGGTCGAGGGCGTGTTGCCTTGCGAAAGCAACGCCAGCCCGCCGATGGCGGTGCAACCCAGATCGGGGCGCTCGTTCATGTCGGCCCCCAGCGCGCCGTCACGACGCTGCGCCGCGATCAACCAGGCCGTGCCACGCTCGATTGACTTGCGGCATTCGCGGGTGATCTTGGCTTTCACCGGGCGCGTGTCCCGCGCCTCGCTGCCGCGATCATTCTCCACGCCGCGCGACGCCGGCGCTTGCCAGGGAACCAGGACCACTACGCCGATCAGCAGGAACAGGTAGAGATAGGATTTCTTCTTCAACGAACTGCCTCGCTCGGTCCGGAGAATGAGATTCGACAATGGTCGGTTGGGCGATTCGGCGACTGCGCTCTTGTGTCCTAAACCTGTTGCGGGCCTGCATTCATTAGTTGTCGGACGCGGCCGGGAAGTTCAATCAACGCAACCGGGCCGAAAGTGGGTCGAAGTTTCAGTCTAACGACGCCCAAAACGCCTGACTACGCAATCTCGCCAGAGGTATTGTTAAGCATTTTCAATGCCGTGCTGCGGGACAGGGGCGGCGAGAACACGCAGCAGGCGCCGCGACTACGCTAGCAACTTCGGGAGAAAGCCAGGGCGAAGCCGATCTCCGCCCGGAATTCATGGCCGGGACGGTCGCGAGAGACGGGCGGGGCAGCATAGCGAGCTTACACTTCGGCCAACGCCGCCTTCGATATCCGGCAGCCCTGGCGTGGATCGGCTGGCCAAGCCCTGGCCGGCGCTGGTGATTTCTTCGCCGCGCGCTTACTTCGCCTTGTAGTCTCGCCACAGCCAACGGAGCGATTCTGGCAGCAGCGCGCCGCCATGCTTGCCGTTGTGTCCGCCGTCGCCATATTCGAAACGATAGTCATAGCCGGCGAATTTGAGCGCCGCGGCCAGCTCCTGATTCGCCAAGGGCCAGTTGCCGTGGGCGTTGTCGAGGTCGGCGGAACCATCCTGCATAAAGACGCGGATTGGTTTCTTGGGCGTCTTGCGGACCATGGCCTCGTAGTTGTGACCGCCACGAATGTTCGTGAAGCTGCCGACGTGGCTGAGCACTTTACTGAAGGCGTCGGGCCGCTCCCAGGCGACAGTGAACGAACAAATGCCGCCCGAGCTGATGCCGCCGATCGCGCGCCCCTCGGCGTTATCAACCAGTTTGTAATCCTTGGCGACCTCAGGCAGGATCTCTTCGAGCAGGAACCGTGCGTACTGATTGCTGAGCGTGTCGTACTCGAAGCTGCGATTCGATTCTGGCTTGGCGTCAGGCGACGTAGGCGGATTCATGCCGGGGTTGATAAAGACGCCGATCGTGACCGGCATCTCTCCCTTGGCGATCAAATTGTCAAAGACGATCGGCACGCGGAAGTCGCCGTCTTCCTTCATGTAGTTCTTGCCGTCCTGAAAGACCATCACGCAGGCGGGCGATTCCGGCTTGTACTGCGCCGGCACGTAGACCCAGTAGTCACGCGTTGAGCCCGGAAAGATTTTGCTCGTCCAGTTGTGCTGCGTGACCTTGCCCTGTGGCACGCCTTCCTGCCGCTGCGAGTCCGGACCCAACTTGTAATCTTCAGCAGCAGTGACGCGTGAGAAGAACAACAAGCAGCACGCAGCAGCAACAATACGAATCAACATGCGAAACCTTTGGGTGCGACGCTGTCGCGTCGGACGTGATGGGTGGCGATGCGGGAGGTTTGGATGGTGGGCACGAATGCTGAGGGTAACCCGCTCGAAGCGCAATCGCAAGTTTTGCGACGGTCGACTCGCTCTACGTCGAAGTGGCGATCGCCGCAGAAGCCATCTTTTCCCCAGCGGCGCATGCCTTAAACTTGCGATCGTTGCCCGAGGAGCAAACGATGAGCAGTCAACTGGAAAGTATCCAGCGGTATGTGCAGCTGGTGACCGAGTTCTCGACCGATCGCGCGGCGTTCGAAGCGCTGTTGCACCCGGAGTTCTTGCAAACCGAACTTCCCAACGCGCTCAATCCGGTTGGGCAGCAGAGCGATCGGGATAAGGCCTTCTCGCGATTGCAGTCGGCCAGGCAGATACTTACCGCGCAGCAACTGACGATCACCAATCACTGCGAGCAGGGGCAGCAGGTCTTTGTCGAAGCCGTGTGGACCGGCGAAATGGCCGTTGACGCCGGGCCGCTCCGGCGCGGCCAAACGCTGAGGGCCACGTTTTGCATGGCGTTCGAATTTCAAGGCGACCGGATCTTTCGCCAGCGCAACTACGATTGCTTCGATCCGTTTTAAAGCACAGCGGGATCAGGCTGCCCGCTTTGCCAGTGCGCGGCGATTTCGCCACACGCCTGCCACGCCAAGCGTTGCGCCGACAATCGCCAGCGTGCAAGTCGCAGGTTCCGGGACCGGCAGCAGGATGTAGGGAGCGAAGTTCGTGTAGCTCGTCGCGCCGGTCGGCGTGAACCCCTGGTTCGCCACGATCTGTTGATCGCTCAACAGTGGCAGTCCCTGATTCCATTTCAGGTTGTAGGCCGTGTCGACCATGTTGGCCAACAGTCCTTGCACCCAGCCGGCCGGATGGAATCCGTCGCCGGCAAACGCCGTTGTGAACGTATGCCCGGCGATGGTGTACGAAGACAAACTGCCAAACAAGTGGCTGGCCGAGTACATGTCGATCACCGGCACATTATGCGATAGGGCGTAGGCGTTGGCCTGCGTGTTGGCCTGCAAGATCGCAGCGCTCAGTAGTGACAGCACTAGCGCGGGATCGTCTGCTTGCGCGGCATAGCCCTGCACTTGTGGCGTGACCGTGACATCAGGCATGTTGGCAAAGACCTGACGGACGTTTGGTCCTGCGGTCGCGATGGTGTCAATGATCTGCTTGACATCATTGACGTAATTGTTGATGGCGGCCGTCGGATTGCCACCCAAGATGCCTGTCAGCGCAGACGTGCTGAGGAAATTGTTGCCACCGATGATCAGCGTCGAATTGTCGATTTGCCCATTGGTCGCCAGCGTCTTCACGGCATTGAGTTGGCCGGAGATCACGGTGTCGGTCGTAGCGCCGCCGACGGCTTTGTTTTGGAACGTGATCGCGCCGGGAAACGATTTGCCCAGTTGCCCAATCCAATTGCCGCCGGAGCCGGCGCTGATGCTGTCTCCCATGACGGCCATCCGAATCGGGGCGGCGCTTGTGCTGGTTGGTAGGCAGGTGAGCAGCGCGAACGCGGCCAGTAAAGTGCAGAGGGGGATCCATCGATTGTCGGACATTAGCGTTACTCCCGGATGCTTTCACTCAGAACGTTTGGACGAACCCCGTTGACGTCACTCCAGCCCCGTTTAGCGCAAACGCCCCGTTAAATACCAGTGACCTGCTAGCGCAGGATCTTGTTGAATTGCCTGGCTCGCTCGCGTGCCTTGTCTTTGCCCAACACGCTCGCGCCCGGCGGCAGATTGCCTTCGAGCGTGTAGCTGGCGTCGGGTTGCGAATCTTCGTTCAACAATGTGAACGTCATGACCGCAGTCTCATTTTTCCTCACCTTTCGCGAGACTTCCATCTTACGCACGACCTTGGATGCGGCGTCGATCTCGAGTCGCGCGGATTGAAAGTGCTGGTCTTTGGCCGCTGGCTTGGCCGTGGCGAGCACCGTGACGATGTCGCGGTTGCCGCCGGGCTCGGATTCTTCGGTCACCAGGTCGAAGTTTTCCAGAATCTCCAGCGACAGCCGCTCGAAATCGACGCTCAGATAGGCCAGCGTCAGGGCGACCACTGGCGGTAATTCTTTGGGTTCGAAGAGCAGCCCTTGGTCGCCGTTCAAGGCGAACCAGGTCCGGTGGGCCTCGTCTTGGCCCCAGATCAGTTCCTCGTCGCCGCGGGTCATCGCAAAACGAAAGCGATCGCCACGCGTCCAGAGGTACTTGAGATTGTCCGAGTGGACAAACGAGCTCTTAGTGAGCCAGCCCTTGGGGAACGCCATCTCGACCTGGTAGCAACGATCGCGCGATGTCAGCAGCACGTTGTGAGCAGACTCAACCAGCGAATAGGCGCTAGCTGGCGTGGCAGAAAACGTGAACCATTCCCCGAGCCCAACGGCGGCGAACAGGCAGGCGGCGAGCGCCAGTCCCCAACGAGCAGCGCGACGCACTGCGGGCCGCTTCCGCAGCGGCACGGGCGCCGGGGGCGGCGCGGCGAACTCAGGTTCGGCTTGCGCAAAGGCGCCAGCGGCGAACCGGGCCAGAATTTCGACGGCGACCCGAGAAACGTCGACCTCGCGGCTGTCCGCGGAGAGCGCAGCGCGAACCAACGGCTCGATCTGATTTTCTGGTGTGGGAGAATCCTGGTTCATGGCGCAACGCCTTTGAAGAAACGGGCATTGAGAAACGCCGCCATGGTTTTGCGGGCGCGGAACAGCAGAACTCGCACATGATCCGCTTGCACGTCGAGCATTTCCGCGATTTCCTCAGTACGATAGCCAAAGCTCGACAACTCCAGCGCCGAGCGCTGTCGGATGGGGAGCGTTTGCAGTCCTGCGGTAATGGCTAGTCTCATTTCTTCAGCAATGATCAGGTCGACCGGCGTGTTGGCGGCAGCGTCTTCCAACTCCCAAGCGCCCCCGCCAGGAGGGCGGCCTTCTTCGTCAAGGCTAAAGGTGGTTGGTTCGCGATTGTGGCGATTGATGCAGGCGTTGGTAATCGAGCGGAATAGCAGTTTGCGGCCATCGCGCGGCAGATCGTAGCGCGCAGCGTGACCCAGCAAGCGGCAAATGCAATCTTGCACGATGTCTTCGCCCTGGCCGGCGTCGCCCAGGAGCGACGCGGCGTAGGCGATTGCGCCCGGCAATGCGAGCGTAATCCAGTTTTCCAAAGCAATGATCCCGCGGGAGACGCCCCCATAGGGCAAACCGCCCGGCTGCAGCGCTGCGCGGCAAGCGGTCACACGCCTCATTCCAGACAACACGAATGGGCCCCGAGCGTTTCAAGAATTGCCGCAGAAACTCGGTCAAAACCGCGGGGCGCAATGATATGAACGAAGAATTAACGCGATTCCAGGCTCGCCAGGCCGTTCCATCGATTGTCGTCACCGACCGGCGCAAAAGCCAGACCCGGCACGGATCTGCCACTCCTGGGGTAGGCCATACCGGCGATTGGCGGCGCATCGCAGACAGCTGGGGCAAGCGTTTTGCCGAGAGGCGCCGTTCCAGTGGCCGAGGTCCGTGATCTGGCGCCCCCCTACGCGAAAAGCCCGGTTTCACAGCGCCCGGGCGACGGAACGAATACCCAAGGCTCCGACTTTGCGGCTCTCGTCAGCCGCCCTCAGGCGTCACTCGGCAAGCGTTGTCAGGCGTTAGGCCAGCATTTCATCGGGCGGATGATCGATTAACTCGATACGGTGCGTGTGGCGTCCACCATCGAAGGGTGTCGTCAGCCACGTGTTGACGATGGCCTTGAAGGTGTCGTACGAGATCATGCGAGCGCCGACCGAAATGCAATTCGCGTCGTTATGCCGCCTGCCGAGTTCAGCCGTGATGACATCCCAGCAAAGTGCGCAGCGCACGCCGGGAACGCGGTTGGCTACTATCGCCTCGCCATTACCGGAGCCGCCAAGCACAATGCCGCGATCGACATCGTGCCGCGCAATTGCCAGGGCGACCGGACGAATGAATGTTGGATAATCGACCGGCCGCTCGGAGTCGGTACCGAAGTCGTGCACCTGATGCCCGGCCTTCGTTAGATAATCAATCATCCACGTCTTATAGGCGTAGCCTGCGTGGTCCGAACCGATGCCGATGAGCATGGCAGTCTTTACGAGCTTGGGGACAGGTGATCCGCGGCGTTTGCAGGGACATCGCTGCGCTAGGACACGCCACTTTCAGATTTCAGGCCACGGAGAGCGTTCACGATACTTCAAGTGTAGTGGGCTTTTGCCAGACAAGCAAAAACCCCGGCCGCGAGAATCAGCCAGCGGAAAGAGGTCTCAAAAAGCGTCGCCGGCGCTGTTGGCCAGTAGAAGTGGACGGCCGGGCGCGAAACACTGTCTCATTCGATCGAACGCAGCCGGGCAGAAGCGTCCCGCGCGAATCAGATGTAGTACATGTTCTCAGCGCGGCGTTTGGCGCGGTCGACCAGTTGATCGAACGTCAGCTTGGCCAGCATTTTGTGTTGCACGGCGGCGACTTCGCGCCAGGCCGATTCGAGCACTTTGCCGATCATCGATTCCGGCACGGCGCTGCTGGTCATGTCTTCTTCGGGGCCTTCGGTGACGGACATCACTTCCGCCAGGGAGATTGTTTCCGGCGCGCGGGCCAATTGATATCCGCCCGCGGCGCCGCGCGTGCTGGTCACTAGCCCAGCCCCTTTTAGCTGCAGCAGGATCTGCACGAGGAACCGAGAAGGAATGCCATGCTCGTCTGCGATACAGCGGATCCGCACCGGTTCGTCGGTCGTGTAATTCGCGGCCAACTCCAGCATGGCGATACAGGCGTATTCAGTCTTCGCGGATACTTTCACGGGAGTAGGACGCTCGTAAAGAGGGAAAAAATGGAACGTCAGTCCGCAGTATGTAGCCCGCACTCGGTTTTGGCCGAACCACTCCAGCGTCCGGCTCGTTCGTCTTCGCCAAACAGCACCGCCCGCGTGCAGGGCCAGCAACCAATGCTGGTGTAGCCTTGATCGTGCAGCGGATTGTAGGGAATATTTTCGTCTGAGATCAGCTTCCAGACTTCCTTTTTCGTCCAGTTGGCCAAGGGGCTGATTTTGACCAGGCCGAACTTTTTGTCCCAACCGACGATCGGAGCGCCGGCTCGATCGGGACTTTGATCGCGGCGGATGCCACTCATCCAGGCGCGAAAACCAACCGCCGCCTGACGCAACACAGTGATCTTGCGATCAAAGCAGCATTTGTCTGACTGCGTCTTGTACAGCGGCCCGCTATGCATGGCTTCGTACTGTTCGACGGTCGTGCTGGGCTGCTTCAGTTCAACTTCAATGCCGTAGCGTTTGGCAATTTGGTTGCGAAGTTCCAGCGTCTCTTGGAACTGGTAGCCCGTATCGAGGTTGAATACCGGCGTCTTCGGCTCAATCTCGGCCAGGTAGTGAATGATCACCAACCCTTCGGGTCCGAAGGCCGTGGCCATGGTCAGCTTCGGAAAGTAATTCTCAACGGCCCAGGCGATGATTTCTTTGGGCGTAGCGCCCTCGAGCAGTTGGCTCTGCTCCTTCATCCATTCGAGTTCTTCTGGCGTCGCAACTGGTGGCGTGGCGGGCGCTTCGACCGCAGCGATCGCGCCGTTCGACGAGGCGACTGTCGGCTTCGATACTACGGACTGCTCTGCGTTCGTGGCTGCTGGCACTGCTATTACCGGATCAATGCTGGAGACGGAGATGCACGAGATATTCGTCGTCAAAGCCAAGTCCTACCAGGATGCCTAGGCTCCGGCCGGAACCTAGAAATCATACTAATGTTGCGCAACTAAGTCAACTATACGCTACATCGGTCCGTGGAGGGCAAACTCTTCAAACCCGGACGATTTTGACAGATTTCTGCGGACCCAGGCGCTGCGAATGTGGTGACCCCAACCGCCGTAAGTCCTTTCCCGTGGAGTGCTTGACTGCCGAGGGCGCAGGCGTCACGATTCTTCGGCCGCGATTCGATCTCTGTAAGGGGCGCGGCCAGCCGCGTTCGCGGTCTGTTCTCTTTCCTTCTGGCGTTTGCGCGCAGGGATTCTCACATGGCCGAAGAAGTCTATTTGGCGGTCGATCTGGGGGCGTCGAGCGGGCGGGTTGTCGCTGGGTTGCTCGACGGCCGACGGCTGCGGCTCGAACTGGTCCACCGCTTTGAAAACGGCGCCATTCCCGCCGCAGGTTCGCTCTATTGGGACATGCTGGGGCTGTGGAGCAATATCGTCCAGGGGCTGCGGGCCGCGGGAGCGAAATACGGCCGCCGGATCAAGAGCGTCGGCGTTGATACCTGGGGCGTCGACTTCGCGCTGCTTGGCCGTGGCGATGTGTTGCTCGAAAACCCTCATTCGTATCGAGACGCCCGCGCCGTAGGGATGATGGATCGCGCGATCGAGCGCGTGGGACGCAGCGAAATTTTCGCGCAGACTGGTTTGCAGTTTTTGCAGATCAATACGTTGTTCCACCTGCTGGCAATGGCTGAGCAAAAGTCGCCGCTGCTGGAGATGGCCGAGTCGTTCTTGATGATGCCGGATCTTTTTCATTGGCTGCTGACCGGCGTCAAATCAAACGAATACACCAACGCCACGACGACGCAGTTCTTCAACCCAGTCGAAGGTCGCTGGTCAAAGGACCTACTGGCAAAGCTGGGCATTCCGTCGCAATTCCTGGGCGAGATTGTCCAGCCAGGAACGAATCTCGGTCCGCTCACCAGCGCCGTGGGGAACGAAACCGGACTGTCAGGCGTCGAAGTGGTGCTCCCCGGCACGCACGACACCGCCAGCGCCGTGATGGCGGTTCCGGCGGCGGGCGAGCCGAGCGATCACCCGGATTGGTGCTACATCAGCTCCGGCACGTGGTCGCTGATGGGCGCCGAAGTTCCCTCGCCAGTCATGTCCGAGAAGTGCATGCAACTCACATTCACCAATGAAGGTGGCGTCGGCGGGCGGACTCGACTGCTGAAGAACATCACCGGCCTGTGGGTCGTGCAGGAATGCCGCCGCGCGTGGGGACTGGCCGGCCGGCAATATAGTTGGGACGAGTTGAACGTTCGCTCCGAGGCCGCGGCGCCGCTGGTGTCGCTGGTGAATCCGGACGACGCCGCTTTTCAGGCGCCGGGCGACATGCCGGCGGCCATCGCAGCGTATTGCCAGCGCACCGGGCAGCCTGTGCCGACCGAGGAAGGGGCCGTAGTCCGCGCCGCGATCGAAGGCCTGGCGATGCGCTATCGGCAAGTCCTGGCAGGGCTGGAAGAGCTGACCGGCACGCGAGTCAACACGATCCACGTTATCGGCGGCGGCACGCAGAACCGGCAACTCTGTCAGGCCACGGCCGACGCCTGCGGCCGCACGGTCATCGCCGGGCCGATCGAAGCCACGGCGATCGGCAACATCATGACGCAGGCCGTGACCTCCGGCGCCGTCGGCAGCATCGGTGAAGCACGCGAAGTGATTCGCAACAGCTTCCCGGTCGAAGAATACCACCCGGTGAAGAATGATCGCTGGCACGAAGCAGCGGATCGTTTTACCAAATTGAAGTAGCAACTCTTAAACAGGCTTGCGGAGATCTCGCGATGAAAACAACCGTGCTCTGGACACTGTTGTGTTTGCTAATTGCTGGTCAGGTTTCGCTGGCGAGCGCGAAGTATCGTCGCCCGGATTTGGAGCAGATCCCGGTCGAGCGGTTGCTCGAGAACCTGGCCCGCGCGGCGGACAAAGATCCCAAGGACGCGAGGGTTCGCTTCAATCTGGCCCGTGCTCATGCCATGGCCTATGCGAACAAGACCGACTCTGTGGAGATTCAGAAAGCTGCTGAAGACAAAGGAGTGTGGTTCGGCTTCGAGCCCAAGAACGTCCCGTTTGTCAACATGCCGACCGAAGACAAGGCCAAGCAGAAGGAAGCCCAAGAGCAACTCGTCAAAGCAATCCTGCGCTACCAGGAGACGATCACGCTCGATCCCAAAAACCTGCCGGCCAAGCTGGGGTTGGCCTGGTGCCTGGAACAATCGGGCGAAAAGGCCAAGGCGATCAAAGCCTATCGCGAAGTAATCGACGAAGCCTGGGCCGAAGAGCAAAAGCTCGAACGCGCCGGCCTCGGCTTCCGCCCAATCACGGCCGAAGGAGCCGAGTATCTGATTCCGCTCCTGAACGAAAAAAAGGATCAGGACGAGATCATCGAACTGACCGCTCGGGCGGACAAGCTAAAGAAACTTCCGCGTCCGATGACGCCGCTGGCGATTCCGTTGACCACGACGCTGGCCGCGGACGAGGTCGCCGATGGAAAAGCCAGTGTCTCGTTTGACGCCGATGGCAGTGGTCTCGAAAAGCGATGGACGTGGATCCATCAAGACGCCGGCTGGCTCGTTTACGATCGCACAGGTAGCGGACAGGTTACATCAGCCTTGCAACTCTTCGGCAGCGTGACGTTCTGGATGTTCTGGGACAGCGGCTTTGAGGCGCTGGCCAGTCTCGACAACAACGCCGACGGCCAGATCAGCGGCGCCGAAATGGCCGGCCTCGCCATCTGGCAAGACAAGAACGGCAACGGTCGCAGCGAACCGGGCGAAGTGCGCCCTCTGGCCGACTGGGGCATCACATCCCTAAGCTGCCAGCATGACACGCATCACTTACCCAAAG